>OGKM01000006.1_pt1 | contig 189737 bp, 157 predicted proteins | sample 1572501 | NCBI WGS metagenome assembly OGKM01 (sample SAMEA2582154, study PRJEB24529) | metagenome | biome: Human gut stool | place: China | collected 2011
AATAGAAATCTGAAAAGGAAAAAGTCATAGTGTCCTTGACAAAGGGTACACTTTAAAATATGCCTTAAAAAATGAATGAAATCTTGGTATTTTTATAGTCGGATAGATAAGAGTATTGAGATTGGGTCGATTATACAGAAGTGTTTACTTGTGATTTATGGAAAAGTGAGAGTGATTCCGGCCAATACAAATGAGCCGATGAAACATGTTGTCATCTATGCTCGTGTGAGTTCTAACACTATGGATCAGCTTGAGAGTCTTAAGGCACAAGTTTCAGGGCTGACAAAATTTATATCTGGGCATAACAACTGGAAACTTGTCGATATTCATATAGATATTGCATCTGCTAAAAAAGATTCTTCTCGTCCTGCCTTTCATCAAATGATAGAAGAGTGTAAAGCGGGACTTACGGATATAGTTGTGGTAAAAAGCATCAGTAGACTTGGAAGAGATACTGTCGAGGTGCTTGATGCAATAAATACTTTAAGAGAGTCACAAGTGCGAATTATTTTCAAACAAGAAGAACTGGATACATTAACAGTGGGAAGTTCATTATTGATATCCACCATTGAAGCTTGCACACAGGCTGAAAATGAAACACGAAGTGCTAATATAAAATGGGGCATTAAACAAAAAGTACAGAAGTAAGAACTGCAAATAGCCTTGAAATAAAGGATTTCGAGAGTTTGGGGTAAATTTGACAGGTTTGCTCCAAGCTCTCTTTTTGTGCCTGAGAGAATTGGTCGAGACTGATTTTTAGATAAGGCTGAGTTGACAAGATGAACATTGGCGTAGGTTGAGTGGATAAGATGTATATTTGGTAGTTTGATTTGACAGAATGGATGTGATTAAGAAGTATGAGAACTATGTTATTAAGTTTCAAAGCTGATGTATTTGAACGAGTGAAATCAGGAGAAAAGATATATGAACACAGGCGTGTTTTTCCAAATGAGTCGGTTAAGGCATATCTGTATATTAGTACGCCAGTCAAAGCTATCGTTGGAATAATGCGTTTGGATAATAGAGTTCAAATTGAGTCATGGAAGAAAAAATATTCATATGACGAGGCAACGTTATCAAGAATTGATAATTATTTAAGTAAGCATACTGTGGCAATGGAAATCACAGAGTTTCAAATGACCAATGCGATTCCTCTGGAAAAACTGAGAAATGACTTACCCGGATTTGTAGTACCACAAATGTATTATTATATAGAGAATACGGAATTACTGAAATATTTAGAAAAGAATTTAGGCCCAGTGGGTGAACCAATAAAACATTCATTTGATAATATTCCTCCTGAATTGATATGTACGCACTAGGCACGGTTGATTTATGATAGTTTATATGTTATAATGGGTCTATAAATATTTGCGATATAGAAAAGAGGGGATACCATTGATAGATACAACAGATTTATTAACAGTAACAGAGGTTGCGAAAAGATTGAAAGTTACCGCACAGTCTGTAAGAACACTGATAAAAAATGAATATTTAAAGGCAGAAAGAGTTGGAAGCCAGTGGCTGACATCAGAAGAGGATTTGAAACAGTATATAGAAAAGTATAATGTTGTTATAGAACCAGATGATCATGAAAGACTTGATGATAATGTTCCACCAATAGTAGCATTAAGTTTTTTTTCTGGTGCTATGGGCCTGGATGTAGGAATGAGAAATGGTGGGATAGACGCTCTTTTAGCATGCGAATTTAATAAGGCGTGCAGGATGACAATCGAAAAAAACAATCCTAACATTGGGTTGATTGGAGATATTACTAAATTTTCAGCAGCAGAAATACTTAAGATGGCGAAGGTTCCAGAAGGAAGAAAGGTTGATATTATTTTTGGTGGGCCGCCGTGCCAAGCTTTTAGTACTGCAGGAAATAGAAAGGCTTTTGATGATGAGAGAGGAAATGTGTTCTTAAAATATTTGAGCATAGTATCTGAAATCAAGCCAACATATATAGTAATAGAAAATGTTCGTGGACTTTTATCTACGCCGTTTAAATATGGAGATTTAGAGGAGCCTATCAAGGGTGGTGCGATGATGATTATCCTTGATAGATTAAAGGAAATGGGATATACAGTTTCTTTTAATCTTTATAATGCCGCATATTTTGGAGCTCCTCAAATTAGAGAGCGTGTTGTAATAATAGGAAAACTCGGAGATGAGAAGGTAAGTTATTTACAACCTACTCATAATGAAAACGGAACAGATGGATTAAAGAAGTGGAGAACATTAAAAGACGCATTTGATAATTTGCCTGAAAATGTAGAAAAGCATTATATTGAATTTCCAGAGAAGAGATTGAAATATTATAGAATGCTCAAAGAAGGACAATATTGGAAAGACCTTCCTTTAGATATGCAAAAGGAGGCAATGGGAAAATCCTTCTACTTGGGAGGTGGTAAAACAGGATTTTTAAGACGATTATCTTACTCAAAGCCATCGCCAACATTGGTTACAAATCCAACTATGCCAGCAACGGATTTAGCGCATCCGACAGAAGATAGACCATTAAGTGTAGAAGAATATGCTTGTATCCAGGAGTTCCCACAGGACTGGCAGATATGTGGTGCTATACTTGATCAGTATAAACAGATTGGAAATGCTGTACCTATTAAATTGGGGGAGGCAATTGCCAAAACTATTCTCGATGATATGAAAGGTATACATTATAAAAATACTGGATTTTCGTATTCAAGATATAAAAATACTGACGAGATTTCCTGGATGAATTTTATGAAAAAACAACTTGAGAAAGCGGCAGAGTAGATGAAACAAGGCAACTGCATAGTGATTTTGCAGTTGCCCTAAATTTTTAATTATTTGTCAGAAATAATGTCCGTGTTTTGTGACGTGATATTACGAAGAAATTCCTGGTATGAGTCTTCATTCATATTGCAATCAGTAGCAATACCTGTAGTTACATGAGCGTTGATAATATTATTGAGTGAATCCCACTTATATGCAGGAAGCTTCTGACCTGCGACAGTTCTGGTGCCAAGTCTATACCATTTTTTGATGGTAGTGCCTGTTCTGATTGCACTCGATGAGCTGTTCTCTGTGTTAGATTTATTCTTGATCTGAAGTAAAACAGCACCATCAGAGGAACAAAAGTCAATTGCTCTAAGCACGTTTCCGTTACACCAAATCCAACCGTATGGTCGGGTAGAAACACTGATGTATTCCTCTAGAAGATTACCTTGAATATTTTCTGCACTCATGAAAAGATTATGATATGCGGCCATACGTGCAGCAAAAGTTTCATCTGCGTTCATTGCAATTTGCACAATTGTTTGTATTGCGGGATCAGAACAGCTTCCTTTTGGAGAGGCTTTTCTTCGGCTGGGTGGATTTGCAGTGGCATCGGCATATCCCTTTATCCATTTTTCAAGATAGTCCATATATGTAGCAGAATCGCTTAGTTTAATATTAGGGAACAAAGACAGATCAGTTAAGCCAACCTCAAATATAATTCCTAAATCATTCAACTCTGGTTTGTTTCCTGCGAGTGAAACAAATCCTTGTCTGAGTATGTCGGTGGAGACATTAAAATCTCCTAATGTTTTTGTTAATTGTTTTGGCATAAATTTATCCTCCTGTTATTTTAACGTTGGTTTAATGGCAGAATCGTTCCTGTTGAAATAAAGTTCTGAGTAGGTATTGCCACAGAAAAGTTCCAACATCTGATCCAAGTGCCATAGGTTGTTCTCGGCTTTTCTTAGTTCTTCAAGTGGCATCCAGAATACTTTGCCTTCATCAGATGACTTCAGCTTGCCATTAAATTCATTTGTCTTATATAAAAATACGATGTATCTGGAACCAATGTATTCAACCCAGTCTTTTACTCCACAAAGTTCTACATTTTTAATGCTAAGACCTGTTTCTTCCCGTACCTCACGAATAACAGAATCTACAAATGCTTCTCCTGGTTCAACATGACCGCCTGGGAAGATTAATCCTTTTATGTTATGTACAAGCTTTTCTTCAACGAGTACATTTCCACGACCATCATAGATCATACACATATTCGTAAGTTCGACCGAGGTTTTACGATTCATTCGTTCCACCTCAATCCTTTATTGTTTCCATGATGTCTTCCAATTTACAATCCATAGCCTCACAGATTTTGAGAAGAACATCAGTTGTGATATTTGCACCTTTGCCAAGCTTGGCAATGGACGCTGCACTGATTCCGGCAACATCCTTAAGATCATTTTTATTCATTTCTTTGTCGATTAACATTTTCCACAATTTGTTATAACTGATTCGCATAATTAACCTCCTTGTTTTACAACCAAAAATCAAATGATTCTTCTTGCTGTTTTTCTGTGAGATAGTTTTTTAAGAGTTCTACATCTTTACTGATATCTCGTGGTCTGATTCGGTTAATAACCTTTTCCTCGACTTCAGGAGTCCAGTAGATTTTTAATTTTTCTCTGGCTCTTGTGATAGCAGTGTAGAAGATATTGTGAGTTACTAATTCTTCCACCTCATCGGTAATAACTATCTTTACAGAGTCATATTCAAGACCTTGTGCTTTGTGTATTGATACAGCATAAGCAATTTGGAATGGTACAACAGTGAATGAGGTACTTTCATCTCCATCTTCGTCAGCACTCTTTAATTTGTGAACACAAAATCTAACTAACGATTTTCCTTCGCTTTCCCAACATTCAAGTAGTTCGAGATTAATACGCCGGAGATCACTTTCATCTACTGCCTTAGGTATCTCAACATCAAACTGAATGCGTTCTTCATGAGTGCCGGGGTCTAAGATTTCTATTCCCTTGATTATTCCCTTCATATTATTGTGTATGACAGGGAAGAACCTATCTGAATCAAGGAAGAGAATCGGGTCTCCAACTTTATACTGTTGAATGTCCCATTGAACAGCAGGATTAGGATTGCTTTCCTGTAGGAATCTATTGATGTTGTTGATTCCATATAAACCATCGTAGTTTAGGCAGAGGATAGCCTCTCCGGGTTCAAGAGAAGAGAGAAGGGATTCATCTACTTTTAAGGAGTAGCTTTCTCTTTCGATGACTTCTTTTGCAGTATCATCCATCTGTCTGACCTTATCCCACAGTTCAAGTAATCGTTCATCCTTTGTTCGATGGGGCTGGGTTAGTTCAAATACAGCACTTTCTGGTAAAAATGCTTTTAATACCGAGAACCAATTTCCAAATTGAATCGCATCAATCTGATAAGTATCTCCAACCAATAAAAGCATTTCAAAATTTGCCTTTTGAAGAACCTCAACCATATCTTTATTGCTTACGGTACTACACTCATCGATAACCAATAATTTATATTTCATAAAAGCAGAGCCTTGACGTTTGAAACTTTCAATTGTTGAGAAAGTTGTATTTTCTGCATCAATCTTTCGCATCAGGTTCTCTTTTGCTGGATTTGTTTGTGTAAGGTATAGTTTGGAATCATCATTTAAGTAGTGAGAAACATGGTTTATTAACGTAGATTTTCCTACACCTGCTGAACCGTATATCACACCAACCTTTGATTCCGAAAATATACGGGTGATGATGTCTTTCTTTTCATCGCAGTCAATTTCGTAATCATCGAACATCAGCCAAATTTCAACATCGGCACTGTAGTTCTCAATACCTGATTCTGCCAACTCTTGTAATTTTTCAATTACAGTGCAAGTATCGAGTTTGTAATCGTTTATAAATACTTGATTATGTTCAAACATTAAATCACTTTCAGGTCTGTGCCCTGAATAAAGGCTATCGTTATACTGTTCGATGAGTCTTGGGTAATCAGGAAAATTACCTAGTTCATCAACATCAGTAAAGAGTTGTCCTCTACCTTCAGTGTTGTTCCTTATAAATCTTGCGAACAATTCTGGGCGTTTGTCTTTACACGGAATACAATCAAAAACAGCACCTAATTTTGGATTATGACCAACAGGAGATCTGTTAAATGGTAAAGAGTCAAACTGCCTGCAACCGTTTGATAAGTACAAATTAGAAAGATAACTGTTTCCGGCATGTATCCATTCTTCATAGTATTTGCTATAGTATCCGTCTGAATATTGGCCTTTAATAATAACATTGTTCATGTTATAGAGAAGGTATCGCAGCACATTCTTTCCATTACGACCATTTCGGATAAGTTCTCTGCAGTAATCTAAAATAGGAATAAATACCATAGATTTAAGGCTATTTTTCCATTCAAGAGTAAGCCTATCATATGCTTTATCCGGGAAGTCCATTAGAGCAGTCAAAGTGTATTTTGTTCTGGTAAGGAACTCACAGATTAAGCGTTGCTCTGGATATGGTACTCTTTTTTTCTCTCCTTTTATCAGTTTAATAAAATTTTGAAATTCACAGTCACGAATGGATACCTCCCAGCCGTCAATAATGATGATAGGCATTGTTTTTCCTAATATCTCGATAGTCTCATGTACGAGATGAAACTTTGATGCGTAATTGCTTTTGATTGGAAGTTTGGTAAAAGCAATTACTCTGTTAGATTTAGATTTGTTTTTTCTATCATCTATTGGTGTAAATGTGATTTCATAATATATGTGTCTGTTTACAAACAGTGGTTTGATTTTCTGAACATAGTATTTATCATTTTTTTCGGCTTTGAACTCCGCAGGATATCGTTCTATTTTTTCTGAAATCTTTTTATAGTATTCCTGTAAGGTATCATCTAAATGAAGTGGGAACTTCTCTAAATTATGCAGTACCTCAATACCAAAGTAGTGCCAGACAAGATTTTTCACTTCTAGCATATATTGGTAATACTTAAGCATTAATCGTTCGGAGCCGTCTTCATCCAATGTATATTGTGTGATGACTACTTCCAGGTAATTATGGAATTTATATAAAGTGTACAGTTCACTGTTTATCTGTGCAAACTCTGTGGCCTTTGCTATGTTTTCGGCAGTGATAGGTAATTCTCTGCCGTTGGCATAAAACTTGAGCATGATGTGATTTACGAACTTTGTCAGCTGCTCCAAAACGTCCTGAGAAATAGCACCACGAGAATTGTTTTCTATTTCATCTAAATGCCTACATATAACGTTGTCTATTTTACGGATGGATTCATCAATCGATGGCATCAACATCCTCCTTTCCGTTTATTAATATTCTCCATCATCCCAATCATCGATAAATGCATCATACGGAAATGTCCCAGCAAATTGGTCGGGATGAAGCTTTACATACAAATTGCGTATTTTGGTTCTGGAACTTCCTAAAAAAGGAGTTGCAGAGCCACTGACTAAAAAGCTGTTGCTTATATTGTTTAATTCGCCAAGCAAACCAAAAACGTATGATTTTAAAGATGGATCAGCAAATGTATCTGCTTTTGACATCCATTTGGTTTCATACAAGTCTTTTATTTTACATGGCAGAGTCATGTCGATTAATGACGCAGCATAGTTTTCTCCTATGAGAATAACCATAATTTCATCATAATCTGCTGTGAATTCTTCAAGCAGTAAATTGTCTTCAGAAGAATAGAGGGATTCATTTGGCTGTTCTTCTGGGAGCTGAACACTTGTTGTTCTGGCATTACCGTTTCCATCTAATCCATTTACCAGGTTGCTTACTGCGTTACCCCACGCATCGGCTACTGCTTGTCCAGATGCCAGTATCTTTTCTTCAAGAATATCATGTGGGGGTTTATCAGCACTCTTAGGAGTGCTTTTTCTTTTTTGTGTGGCAGCTGTTGTAAGAATTTTTTCAAAATAATATGCAATTTTCTCAGCTGCATTATATAGGTCAATCCACTCGATATCAGACTCAAATGTGTCGCACAGTCTTTGCGTTGTAGCTTCTGGGAAACCATCCAAATATGCGATAAATTGTTCTGGATCTATGTGAGGCAAAATACGTTGAGAAATTTTTGTTATTTTGGTTTGACCGTTGTAATAGGCCTTAAAAGTGTTTTCGCTTATATCTTCAATTTGTAATAACCCTTCTTCGGTGATGATTGATTCAAACAGTGTTCTGGTAAAGACATGAGTGCTGTATGAACCCCCGATGATGGGTTTAATTTTTTGTGCAAATTCTGTGAATTCCATAATCCACCTCTTTCTTCATTACACCCAAGACTACCGAAACCTACCAGCCACTACCAAGTTCTACCGACCCAGTTATCTATAATAAGAAGTGTAAAAAGCAAACAGCGAGTGCTTGCTACTTGTAAGGCTGTATTGGGAAATTGTTTTACCCAATATTATATCAGAAAAGAACGCAAAAATCTACACTTTCACAGTTTGTTAATATGCGTTCGCAGAGAAAATTTACAAATGCAGTTATTTTACCTCTCTGACCTTTAGTTGAGTTCATTAGGTGGATTCAACTAAGTGCCAGAGGCACTTAAAAAACAATATCACAAGGCCTGATTAGCTATAAGGGCATTGGGATACAAATGTCGGCATCAATCACAGGACAACCTGTGAAAGGCGCGATAGAGGTACCCTTATTTCCTTATGCACTTTTTCAGGCAATTCATGGGTCGGTACATCTATAAGCACCGACCCTATTTGTTTCCTGTGCCCTTCTGCAAGAACCAGGCAGAAAGGCAGGAACTTTATGAAAATCAAGATTCGTTACGAGAACGAGTACCAGACCCTTGAGGTCGAAAACATGGAATTGGAGAAATGGTTAAATATCTCCATTTCAGAAGAAGAAAGTCAGGAATACTACGAAAAGAGAATCCAAGATGTAATCGAAGAGAGATTCAACAGGCCCGATTACAACAGCTGGCACAAGCATGACCGTTATACCGGCAACGCTTATATGAAGAGCAAGGACGGAACAGTTGAGGTCAACACAGAAGAGGCAATTATGTTCAGAGCTGCTGATAAGTCAGCCTTTAACAGTTCAATTGATGGAGTACATAACCAGCTTGAATACGAAGAGTGCTGTGAAACTTTGAGAAGTCTTCTGAAACCTGCAGTGGCAGATATGGTAATTGCTATTGCCCTTGACGGTTATACCGTTGGTGAGTACGCAGAGAGAATTGATGACGAACCAAACAACGTAAGTCATCGCTACAGAAGAGCAATCAACAAATTAAAAAAAGTTTTTCAAAAAACGTCCTTTTAACCTTGTCACCAAGGCTACCAATTAGGAGACAAGGGTCTCCAAGAAATTATATGGAGGTAATTCGAATGGACGAATTAATCAGAATCAATTTTGACAGTGACAGACCTACTGTGAGTGGTCGAGATTTACACGCAGCATTGGAAGTGAAAACTGCATATAAGGACTGGTTTCCAAGAATGTGTGATTACGGATTTGAAGAAGGTACAGACTTCTGCTCATTTTTGAGCGAAAGTACAGGTGGAAGACCTGCAACAGATCATCAGCTTACTATTGCGATGGCAAAGGAACTCTGTATGATTCAGCATTCAGATGCAGGTAGAAAGTTCCGTCAGTACTTCATCAAAGTTGAAGAGGCATGGGACTCGCCCGAAGCAGTAATGGCAAGAGCATTACAGTTTGCTAATAACCAGCTTTCATTGGTGAAGAAACAGAACTTGGAACTTCTTGAAACAGTAGCAGTACAGAATCAGCAGATTGCAGAGATGCAGCCAAAGGCAAGCTACTATGACCTTATTTTACAGAACAAGAACACAGTTCCTATTACACAGATTGCAAAGGACTACGGTATGAGCGGTCGCAAGTTCAATGAACTTCTTCACGAACTAGGGGTTCAGTACAAGTTCAGAAAGACCTGGCTTTTATATCAGCACTATGCAGAATGCGGATACACACAGTCCTGCACCTACGCAATCGATGAGAGCAGAAGTGTGATGCATACCTACTGGACTCAGAAGGGCAGACTTTTCCTTTATGACCTTTTGAAGAGTGAAGGCATCTTACCAGTTATTGAACAGGAGGATTAAGAGATATGGGTGTTGATAAGTTTAATCACGAAGGGTACTTTGACCCGACTACATACGAGGCTCTTACCAACATCCACCGTGAGGAAATGGCAGCTGATAAAAAGGCTGCCTATCTTCCTTTGGTGTATGTGTGCAGTCCGTATGCAGGTGATGTTAAAACCAATGTAAAAAATGCAAAACGATACAGCAGATTCGCTGTTGATGAAAATGTTATCCCGGTAACACCTCATCTTTTATATCCGCAGTTCATGGATGACGGGAATGAGGCGGAAAGAGATATGGCTATGCATTTCAATTATGTACTTCTTGGCAAATGCACAGAGGTCTGGGTCTTCGGTGGCTTATCCAGGGTGATGGGAAAGGTTGGCGCTGCGATTGGTGGTATCTCTGCCCCTGTGGTTGCAGTTGCGGCTATCCTAGCAGTACTCGCTGCAGTTTTTGTGCATCTGTGGAGAACGAATGAGGATTTCAGAAACAGCATTATAGCACTCTGGGAGAGAATCAAATCTGTATTCAGCGACTTTGCGCAGGGCATTACAGACAGGCTGAATGCTCTAGGCTTTGACTTCCAGAATTTCAAGGACGTTGTATCTGCTATTTGGAACGGACTTTGTAACTTCCTTGCTCCGGTTTTTGAAGGAGTATTCACACAGATTGCTAATATCCTTGAAGCGGTGTTTGGTGTTATCACAGGAATTCTTGATGTGTTCATCGGAATATTCACAGGCAATTGGTCATAGGTATGGGAAGGATTAGTAATAATCTCAATCAGTATGCTAAGAAAGCAAATGAGACAGGGAAGTTATATGAAGAGGATATTGCAAAAATAAAAAAAGATGAATAATGAGCAAACAGAACTTCTGAAAAAGGCACTTGAAGCAGTTATTCATCTATATGAGGAAGATTCAAAAAAGAAAAAGTGAATTGATAAAAAGCGTTAGCGTGGCTCTGCGGTTTATCCGCAGTTCGAGGGGATTGGGGGCGCAAGACGTCCGGTGGACGTCTGCTCTGCGCGGACCGGAGTGGAACGGAGACTTCCCCAACAAGCAAAAATGCGCTGGGTATATACCGGGGCACTGCTTGCCAATTAGCAAAAAAGAAAGGATTTCAATTATGGTTAAAAATAAAGTGGTTATAAAAGAAAGAGATGCATGGGCTGATTTGGCGAATTTCATTGGAGAAATGGTGGCAAAGTATGCAGACGCAATGGGACTGGATCAATTACCGGATCCTGATAATTATCTTCGCATGAAGAGAATGAAACAGTTGTACATGGAATTATATAAAACGGAAAAAATTGAGAAATTCAGAAGTATTATCATTCCTATTGAAAGAAATGCTGTGGCATGATAGGATAACCGTATAGACGGAAATAGAATTGATAAATACGGATATATAACATAACGGAGGAACACACATGATTATCAGTGAAAGAATTTTTTACATAATGGAGCAGAAGAACATGAGCCAGTTGGAATTGTCGAGAAGAACCGGGATTGCAACAAGCAACATCAGTGACTGGAAAAAGAAAAAGACGAATCCAAAAGCAGACTGTCTGTTATCCATATGTGACGCATTGGATATTACACCGGAACAGCTTTTAACGGGTAAAGGAATTGATCCGGAGTATAAAGATGCAGATATGGATTATGAAGTTACCAGGTCGGATATTAAGATATTGAAGCAGATTCACAGTCTTAGAGATGATCAGTATAAAAGACTGATGGCGTATATGAAGGCATTGCTGAAACTGGAACAGATGGAAAGCATGGTGGAGGAATAGAGATGGCAAATAAGATAGTTAGAGAAATTATTCATGCAAAGGGTATTGATATTGGAATTTACACCAAGGATTTTGAAAATGAATATATTTCGTTGACAGATATCGCAAAATACAGAAATGATAATGATCCCAGATTTGTCATTCAGAACTGGATGCGAAACAGGAATACAGTTGAGTTTTTGGCGGTTTGGGAAGAACTTCATAATTCGGATTTTAACCGTGTGCAATTCGAGGCGGTTAGAAGTGAGGCGGGATTAAACAGATTTGTTATGACACCTACCAAATGGATTGAACAGACAAATGCTATTGGAATAGTGTCGAAAGCAGGCAGGTATGGTGGAGGAACTTATGCATATAGTGATATTGCTATGGCATTTGCAACATGGATTTCTCCAGAATTTCAACTGTATATTATGAAAGACTATCGCAGACTGAAACAGGACGAAAATAGCCGCCTGTCATTGGATTGGAATTTGAACAGAGCATTATCAAAGGTGAACTATCGTATTCACACAGATGCAGTAAAAGAAAATTTGATTCCACCAGAACTAACACCGGAACAGATTGCCTATACATATGCCAGTGAAGCAGATCTTTTAAATGTTGCTTTATTTGGACAAACTGCAAAGCAATGGAAAAATAACAATCCAAGTAAAAAGGGTAATGTGCGTGACGATGCAAATTTAAATCAGTTACTGGTATTGGCAAATATGGAGAGCTATAATGCAATTTTAATTGAACAGGGAAAATCTCAATCAGAAAGACTCGTATTGCTTAGAAATTTGGCAATTAAGCAGATGGATACATTAGCCAGTATTAATTTATCAGCGGTTTCGGTGCTTCCGGGAGGTGATATGTAAATTGAAGAAAGAAAGAAAAAATCAGAGTTTATTTATATACCCGTGTTTCTACAACCATGCAGATAGACGGATATTCTCTAGATGCACAGAAAACAAAAATGAAAGCCTTTTGTGATTATAATGAGTATGAAATTGTCGGTGAGTATGAGGATGCAGGATTTTGGTGTAAATCTGATTTGTGTAGAGGATGGAATAGATTCCTCTAAAGATGCTGGGAAACTTATGATATCTGTTCTATCAGCTGTGGCAGAGATTGAACGTGAGAACATTCGTGTTCAGACAATGGAAGGCAGGATGCAGAAAGCCAGGGAAGGTAAATGGAATGGTGGTTTCGCACCATATGGATATGCTCTCATTGACAGAAAATTGGTAGTGAATGAGGAAGAGGCAGTGGCTATCAGAACGATATTTGACCAATATGTAAATACAGATCTGGGAGCGAATGGAATTGCTAAGTATTTAGAAAATCATGGAATCCATAAGATAGCCAGACAGAATGGCAACAAGGCCATTAAGAAGCGTAAGAATGGAAGCAATTATAAGGATTTTTATTATTATGGCTGTAAACACCGGAATATGACCAGAGGTCATAAGTGTGATTATAAAAAACAGGTGCATGATGAAATGCTGGATGCTTCTGTTGCAGAGGTGATCAGTAAACTGGTTAGCAATCCTAAATTTTCGGATTTAATACGCAGTAAGATAAATATGGAAGTAGACACAAGCGCATTAGATCAGGAAATAGCAAATTACGAAAAACAATTAAGACAGCTGTATCATAATAAAGATACGATCTTGTCAGATATTGATTCTCTTGATTATGAGGATAAACATTATCAGCGAAGAAAAACAGATTGAGAGAACCGTTTGTACAAGACTTATGATAAAATAGATGAAGCAGAGGAATTGCTTATATCTGCAAAAACTAAGAAACGCGCTCTGCTGGCAGACAAGATTACCGGAGACAATATCTACAAAGCTCTCATTTTCTTTGATAAGCTGTATGCCAAAATGAATGAAGCTGAGAGACGAGAGTTCCTGTCACAGTTAGTGGATAATGTACAGATTTACGAAGAACGTAAAGAGAATGGTCAGTGGCTGAAATCCATAGAATTTAAGTTGTCGATTATAGAAAAAGAGTTTACACTAAGTTTGGACAACGATACGCAAAATGAGACGGTTGTCCTTTTGTCCCAACAAAAACCAGATGACACGATAGAGATCGACTTAGATTTAGATGAGCTGGATGCAAGCAGTGCAGAAACGAAAGCGACCTATCAGGAAATCAAAGATTATGTGCTGAAAGAATTTGGCTTGAAGGTTTCAAATTTATATATTTCTCAAATCAAAAGGAAATGTGGAATCGAAGTAGGAGAGAACTATAATCTGCCAAAGACAGAAAATCCAAAAGTGCCACAGTGTTCGAAAGAGAAAGAAGAAGTCATTAAGGCTGCCCTGAAATATTTTGTGATGATCTAAAAACATCGCTGATTTCAAGGAGAAATAACACATGAAAAGCACATTTGAAAAGATGGGTGGAACCTACACACTGGGAGCAGATGGAATTTACTATCCGAATCTCGTCAGTACAGATGAAGAACCGCATTATGGAATGCTGCGGAAGAGGTTGTGTTAAGAGAATTAGTGTACATTTAAAACGCGGAAAGCTCCTTCGGGAGCTTTTTGCTTTTCCTTGCAGCGATACTTTTGACACTTTTAACGGTGTATCTCTCCAGTTTGCAGGCTTGTAAAATGGTGGAAAGAGTTTCGCCTGTGGAAGCTCTGCGTTTGGCAGAAGGAGAACAGTCACAGAGGAAAATAAAAAAGAATACTTCTGTAACCTGGTGGGGGATGGCAGTTCAAAATGTGTTACGAAATTGGAAAAAGGGATTGATTGTTATGCTTTCTATCGCTCTTTCTATGGTGGTTGTCAACTGTATCGTGATGCTGGTGCAGGGATATGATTTTGATTCTTACCGAAAAGTGCGTTTAGCTTCCGATTTTCAACTGGATCAGATGACGGGAAGTTTGTCAAATACGAATTTCAACGGTATTACACCTGAAATCAAAGAGATTCTGGACGAATGTCCTGATAGTGCTAAGACAGGATATGTGTATTATTCTGAGGAAACCCACAAGATGGAGCCGGAACTTCTGAAAACATGGGAAGCATTCGCAGATAAATATGAAAAAAACTGGACCGATTATGAAGAACAGGTTTGGAAAGATGCAAAGGCTTCCAATACAGTAAGTGTTCATTTTCTCGGAATCAGCGAGTCAGTGTTTGACAAATTAGAATGGAGAGGGGAAAAATGCTCTTGGGATACATTTAAAAGCGGAAATTATGTGCTTGTAGATTATGGTGATAAATATGCAGAGCATCCGGTTTCTTATTATCAGACTGGGGATAGTTTTCAGATGGATTACAAAAATGGAAACCAAAAAGATTATGAAGTCATCGGAGAAGCACTGATGCCATATGCATTGGATTATCCGTATGCGGACTGTATCTATATCACGGTATTGGTTCCCGAAGAGGAGTATATCACCCAGACAGGAAATGAATCAGCCATGTATGCTGCCATTGATGCAAAGAAGGGCGAGGACAAGCAGATAAAAGAATACATTGATAAAAATATTTTGAAAGAAAATGATATGATCAATGTGTTTTCTGTATTGGATATGAAAGAGAGTTTTCAGCGGTATGTCAGCAAATATTATATGATCGGTAGTTTTCTTGTCATTATTTTAGCTTTTATTGGCATTATGAATTTCTTTAATACAACAGCAACCTCTGTAATTAGCAGAAAAAAAGAACTGGCACTTTTGGAAGTTGTGGGAATGACGAAAAAACAGGTATCGAAAATGCTAGTGGCTGAGGGATTCCTATATTTGGGAGGTGCATTTGTGATTGCAGTATTATTAGTTGTGTTTGGGGCAGAGAAGATTTTAGCAAATACACTTGGTACGGCATTTTTCTTCCGGATGCATCTTACGATAGTACCGTGTGTGCTTATGATTCCAATTTTGGTTGGGATTGCGTATGTGATACCAAAGTATCAGTTTGAAAAGATGAGTCGGGAAAGCATTGTTGAAAGGATTCGGAAAGAATAATAACAATATGTAAATTAGGCGTATGGATTTGATGAATCCATGCGCCTTTTTAGAAAAATATAAATAAAAACAAAAGAATCCTAACTTTTTTAATAGTAGGATTGTTATATTATTTAGAAAACAGAGGGAGGCAAATTTGCGAATGGAATACAAAACAGATTCTTTGTTAGTACATCTAGCAAGAGCAGGAGATGAAGATGCGTGTGAAAAACTGGTCAAAAAATATTACTCAAGTATATATCAATATTGTTTGCTACATACCTATGATTCCTATGAGGCAGAGGATTTGACCCAAGAAGTATTTACATGTTTCTTTTCTAATTTATATAGATATAAAGAATATGGAAAAGTTAAGAATTATCTTTATACAATTGCCGGAAATACCGTTAAAAATTATTACAAAAAGAAAAAAGATATTCCATCAGAGGAACTGCTAAAATCAGAGGACAGTGGTAAAAATCATGTAGAAGAGCTAGGAGTCCGATTAACTATTGAACAGGCAGTGAGAAAGTTACCGGAAGAAATTAGAGAAACGGCAGTTTTATATTTTTTTCAAGAATTAAAACAAAGAGAAATTGCAGAATTACTTCATATCAAACTTTCTCTTGTAAAATATCGAATTGGAAGAGCAAAAGAACTTTTAATGAAAGAGTTGGAGGTGAAAAACTATGATGAAATATAAGCAACAAATAAAGGAATATAAAGAGGAGATTGAAGAAAAATATGTAAGGATTGAAGCAGAAAACAGAACAGTAAAAGCATGTCAAAATATTTTGGCAGAGTCGGTTTTATCGAAACAATCACATAGAACATCTTATTTTGAATTTTTGTATGAGCAGACAAAATTCATAAAAAAAAGATGGTGGATTTTACAAGGTTGTATTCTTATGTGTCTATGGATATGGTTGAGTAATTATACGTCAGACATAAAAGATATGATGAGGATTATGGGAATATCTGCCACAATATTTGTGGTTCTGATTGTCCCGGAAATTTGGAAAAACAGAAGAAATGGTGCGATTGAAATTGAGCAGGCGTCTTATTACACACTGCGTCAGATTTGTACAGCAAGAATGTTAATGTTTGGAGTAGTGGATCTGGTGATCGTTATGGTGTTTTTGGCAATTACATATCAAACAACAATACTCTCGTTAAGTGATTTGGTGGTTAATTTTTTGCTTCCAGTAAATGTTTCATGTTGTATATGTTTTCGTGTATTGTACAGCAGATGGGAAAAATCAGAATATATAGCAGTGCTTTCCTGTCTGGTATGGGTTGGTTTATGGATGATGATTGTTGCAAATGATGTTATTTATCAGAAAATTGTAACTCCGGTATGGGTGGCTATGCTGATATTGACTTTTGTATATTTTATTTTTTGTGTTCAGAAGTCATTGGTATTTGATGAAAAAATTTTGGAGGAATACATGTATGAAATTAGAAATTAAAAATGTAACAAAACAATACGGAGAAGTAAATGCTGTCAATAAAGTGAATTGTGTTATGAAAAAAGGAATTTATGGACTGCTTGGAGTAAATGGAGCAGGAAAGACCACATTAATGCGTATGCTTTGTACGATTGTTCAACCATCAGCAGGACAAATATTATGGAATGGTAAAGATATATGGAAACTAGGAGGTGAATACCGAGAAGTTCTGGGATATTTACCACAGGATTTTGGATATTATCCAGATTTGACCGTATATGATTATATGATGTACATTTCTTCTATAAAAGGGTTAAAAATGCCGTTTGCCAGAAAAAAAGTGAAGCAATTATTAAATCAAGTAGGAATGGAAAAATTTAGTAAAAGAAAAATGAAGAATTTGTCTGGAGGAATGGTTAGACGTGTAGGAATAGCACAGGCGATGTTAAACGATCCGCAAATTCTTGTCCTGGACGAACCTACCGCTGGATTAGACCCGAATGAAAGAATACGTTTCCGTAATTTAATTAGTGAATTGTCGGAAGAACGTTTGGTGCTCTTGTCTACACATATTGTATCGGATATTGAGTACATTGCGAATAACATTATGTTAATGAAAGATGGAGAACTTTTTTATGCAGGTACTGCGGAAGATTTAGTATCTTCTATGAAAGAAAAGGTATGGCAATGTAATGTTTCGAGAAGTATGATAGACAAATATATGAATGAATATTTGGTTGGAAATATAAAAACAACAAAAACCGGAGCAGAGCTTAGAATTATTTCAATAGAAAAGCCAACAGAAGATGCTGTGGCTGTAGAAAAAAAACTGGAAGATGCATTTCTATTTTATTTTGGAGAAAAATCGGAGGAAAAACAAGATGCTTAAATTAGAATTAAAACGAATTTTTTCAAAGAAAATTAATGTATTTGCAATCGGATTGGCATTGATACTTGCTGTCATTTTTAGCGGATTTGCAGTTACAAGTAATCGCTATGTGGATGAGAATGGAAATGCTAGCACTGGAATTATGGCAACAAGAAAACTTACAGATAACAGACGAGCATGGAAAGGTACATTGACAGAAGATGAACTTGGAAAAGTTATAGAACAAAATAAAAATGCGGTGACACAATCCTCAGAAGAAGAAAATGCGATTTACGGAACGACATTACAACCGATAGATGATATTAGGAGTTTTATAATATCGGTATTAACACCGGATGCAGAATATGATGAAAGTGTTCTGAATCAAATTACAGAAGAAAATATACAAGAGTTCTATGACACTTATCATAAAAATATGGAAAAGATGGCAGAAGAATATGGAAAGACTGCTGTTCAGAAAAAATACTTGGAAAAGAAATATAATGAAATAAAATTACCAGTAGAATACGAATCTTATAGTTCATGGGATACGATGATTATGTATGTAGAAACGTATTCTATTATTCTGGCAATCATAGTTGGTTTTATTTGTGCTGGAATATTTGCAGATGATTTTCAGACAAAAGCAGATGCAGTATTTTTCTCTACAAAGTATGGACGTACAAAAGCTGTTAAAACAAAAATACTGGCAGGAATAGTTACGACAGTTATGATTTATTGTATGGGAATTATATTACTTAGTGTGATTTGTTTTGGAATTATGGGAACCAGTGGTATGAATACACCCTATCAAATGTATCAGGCATATAGTATTTACATTATGTCATATGGACAATACTATTTGTTGACAGTTGTATGTGGATTTATAGCCAGTATGCTGGCGGCTTCAGTGTCCATGTTAGTAGCGGCTAAAATGCATACAATTAGTGTCGCTGTTTGCATTCCGTTCTTTTTATATTGCTTATTTCCATTTATAGGACGGGCACTTTCTGTGTATACAACGCTTTTCAATTTAATACCAACAATTTTGACAAATGTACAGGCAAGTGTAAAAGTCCCACTTATTTATCAGATTGGGAATTGTGTATTTCGACAAATTCCGCTTGTAATGGTAATGTATACAGTGATGGCAATAGCCTTACTGCCTTTTATTTATAAAAGTTTTCGCAGATATGGAAATAGGTAAAAATTGTATTTATTTTGTTAAAAGACAGGATAGAGTTTTTCTGATGGAAAATCCAATCTGTGGATATAACTTCTGAATTTCCTGTACTTTGGCATAATCCAGACAGTCATCGGAATGGTATAGCTTCCCCCGAGTACTCTTCAAGCTAAAGTAGAAATAGTGCAATTTTCACATAATATTATACAAGAATCACATAGAAATATATCGTATTATTGATAGGGTAGTCTTGAATTGTATGTGAGGAGAAAAACATGGAAGCTAAAAGAAAAACATTAACACAGCTATCTGTGCCAATATGCTTAGAAACTTTATTTTACATGCTTTCCGGTATGGTCGATACGCTTATGCTATCATCTGTAAGTGATCAGGCTGTAGGAGCAGTGGGAACAGCCAATACATATATAGGCGTTTTTATTATTATGTTTGGAGTAATATCATCGGGTATGATAGCTGTCATGTCACAAAATATTGGAGCTGGAAGACCGGGGATTGCATATCAGGCAAGACAACTTGGACTTATATTCAACGCATTGATAGGTATCGTAATGTCTGTCGTTCTTGCTACTTTTTCTGGTGGGATACTTAGAATCGTAAGTATTGCTCCGGCTTTGCTTGAGCCGGCTGAAATATATCTTAGAATTGTTGGCGGCACATGTTTTTTAAATGCACTGATTCCTATTTTCTCCAGTTATTTGAGAGTGTTTGGATATACAAAACATTCTTTGATAGGAACTGTTGTTGGAAATGTTCTCAATATAATACTTAATTCAGTATTTTTATTTGCATTCAACTGGGGTGTGATGGGAGTTGCTGTTGCCACGGTTATTTCGAGAGTTGTAAATCTTATTATTGTAGCCGGCATGGGGGCTGTACTTATAAAAGCAAAGCAGAGTCCTGAGCGAATTACATCAAGAAAGATATTTGCACAGATTGTTAAGATTGGTTTTCCTTCTGCGCTTGAAACAGCACTTTACAACATCGCAATGACATTTATAGTGCGTTTTATGAATCAGATGGATGCGGATGGAATGAATGTTACAGCGCGTTCATATGCGATACAGATTGCAAATTTCTCGTATTGCGTGGGAGCTGCCCTTGCTCAGGCAAATGCAATTATGACCGGCTGGAGAATTGGAGCAAAAGAGTTTGAGGAATGTAACAGGGGGACGAGAAAAGCTGCGATATATGGTATCATCACAGCGACATGCTTTTCCGTGACCTTTGCATTTGCCGGACATTTTATCGTGCATATATTTACGGATGATATACAGATGATAAATCTTGTGGTAAAGTTGTTAATAGTAGATATATTTCTTGAATTTGGAAGGGTAACAAACCTTGTATATGGTCAGGCATTAAAAACGAGTGGAGATGCAGTTTTCCCGGTTATGCTAGGTGCGATATTTATGTATTTATTTGCAGTTGGCGGAACGTATTTTCTCGGAATACACATGGGACTTCTAGCTGTGGGAGCATATATTGCTATGGCAGGTGACGAATGTGCGAGAGCTGTGGGAATGGTACTTAGATGGAAGAGTGGAAAATGGAAGAGTAAAAGTCTTGTAGAATTATCTGATATGTCGTAAATCCTCTGTTTCGCCTGTAGGGAATATTAAAGGAGAGATTATGTACTTTGAATTAAAAGAAAATAAACCACACGGTACAAAGGATGATCCGTTTAGTACATATCATATAAAAAATGGGGGACGATCATTTCAGATACCGGTACATTGGCATGATGAACTGGAAATTATATATGTAAAAAGTGGTTTTTTGACTGTAAGTATATCAGGAGAAAACTATATTGGAACCCCCGGTGATGCTTTTGTAGTGTCGCCGGGTAATCTGCATTTCATGGGTTCACAGACTGGTACAGTAGATTATTTTACTTTCCTTTTTCCGGTAGAATACATATCTTTTTGCATAAATGATATGTTAGATGATAAATTACTGAAGCCGTTAAAAAATGGTCATCTGATGATAGGCCCAAGAGTAAAAGATACAGCAAAAGAACTGTGTGAGCAGTTGGTTGAGACATATATGGCAAAAAATAAGAAAATTGAGTCCGAAATAACTGCTCAGATAAAGACAAAAAGAATTCTTTTACAATTTATTCTTGAAATGTGGGAGAAGGGCTTTGTGATCGAAAATGATAAAAGCGGGAGAAATACTGTAGAAAAAGAAATGATTTCATATATACAGCAGAATTTTAAAGAAAAGATATCGTTGAAAGAATTTGGTGAGCTGTTTCATCTTTCGGAAAAATATATATCGCGATACTTTAAGGAACACTTTCATATTACACTTTCGCAATATATAACACATTTACGATTAGAGTATGCAAAACAGCTGTTACAAGATACGGATACTCCTGTTACAGAGATCGCAATGCAGAGTGGATATCAGAATGTAAGCTATTTTATCAGAATCTTCAAAAAAACATACGGAGTTTCTCCGTTAAAATATAAAAAAATAAGCCAAGTACATGGATGGAATAGGATTTGAAAAAGTATAAAAGATGCTATCAAAAAGGGTTAGGGAACAACCGAAAGAGAGTTTCCTAGCCCTTTTTGTATAAAAATAACCAGATAAATATTATGTCACAGGTACCTCACCCGTAGATTTCCGTTCAATTAGCTGTGCATGCAATAAAAATGTGCTGATTGAAATGTTATTAAGTAGGCTTGATAGTGCAAAGAACCCGCTTTTTCCGAGTTCAAGCCGATCTTGTCGGATTGTAGTCAATGGAGGAGATGTATATGCTGCAATCGGAATATCATCAAATCCGATAATACTGATGTCTTCAGGAATCCTGTAGCCTAGTTGCTGACACTGGATAAGGGCTGAATTGGCAAGCGTGTCCTGACTACAGATGATAGCAGTCATTCCTTTTTTCAGAAACCGAGGCAGGTGTTTTTCCATACATTCAGACAAATAATAAGAGCAGCCAGTAGAATCAGAAGAAGTCTTCAGTCCATGCTGGTGCATGGCACGGAGAAAGGCTGCATGTCGTATCTGAAGAATTTGAGAGCCAAGAGAACCGCTGAGATAGGCAATCTTACGATGACCAAGTCCGGCAAGATGAGAGACAGCAAGTTCCATTCCCTCATCATTATCAATACCTACATAAGCAGTAGAAGGATTCCCAATAATATAGTTATCGAAAAGCACGGCAGGAGTGTGGCTGGTTTTAAAATCCTGAATCCAAGGGTCGTTCAGGGAAAAGCCGATTGCAAAAGCTCCTACGTAATCATGCTCCAACATAAAAACATCGTAACGTTGGTTCCGTTGCATCTGAACGTCCACAGGTACGATTTCAATATCAAAACCGGCTGGTTCAGCCATTTGGCGAAAACCAAGCAGAATGTCATAGGCAAAATGATGTGGCTCTTCGTATTGTATATTCTCTTTTTCTGTTATAATACAGATTTTTTTTACGGGTTTCTTATAACGACGTAGTTTAGTATAACCGAGGGCTACAGCAGTTTCTAAAACCTGTTTCCGTAAAGTTTCGCTGATATCAGGTGCATCATTGAGTGCTTTGGATACAGTACTCTTGGAAATATTCATCTTATCAGCAATATCTTGGATTGTAGTCATAATATGTGATCCTTTCATGAAGTAGGAAAATAAATCTTATTTTATTATATACAATGATATAGTAAAAAGCAATGAACTATAGGAAGAATAAAAGTTTAGATGAGTTTCGAAAACAAGAAAATAAAAAATAATGCACAAAAAAACAAGGTGGAAAATGTAAAAAAATAACAAAAAAAAGCAGTGTATTGAAAATGGATTGACGAAAAATTAAAAAAGACGTATATTAAGTTTAACGAAACAATACGAAACAGAAAATGAAAGGAAGAAAGATGATGAAAAGAGGGTTAGCAACATTTCTAACAGGAATCATGACTGTAACGCTGGTGGCAGCAGGACTAACCGGATGTGGGAGCAGTACGGCAGATAAAAGGTCAGAAAAAGTCAGACTGATGGTATGGTCTCCATCAGAAGACCAGTCAAAAGACAGTGGCGAATGGCTTCAGACAATGTGTAATACTTTTGCAAAAGAGCATCCGGAATGGGATATTACATTTGTCTATGGAGTAGCTGATGAAGCAACAGCAGCAGATCAGGTGGCACAGGATCCGGAAGCAAGCGCAGATGTATTTATGTATGCAAATGACAGGATTACAACGCTTACAGATGCGGATGCAGTAGCAAAATTTGGTGGAAAATATAAAGAAGAGATTGAATCAACCAACTCAGAGGAACTTTTAGATTCGCTAAAGGTTGACGGAGAGCTTTACGGGGTTCCGTTTACAACCAATACCTGGTATATGTTTTATGACAAGTCTGTATTTTCAGAAGAAGATGTGAAAAATCTGGATACAATGCTGGAAAAAGGAACAGTATCCTTCCCTCTTATTAATTCGTGGTATCTTCCGGCATTTTACTTGGGAAATGGATGCACCTTGTTTGGAGATGGAACAGACGAGTCAAAAGGAGTTGATTTTGCAGGAGAAAAGGCAGTGGAGGCAACCAATTATGCAATTGATCTGGCAGCCAATCCAAATTTTAAAATTGATGCAGATGGATCAGCACTTGCAGGACTTCGTGATGGCAGCGTAAAGGCAATGTTTACTGGATCATGGGATGCAAATGCGATCAAAGAAGCACTTGGAGATAATATGGGAGTGTCATCTCTACCAACTTATACAATAAACGGGCAAGAGAAGCAGATGCTTGCATATGCCGGTTCAAAGGCAATTGGAGTTAATGCACATAGTGAATATATGGAACAGGCAGTTGCACTTGCTGTTTATCTGGGTGGAAGTGATGCACAGAGAGCACACTACGAGATGAGAACCGTGATTCCATGTAATACAGAACTTCTGAAAGAAAAGGATATTGCATCCGATCCTCTTGTTCAGGCACAGAATGATACCTTTAACAATACATCGATACTCCAGCCGTTCGTGGCATCCATGAGTAATTGCTGGACACCGGTTGAGAATATGGGAAAAGGAATTCGTAACAAGAGTGTGACACACGAAAATGCCGAAGAACAGACGGAAGCAATGAATGAAGCAATGAACAGCAATGGAATTAATTAAGAGGTGAACGGAATGAGTATGTTTAAGAAAAAAATCAATGAATTTCCAACGCCATATACCTGCAAAAATGCAGTAAAAAAAGGTGGAGTAGAGACTAAGCTTTCCATGATTCTGATGGGATTTGGAAACATTGTACATGGTCAGATTATCAAAGGACTTTTGTATCTGGCAGTTGAAATTGCCTACATCGTCTTTATGGCAGTAAATGGAATTGGGTTTATCGGTGGTCTACGGACACTTGGAACTGTGCAGCAGCAAGAAGTATGGGATGAAGCGAAGCAAATCTATATTTACACAAAAGGGGATCAGTCCGTTCTGATTTTACTTTATGGTGTGGCAACAATCCTGTTGACAATTCTTATGATTTTTGTATGGAGAGGAACCTTAAAAAGTGCATATAAAGCAGAATGTATTCAGAAAGCAGGAATGCATGTAAATACATTTGCAGAAGATTTGAAATCCTTTCTGCATGAGAATCTGTATCGTTTGTTTATGACACCACCGACAGCATTCATCTTTGTGTTTACTGTACTTCCGTTGGTATTCATGATTTGTATGGCATTTACTAATTATAGTCGTATCGGAAACCATCTGATGCTGTTTGACTGGGTGGGACTTGATAATTTCAAGACGTTGTTTGATTCCGAAAGTATTCTTGGAAGTACCTTCTGGTCTGTTCTGGGATGGACGATCATCTGGGCGTTTTTTGCAACTTTCAGCAATTATATTTTTGGAATGATCCTTTCCCTTCTGATCAATAGAAAGGGAACAAGAGCAAAAGGATTCTGGAGATTTTGTTTTGTTCTTTCCTGTGCAGTGCCGATGTTTGTATCTCTTTTGATCATGCGTACCATGTTGCAGCCGGAAGGTGCGGTCAACGTACTTCTCAGAAATATTGGATTGATCGCAAGTGATGCAAGCCTTCCGTTTTTTACAGATGCGACATGGGCGAGAGTGACTGTTATCATCATCAATGTCTGGGTAGGAGTACCGTATACACTGCTTCAGCTGACAGGTGTACTTCAGAACATTCCGGAAGAACTTTATGAAGCCGCAAAAGTGGATGGAGCAAATGCATTTCAGACATTTACCAAGATTACACTGCCGTACATGCTGTATGTGACAACACCATATTTGATTGTAACCTTTACAGGAAATGTTAATAACTTCAATGTTATTTATCTTCTTTCAGGAGGAGATCCGGTAACAAACCTTTCTTCAACTGCAGGTAAGACAGACCTTCTGGTTACATGGCTCTATAAACTGACAATTGACAAACAGTACTATAACATTGGTGCGGTAATTGGAATCATGACCTTTATCATTCTGGCAATTGGTGCACTTTTCACATACCGTAACAGTAAATCCTATAAAGAAGAAGGAGGATTTTAATCATGGCAGGAAAGAAATTACAATCTGCAAAAAAGAAGAAAATGATCAACAATACGATCGTACATATTGTTCTTGCGGTGTTGGCCATTATCTGGCTTTTCCCAATTGTATGGGTAATCCTGACGAGCTTCCGTGCGGAAAAAGGCTCTTACGTATCAACCTTCTTCCCGAAAGCATTTACGCTTGACAATTATATAAAACTATTTACCGATACATCCATTTTAAATTTCCCGCAGATGTTTATGAACACGCTGTTTATCGCAATTTGTTCCTGTATTTTATCAGCATTTTATGTGCTGGCAGTTTCCTACTGTTTGTCCAGACTGAAATTTAAAATGAGAAAACCATATATGAACATGGCAATGATTCTGGGATTGTTCCCGGGATTTATGTCCATGATCGCTGTGTACTTTATTTTAAAGGCGATGGGACTTACAGAAGGAAGCCTGATTAAACTGGCTCTGATCTTATGTTATTCCGGTGGTGCAGGACTGGGGTTCCAGATTGCAAAAGGATTCTTTGATACAATTCCGGTTGCAATTGATGAAGCTGCACTTTTGGATGGATGTACCAGATGGCAGATTTTCAGCAAGATCACACTGCCACTTAGTAAGCCGATCATTGTATATACAGTGCTGACATCTTTCATGGCTCCGTGGCTCGATTTCATTTTTGCAAAGGTAATCTGCAGAGCAAACTCAGACCAGTATACGATTGCAATTGGACTTTGGAAAATGTTGGAAAAAGAATATATTGACAGTTGGTACACCAGTTTTGCGGCTGGGGCAGTTCTGATTTCAATTCCGATTGCTATACTGTTCTTGTTCATGCAGAGATACTATGTAGATGGAGTATCAGGTGCAGTGAAAGGATAAGAAAGATGATGAAGGATAGAATAGAATTAAAAAAATATTATTCTACAAAAGAGTTTCTTGAAAATTATATTTATGAGGAAAATAATCTTGGCGTAGAATGTACAGAAGAAGGAACGACATTCCGCCTGTGGTCACCACAGGCGGAATGCATTAGTTTAAACCTGTATCAGACAGGAGATGGAGGAAATGCATACAAGCAGATTCCGATGAAAAAAGAAGAAAAGGGTGTGTGGAGTTGGGAGAGCAAAGAAGAACTTCACGGCGTTTATTATGATTATCTGATTACACGCAATGGCGAAGAAGTCCGATCAGCAGACCCATATGCAAAGGCATGCGGAGTTAATGGATTGCGCAGCATGGCAGTGAATCTGAAAAAGACCAATCCAAAAGGATGGGAAAAAGATCAGACACCAGAAGAAGGACCGGAGAGAATCGTATATGAACTTCACGTAAAAGAATTTTCATGGGATAAGGCGGGTGGTTTTCCGGAAGAATATCGCGGAAAATACAAAGCATTTACGTGCAGACATACGACTTTGAATGAGGATGGGATTCATCCTACAGGTCTGGATTATTTAAAAGAACTCGGGGTGACACACATTCAGATCATGCCGATGTATGACTATGGTTCTGTAAATGAAGCAGGGGAAGATACAGAATTCAATTGGGGGTACGATCCAGTCAATTATAATGTGCCGGAGGGCTCCTATGCGACAGATGCCAGACATGGTGAAGTTAGAATTCGGGAAATGAAAGAAATGATCCAGGCAATTCATGAAGCTGGTTTTGGTGTAATCATGGATGTTGTCTACAACCATACTTATTCGCTGGACTCCTGGTTTCAGAGAACTGTACCTTGGTATTTTTACCGGGTATTTCCGGATGGGAAGATCTCCGATGGTTCTGCATGTGGAAATGATGTTGCAAGCGAAAGAGAGATGTGTGCGAAATATATTCTGGAATCAGTGCTTTACTGGACAGAGGAATATCATATTGATGGATTCCGTTTTGACCTGATGGGACTTCTGGATGTAGATTTAATGAATCGGATCCGAAGTGAACTGGATCAGCGATACGGAAAAGGAAAGAAGATTATTTACGGAGAACCTTGGGCAGCAGATCAGTCGGCAGTAGAAGGCGGCAGAAAACTGGCAGCAAAAGAAAATATTGGGCTTCTGGATGAAAATATCGGAGCGTTCTGTGACAGTACTCGAGATGGAATCAAAGGCTCTGCACTACGTGCAAAGGAAGCCGGGTTTATAAACGGTGCAGAAGAAAAAGAAGATGAAATGCTTGCAAGTGTGGCAGCATGGTGTGTAAATCCTTATCAGGTGGAAGGATTTGAGAATGTCAAAGCACCTTCACAGATTGTTACCTATGTATCAGCACATGACAATCATACCCTGTGGGATAAATTAAAAGAGACAGTCCCGGAGGAAGAATGTATGAGGCTGAATAAAATGGCAGCAGCAGTCTATATGACTTGTCAGGGAACACTATTTTTCCTATCAGGAGAAGAATTTTCCCGTACAAAAGATGGACAGGATAATACCTTTAAATCACCGATTTCCCTGAATCGTCTCGACTGGGAAAAGGCATGGGAAAACAAGGAACTGGTTCGTTATTATCAGGGGCTGATTGCACTTCGAAAACAGCTCTCTGGACTTTGTGACAAATCAAAAGACAGTTATAAACGAATTACGGATATGTGGAAAGAAAAAGACGTAGTAGGATTTACTGTGCTCAATGATAAAAAAGCAAGATGGAGCCAGGTAAAGATAATTTATAATGCAAGAAAAAGTAATTATAAAGTAAAATTCTTGAATGATGGCTGGGAAATCTTAAGCGATGCAGATGACAGTTGGTGCTGGGAAAAAGGAATCTGTGCGGACAGACAGATAGAAGCCGCACCGCAGAGCGTGTTGATACTTGGACGTAAATAATGATTAAGGAGGAGTAATGCATGAAGTGGATCTATGGCAGACAGGATTGGAAAACGTTGGAGAGAGGACTTGAAAACTGCTATCTTTTAACTAATGGTCTGGGAGGTTTTTCTTCGCTTACGATGACCGGAGCTGTGGCAAGAAATGATCATTCAGTATTCATGGCATGTACGAAAGCTCCAAATCACAGAGTAAATATGGTTCATCGTATAAAAGAAGAACTGGGTATTGGAGAATCAAAGTATGTTCTTTCAACTCAGGAATTTGCAGATGGAACAAAAGAAGAAGGATATCGCTATCTTACGGAATTTTCTTTTGAAACTTTTCCTGTATGGAATTATCTGATAAGTGGAGTGGAGATGGAAAAAGAGATTGTGATGGCACAGGGCAGCAATCAGATTGCATTGAATTATCATCTGAAAAACCGCGGTCAGGAAGAAGCAGTTCTCTGTGTAACTCCGTTTTTTCAATTTGAACCTAAAGGGGAAGATTTGAAAGAAGATAAGATCTTTTCAAGACAAGCGCAAAAGATTACCGATGGAGAGTATGATCTTTTCTTTGAAACAAATGGGAAAGTAGAGGGCTTTCAGGAAAAGAAAGAAACGTATTTTTATCGCTACGATGAATGTGACGGAAGACGGGAAAATGGAACCGCAAGCGCAGTGCATCAGATTAAAAAACGGGTAAAGCCAGGAGAAGAGACAGATTTGACAGTAATTTATTCGCTGGAAAGTCGGATTGGTATGGACACAAAAAAATTATTTGATAAAATGAAAGAAGAACAGATCCATCATCAAGAGAAGCTTATAAAGACTTCAGGTTTGAAAAATAAACTGGCACAGACACTGGTATGTAGTGCAGACAAGTTCCTTTCGAACAGAGAGTCCACGGATGGATTGACCATTCTTGCAGGTTTCCCTTTTTTTGAGGATTGGGGAAGAGATACAATGATTGCACTTCCGGGAATCTGCATCTCCACAGGAAGATTTGAAAGTGTAAAATTAATTTTGCGGACCTTTGCATTTTATGAAAAGGATGGATTGATGCCAAATCTGTTTCCGGAGGGGGAGAATGAGCCACTTTATAATACTGTAGATGCAGCACTATTATTTATCAACTGCGTGTGGTTATATTATGAAAAAACTCAGGACATCAAATTTGTAGAGGAAATGTATCCGGTAATGCAAAGGATTATTTCCGGTTATGAGAAAGGAACAGATTTTAATATCCATATGGAAGAGGATGGACTTATCAGTGCCGGGGCAGGGCTGGATCAGGTAACCTGGATGGATGTGCGCGTTGGAGAGATTCTTCCGACACCAAGGCATGGGAAACCGGTGGAGATTAATGCTTACTGGTACAATGCACTTTGTATCATGCAAAAGTTTTCTGAAGTTTTGAAGAAAAATGAAGAGCAGAAATATAAAGAACTCGCACAGAAGGTGAAAGAATCGTTTGCACGAGAATTCTGGATGGAGGAAAAACACTGCCTGAAGGATGTAATTTCAGAAACAAAGGCAGATACTCAGATTCGCTGTAATCAGATATGGGCAGTGTCTATGCCATTTACGATGCTGGACGAAGAGAAAGAAAGACAAATTGTAGATACGGTATTTGAAAAGCTGTATACGCCGTATGGTCTTCGGACACTAGATCCAAAAGACGAAGAATTTCATGCAAGCTATGGCGGAGAGATGATAAAAAGAGATCTTGCTTATCATCAGGGAACCGTCTGGACTTTTCCGATGGGTGGATATTATCTCGCCTATCTAAAAGTAAATAAAGATTCAAGAGAAGCAAAAGAGATTGTGGCAAAGCAGTTGGAAGTGTTGGAAAGTGCAATGCGTGAGGGATGTATTGGCCAGCTCCCTGAAATTTATGATGGAGAGATTCCGGTTTCTTCAAAAGGATGTTTTGCACAGGCGTGGAGTGTAGGGGAAATCCTGCGTGTTTATGAAAAATTGGAGGAAGAATAAGATGGAATTTACCGGTGTATATCATAAAACATCAGAGCAGATGAGTTATCCTCTGGATGAGGACAGACTGATTGTAAATATTAAGACCGGGTATGATGTAAAACAGGTGTTTATCCATTACGGAGATCCTTACGAGGCCGGGATTCTGGGTGGAAATGAAAAATGGACAGGAAAAAGAGAGGAAATTATTTATAAAAAACGTCTGCCTTATCAAATCTGGTGGACAACAACGCTTCTTCCTGCATATAAAAGATGTAAATATTATTTTGAGCTGAGAACAGAAGAGGAAGTCTGGTATTATTTTGAAGACGGTTTTCTGACAGAAGAACAGCTTCAGATGGATGGCCGTATGCAGCAGTGTTTTATTGTACCGTGGATGAATCCTGCAGATATAAACCGCACACCTGCATGGGTGAATGATACGATCTGGTATCAGATTTTCCCGGACAGGTTCTGCAATGGGACACCGGAAAAGAATGAAAATGATATCACACCGTGGAGAAATCACGGAACAGTGACAAATCAGGAAAAATTCGGAGGGAATCTGGAAGGAATCCGTCAGAGACTACAGTATCTTCAGGAGCTGGGAATTACCGGAATTTATCTGAATCCGATCATGGAAGCAGAATCTAACCACAAATATGATACTACAGATTATACAAAGATTGATCCGGCTTTCGGCAATGAAGAAATGATGAAAGCACTTAGCAGGGAAGCGCACGAAAAAGGAATCCGTATTATGGTTGACGCAGTATTTAATCACTGCGGAAGAAAATTCGCGCCGTGGATGGATGTGCTGGAGCATGGGAAAGACTCTCGTTATGCGGACTGGTTTATGATAGAAGACTGGGAACAGATCGGAAAAAGAGCAGACACAAGAGACAGGCGCTTTTACTCTTTTGCATTTGCAGATACGATGCCAAAATTAAATACGAATAATGAAGAAGTAATTGAGTATTTTTGTAAGGTTTGCGAGGAATGGATTCAAAAATTTGATATAGACGGAATCCGTTTTGATGTAGGAAATGAAGTATCACATCGGTTCTTAAAGCAGATGCGAGAACATTTAAAAACGATAAAACCGGACATTTATCTGTTGGGAGAAATCTGGCACGATGCAAGCCAGTGGCTGCAAGGAGATGAATATGATTCCGTTATGAATTACCCGCTGCTCAGTGGAATCCATGACTTTTTTCTAGATAAAACGATGAAAAAAGAGGAATTTGAATATATGGTAAATCGTTGTTATACTATGTATATGCAGCAGAATAACGATGTACTTTTCAATCTGCTGGATTCCCACGATACGGAGAGGCTTATGAACCGTTTTCATAATCTGGATAAATTCTATCAGCAGCTTGCAATTCTCTTTACACTTCCGGGAAGTCCTTGCATTTACTACGGAACAGAGATTGCGATGGAAGGTGCACATGACCCGGATTGCAGAAGATGTATGCCATGGAGTGAGATCGAAAGCAAAGAGAATCAGGAAAAAATTGCAATGATGCGGAAACTGATCATGCTTAGAAGAAACGAGGAAATGTGCAGAAGCCCGCATTTCCATTTTCCGGATACGTACAAAAATGATCGCTGTGTAGAATACATAAAATTAGATGAAGAAGGTAATAAAATTGAGGTTCTATTAAATGCATCGGAGGAAGAAATAAAAGTAAAAGGAAATGGAAAAATTCTTTTTGCCCGAGAATTTGATGGAGAGATACTTGGTGTGAACGGAACACTCATTCGTAGAATTTAGAAAGCATGTAAAGAAAGGAGAGGATATCCCGGTAGAACCAGATAATCTGCCGGAGAGATATCGAAATTGGGTATGGAAAATAAGAATAAATGGTGGAAAAATGCAGTCGTATATCAGATTTATCCGAAAAGCTTTCAAGATTCGGACGGAGATGGAATAGGTGATATTCCAGGAATTATCAGCAGACTGGATTATTTGAAAAAACTTGGAATAGATGCAATCTGGCTCTCACCGGTGTATCGTTCTCCACAGGATGACAATGGATATGATATTTCTGATTATCAGGATATTGAGCCGATGTTCGGAACAATGGAAGATATGGAACAGTTATTTGTGGAGGCAAAGAAACGCGGAATCCGAATTATGATGGATCTTGTATTGAATCATACTTCAGATGAACACAGATGGTTTCTGGAAGCAAAGAAAAGTAAAGACAATCCGTATCATGATTATTATGTGTGGCGTGACGGAGAAGAAGACGTTTATCCAAACGATATGAATTCTGTATTCGGTGGGCCGGCGTGGGAGTGGGTTCCAGAACTGGGACAGTATTATTTTCATCAATTTTCAGTGAAACAGCCGGATCTGAACTGGGAGAATCCGAAAGTGAGAAGAGAGCTCTATGATATGATTCTCTGGTGGATGGAAAAAGGGGCAGGCGGATTTCGTCTGGATGTAATTGATCAGATTGCAAAAGAGCCAGATCTTAAGATCACAAATAATGGACCAAAGTTGCATGAATTTCTGCGTGAATTAAGCAGGGAAACATTTCAGAAGGGCGACATGATCACTGTAGGAGAAGCCTGGGGAGCAACACCGGAAATTGCAAAGAAATATAGTAATCCGGATGGAAGTGAATTTTCCATGGTTTTCCAGTTTGAGCACATTATGCTTGATCAGGAAGAAGGAAAGGAAAAATGGGACACGATTCCATTGAATCTGGTAAAGCTGAAAAAATGCCTTGCAAAGTGGCAGAATACTTTATATCAGGTAGGATGGAACAGTCTGTTCATGAATAACCATGATCTTCCTAGAATTGTGTCGCGCTGGGGAAATGACGGAAAATACAGAAAAGAGTCGGCAAAAATGCTGGCGACAATGCTTCATGGAATGCAGGGAACTCCTTATATTTATCAGGGAGAAGAGCTGGGAATGACGAATGTGCAGTTTGACAGCATTGAAGAATATGAAGATATTGAGACATTGAACATGTACAAAGAGCGACTGGAAAAAGGATATCAGCCAGAAGAAATCCTGCATTCTATTTACGCAAGAAGTCGTGATAATGCCCGTACTCCGATGCAGTGGAGCAGTGAGAAGAACGGAGGCTTCACAACAGGAGAACCATGGTTTGCAGTGAATCCAAATTATACCAGAATCAATGCCAAAGAGGCACTGGAAGATGAAAATTCGGTATTTTACTATTATCAGAAGCTGATTCGTTTAAGAAAAGAAAATCCAGTATTCGTGAATGGAAAATTTGAACTTCTTCTGCCGGAAGATGAGAGAATTTTCGCCTATACGAGAACAGATGAGCATACAAAGATGCTGGTATGTACAAACTTTACGGATGAGGAAGTTAGCTGCCCATTGCTTGATGAGTGGAAAGCCGGGGAAGTCTGGATCCAGAATTATGAGGACGACAGAGAAGGAAATATATTGCGTCCTTATGAGGCGGTGATAATTGCATTTACTGGCAAATAGATTGAGTTTCTTTTTTGGCATCAAAATTCACTTACTAGTATAAGTGATAGTGAAATTATGTGGATTTCAACTTATTATAAGTGTAAGATAATAACTATTGAAACCGCCGTGTACCGAACGGTACGCACGGTGGTGTGAGAGGACGGGAGCTAATCACTCCCTCCTACTCGATTACTTATTTTACAGTAGCATTTTAAAATAATACCGATCAATAATATCCTGCAATGTAATGGATTTCATTTTTTCATCTACCATATTTTGAATTTCATGATAGAAGTCCCCAATAGCGAATTGAATGTTGATACCGATTCCACAATCCGGATTGGTATCTGTGTCCAGGTGAAGCAGCGGCTTATCGCCCTCTACGGCTCGGTAGATTTCATACATATTGATTTTATCTGCCGATTTTGCAAGAGCGGCATTCGCATGACCTTGTGTGTTGACAACAATGCCTGCATTTTTTAGGGTTGCCATAAGCTGTCTGACATAAGCCGGGTTTGTCTTGATACTTTCTGCAATTTTTGTGCTGGAGAGTTGTTCGTCATCTCCAAGAGCAATAAATATAAGAATATGAATGGTGTCACTAAGCTTTGTGGAATATTTCATTTGTCACCTCGAACTTTCTTCTTGCAATTTTTAAATTTACATGATAATATAATTTTAATGCTTGATGTAAATTTAATTTTAACAAGTAAAAAAATAAAAGTCAAGCAAAATAAAAAGTGTGGAATCTGATATAAAAAAGGAGATAAAGTGGTGTATGCAAAAGGAGGAACAAGTCAGTTTTCTGGCAGAAAAAATCCGTCAGGCAGATGCCGTTTTAATAGGCGGTGGTTCTGGTCTTTCCAGTGCGGCGGGATATAACCATTATCATTGGCTACCCTATATGGAGGAATGTTTACAAGATTTCAAGGAGTGGTATGGACTGAAATCTCCCTTTGACGGTTTTTACTACTGTTATTCATCGCCGGAACAACAGTGGGCATATTATGCACGTTACATACAAAGTATGTGGGATGCACCTACAGGACAGCCATACTATGACCTGCGTGATATTGTGGCGGAAAAAGAAGTCTTTGTTTTAACAACCAATATAGATATGCAGTTTGAACGGATTTTTCAGAAAGAAAGGATTTGCGATTATCAAGGTAACAGTGGCTATGTTCAATGCAGTCAGCCTTGTCATGACCAAATTTATTCCAATGTAGAAATGATTCGCAGGATGAACGAAAATATTCGGGAACTGCGTGTTCCTTCCGAGCTTCTGCCAAGATGTAATGAGTGCGGGAGAATCATGGTTCCCTGGGTAAGGGATGATACATTTTTGGAGGGGAAAGACTGGAGGGAAGGTGTAAGGCGATATGAGAATTTCCTAAAAAAATATCTCATGAATGGAACAGATAAGAATGTTGTACTGCTGGAGCTGGGGGTTGGTGAGATGACACCCAGTATTATTAAACTTCCTTTTTGGGAAATGACATATAAAAATGAAAAGGTGTTTTATGCCTGTCTGAATCAGAAGAAATCCTCAGCTCCAGAGCATATAAAAGACAAAGGCATTTATATAGCAGGAGATTTGGCAGAAACCCTGCGGGATTTAAAAGAAAACATAGCGGGAAAGGAAATGTGATGAAGATGAATGTATATCAAGAGATAAGTCAAATCATCAAAGAAGCAGATGGTATTTTGATTGGAGCCAGTAATGGTTTGTCTATCGCAGAGGGATATAATATTTTTGCAGATGACGCATGGTTTCAGGAAAATATGGGAGATTTCAGAGAAAAATACGGACTGCGCTGTGTTTTACACGGATTTTCAGTGCCAATGAAGGTAGAAGAAAAGTGGGCGTTTGTAAGCAGACTTGTTAAGGCAAAAGCTATGCAGGATGAGCCGAGTGAGATTATGAAAAACATCTATGCACTAGTAAAGGATAAAGAATATTTCGTAGTAACTTCCAATGCGGAGGATCATTTTGTGCCGGCAGGTTTTGAGGCAGATCGTGTTTTTGAAATGGAAGGGAAATTAACCCAGATGCGGTGCAAGAACAGATGTCATGACGAGGTCTATCCTAATCAAAAAGCAGTTCTCGCCATGACAGAAGAGGAAGTAAACGGAAGAGTACCCAAAGAGTTACTGCCGAAATGTCCAAAATGCGGTGGAGATATGGAAGTAAATTGGGGTGAGGTGTCCTCGTTTACAGAAACGAAAAATTGGAAGGAAAAGGCTGCCCGCTATCAAGAATTTATTCAGAATTTACATGGAAAGAAGCTGGCAATTCTGGAATTTGGCATTGGTTGGAGAAATCAGATGATTAAAGCTCCTTTGATGCATCTTGCAGCAGTAGAACCACATGCAAGATATATCACATTTAACAAGGGCGAAATTTACATTCCAGAGGAAATCAAAGAAAAATCCATCGGTGTGGATGGTAATCTTACGGAAGTGTTAAAGGAAATCAGAAAGGGAAGGATAGACTAAGTAAGATGGTTAAAGATATTACAGTTGTGAGATAGGAGAATGAAAAAAATGAGCTGTTATGAAAATTTGGTGATGAAAACACAAATGAACTATTCCAGATACTATAGTACCTATGCATCCGGCGGTACTGCTGTAGTGTTGAGCAAACAAAAACCACTTCCTTATGAGGAACAGATTCAGGAATTTGTTCGCAGAGTGCAGGAGGCAGAGTGTATCGTAGTAGGCGGAGCATCCGGTTTATCAGCGGCTGGAGGTGGTGACTTTTATTATAGTGACACCCCTTCTTTTCGTGAGCATTTTGGAAAATTTGCAGATAAGTATGGATTCAAAGGTGCTTTTAGCGGCATGATGCATCGGTTTTCTACAAGAAATGAACACTGGGGATATGTGGCAACCTTTTTAAATACTACGCAAAATGCCCCTATCAGAGAACCATATCTGGATTTGGATAGAATCTTGCAGGGAAAGGATTTTCATATCTTAACGACTAATCAGGATACACAGTTTGTAAAGATTTATCCGGAAGAAAAGGTCAGTGAGATTCAGGGAGATCATCGTTTCTTCCAGTGTTCCCAGTGCTGTCAGGATGAAACATGGGATGCCGTACAACCTGTGGCAGATATGATTGCGGCTATGGGAGAGGGGACAATGGTGCCGGATGAACTGATTCCTCGCTGTCCTCATTGTGGTGCGGAAATGTTTCCGTGGGTAAGAGGATATGGGAGTTTTCTGCAAGGGAAAAAATACGAAGAAGAATATGAGAAAATCTCAAAATACATTCAAAAGAACAAAGATAGAAAAATTCTCTTCATAGAACTTGGAGTAGGGCGCATGACACCGATGTTTATACAGGAACCATTTTGGGAACTGACAAACAGCTTGAAAGATGCATATTATATCTCCGTAAATTCAGAATATCAGTTTTTGCCGGAATTCATTGAAGATAAGGGGATTGCTATTTTGGGAGATATAGGAACAGTGTTAAAAGATTTGCAGAAAGCAAAAGAGGAAAGTGCATTTGTATAGAATACTTGTTCTTGATATTCCACTTGATGGAGAAACATTGGAATATTGATTGATACAAAACTGCACTCAGGGATATTGTGGGTGCAGTTTTGCATTAAAATTATTGATTACGATACAGTTTCTGATATGCAGTAGGTAATATCTGAAATATATCTCGGAAAGCCGATGTAAATTTACTTTGACTTTTATATCCCACAGCGGCGGCAATTTCCGAAATAGATTTATCTTCATGCAACAGCATATTTGATGCCGACTTCATACGGTATTCTTTCATGTAAGAAGCGATGGGCATTCCATAGACTGCTTTGAAAACGGATTTCAAAGTAGTGGTGTTCATCAGGTACTGTTTTGACAACTCTTCAATAGTATAGTGGCGTTTTAGGTCGGATGTTATCAGACTGTGAATTTCTTTGATAGTTTCCACCTGTCCGGAAACATACTGGTTCAATCTTTTTGTATTTTTTTAATCCAGCATATCTAAAAACAACAGCAACTCCTGAACTTTTAATTTGAAATAAGGTAAGTACATTCTTTCTGGCAAATCATATAATTCTGAAAAAATATGTTCGATTTTCTTGCTGGCTGGCATAGCAGTATGCCCCTCTTGTTCACAAAATTTTGCGTAGAGGTTATTTCCGTTGATGCCTGCTTCAGAAAGAATGTCTGGTGGTATAGCAGTTAGCGTATCCAAATCAATGAAAACGGATACACCTTGATAATACCTAATGGCAGGTTCATGGCAGAATCCGCACATGAATGCAGTGTGTGGAGAGATAAATCTCCGGATTCCACTTAGTTTCTTTGCAGGGATTGGAGGAGCCAGCAAGGCAGGTGTTTTGGTAAAGGGGTCCAACTATTTGGAAATTTTATCCCAGACAAAATATGTTGTATTTGATAAAACCGGAACTTTAACACAGGGCGTTTTTGAAGTAAATGGAATCCATCATAATGAGATGGAGAAAGAAAAGCTGATTGAATATGCGGCGTTGGCAGAGAGTGCTTCTTCCCATCCGATTAGTAAAAGCTTACAGAGAGCCTATGGAAAACAAATTGATCGTTCTCGTGTGAAAGACATTCAAGAAATCAGCGGAAATGGTGTCATTGCAAAGGTTGACGGTGTGGAAGTTGCAGCAGGAAATGACAAATTGATGAAGCACATTCATGTAAAGCCACTTAATTGTCATCAGGTGGGAACAATTATACATTTAGCTATTAACGGAAAATATGCCGGGCATATCGTAATTTCCGATATTGTAAAACCGCATTCAAAAGAAGCGATAGCGGCACTGAAACGAGCTGGTATTGAAAAGACAGTAATGCTTACGGGCGATGCAAAGAAAGTGGCTGAACAGGTAGCTGCATCTTTGGAAATTGATCAGGTATACAGTGAACTTCTTCCGGCAGATAAGGTAGCAAAGGTAGAAGAATTATTGAAAATAAAAGGGGCAAAAGATAAACTGGCATTTGTAGGAGATGGAATTAACGATGCTCCGGTATTATCCAGAGCAGACATTGGTATTGCAATGGGAGCTATGGGTTCTGATGCAGCCATAGAAGCCGCCGATGTAGTGCTTATGGATGATGATCCTATGAAGATAGCAACTGCCATTAAGATTTCCAGAAAGTGTCTGAAGATTGTATATCAAAATATTTCAGTAGCCATTGGCGTAAAACTGATTTGTCTGATTCTTGGAGCAGTAGGAATTGCCAATATGTGGCTTGCAATTTTTGCAGATGTAGGTGTGATGATTCTGGCTGTATTAAATGCGATTCGGGCATTGGTTGTAAAGAAACTGTAATTGTAAAGAGCCAGATGATTAGCAAGGAAGGAGGATGTGTTTGCGTGGGAAAGTGAGAAAATGAGTAGTTATGATATTCCAAATGAACCGGAATTGAATTTCCTGATATTTTGCTTCAATCATTTCCGGTTCATCAGCCCAAATTTTTTCATATATTTTAAAAGCTTTTTTAAAATGTGTTTTGGCTTGTGAAAGTTTGGCGGTCATCAGATAAATGGTTCCAAGGGTTTCTTGTACTTTGGCATAATCCAAACAGTCATCCAGCGGCAAACCAGACCGTTGTCCATTGAAAAATCCTGATTTGCTGGATCATCCATAAAATCTTCAAATAATTCGTATAAAAAATCAGGCTGACTCATTTGATTACTTTCGCTGATATGATTTTTTAAGCAAGTGCTAATAGAAGAAAAATCGCATCGATTCAATAGAAATTCCCCTTTCGTAGTTAAGATTAAGTATATCTATCATATACACGAACATACATTCGATTCAAGAGGATGCGGATATTTTTAAAGTGATTGTGTCAATTTACAATCAACTTCTATTCATAGAAAATTTACAGAGCAAAACCGTGCTGGAATTGTATTTTGGCGAATTGCGTATTATAATAAATTATCTTATTTGTGTTAGAACTAACAAGGATTGCGAATGGGAGCGGCAAATATATGATTAAAAACAATATTGAAGTAGATGTAAAAGTAAAGTGTATAGAGAATGGAACAACCCAAGCACGGATTGCGGAAACAATCGGAACTACAGGTCAGTATGTTAATCGCATCATCAAAAAGCAGGACAGTGTTGTGAATAAGACCTTCGTGCAGATGTTGGAGGCTTTGGGTTATGATATTGAACTGACTTATGTGAAACGAGATTAAAATCAAAAATAACTATTCGGAAAGGAACACATTATGAGTGATTTGATACCTTATGGTGAACAATTTAAAAAAATTGTTGATATTATTGAGTCTGCTAAAGAACGTGCATACCACAAAGTGAATGAGGAACTGATTTTAATGTACCGTGATATAGGCGAATATATTAGCGTGCAGTCTGAAAATGCTGAATATGGTGATGCATTTGTGCAGAAACTGGCTGATTTCTTTGCAACGAATTATCCTGAACTGAAAGGATTTAATCGTCGTGGACTTTACAGAATGAAGCAGTTTTACGAACTTTACAAAGACAATGAAAAAGTGTCACCACTGGTGACACAATTGAGCTGGACGAATCATCTCAAAATCATGTCTGCGTGTAAGAGTATGGACGAACGTATTTTTTACATGAATATGTGTATTAAAGAGCGTCTTTCAAAAAGAGAATTGGAACGTCAGATTGACAGCGGATACTATGAAAGATATATGTTGTCACAAAAACCACTGCCCCCTGCCATTGAAGAATCCAGAAGAGCAACAGGCAATGTTTTTCTTGATAATTATGTGCTTGATTTCCTTGATGTGCCGGAAACAGTATCTGAACGGGATTTGCAGAAGTCTATTATTCGAAATCTAAAGGATTTCATTCTTGAGATTGGCAAGGACTTCACTTTCATCGGTGAGGAGTATCGTGTACAGGTCGGAAAACACGATTATTATATCGATTTGCTGTTTTACCACAGAGGTCTTTCATGCCTTGTGGCTTTTGAACTGAAAATTGGAGAATTCAAACCAGAGTATGTTGGCAAGATAAATCTTTATCTTGAAGCTCTTGACCGTGAAGTCAAAAAAGACAATGAAAATCCGAGCGTTGGTGTTATTCTCTGTGCAAGCAAGGACGATGAGGTTGTAGAATTTGCTCTCAGTCGTAGTTTATCACCAACGATGGTTTCTGAATATAATCTGAAATTGATTGACAAGAAACTGTTGCAGAAAAAATTGAAGGAATACATCGAATTGGCCGGAACGGTTTCTGAAGAAGAATAAAGTGGCACTTACTAATTAAATCAAGGAGCATATGAGCATGGAATATACAAGTAATAAAAATTGATGAGTATGAAAGAATAAACGAAGATTTGAAAATTTAAATTATTGCAATAGGTATTTACCCTATTTGCCTAAACAAGCAATAAGGCAACTCAACACTTGTGTCGGTTCAGCATACCCATTTTAAGGCGAAAATAGGTGTTCTACTATTCCCGTGTACAGTGGGGGTTGAGTAGGTTACTCGTTGAACAACCGAGCCATGTAGAGACGGTTGTGTTAATGTCAAAGGCAAAATAGGGATAGCCGTCAAAAGGCTTGAAATAAAGGGATTTAAGGCCAAAGGTAGTATTTTTGAGTGCTGCTTTTGGTCTTTCTTTTTCTTGTTGAGGAAATCTATTGCATATTGCGAAGTCTAACGGTCTGGTTTTCGGAGCTAAATAGTTTTTCGGCATTTTATACAAAAATTAATTAATAAAATTAATCAAATAGACGAAACTAAAAATGCACAATGGAAAAGTATTGAAATTCAAAAAAGTTGGATATATAATACAAATACAGCCAAGATAAAGAGAAAAAACTCTAAAATCAAGAGGCCGAAAATTTTTTAAACATATTGATTAAAAAAGTTAATCAAATATCAAGGAGGAGAACAAAAATGAAGTATTTTCTGGACAGTGCAAAAATCGATGAAATCAAAGAGGCATATCATACATTTGGTATTGATGGTGTAACAACAAATCCACGCCATATCATGGTGAGCGGAAAACCATTTCTTACAGTAATTAAAGAAATGGCTGACTGGGTGAAGGAAGAAGGAATCGAAGGATATGAGAAATTTCCAATTTCTGTAGAAATTAATCCGCACCTTGATGATGCAGATGAGATGGTTGCAGAAGGAAAGAAAATTGCATCAATCTGCAGTAACTTTGTAATCAAGATTCCTTGTACAGAAGCCGGTATTCAGGCAGCTCGCAGACTTGAAGCAGAAGGTGTGAGAACAAATGTAACATTGGTATTCTCACCGGCGCAGGCAATTCTTCCGGCAAAGAATAATTCCTTATTTGTTTCTCCGTTCATCGGATGGAAAGAAGCAAACGGAGAAGATTGCAAAGCTTATATCAAAGCAATTTCAGACATCTATGATAATTATGGATATAAGGGAAAAACACAGATTATCTGTGCTGCAATCAGAACACCAAAGCAGATGGTTGATTGCGCAGTTGCAGGGGCAGATATTATCACAACAGGTCTCGCAGTATATAAAGACAGCATTAAGCATGCATATACGAATCAGGGACTGGAAACATTTAGAAGTGCATGGGATAATACAGTAACTGAATAAATTGGTGAACGATAGAACGGAGCAGCAGGGAAGATTCCCTGCAAGACTCCGGGAGAGGAAGAAATTAAAATGAAGATAGGATTTATTGGACTTGGAATCATGGGCGAATCCATGAGTGAGAATATTATCAAAAAACATGACGATCAAGTATATGTGTTTGATTTTGTAAAAGAAAAAGTAGAGCTTCTTGAGAGTAAAGGAGGAATCGGATGCAGTAGTTCACTGGAACTTGCAGAGAAATCAGATGTGATTATTTCAATGGTTCCAAAATCTGAACACTCTATGTCAGTATATACGGAAGTACTTCCAGCATTGAATGATACCAAGCTCTGTATTGATATGAGTACGATCGATCCTTCTGTTTCTGTAGAAATTTCTGAAATGGTTAAGAAAACAGGCGCACAGTTCGTGGACGCACCTGTTGTAAAATCGAAACCGGCAGCGATTGCAGGAAAGCTTGGAATATATGTGGGTGGAGATGAAGAGGCGTATGCAAAGGCCGAGCCGATTCTGGCATATATGGGTGAGAACATCATTCGCATGGGCGGAAACGGAAAAGGCCTTGTAATGAAGATCTGCCACAATGCACTTGTATCTCAGATTCAGAACGGAGTAAACGAAACTCTGACATTAGCTGGAAAATATGGAATTGATATTGAAAGCTATACAACAGCAATTTCTTATGGCGGAGGACAGAACTTTTATCTGGATTCCAAAAATACTCCAATTAAAAATGAAGATTACACAACAGCATTTTCTGTGGAAAACATGTATAAAGATGTGAATATCTGTATGAATATGGCAAAGGAATGTGGAATGAATCTTGCCGGAGAAGCTGCAGCTAAAGCAGTGTATGACAAAGCGATGGAAAGTGGTTTTGGAAAAGAAGATTTCTGTGCAACAATTAAAGCAGTTCGTGAGATGCAGAAATAGAAAGTTGGAAAAGCATGCTAAAACAGTTGAATGAAAAAAATGATGTTGAAATCCTAAGTGTCAGAGATATTCGCTTTGAAAGTTATGGAAGAATTATTGATGGATTTGATTTTTCAGAACTGCTAGATTACATGGAAGAGCAGACAGAGATTCCTGAGAATGGGAATATTTATACAGCATCTGTTTCAGAGATGGAAAACACAGATATTGCAGAAAAGGTGAAAAATCTGATTTATGGAGAGATGCCGATTGAAATTGGATATTGTAATGGAAGAAATACAACCTACAATGGCTTCGAATATCATAAAGGAAGCGAAATCAATATAGCAGTTACAGATTTTATGCTGGTACTTGGACATAGCTGGGAAATCAAAGAGAATACATACAAGATTGAAGATGCAAAAGTATTTTTTGTGGAAAAAGGTACTGCAATCGAAATGTATCAGACGACACTTCATTTATCACCTTGCAGAGTGTGCGATGAAGGATTTAAGGATATTGTGATTTTGCCAAGAGGAACAAATACACCCCTTGAGAAGAAAGAACAGTGTTTATGTGAAAACAGCGAAGGACGCTTACTTCTTCAGAAGAATAAATGGGTGATCGCACATCCTGAGAGAGAGCCGCTCATTCGTCAGGGAGCGTATCCGGGTTTACTTGGAGAAAATAAGGAACTATTTTATTGAAAATAAAAACCACGTATACCGAAAGCAGAATACTGGGAATATTTCGAAGCTTTCGGTTACGTGGAAATGAAAATAAGAATTTTCAAGAATATTGTATCATAGAAATTTTGATTATTGAATAGTTAGAATAAACAAAACATTGTAGATATTCTTGTGGAATGGAGGAAAAATGGAACATTTATTATTTACGATCGTGACGTTCGTTTTCTTTACAGCAATGGTAGGAGTTGTTTCCGGAAAGATTGTAAGCGGAAGTGATGACCAGAAGACAGCAAAAGGATATTTCCTTGCAGGAAACGGACTTGGGGGAACATTTATTGCAGGTTCCATGCTGTTGACAAACCTGTCAGCGGAAAACCTGGTTGGATTGTCGGGACAATCCTATGCGGCAAACATGTCAGGTATGGCATGGGAAGCGACAGCGGTGATTGCTACAATTGTAATGGCATTTGTGTTTCTGCCGCTATATTTAAGAAAAGGATATACAACACTTCCGGAATTTATGGAAGAGCGTTATGGAATTGGTGTAAGAAGAATGGTATCAATTCTTTTCCTTATCGGTTATCTCTTAATTGGAATTCCAGTATGTCTGTATGCGGGAGCAATCGCATTTGAACAGATTTTTGATTTTGCAAACGTATTTGGTATCAGCGAAGGTACAGCACTCACAGTTCTGATTGTTCTTGTAGGTATTATCGGTGCACTTTATGCAGTACTTGGTGGAATGAGAGCAGTTGCAGTTTCCGATACGATCAACGGAATTCTCCTTGTGGTAGGATCACTTCTTGTAGTAGTATTTGGATTCATTGCAGTTGGAAAAATGAATGGTGGTGGATTTGCAGCAGGAGTTGCAGATGTTATCAATAGTCAGCCGGAGAAACTGAATGCAATTGGTGGAAAGAATGATCCGGTACCGTTTATGTGTATCTTTACAGGTATGCTTCTTGCAAACCTGTTCTACTGGGGAACAAACCAGGTTCTGATCCAGAGAGCACTTGGTGCAAAGAACTTAAAGGAAGGACAGAAAGGAGTTCTTCTTTCAGGACTTCTGAAAATGATGGTTCCAATGCTTCTTGTAATTCCTGGAGTTATTGCTGCAAGACTTGTACCTGGACTTTCCAGTAAAGACTTTGCATATCCGACACTGGTAGCACATGCACTTCCATGGCCAATTACAGGTCTGTTCTGTGCGGCACTTTTTGGATCAATTATCTCTACATATAATTCATTCCTGAATGCAGCCAGTACAGTATTTATGATCGATATTTACAAACCAATCTTCAACCCAAATCTTTCAGAAGAAGCAACAGTTAAACTTGCTAAGAAGATTGGATGGGGATTCGCAGCATTTGCAATTATCTTTACACCATTCTTGGATGTACTGAGCACAGGATTATATGATTTCGGTAGAAGCTTCACAGGATTTTATAATATTCCGATTATCACAATGGTTCTGATCGGAATGTTCTCGAAGAAAGGATCAACACTCGGAGCTGTATGTGCAACTGGATTCCATGTTATTTTTTATGCATGCTACAAATTTATTTTCCCTGGAATTGATTCACCGTTTACAAACGCAGTATGTGGAATTAACTATATGAATATCTATGCGATTTCCTTTATCATCATGCTGATCATTATCTTTGTTTGTAGTAAAATTGCTCCAAATACAAAAGAATTTGATAGAGGCTCTCATCGTACAGATGGTTATGATATGACACCGTGGAAACACAAAAATGCATTTGCTGTATGGCTGATTTCCTTCCTTGTATATGAGTACTTTATTTTCTCACCGGCAGGAATCGCAACAGCAGACAAAAATGTTATGAGAATCGTAATCGTAACAGCAATCCTTGTGATTGAAACAATTGTATTGGCTATAAAAGAAATGAAAAAGCGTCAGGTAAGTGCAGCGTAAAAGCTGCCTGCCTAAGGAGGTTTAAACATGCAGATTAAAGTTAAGAATAATGAAATTCAGCTGACAGCAAATGGGAAAGAGATTCTTTCCCACAGCAAGGAAAAGCCTATGATTTATGTCGGCGTTGGTCAGGAAGATGTAGATATGTACCGCGGAAATTTCAAAATCAGTGATTATGTTACAGAACGTTATCCGTTGATGCTGACAGATTACAAAGAGGCATTTAATGGAGTTGAATTGAATTTTGAAGATCGCATTCAGGTCAATGTAGAATGTAAACAAGATGTGTGTACATTGGATTTTGTTCAGAAGGATGAGCGGATCAATCGTTTCTGGTTCCGTGTTGCGGCAGATAAAGATGAAAAATGTTATGGTTGCGGTGAGCAGATGTCTTACTTTAATCTGCGAGGAAGAAACTTTCCGATCTGGACTTCAGAGCCGGGAGTAGGAAGAGACAAGACTACTTATGTTACCTGGCGTTCTGATGTAGAAAACAAAGCAGGTGGAGATTATTATAATACAAACTTCCCACAACCAACATTTGTATCAACAAAGAAATACTATCTTCATGTAGATTCTACAGCGTATGCAGACTTTGATTTTAGAAATGATACATTTCATGAGCTGCAGATCTGGGAGGTCCCAAAACAGATCAGAATCGAAGCGGCAGCTGATTATCTGGAAGTGGTAGAAAAACTGACAGGATATTTTGGAAGACAGCCGGAACTTCCGGACTGGGTATATAACGGTCTGGTTATTGGTGTTCAGGGTGGAAACGAGAGATCCTTCGGACTGCTCGATAAGACGATGGAAAAAGGAATTAAAGTATCCGGTATCTGGTGTCAGGACTGGTGTGGAAAGCGTGTGACATCTTTCGGGAAGAGACTTCAGTGGGATTGGAAATATCACAAGGATATGTATCCGAATCTTCCGGAAAAAATTAAAGAAGTCAATGAAAAGGGAGTTCGTTTCCTTGGATATGTAAATCCATATCTTGTAAATGATGGAGAACTTTATAAAGAAGGAAAAGAAAAAGGATATTTTGCTACAAAATCAGATGGAAGTGATTATCTTGTAGACTTTGGAGAGTTTTACTGTGGGGTTGTTGATCTGACAAACCCAGAAGCCTTCGAGTGGTTCAAAGATGTTATTAAGAAATATACACTTGATATTGGAATTGATGGTTGGATGGCAGACTTTGGAGAATATCTTCCAACAGATGATATCTGCTTATACAATAAGAAATCCCCAATGATAGAGCACAACCACTGGCCGGCACTTTGGGCGAAATGTAATTATGAAGCAGTGAAAGAATCCGGAAAACTTGGAGAAGTCGTATATTTCATGAGAGCAGGCGGTGCCGGAAGCCAGAAGTATTGTACACTTCTCTGGGCAGGAGATCAGTCAGTAGACTTCACCATTCATGATGGTCTTGCTTCTGTTATCTGTGGCGCACTCAGTGCAGGCATGATGGGATGTGGTCTGACACATAGTGACATCGGAGGATATACATCATTATTCGATAACACAAGAACAAAGGAACTTTTCCTTAGATGGGCAGAGATGGCTATGTTTACACCATTTATGAGAACGCATGAAGGAAACAGACCGGATACGAATTTCCAGTATTATGATGATGAAGATACAATGGATCAGCTGGCACGACTGGTTGACATCTATACGATGCTTGCACCATATACAAAAGAATTAGTAAAAGAAAATGCACAGAGCGGACATCCGGTACAGAGACCGTTGTTCATGCATTATGAAAATGATAAAAAAGCATATGATATTCAATATGAATATTTATTTGGAAAAGACATGCTGGTAGCACCTGTTTATGAATCAGAAAAACATAACTGGGAAGTTTACCTTCCGGAAGATGAGTGGATTCATCTTTGGACAGGAAAAGAATACCAGGGAGGTACAGTAACTGTAGCAGCAGAACTTGGATACACACCGGCATTCTATCGAAAAGACAGTAAATATGCAGAACTGTTTTCTGAGATCAGAGAGAAATACGGAGTAAAATAAATGAACTATATCGCGTTTTACATAGTGATTTTTTTGACAAATGTAATTCAGGGAATTACAGGCTTTGCGGGGACGATCCTCGCAATGCCACCAGGGTTGATGCTGGTAGGATATGATGTGGCAAAACCGATTCTGAATCTTCTTGGAATCCTGGCAGGAATCTATGTGTTTGTTACACAATGGAGAAAAGTGAATTGGAAAGAACTACGAAAAATCGTTTTGATCATGGCAGTAGGTATCTTTCTTGGTTTCTTCCTGAAACATTTGCTTACGGGATACGATGGAATCCTATATAAAGCTCTTGGAGTGTTTGTAATTGTTTTGGCAATTCAGGGATATTGGAAATCTGTTCATAAAAAAGATGAAAAAGAAACAGAAGAAGTATCTGGGAAAAAAGAAAATATCAAATCAATTGCCTTATTGATCAGTTCAGGAGTGGTTCACGGAATGTTTGTTTCGGGTGGTCCGCTGCTTATAGGATATTTATCAAGAACAATTAAAGAAAAGACAAGCTTTAGAGCTACGATTTCTACAATATGGATTATATTGAATACCATCATTTTAATTCAGGATATTAATACAGGAATGTGGACCCGTGAATTAGTTGTGACTGAATTCATTTGTATCCCTTTCATGATTGCCGGTATGGTAATAGGGTCTGTACTTGTAAAACGGATGAGTCAGGAAGTCTTTATGAAGCTGACTTACATACTCTTATTTGTATCAGGAGTATCATTAATGTTCAAATAGATTTTTGTTTATAAATAAGACGGCTCAGGATAGAGCATAGAAATAGAAATTGGAGGGTTTATTGTTATGAGAAAAGCGTTTATTTGCCCAACTAAATATGTTCAAGGTGAAGATGAGATTTTAAATCTTGGATATTTTGTTCAGACTTATGGAGATTCAGCACTTCTGATCGCGCATCCGGATGATGCAGCCAGAGTAAAAGAAAAACTTGATAAAACAGCTGAAAAGTTCGGAGTAACATTTGTAGAAAGTGGATTTTGCGGGGAGTGTTCAAGACAGGAAGTGGCTCGTCTTCAGGAACTTGCAAAAGAGAAAAACTGTAAGTGTACAATCGGACTTGGTGGAGGAAAAGCAATTGATACAGCTAAATGTGTGGCAGAGGGAGAGGCATTAATCATCGTTCCGACAATTGCCGCAACCGATGCACCAACAAGCCATTCAGCTGTTCTTTATACACAGGACGGCGCATTTGATGATTATGCATATTTCAAACAGAGTCCAAGCGTGATACTGATTGATACTTCTGTAATTGCTAAAGCACCGACACGTTTTCTTGTTTCCGGAATGGGAGATGCATTATCCACTTATTTTGAAGCAAGAGCAAATGTAAGATCATTTACAAAGGTAAATGCCGGACTTCCGTGTGGAGTAAGAGAAGGACTTTGTCCGGAAGCAAGAGGAACAAAAGCTGCATTTGCACTGGCAACATTGTGTTATCAGTCTCTTCTTGAAGATGGAGTGAAAGCAAAACAGGCAAGCGACAAGAATGTAGTGACAGCAGCGTTAGAAAATATTGTTGAGACTAATATTCTTCTTTCAGGACTTGGATTTGAAAGCGGCGGACTTGCAGCAGCACATGCAATTCATGATGGATTGACAATCCTGGAGGGAACACATAAGTATATGCATGGAGAGAAGGTTGCATTTGGTACGATCGCACAGCTTGTTCTTGAAAATGCACCGGCAGAAGAACTTGAAGAAGTATTGGAGTTCTGTATGAGCATTGGTCTTCCGGTTTGTTTAGAAGATATCGGAGTTACAGAGATTTCAGAAGAAGAGCTTAGAGCAGTTGCAGAGAAGGCATGTATTCCGGAAGAATCTATTTATGCAATGCCATTCCCAGTAACAGTTGAGAGCGTAATGGCTGCGATCATTGCAGCTGACGAAGCCGGAAAAAAATTCAAAGAAAATTATCAGTCATAAAAGGACGGAGGAAAACTGAAATGAAGAAGATTATAAACCGTCCAGAAACAGTTGTAATAGAAATGTGCAATGGAATCGTCATGGCACATCCGGAATTGAAATTTAATAGAAAATTCAAAGTGATCAGCAAAAAGGAGATCAATAAGAATAAAGTCAGTCTGATCAGCGGAGGCGGAAGCGGACATGAGCCGGCACATGCAGGATTTGTCGGAAAAGGAATGTTAGACGCAGCAGTGTGCGGGGATGTATTTGCATCTCCGTCCCAGATCCAGGTTTACCAGGCAATCAAAGAGACCGCCAGTGATAAGGGTACGCTTCTGATCATCAAAAACTATAGTGGAGATATGATGAACTTTAAGAATGCGGCATATCTTGCGGAAGAAGACGGAATTAAAGTTGATTACGTTAAAGTAGATGATGATATTGCAGTTCAGGACAGTCTTTATACTGTAGGACGTCGAGGAGTTGCCGGAACTGTTCTTGTGCATAAAATAGCGGGAGCCGCAGCAGAATCAGGATTGTCATTGGCAGAAGTGAAGAAAGCAGCAGAACATGCAGTAGAGAATGTAAGAAGTCTTGGATTTGCGTTTACATCATGTACAGTTCCTGCAAAAGGAACACCTACATTTGAAATTGGCGATAATGAAATGGAGTATGGTGTCGGAATTCATGGAGAACCTGGAATCCGCAGGGAAACTGTAATCAGCGCGGATGAACTGTCGGAAAGAATGGTTGCTGCATTAGCAGAAGAATTAAAAGTGAAAAATGAAGAGTCAGTCACTGTACTGGTCAATGGTTTTGGAAGCACACCTTTGCAAGAACTTTATCTTTTGAATAACGCTGTTTGCCGTGTATTAGATGAAAAAGGGATTTCAATCCACAGAACTTTCGTTGGAAATTATATGACAAGCATAGATATGCAGGGCGCATCAGTCTCATTAATGAAAATGGATGATGAATTGAAGAAATATCTTAATCAGGAAAGCGATGCACCGGCATTCAAGGTTTCAGCTTGTGAGACCGAGATTCCATATATAAATCTGACAGAACAGAGTGAAGAAAATAAAGATGTCAGTTATGAAATGAGAGTGGATGAAAAGAACGCTGTGATTTCAGATGGCAAAGTTTCTCTTGATAATATGGAATATCTTGTAGATAAAATGAGTACCTGTATTATTGAAAATGAAGTTCCGTTTTGTGAATTGGATTCTCATGCGGGAGACGGTGATTTCGGAATGAGTGTTGCCAAAGGATTCCGCCAGCTGAAGCGTGAGTGGGATGAGATCATGGAGAATGAGTCTGAAGATATCGGAACATTCCTGAATGCCTGCTCAATTGTGATTATGGAGTATTGTGGCGGCGCATCTGGACCAATTTGGGGTTCAGCTTTCCGTGCGGCTGGAAAAATAACAAGTGGAAAGAAAGAATTGAAATTATCCGAGTTTGCAGAAATGCTTCAGGCAGCAGTTAAAGGAATTCAGTCAACCGGTGAAAGATCTTTCGGAAGAGGCGCTGTTGTGGGAGATAAGACACTGATCGATGCACTTGTACCATGTGCAGATGCATGGACAAAGTGCGCAGAGAAAAATGCAGATCTTAAAGAAGCGTTTAGAGAAGCGGCGGAAGCAGCAGTAGAAGGCGCAAGAAAAACAGAGGAAATCGCAGCAAGAATGGGAAGAGCAGGAACTGTAGGAGACAGAAGTATTGGATATCCGGATGCAGGAGCCTATGCATTAGGAGTTATTTTTACAGAACTGTCCGAGGCTGTGAAAGAAGAATAGGAGGAAAATTATGTCAGGATTTCAGGTAGCGTACATTCCGGTGGGAGTACCGACATTCCATCTGGAAAGTGCACAGAAAGAGTTTGAAAAATCAATTGATCTGTTAAAAAATTTAACAGATGCAGTAGTTACTCCGGAGAAGATGTTACTTTCAATTCCGGATCTGAAAGAATTCCTGGATACGATCAATCCATCATTGATCGTACTCCAGAATATAACATTTGCCAATGCGGCATATGCGAGTGAAGTGTTAAGAAGATTCCAATGCCCGGTACTTCTTTGGACACTTAGAGAGCCAGTGATCGATGGCGGAAGACTGAGATTGAATTCTCTGACAGGAGCATATTCAGCAGGAAATGCGCTTGCTGCATTCAGAAATGGAAATTTCGAGTATATTTTTGGAAGTCCTGAAGAGGAAAGAACAAGAGAAAAGATTCATGCATGTATTAGTGCAGCATGGTTAAAGCATGAATTGAAATCATTAAAAATTGCGTCTGTTGGACATACTCCTGAGGGATTTGGATTTGGACGCGCAATGGACCTGGATCTGCTGAATGTATTTGGTGCATCACTCGAGTCTATAGAAGCCCGCGAACTGATTGACATGGCAAAAGGTTATTCTGACGAAGAATGTGAATCTTATCTTACAGAGATGACAGCATGCACAGTAGGAATGAATCAGACTCCGGATAAAAACAAAAAAGATTTTGCAAGACTTTGTAAAGCATACAAAGAATATGTGGAGAAAAATGGTATTGGAGCATTATCCTCCAGATGTTGGCCGGACTTCTTTACAGCATTCGGAACACCTGTTTGCGGTGTGCTGGCAATGTTAAATGATCTTGGAATAGCAGCCAGTTGTGAAGCTGATACATATGGAGCACTTTCTATGTATATGGGAATGAAGCTCACAGGATTGGCAGTTTTCTTTGGAGATCCGGTTTCATTGGATGAAGAAGAAAATACGATCACATTCTGGCATTGCGGAACAGCAGCCTGCTCTATTGCAAGAGAAGATACAGGAGCTGTGATCGGAGTGCATCCGAATCGAAAAATCGGACCGGTTATGGATTTTGGATGTAAAGCTGCAGAAAAGGTAACAGTTTTCCGTGTTGGAAGAAAAGCAGACGGAACATTCAGATTTTTCCTGACAACAGGAAAGGCACTGGATAAACCAAAACAATTCAATGGAACGTCTATCGTGGTACAGACAGAAGGGTCTTCCTATGATATTGTAAACCGTAGTGTAACGGATGGATGGGAGCCTCATTTTGTAGTTGTTTATGGAGACGTGAAAGAAGAATTAAAAATGCTTGGTCATATGCTGGAAGTAGAGGTTTGCGAATATTAGAGTATATTCGGAATGATTGACTTGAGAAAATACAAAGTGATATACTGATAAGTATAATAATTGAGTGGAATCGGAATCTTATATGAGAAGGGTGGAAAAGATGGGCAAGCCGGGGATAACGCTGGAAAGTGTAAAAAATAATAATAAATCTGAAATTCTTAAAATGCTTCAGAAGAATGGATCAATGTCCAGAAAAGATATTGCGGCTTGCATGGGTCTTACACCGGCAGCTGTGACGATGCTTTGTAATGCAATGATCGAGGAGAACATCATTGTTGAAAAAGGTGAAATCCAGGAAGAAAAACGTGCAGGAAGAAGAAAAGTGCTGGTTGATATCAATTATGATTTTAAATTTATTGTATCTGTGAGTATTGAAACAATTTATACTTGGATAACAGTAAACAATATAAGAGGAAGCAAGATTACAGGTGTAAAAATAAAGACGGATGCAACAATCAGTCCGGAAATATTTTTAGAGAGTATTACGAAGGAAATTAAAATTCTTTTGTGGGAACAGGAAATTAAGATCTCGGACATTTTAGGAGTAGGAGTATGTATTCCGGGCATAGTAAACCGTAGTCAGGGAGTCAGCATCCACGCTTACGGAATCTGGAAAGAAGAAGTAAAAGTCAAAGATATTTTAGGACAATATATACAGTGTCCGATTGTTGTCGAAAACAACGTAAAAGCTTTTGCTGAGGGAGAGATGCTTTATGGAGTCGGTAAAACCGGAGATAATATGCTTTTTATTAAGTGGGGGCCTGGAGTAGGATCGGCAATTGTGATCGGAAACGAGTTGTATGAAGGTCTTCATCATAATGCTGCTGAAATTGGACATTACATTGTAGAGCCGAACGGACTTGAATGCCGTTGTGGCAGAAGAGGATGTCTAGAGACAAGAGTGTCGGTGGATGCTATAGCGAAGAGGATTCAGCAGGAATTTTCAAAGGAAAATACACCATTGCTTTATAAACTGATAGGAGGAGATGTCAAGAAAGTGACACGGGAACTTATCATAGAATGGGTGGAGTCAGTGGAAGCAGATAATTACCTGAATCATATGGATCCGGCAGTAGCAGAGATTATATCAGGAGCAGTAGAAAGAATTGCCAGAGTTGCAGTTAATACAATGACGATCCTTGCACCGGATCATACCATTTTATTTGGTCCGATGCTTGAAAACGATCAGATTTATAAGTTATTTATGGAGTTCTGCAGAAAGTATGACAGACATTATACAGATGAATATATCCATCAATCAGAACTTAGTAAAAAAATCACATACATTGGAGGAACTGCACTGGTTGCCAGAAATTGTTTCTTTGAAAACGGTGGAGCAGTAAAGAAGGAATGAAGAATATGAAAGCTCTGCATGAAGGTCAGATTCAATTTTATTCGGAAATTTCAGAACATCAAATTTCAGCAAACGAATTTTTTAGTTCTGTATTGCTGGATTCATTGAATAAAAATTTTGGATGGCAGAAAGCGGTAATATCTTATTTTGATACCGAAGGAAAATTTCTGTCATGGACAAGCTGGAAAGGAATAGAATTAAATCATGCCGGACATCCTTATCAGGAATTTATGTCAAACGATATTGTGAGATATCAGATTCATGAGGAGGCAGTCAGGGATCATTTGACATACTTTAATGTTGTTCCCAGACTCTACAAATCAACGGACAGTATATCAGAAGAAGATTATGAAACATCAGGTTTTGTACGTTTTCTTGAGAAAAATTTTGAATGTCATTATAGCGTGACAATGGCATTTGGGATTAATGCATACATACAGATTAGTTTTATGAAAAGTAAGTCAGACGGTGATTTTACAGAAGACGAGCTGAAAGAATTAAATGAAATATATGTCTATGTAGCGAATGCATATAAGAATTTCAAAAAATATGAGCAAGCAAAGATTGTAGCAGATATTCAGAATGAAGTCATTGCATCAGGAGAAAAAGCCTATCTTGTTACGGATGATTTCATGCATATCTTAAGCTGTAACACACAGGCCCGGAAATATCTTGAAGATATTTTAGGGACTACAGCGGCAAATCAGATAAGCAGCACGGTTTCGTGCAGCTGGCTTCCGTTTCTTTTAGGAAGTGAAGATGGAACTCTCAGTGCAGAGAGAGTTCAGATGAGGGTGATCAAAGGGCATGTCTTTAAGATATATACTTACGATCAGGTGTATTCAAATGGAATTGTAGACAGATACCATTGGATTACAATTGCACCTTCACAGAAAGAAAAAAGTTATGAACCAAAGGGGACTATGATGTCTCTTACTCCGGCAGAATGCAGAGTAGCAGAACTGCTGGATAATGGCCTGACTTATCAGGCAATAGCAAATGAATTGGTGGTAAGTTATCACACAATCAAAAAACATGTTCAGAACATTTATTTGAAGTGCGGTGTAAATAGCCGTTATGAACTTCATAAATGGATGGAGAACCAATAAAAGCCAAAATAGAAAGCCAAAATAAAAGCCAAAAGAACAAATAAAAGTCAACTCTTAAAATACATTATGAGAAAATCCCAAGCACTGCCTGCTTGGGATTTTTTTGCGCAGAAGAGAGGATTTTTAAATATAGGGAGAATTCCCTATAACAAATAGACCGTACGCCTACTGGTGCAGATATGTCAAATTGATATAATTTTATCATAGATTGTATCTATAGAAATACAAAAGGCGGCATGGAAAAAATGAAAAAAACAGGGATTGTTTTTAATATTCAGAGATTTACTATTCATGATGGACCGGGATTAAGAACAGAAATATTCTTAAAGGGATGTCCACTGAGATGCAGGTGGTGCAGTAATCCGGAAAGCTGGATGTCATTGATTCAGCCGGGGGTCTATCGTAGTAAATGCATTTCTGAGAGAAAATGCGGAGAATGTCAGGATGTTTGCCTGTCAGGTGAAGCATTAAAATTTTATAAAGGGAAATTGATCGCGATTGACAGAGAAAAATGTATGCATTGTCTTAAATGTGCAGAGGCCTGTCCATCAGAGGCTATAAAGCAGTGGGGAACGAGGATGACCGTGGATGAGTGTATGGAAGTAATACGCAGAGATAAGGGATTTTATGAAAGTTCCGGAGGTGGTGTTACTGTATCAGGCGGAGAACCACTTTTGCAAAGCAATTTTGTGGCAGAATTATTTAGAGCCTGTAAGGAGGAAAATCTTCATACCTGTCTCGAGTCGACATTTTATTCAGAAAAAGAAAAGATTGATGAGATACTTTCGTATACGGATCTGATTATTTCAGATATTAAATCTATGGATACAGAGATACACAAACAATATACCGGGGTAGGAAATGAAAGGATTTTAGAGAATCTCCAATATCTGGCAAAGAAGAACAGAGAACTGATTCTAAGAATTCCGGTTATTCCGGATGTTAATGATACAAAAGAAAATATAAAAGATACTGCAGACTTCATTCTTTATCAATTGGGAGGAAAAATAAAGACGCTTCAGTTGTTGAGCTTTATGAGACTCGGTGAAGAAAAGTATGAATCATTAGGAATTCCATATCCGATGGAAAAGATAACAATAGATAGAAAATCCTTCCAGAAAAAAGTAGAAGGAATAGCTGATTACTTTAACAGCAGAGGGATACATTGTCTGGTAGGGACAAAAGAAAGAAATCATCATTAGAAGCAGAAGGAGGAAACTAATAATGAAAAGAATTCACACAAATGCATGCGGAACAGAACCATATGATAAAACATATAGTCTTGGGTATGAAGTACATCATAAAGACTGGTCTCCGTTTTCGAGAGTCAATCATTTGAGACAGACATTTCTTGACAGACCTTATGAGATTGACGTTGAACGATTACGATTAGTAACAGAAGCATATAAGGAACATCCGACGATCCCACGTAAACTGCAGTGTGCGTATGCGTTTGAGAAGATTCTTCTTAACACGACACTTTATGTTTATGATGAAGATCTGATTCTGGGAGAGATAGCGGCTCCGGCAAAGGCATCTCCAATCTATCCTGAGTTTTCTGTGGATTGGATCATCGATGAAATATTACATTCGCCATTCGAGGAACGTGAACATGATCAATTCTATATCCGGAGTGAAGAAGAACGACGAGAAATACTTGAACTGTGTGCATGGTGGCAAGGTAAGACGGTTGCTGACAGGATTGAAGGAAGACTTTCCTATGAACAATCCAAAGGTTCAGAAACAGGGGAAAAGATTTTTCAGACAAATTTATATCATTATGCAGGAACAGGACATCTGGCAATAAATTATGCAAAGTTAATGAAGGTTGGATATGATGGGTTGATCAAGGAGGCAGAAGAAAGGCTGGGACAGCTCAGCATGAGGGATCCGGAGTATAATGATAAACGTGATTTTTATGAAGCAATGATCATTATGCATAAAGCAGCAAAAAAATATATCGAACGATATGCAGAGCTTTGTGATAGGAAATCTATTGAAGAAAAAGATAAAAAACGTCAAAACGAATTAAAGTGTATGGCTGAAAACTGCAGAAAGATTGCAGGGGGAGCGCCGCAGACATTTTGGCAGGCAATGCAGTTATTTAACATCGCAACAACACTGATTCAGGTGGAAAGCAACGGACATTCTATTTCTTATGGAAGAATGGATCAATGGTTATATCCGTTTTATAAAAAAGACATTGAAAATGGAACGATCACAAAAGAATTCGCATTAGAGTTGATCGAAGTAGAGTATGTTAAAATGAATAATCCGACAAAGCTGAAGGACAAAGGCAGCATGGCAGTACGAAACGGTCGCGGATTCGGTGGCGAAAGTCTTACAATCGGAGGAACCGACAGAGAAGGAAATGACGCGACAAATGATCTGACAATGCTGATGTTGGAAGGATCCGCGCATACAAGAATGATGAATCCGTGGGTTTGCGTTCGTATGCATGAGAATACACCATATGAGCTGAAGGTGAAAGCAATCGAGTGCATCAGAGCCGGCTACGGACATCCGAAGCTTTTTAATGATGCACCTGCAATAAAAGGAATGATGCGAAAAGGAATGACATTGGAAGAAGCAAGAGATTATTGTGTAGTAGGATGCGTAGAAATTGATCTTCCGGGAAAAGAATATGGATGGCATGATGCCGCATATGTAAATACGCCAAAGATGTTAGAGATGGTAATCAATGGCGGTCGTTCGATGAACACAGGAATTCAGCTTGGACCAGATACAGGAAGCCTTGATAAATATAAAACATTTGATGAAGTACTTGAAAGCGTAGATAAGCAGTTTGAATATTGGACAAATCAAATGTGCAGTAGTCTGAATATCATAGAAGAGGCACATCGCGAACGAAAACCACTTCCATATGTGTCAGCCTTTTTCGAAGAGTGTATGGAATCAGGAAGAGATCTTACGGAAGGTGGAGCAAAATATAATGGAACAGGTCCACAGGCTTCAGGTATTGCAACTTGTGCAGATGAGCTGTCAACAATAAAACAGCTTGTGTTTGAAGAAAAGAGAGTGACAGGTGAAGAGTTACTTAAAGCTGTAAAAAATAATTGGGAAGGATATGAGAAACTGTATGCACTTGTGAATAGTTCTAAGGTTCATCATTATGGAAATGATGATGATTATGCAGATGAGCTGTTTAAATTTATGTTTGAGTGCTATTGTAGACACATCAGTGGAAGGGAAAATACGAGAGGTGGTTACTTTAGTCCAGGAGTATATTCTGTAAATGCTAATGTGGCAATGGGACTGAATACAAATGCATCTGTAGACGGACGTAAAAAAGGAGAAGCAATTTCAGATAATATGGGACCGGTACATACAGAAGCAGGTTCACATGATATCAACGGACCGACAGCGCTTGCAAATTCATTGACAAAAGTAGACCATAGCCTTGCAACCAATGGAACACTAATGAATCTTAGATTCCCGCAGGAAGCAGTTGCAGGCATGGAGGGACGTGACAATCTTATCAGTTTTGTAGATGAATATATGAAGAAAAAAGCAATGCATGTACAGTTTAATATTATGAGTTCAGAAACAATGAGAGCTGCACAGAAAAAACCGGAAGATTATAAAGATATGTTGGTTCGTGTGGCAGGATATAGCGCATATTTTGTAGAACTTGGTAAGCCACTTCAGAAAGATCTGATCCAGCGTACAGAATTACATTTTTGAGTAGAATAGCAATTTTAACAGACGATATTGTAGAATGGAGTAAAGAATATGAAAGAATTTAAATTTAAAGTCCCACAGAATATTGAATTTGGAGTTGGAAGCTTGAAAAAGCTTCCGGAAATTTTGAAAGATAACAAATCAGAACACGTTTTTCTTATTTCAGACAGAGGTCTCGAGAGCATTGGCGTTGTTAAGAAAGTACAGGATATTATCAAAGCAGACGGATTGGAGTGTACTTCTTATTTAGATGTCATTCCTAATCCGACAGTGGATGTTGTGAATGAGGCGGCAAAATGTTATAAAGAATCAGGTGCAACCAGTATTATTGCACTCGGAGGTGGTAGTTCCATGGATGTTGCAAAAGCAACAGGAGTACTTGCAACTTATGGGGGAGAAATCACAGATTATGAAGGATTATATAAAGTGCCGGGACCGATTGTTCCGATTATAGCAATTCCGACGACAGCAGGAACAGGAAGTGAAGTGACAGCGTCTGCGGTTGTAACAGATGAATCGAGAAATTATAAGATGTCTGTAATTAGTTATGAGATGCTTCCGAAATATGCAGTACTTGATCCTGAATTGATAATGACTGCACCTGCATCAATAGCAGCATCCTGCGGAGTAGATGCATTAATCCATGCATTGGAAGCATATGTATCAAATTTTGCTTCTCCATTTACTGATGCAATGGCAGAAAAAGCAATGGAGCTGATTGGGGGGAATATTCGTCGCTTTGTGGCGAATCGTCAAGACGAAGAAGCAGCATGTGCGATGATGATTGGTTCCACATTTGCAGGAATGGCATTTGCCTGGGCAAAATTAGGAAATGTGCATGCTATGAGTCATCCGGTCAGTGCATATTTTCATGTGGCACATGGAGTAGCTAATGCTGTACTTTTGCCGACAGTAATTGAATATAATGCTTTGGCAGATCACGGCCGATATGAAAAAATTTATAATTATATCAGAGAAAAAAAGGAACCTGCAGTAGATTTTAAACCGCAGATGCTTGTTGATGAAATTAAGAAGTTAAATGCAGATCTTGGAATCCCAAAATCACTTTCAGAGGTAGGGGTAACAGAGGATAAAATAGAGGCTATGGCGAAAGATGCTGTGATTCATCCAAATGTTCTGGCAAATCCAAGACAGACAAATCTAAAAGATATGATTGAGCTTTACAAAAAAGCGTTATAAAGATATTGTTGAATACTTGCCGGTTGCACGTAATGTGTGCAGTAAGTTAAATAATCAAAGATGTTGCCGCATGGTTGAGGATTTCGCCCTTTTATGATATGCTTTTACATATTAGTAACTGTTCAGAGCCAAATAAAACTTCAAAAACAGTCTAAAAAATGCAAGAATTTTATACCTTTTTTTGAAATTTTGCTTGGCTCTGAACAGTTACACACATTATAGGTAAAAGCGAGGTGAGGGGTGTGCTGCACATAGGCATATGTGATGACAACCAAAAAGATATCAGTCGAGTTCAGGAACTGGCTGTCAGATTTTCAGAACAACACCCGGAAATGCCTATACAGATACAGGCTTACAGTTCACCATATGATTTATTGGATGAGATAGAAAAAACAGGTGGGTTTGACCTGTATTTATTGGATGTCGTTATGCCACATATGACAGGTGTAACGTTGGCCAGACGGATTCGGGAGCGAAAAGAGAGAGCAGAAATTTTATTTCTGACTGTTTCTAAAGAATATGCCGTGGAAGCTTTTAGCGTAAAAGCCTCTGGATATTTGATAAAACCCGTGAACCAATCTGCTTTTGAGGATGCGGTACTTGACTGTATTCATCGATTGTCACCAGAAAATAATCCCTCTCTTTTGTTGAAGTCAAAAGATGGAATTCATCGTATATCAATTTGCGAATTGGTGTGTGTTGAGAGCTTTAATCATAATCAGGTATGTACTTTGTCAGACGGTTCTATGTTAGAGGCATCAGCAACTTTGTCGGAATTGATGGAGGAACTAAAGAATTTTTCGGTCTTTGTCCGGCCGCATAGAGCGTATATTGTTAATATGGACTTTATCCGCCGGCTGACAGCCCGTGAGTTGTTGCTGACAGATGGGAAGAGAATTCCAATTTCTCAAAGTAGATATGGAGAAATAAAAAATAGTTATTTTACATATATGTTGCATGCATAAAATTTTATTATTTCACGCAGAAAAAGTGTTGTTTCACGAAAGAAAGCACTTTTTCTGCGTGTTTCTTTTAGTATTAATGTTAATTAGAAACTTTCGGGTAGATGTTGACATTTATAGGAAAACGGTGAATTGCATGAAAGGTTTCGGAAGAGGAGAAAAAGGAGAGGTGAACTATGGAGATTAAATGCGATAATAAACGGAATTGTCCCTGTACATACGATTGCCCGCGTCACGGGAAATGTTGTGCCTGTGTAGCTCATCATCGTGATCACAATGAAGGCGTGCCGGGATGTTTCTTTTCGAAAGAAGCAGAAGCAACTTATGATCGCAGTATTAAAGCACTGGCGAAGGATCACGGTATCATTTAAAGAGCGGAACAAAGAGTTTCACAAAGAGTTCTCAAAGGATAAAATTGCTTGACGGAAACCAATGGATAATATACAATAAGATTTATCCATTGGTATTTTTTATATAATCATTTGAGAAGCAGGAAAGGGGAAAGGCACCCTGCGCTCCTTAGGGAACCTGATATGATGGATACGCCGCCCATCCAAGTGTTTATGTCATAGCATGATCTTGAAAAAGGTTGTGCTTTTTTACGTTATAAGAATTAAGTAATCATGAAGATACAGTTTATTAGAGGTTAAGGAGAGAACGTGTTAAATATTATAGAAATCAACAACTTTAACGCACCGGAACTGGACGTCTATGCACGTTATACGGAAGCACAGCTTCTGAATAAAGATCGTCCGGAAGATGGACTTTTTATTGCAGAAAGTCCGAAAGTGATCGGAAGAGCTTTGGATGCCGGGTATATTCCAGTATCTGTTCTGGTTGAAAAGAAACAGATGGAAGAAAATGAAGAGACGCAGGAAGTTCTTGCAAGATTTGAGAATACAGGCACTTCTATTTTTACAGCAGAGTTTGCTGTCCTTACGCAATTGACAGGATTTAAGCTGACGAGAGGAATGCTTTGTGCATTGAAACGCCGACCACTGGAAGATTTCAGGAAACTTTGCGAGGGAAAGAACAGGATTGCCATTTTGGAAGATGTGATGAATCCAACGAATGTCGGAGCAATCTTTCGTTCGGCAGCAGCGATGCATATGGATGCAGTGTTACTGACTTCAGGATGCAGCAATCCATTGTATCGAAGAGCATCCAGAGTGAGTATGGGAACGGTGTTTCAGATTCCATGGACATTTATTCAGGATGATAAAGAACGCAGATGCGACAGGAAAGAAATCTGGCCGGTTCAGGCGATCGAGAACTTGAAAGCACTTGGGTATAAGACAGCAGCACTTGCATTGACAGATGATTCCATAAGTATTGACGATCCGCAACTTATGAGCGAAGAAAAACTGGCAGTGATTCTTGGAACCGAGGGGGACGGACTTATGCAGGAGACAATCAAAGCTTGCGATTATACTGTGAAGATTCCAATGTCACATGGTGTGGATTCTCTGAATGTGGCAGCAGCAAGTGCAGTGGCGTTCTGGCAGTTGAGGAAATAAAGATTTATCGTAGGGATTCTTTTTCAAGTTCGGACGAAATCAGATAGCGCTTATAAAGTTTATTCTAATAGACAGACATTGAGGGATTGCTTCAGGCTCCGGGTTCTGTATACAGGAAAGACTAAGAAAAACGAAAGATTACTAAAAACAAAGCAATGCTCGGCAAACTCGCTGCCGCTTCAGACAGTTGCCTCGCATTGCTTTAACGTAACCTTCCGTTTTTCAAGACTTTCCAAGCACACAGAACAGTCACCTGAATCAATCCCTCAATGTCTGTCTATCGGTAAGTTTTCAGCGCCATCTGATTTCTACTCTCTCGAAAGAAGAACTCTACTTGAGAAGCAGACGTACCGGATGTTCTATAGAATGATTCCCATTTCTTAAGCGTATTTACTTTAATAAAATTTAGCGTAGAAGACGATCCTTTTTCAGAAAACAGAAAATATGAACTTCGAGAAGTTTCATGTTAGAAGGATGGTACAGGGACGAAGACGAATGTGGAGCATGCTTGCTCATACTTGAAAAACAATGGATTGCGTTAAAGAAAGGATTGACAGCTGTCTGAGCGGCAGCGAGTTTGTCAATCCTTTCTTTGTTTTTAGCAGTCTGTTGTTTTTCCTAGTATGAACAGTATGCGTAACCCTGAGTCGGCGTTCCTGTACCATTCTTCTAACAAGCGACTTTCTAAAATAATATTTTCAGTTTTCGTCCGCACTCGAAAAAGAATCCCTACGATAAATCTTTATTTCCCAGCAATTTATAGAGGAAATTCCCTCATCATTTCCCCACAAAAAGAACAATGTCATATAAAATGTTACATTTTTCACAAAAGAAACCTTGCTGGTGTAAAGTTTTTGTAAAACAAGTGTCTTGTCACCTGTAAACAACAGTGCTATAATGGGCAAGAATAAATCAACAGAGCAATAGACATGAAAGTGTGTTACAGCAGAATTTTATGTCAGGAGAGAATAAGAGAGGTACGTGCTATGACAATCAGAGAAGAGATAGAACAGTTAAAGAAAGAAAAAAATGCCGTAATTCTAGCGCATTATTATGTAAGACCGGAAGTTCAGGAGATTGCAGATTATGTGGGAGATTCTTTCTACTTAAGCAAAGTTGCGGTTGGTCTGAAAGAGAAAACAATCGTGTTCTGCGGTGTTTCATTCATGGGTGAGAGTGCGAAGATCCTGAATCCTGAGAAAACAGTGCTTATGCCGGATATGGCAGCAGATTGTCCAATGGCACATATGGCATCTGCGGAGACAATCGAGAAGATTCGTTCAGAGTATGATGATCTTGCAGTTGTCTGCTACATCAATTCAACAGCAGAACTGAAAAGACATTCTGATGTCTGTGTAACTTCATCCAATGCAGTGAAGATTGTAAAAGCACTTCCGAATAAAAATATTTTCTTTATCCCGGATCGTAACCTTGCACATTACATCGCAGGATTGGTACCGGAAAAGAACTTTATATATAATGAAGGATTCTGTATTGTGCACGAATATATGGAGGTTGAAGAAATCAAAGCAGCGAAAGCAGCGCATCCGGAAGCAGAGGTTCTTTCTCATCCAGAATGTCCGGCAAAAGTTCTGGAACTTTCTGATTTTGTTGGAAGTACTTCAGAAATCATCGCGCAGGCAGGAAAATCAGACGCGAAAGAATTTATCATCTGTACAGAGAGTGGAGTTCTGTACGAACTTCAGAAGAGAAACCCGGAGAAGAAATTCTACTTTACAGAGACAACTCCAATCTGCAGAAATATGAAGAAGGTTACACTTGAGAAAGTTCTTCACGTATTAAAGACAGGCAAGAATGAAGTATTTGTAGATGATAAGCTTCGCGAAGAATCTAAGAAACCGTTAGAGAGAATGTTAGAACTGGCCAAGTAAACAGAGGGCAGATAGGATTGACAGCAATCGAAGATTATAGAAAATACAGATCAAATCGACTAATGCTGTCGGAATGGAGATATTTATTATGAAAATGGAAGCAGATGTAGTCATTGTCGGAACAGGTGTCGGAGGGCTTTTCAGCGCACTGAGTCTTCCGAGAGATCAGAAGATCATTATGATTACAAAGTCAGATTTAGAGAGCAGTGATTCATTCCTGGCTCAGGGAGGAATCTGCATGCTGCATGACAAAGATGACTATGACAGTTATTTTGAAGATACAATGAAAGCGGGACATTATGAAAACAGAAAAGAATCTGTTGATCTTATGATCCGCAGCTCAAGAGAGATCATTCATGACCTGATTGGCTATGGTGTAGATTTCCAAAAACAGGAGACAGATGAGTCTGGAAATGAAGCCGCAGACAACGGTGGTGAAAAGGCAGAGATTCAGGATATTTATGCATTTACTCGTGAGGGAGCACATTCACGTCCGAGAATTCTGTTTCATGCAGATATTACAGGAAAAGAAATCACAAGTAAACTGCTTGCACAGGTAAAGCAGCTTTCTAATGTAACATTGCTTGAATATACAACGATGACAGATATCATTGTAGAAAATGATGAATGCAAAGGAATCCTTGCACAGGATAAAGACGGAAATGAATTCGAAATCCATGCAGAGAATACAATCTGGGCAAGCGGTGGAATCGGTGGACGTTATAAACATTCTACAAACTTCCCACATTTGACAGGAGATGCGCTTACAATTTCTGAAAAACACGGAATCCGTCTGGAGCATCTGGACTATGTACAGATTCATCCGACAACATTGTATTCCAAGAAACCAGGAAGACGCTTTCTTATTTCAGAGTCTGTCCGTGGAGAAGGTGCGGTTCTTCTTAACAGCAAGAAAGAACGTTTTGTAAATGAACTTCTTCCAAGAGATGTTGTGACTAAGGCAATCAGAGAAGAGATGGAAAAGGAAGGCACAGATCATGTCTGGCTGTCTATGGAAAAACTTGGAAAAGAAACCATCATGGGTCATTTCCCGAACATTTATCAACATTGTCTGGAAGAGGGATATGATGTGACAAAAGAATGTATCCCGGTTGTTCCGGCACAGCATTATTTCATGGGTGGTGTCTGGGTAGATTCAGACAGTAAAACATCCATGGAACATTTATATGCAGTAGGAGAGACAAGCTGTAACGGTGTACATGGTGCGAACCGTCTGGCAAGTAATTCACTTCTGGAAAGCCTTGTATTTGCCAAACGTGCGGCAAATAAAATCTCAGGTACAGAGAATGAAGTAAAAGTACGTGAATTGGCATAATAATAGTGATATAATATTAATCTATGCTGAAAAAATAAAAGTTAAGAGAAGAGTAGAGAAAGAATATAGAGACAGGGACAGGAGATATAAAGATGAACGAAATTACAATGACACTTCAGGCAGATCATTTGATCCTTGAGGCACTCAAAGAAGATATTTCAAGCGAAGACGTAACAACAAACTCAGTTATGAAAGACTATGTAAAAGGTGAAGTAGAACTGATCTGTAAGCAGGACGGTATAATTGCCGGACTGGAAGTTTACCGCAGAGTATTTGAACTGTTAGATGCAGATACAAAGACAGAACTTTACTGTAAAGACGGAGACGAAGTAAAGAACGGCCAGTTGATGGGAAAAGTAACAGGAGATATCCGTGTACTTCTTTCCGGTGAGCGTGTAGCACTGAACTACCTTCAGAGAATGAGCGGAATCGCAACTTATACACATTCCGTTGCAGGACTTCTTGAAGGAAGCAAAACAAAACTTCTTGATACAAGAAAAACAACACCTAATATGAGAATCTTCGAGAAATATGCAGTTCGTGTTGGTGGCGGTTATAACCACAGATATAATCTTTCTGATGGGGTACTCCTGAAAGACAATCACATCGGAGCTGCAGGAAGCGTAAAGAAAGCTGTCGAGATGGCAAAAGACTACGCACCATTTGTAAGAAAGATCGAAGTAGAAGTTGAGAATCTTGAGATGGTAAAAGAAGCAGTAGAAGCCGGAGCAGATATCATCATGCTTGATAATATGTCAACAGAAGAGATGCAGGAAGCAATCAAGATCATTGACGGAAGAGCTGAGACAGAGTGTTCCGGAAATGTAACAAAAGAGAACATCGGACGCCTGACAGCTCTTGGCGTAGACTATATTTCCAGTGGAGCCCTGACACATTCCGCTCCGATTCTTGATATCTCGATGAAAAACCTTCATGCTGTAGAGTAAAAGTGATATAATTGTTAAAGAACAATTATTAGTATGGATTTCAATTTAGAAAGGAAGAGGCATGATGACAGGACCAGAAAGAAGAACTGCCATTATAAATCAGATAAAGACAAGCTCAGCACCGGTGCCGGGAAAGGCATTGGCTGCACAGTATGAAGTAAGCCGTCAGGTGATCGTGCAGGATATCGCACTCATCCGTGCCGCAGGACATGACATTATATCTACAAACAGAGGATATATTTTGCACGAATCACATTTAGTAGAAAGAATCTTCAAAGTAAAACATACCGATGATCAGGTTGAAGATGAACTCTATACAATCGTAGACCTTGGTGGAAGAGTTCGTAATGTGATGGTGAATCATAGAGTCTACGGTCATATGGAAGCATCACTCAATATTAATTCCAGACGAAATGCAGCAGAGTTCATAGATGACATCCGAAGTGGAAAGTCCACTCCGCTGAAAAATATCACATCCGATTATCATTATCATGTGGTAGAAGCAGATAGTGAAAATACATTGGATATGATTCAAGAAGCACTGGAAGAAAAGGGATTTTTGCTGGAGCAAGAAGAGTGGGAGAAAGAACTTTTTGCAAAATAAAGATTTATCGTAGGGATTCTTTTTCAAGTTCGGACGAAATCAGATAGCGCTTATAAAGTTTATTCTAATAGACAGACATTGAGGGATTGCTTCAGGCTCCGGGTTCTGTATACAGGAAAGACTAAGAAAAACGAAAGATTACTAAAAACAAAGCAATGCTCGGCAAACTCGCTGCCGCTTCAGACAGCTGCCTCACATTGCTTTAGCGTAACCTTTCGTTTTTTAAGTCTTTCCAAGCACACAGAACAGTCACCTGAAGCAATCCCTCAACATCTGTCTATCAGTAGATTTTTCGTCGCTATCTGATTTCTACTTTCTCGAAAGAAGAACTCTACTTGAGAAGCAGACGCACCGGATATTCTATAGAATGATATCCATATCTCAAACATGTTTGTATTTAATAAAATTTGTCGTAGGAATTCATCTTTTTCAATAAACAGAAAACAGAAAATATGAACTTCGAGAAGTTTCATGTTAGAAGGATGGTACAGGGACGAAGACGAATGTGGAGCATGCTTGCTCATACTTGAAAAACAATGGATTGCGTTAAAGAAAGGATTGACAGCTGTCTGAGCGGCAGCGAGTTTGTCAATCCTTTCTTTGTTTTTAGCAGTCTGTTGTTTTTCCTAGTATGAACAGTATGCGTAACCCTGAGTCGGCGTTCCTGTACCATCCTTCTAACAAGCGACTTTCTAAAATAATATTTTCAGTTTTCGTCCCCTATATCCCTTGACATCTCCCTTTTTATTCTGCAAAATAGTAAGAAGAGTCTTTCAAGATTCTACTTTATTATAGAAGAAAAAGAGGTCATTTATATGGAAGAAATCATACAGTTTTTAGCTGGGATTTTGAATAGAGAGTTTATTCGTGCGGTGTTTAGTAACCCGCGAGTAAAGGGTAATGTAGTTAAGGCAAAGCTTCGACCGATGGAACAGAAGGGGGAGCTTTTATTTCAGTTAGAGTCTTTCACAAAGACGCAGGCATTTCATAAGAATCTGACGGTAGAAGAGACGAAGGATGAGCTTGCGAAATTGTTGGAAGAGTTTCGTCAGGTTCAGGTTGAGACGATGAGTGAGGATATCACGGTATTGATCAGTAAGAAAGGGAAAGCAACGATTAAGAGAAAGCGCAAGAAGGTGCAGGCGAAAGCTGCGGATCTGTCTCATAACAGGAAGAAAAAATATATTTTGGAAGAAGGGATTGTGGTTCCGTTTCTTCAGGATCTTGGAGTTATGACACAGGATGGAAAGATTGTGCGGACGAAGATGGATAAGTTCCGTCAGATCAATCGTTTCCTGGAGTTTGTTGAGGACATTCTGCCGCAGCTTGACAAGGACAGAGAGCTTACACTTCTGGACTTTGGATGTGGAAAATCATATCTTACATTTGCAATGTATTATTATTTACACGAGTTGAAAGGGTATGATATTCGTATTATCGGATTAGATCTGAAGACGGATGTGATTCTGCATTGTAATGAACTGGCAAAGAAGTATGGGTATGAGAAGTTGACATTCCTTGTTGGAGATATTGCGGATTATGAAGGTGTGGATCAGGTTGACATGGTTGTGACGCTTCATGCGTGTGATACAGCTACAGATTATGCACTTGCGAAAGCGGTTGGCTGGAATGCGAAAGTGATTTTGTCTGTTCCATGTTGTCAGCATGAGGTGAACAAGCAGCTTGAAAAGCAGAGAAATCTGCATTCAGGCAAGATGAAATCGAAGACGGAAGTTATGGAAGTTTCAGAAATGCTGGGAGATCAACTAGCTTCCATGGAAGAAGTGCTCGGACCAATTATGGATTATGGATTGTTGCGAGAGCGTTTTGCAGCACTTGTGACAGATGGACTTAGAGCAAAGCGTCTGGAAAGCGAGGGATATGAAACTCAGGTATTAGAATTTATTGATATGGAGCATACGCCGAAGAATATTCTGCTGCGTGCAGTGAAAAAGGGGAGTCTTGCAGCAAAGAGCAGAAAAGAGGCAGAGGATTGTGAAAGATTTTTGAAGATTCAGCCAACATTAGGTATGCTTCTGGCAGAGCAAAAGGGAGATAAATAATGAAAAAAAGGGTAATAAAGATTGCCGCACTGGTTGTTCTTTTTGCGGCTGTGCTGGTGATCAGTAATGTGATACTGAACCGTGGAAATGATGATCAGGTTGTGGATATGGGAGATGCCACGTTACCTAGAGTCTCATTTATGATGGGGGGACAGAAGATAAATGCGTTGTCTGGTTATGTAGATGATATGGATATTGCCGCAATGCGAGATACCATTACACCATTAGAGAGTGATGGTACACTGAAGATGCAGATTGAGAAAAATGATAACCAGATCCGTGAGATCAGTTACAGTGTATATTCTCTGGATGGAACAGAGACATATGATAAAGGAACTCTAAAGTCTGCAGAAAGCGAAGATGTCACATTAAAGCTGGGGAAATCACTTGGAGATAAAATCCAGGAGGCAGTACTTCAGGTTTCGCTTGTGATCGGCGAGGAGAAAGAGACAAGGAAAGTTAATTTCTATACCAGAATTGAGAAAGCAGATGATATTACAGCATCACAATGTCTTACATTTGCACAGGATTTTCATACGAAAGCATTTAATAAGACGGATGTAGATTCATTGAATATTTACTTGGAACCTGGAGATGAGAGTGACAATACAACTTATCAGACAGTCAATATCCATTCAGATATTTCTCATATTCAGTGGGGGACTATGCAGCCACAGTTGCTTGGTGATGTGCGTTGGAGCATAAAGGAAAGTAATAGTGTGTATACCTCTCTCCTTGCGAATTACAGAGTTTCCTGCGTGGATGATGTCGGTGAGAATGCAGTTTATGATATTAAAGAATTTTTCCGTGTAAGAATCGCAGGGACTACAATTTACCTATTGGATTACAATCGTGATATGCAGAAAGTATTCAGTGAGAACAGAAGTGTGATCGATGAAAACGGAATTCTGCTCGGCGTTACACCTTCAGATGTTCCGTATGAGACAAATGAGAAAGAAACGATTGCAGCATTTGTGGAGTCCAGAAACCTTTGGATGTACAATAAGAGTTCGAATGAATTATTAAATATTTTCGGATTTGCAGATGCAGATACGACAGATGAAAGGAATCTGAATGATCAACATGCAGTTCGTATCATCAGTATGGACAACAGTGGTAATCTTGCATTTGCTGTGTATGGATATATGAATCGTGGCGAACACGAAGGAGAAGTCGGTGTCGGAATCTATTATTTTGATGTTGAGAGAAATCTGATCCAGGAGAAAGCATTTATACCAAGTAAGAAGTCCTATGCAATCGCAGCGGATGAGCTTGGCAAGATGGTTTATTATAATCATGCGGAAGAGCAGTTATATGTTTTGGCAGACGGAACTTTGTATCAGGTAGATTTGAAAAAGAATAAACAGACAACACTTGCAGAGAATCTTAAAGAAGGACAGTATGCAGTTTCTAGTGATGGACATCTGATGGCATATCAGTCAGAAGGAGATAAGAGTGGCGGAACAGTGATTCAGGTAATGAATCTAAGCAGTCTGGAGACGAATACTGTCGAGGCAGCAAGCGGAGAAAAAATTAGTCCACTTGGATTTGTCAATGGTGACTTTATTTATGGAAAAATGAAATCCGAGGACGCAGGAAAGAAAGCTTCCGGAGAATTGATCACTCCAATGTATGAACTGGAAATCCGTAATTCTAAGAACAAAAAAGTTGCCAGCTATTCCTTTGTTGATAAAGGCATTTATATTTCTGATATTTTAATCGATGACAATATGGTAACACTGAATCGTGTAGAGAAAAGCGGGGATATTTACAACGTTACTTCACAGGAGTTTATTACGAATAATGAGGAACGCAAAGATACAGCGATTAAAATAGAAGTATACACAACAGCACTGATGGAAAAACAGATGCGGATTACATTTGCAGAGGGAGCAGGAGAGAAGAGCGTGAAAGTGATCCGGCCGAATCAGCTGGCATCAAAGAATGAACTTGAAATGGTTCTTGCTGATAACAGCGAAAGTGTGAAATACTATGTTTATGGTGTTGGTGAACTGGCAGGAATTTATGATAAAGCTTCTTATGCCATTCAGAAAGCACAGCAGATTTCAGGAGTTGTGATCTCTTCTGACCAGAAATATGTCTGGGAGAAAGGAAATCGAGATCTTGCGTATTCGATAGAGGATGTTGCTCTTTCAAAAGAAGGAGAAGAGACATCCCTTGAAGCATGTGAGCGCTATATGAAGACATATGATGCTCAGAAAGTAGATCTGACAGGATGTACGCTGGATCAGGTACTCTACGTGATCAATAGAGGATGTCCGGTGATTGCACTTACAAGTGCAGATCATGCAATTCTTCTGACAGGATATACGAAGAATGATATTACTTATATCGATCCTGAAAATGGAGAGTCACAGACAGTTTCCATCAGTGAGATGGAAGGAATGGTTTCCGGAAGCGGAAATACATTTATTGGTTATATCAAATAGAAAGTGAAATAAAAACGACAGGTTCTTCAATAGTTCAAATGAAGATCCTGTCGTTTTTAGGTTGCATAAGAAAAATCTTATAAAGCTTTCTTAAAGATAATTCCTCTATATTTGTTGAGTGCTCCGTAAAGAATCAGACCAAGCACACCGGCGGAAATTACTTCTCCGATACCAACTGTCAGCATCATGAAAGGAATCGGAAGTGGAACCATATAAGCATATTTTAATACAAATGGAACCACAATGATATTGGCAACAACCGGAGGAACAGGGGCAAGGAACTTGCTCTTGTTTCTTAAAGACCATGTAAAGATGGCACCGATTAGTGTTGCAAGGCTGCCGAAGATAATGTCAGGCAGGATTGCACCTCCAAGTGTGTTTCCGATGAGGCATCCTACAAACAATCCAGGGATTGCAGCCGGAGTAAATACCGGGAGGATTGTCAGTGCTTCCGCAAAACGGATCTGCACCTCTCCAAAAGCCAGTGATGCACCGACAACAGTCAGTACGACATAGATGGCAGCGATCATAGCTGCCTGTGCCAGGTAAAGCACTTTGTTACTTGAGTTTTTCATTATTCAGTTCTCCTTTAGTTTTGTTTTACGTGTGGAAGGTCACGAACACACGATTCATTTTCGCGCAGCAATGAGTCAGGCGGCCATGCTTGCATGGACATTTGACGAATGCCGCGGAAGTCATATACAGTAAGTATATGACCTTACGCCGGAAATCGGCGAACCCCTTATAAGACCTTGTTTTTTAGGGTTTTGTAACGGGTGATAGTATAGCATGATAAGGGGAAAAAATCAAGGGAAGTACCAACTAAGGAAACAGGAGGTTACTGTTCACAGGTAATATCCCGCGAGGTGTTTTGCTATGAATATGGCAAAATCCCGAGACATACGGGGCAAAATTCCATCACCGAAGGTGATTTGGAATGAATTTCGACCAAGTTGCTGTGAACGGAGTGAACAGTAACCCCGAACGTTCGCATAACGGAATAAATAGAAAAAGGCGGTTGCCTGTCCGGTATCAACGTGATAATATACAGACAGGGAAACCAAAGCCAGGCGGCTACCCTTCTTTTACGGAGGGATAAAAACACCCTCCAAACGAAAGAAAGGAGGGCGATAAGATGATTACATATTCTGATCTGATTCAGTTTTGTATATTCATTGTTGCCCTTGTTGGTCTTTGTTATGAGATTTTCAAGGGTAAACGAAAATAGCCGCCAACTATTCGCAGTAGTTGACGACTATAAAAATATAGTTTGATACAATATTACGGGTAGCCGCTTGCGGTTTCCCTCTTTGTATTTTCAATATAACATATCTGACACCAGGACGCAAGAGGATAATGAAAACTTGCAAGATGCGTTGCTGGTCGCACATGGTGTGAACAGTAACTTCATCTTAATGAAAAATTAAGTTTAATTAAGGATTATAAAGCTACTGTAACCAGGCCTGATATGATAGACTATGAGTTGTGTAAAATATAATTCGTGGAGGGAAAAATGAGTAGAATATACAACGCCCTGATTGAACTTGTTGCAGCCGCAGTTTTTATAATTCCGCTTTGGTGCATATATGAGAAGATTTTCTTTCAGAGCTGGAAACGAACGATGGTTTATATGATATTTGGATTTTATCTGGCAGTAGTATTAGCATTAGTGGGATTCCCGAATATTACGATGCTGCAAATGGAGCTTACAGTGAATCTGATTCCGTTTATTTATATGTTGTCAGATTTTGTTAATGCGTGTTTGAACGTACTCTTGTTCGTTCCGTTTGGTTTCTTTTTACCAATGTTATGGAAAGAGTTCAGAAGTATAAAAAGTGTTGCCCTGGCCGGAATTGTTGCAACGTCTTTTATTGAGATTTCTCAACTTTTTACTGGCAGAGCAACTGATATAGATGATATCATTACAAATAGCATCGGTACTTTGATCGGCTACTTTATTGTACGTTTTGTGACAGAAAACTTTACAAAGCGCACTTTATCAGATTCAAAAATTAATGATTTTTATTTGATCTGTGGTTCAGTAGGTGTTATTATGTTTTTTTTACAGCCATTTGTCTCAACATGGTTATGGGGAATACTTTTATGATAAGCCCGGATATCAGTTTCAATAAGGAGTGAGCGAACATGACATTACAGCAATTAACCTATTTAGTTACGGTTGCGGATTGTGGGAATATTACGGAGGCTGCAGAAAAGCTTTTTATTTCACAGCCGTCGCTTAGTGCAGCAATTCATAATCTTGAAAAAGAGATGGGAGTGACTGCATTTACAAGGTCTAACAAAGGCGTTACTGTTACAAGAGAAGGCGAAGAGCTATTGTCCTTTGCAAGGATGCTCTTAGAGCAGGCTGACAATATGAAAGAACATTTTGGAAATGGAGAGAGAAGAACACCAAAGTTTTCTGTGTCTTGCCAGCATTATTCGTTTGCGGTAAATGCTTTTGTTGATCTGATCAAAGAATATGATGCAGACCAGTATAGTTTTATTATAAGAGAGACACAGACGGGCGAGATCATTGAAGATGTGGCGAGCGGAAAAAGCGAGATTGGAGTTCTTTATCTTTCGGAACACAATGAAGATGTGATTCTGAAGCTGATAAAGAATAATCAGTTGAAATTTGAGGAAATGTTTGTTGCAGAACCGCATGTATTTATCTGTAAAGATCATCCACTGGCAGAGAAAGAAATGATTTCCATGGAAGATTTACGACCATATCCGTATCTTGTTTATGAACAGGGAAATAATAATTCGTTTTATTTTTCGGAGGAATTTATAAGTATGCTTGATTTCCCGAAGAGTATACAGGTGAGAGACAGGGCGACCTTATTTAACCTGGTGATCGGATTAAACGGATTCACAGTAAGCAGTGGTGTGATCGACCAGAAATTAAATGGAAGTAGTATTATAGCGAAGCCATTAGATGTTGATAAAACGATGAGGATCGGTATTATTAAAAAGAAAAATATTATTTTCAGTCGTTATGCATCTTATTATGTAGAGGCGCTGAGAAGGCATTTGTAAAAAATAAAGAGCAGGGATTTCGTCATAATGAAATCCCTGCTTCTTCTTTTACTAGCAGAAGAATTCTTTTGCAGCTCGTACCAGATACTCAGTATCTTTCACACCTGCAGTTTCATAAGGGGAATGCATTGCCAACTGCGGAAGTCCGATGTCAACGGTATTGAGCGCAACCTGAGTGTTGGAAATATTTCCAAGGGTAGAGCCACCGACCATATCAGAACGGTTTGTAAATGTCTGAACCGGAACATCTGCCCGCTTACATAGGTCGCGGAACATGGCAGCAGATACGGCGTCCGTACAGTACTTCTGGTTTGCATTGAATTTCAACACGATTCCTTCGTTCAGGTAAGGGCGGTTTGTCGGATCTGCTTTCTCTGTATAGTTTGGATGAACCGCATGAGCATTATCCGCAGAGATCATAAAGCTGTCTGCAAGATGAACACGATAATCTTCTCCATCATATCCAAGTGCTTCGTGAACACGGATCAGTGTGTCAAAAAGGAATGTGGATGCGGCGCCCTGTTTCGTACCGCTTCCAACTTCTTCATTATCCAGAACACAGTGTACAGCCATACAGTCTTTTTTCTCACCGGAAAGAAAACCTTGAAGTGATGCGAAGGCACACTGCAGGTCATCAAGTCTGCCGCTGGAAATGAATTCTTCAGAAGCCCCCCAGATGGAACCTTCCTGTCGGTTATAAAGGAATAGATCATGACCGAGAATTTCATCTTTTTCTACCCCGGCAGCTTCAGCAATCTGTTCCATAAAAGTTCCTTTAGGAGAACCACAGCCATAAAGTGGGAGAAGATCTTTCTGGGCGTTGTAGTTGTAACCGCTATTGATCTCACGGTTCATGTGAATCGCGAGATTCGGGATCATAACAAGGTCCCGGTCAATATTGACGAGTTTGCTCGTGAATTGTCCGTTTGTCTTATCTTTTATTATAACGCGTCCGGCAACAGAGAGCGGACGGTCAAACCAGGGTGCACAGAGCATACCACCATATTTTTCTACATTTAATTTCACATAATGTTTTTCTACCTCGATCTCCGGATTCTCTTTGATCTTAAAGGTCGGAGAATCACTATGACTTGTCAGAATGTGCATCTTGTCAATACCATTTTCCGGAATTGTAAACGCAATCAGGGAAGAGTCATTTCGTGTAACAAAATAGTGTTTGCCGCATTCTATATTCCAACGCTGATTTTCCTTTAGTTCAGTAAAATCAACTGCAAGAAGCTCTGATTTCATCTGTTGAACTGCATGAAACGCTGTGGGACTCTTTTGAAGAAATTTTAATAGTTCTTGAGAAACTGAATTGTTCATAGATATTTCCTTCTTTCAAATTGTTTTAAAAATCTTTTTTTGCTGATATATTTACTTTTTAGAATAGGGCAAATCAGAGAGAAATACAAGGCGGAAAAGCATAATAAAAAACTTTTTATTTAAGAAGAATTTCACAACATACTGTCTTAAAATGTGCTATAATCTAATTTGGAATGTCAGAGATTCCATTGGAGGAGTACGAATGAAAAAAATATCTTTGAAAATAAAATTAACACTAAAATATACAGGATGCATATTTGTGGCAACAGGCATTGCGTTGTTTCTTGCTACAATGATAAGTGGAACAGATGCGCAGACAGCAAAAGCAATGGCGAAGGTGATACTTCCAATCGTTTTCATCGCATCGCTTGCAATTGGATACTTTCTGGTAAGAGAGGTTCTGAAACGGACTGCAGATCTGGCAGAGTCAGCGGCGGAAATCTGTAGAACAAAAGATTTCTCCAGACAGTTGGAACTGGAAGAATCTGATGCGGAATTTGAGAGACTGCAGCTGACATTGAATGAATTACTTGAGGATGTGCGCGAAGAGGGACATTTTGCAGAAAATGTTGTACAGGAGATGTGGATGCCGGTCAGTGTGATTCTTACAAGAAGCGCATGGTGTCTTGGCGACTGGCGACTGTCCCAGCGTCAGCGTTGGCAGATTGAATTAGTGCAGAAGAAGGCACAGATTCTTTCAGATTTTATTCAGGAAGTCTCATTTTTTGCAAAGGCGGATCAGGGATGTCAGCCAGCTTATAAAAAACGCATGAATATCAGTGAACTGACAACAGGAATTATAGAAGGTCAGATCAGCAGACTTCAGGAAGCAGATGAACCGGTGCAGATAGAATATGAGATTGAACCGGAGATTTACGCAGAAGTGGATGAGAATTGTTATCGGAAGATGCTGTTAAATCTGCTGGAGAATTCCATTGATTATAGTCGAGAGATTGGACTGATCAAAGTTGTTGTTGAAAGCAAAGGCAGTGAGTTTACCTGTAAGATTGCAGATGCGGGAATTGGAATTTCGGAGACGGATCTGCCACACGTATGGGATCGGTTTTTCAGAGGAGATCCTTTAGGTGCCGGAGAAGGTCATTTTGGACTGGGACTTTCTGTTGTAAAATGGATTGCTGAAGTACACGATGGCTGGGTAGATGCAGAAAGTATTCTGGGATCCGGAAGCTGCTTTACAGTGGGGATGCCGTGTGAACCGAAGCCGGAGCCTGAAGCGGAAGAAGTGACTGAGGAAGAGAAGACGGTTGATGCGCTGTTAGAAGGAATTGCTGGAACGGACATAACAGAAGAGGAGACGGATGCAGATCTGACTACAGAAGCAGAAGGAGCAGTTGAGACAGATGCAACTACAGAAGAAGCTGAGACAGAAGTAACATCTGAAATAAATGAAACGGCTGAGACAGAAGGAGTTACAGAAATAAGTGCGGCGACTGAAACAGAGTCAGTGACCGAAAACAGAGATAGCTCAGAAGAGTCCGAAACTTTGGGTGAGACAATCGCGATGCCTGTGATTACAGAGGACACAGAGGACACAGAGGAACAGTCGTCAGAGAATTTTGTGCCGGATGCAGAGAAAGATGAAACAGACGTAAAGAGTGAAATTCCGTTTAGGAAAATCAAAATTTGTTTATCTAAAATCAAAAGCTTTCTTGAGGAAGAAGATGACGAAGAAGATTCAGACGAAGACGAAGAAGCTTCAAATGAATGCGAAGTGATTCCATTTAAAGGCAAAGAGGATTCAGATGAAAAATAAAGGTAACTGTTCAGAGTCAACCTCCAAAATGCTACGCATTTCGTCGGTGTGGTGTATCCGCCAAATAAAATCTCAAAAACAGTCTTAAAAATGCAAGCATTTTACACCTGTTTTATGAAATTTTGCTTGGCTCTGAACAGTTACAAATAAAGAGGGGGATTTTTGATATGAAAGATGTAGCAACAATGAAGGAAGAACTAAAGAAACTTATTGACACGGCAGCAGGACGAGTTCCGGCAGATCTGGTGATCAAAAACTGTAAGATTGTAAATGTATTTTCTGGAAAAATCCAGGAAGGTGACATTGCATTTTCAGGTAATCAGATTGCAGGTATCGGCGCGTATGAAGGTAAGAAAGTCATTGATGCAGAAGGAAGATATGCGGCACCTGGATTTATCGACAGTCACATCCATATTGAATCTTCTTATGTAAGTCCTGAAGAGATTGGACGCATGTTAGTTCCACACGGCGGAACAACCATTATGGCAGACCCGCACGAGATTGTAAATGTATGTGGAATCGCCGGCCTTGACTATATGATGAGAGCAGCTGAGAATACAGTGCTTGATGTGAAGTATGAACTTCCATCTTGCGTACCGGCTACACCGTTCGAGCACGCAGGTGCGGTGATCGACGCAGAGGCTATGAAAGAGCCGATTACAAGAGAAGGAATTGCCGGACTTGGAGAGTTTATGAATTTCCCAGGTGTGATCAATGCGGCAGAAAGTGATCTTGATAAGATTGTTGTAGCAAAGCAGGAAGGTAAGTTTATTGATGGACATGGACCTGGAATTACAGGAAAAGAACTGAATGCATATGCGTCAGCAAGAATTGCGGCAGATCATGAATGTTCTACAGTAGAAGAAATGAATGATCGTTTGGAGCGAGGAATGTATATTCTGCTCCGTCAGGGATCTGCATGTCACAATCTTCGCACACTGATCAAAGGTGTGACAGCGGATAACAGTAGAAGATGTCTGCTCTGCTCTGATGACCGTCAGCCGAAGACAATTCTTCATGAAGGACATCTCGATAATCATCTGCGCATTTGTGTGGAGGAAGGTCTTGATCCTGTGACAGCAATCCGTATGGCAACACTTAACGCAGCAGAATGCTTTGACCTGAAGGACAGAGGAGCAATAGCACCGGGCTATCGCGGAGATGTAGTACTTTTGGATGATCTGAAAGATTTCCATGTAAACCGCGTGTTTGTAGAAGGTGAGCTGGTAGCAGAAGAAGGAAAGTATCTGCCGGAGATTAAGAAATGTGATATTGCATCTGTTAAAGGCAGTGTGATCGTAAAAGATTTTTCAAAAGAGAAATTTAAAATGCATCTGAAATCCAATAAAGTGAATGTGATTCAGATTCTCCCGGGTGGAGTTGTAACAGCGAAAGATATAGCAGAGATTGAACTGGATGCGAATGGAGAGTTTGTGAGAAATCCAGAGGTTGATCTTGTGAAAGTAGCTGTTGTTGAGCGTCATCAGGGGACAGGAAATGTAGCTTGCGGATTCTTGAAAGGATACGGAATCAAAGAAGGAGCTGTAGCACTTTCAGTGGCACACGACTCTCATAACATTATTGTTGTTGGAGTGAATGATGACGAGATGGAATTTGCCGTAAACAGTTTGGTTGAGCAGGAAGGTGGAATCGTTCTTGTAAAGGAAGGCAAAGTGATTGAGAGCATGCCAATGCCGATTGCCGGTCTGATGAGTGATCAGAGTGGAGAATGGGTAGATCAGAAATTAACAGACATTCACGAAAAAGCATACGAAGAACTTGGAATCTGTGGAGATGTGGAGCCGGTAATGACACTGTGCTTCATGTCACTTGCAGTAATTCCGGAGATTAAGCTGACGGATATGGGATTGTTTGATGTGACAACATTTTCATTCATTCCTGTAGAAGTTGAATAATAAAAGAAGTAATAATAAAAGAAGTTAAAAATCAAAGAAAACACCATTGACGTACTGCGTGTATTTTGCTATACTTTAATAGTTAAATAAATACGGCGCAGTAGCCAAGCGGTAAGGCGTGGGTCTGCAACACCCTGATTCACCGGTTCAAATCCGGTCTGCGCCTCTCAAAAAGAGCCCGAAAAATCAACGTTTTCGGGTTCTTTTTATTATATCATCTTTTCTAAACTCATTCCAACAAAAAATTTAAACTTAAGACCGCCGAAAATCGCATAAAATCGAATAAAAGATGAATAGCTTAATGAATCTTTCTTTGCAAGGAATTGATTTCGGATAGCTAAATGCATTCTGCCCTATGAGTGAGTATCATCTTTTTTTTGCCGGTTCAGCCTGCTGTATCCTCCTGCTGTATACTTCAGTAGCATGGAGTGCACCTGATACCATGTATCATCCTTTTTCCAGTGCAGCGCTTTGTTGACACTGTAGGTTCCATTGATGATAAAGAGGGTCAGCATTTCGGCCTCTTTCTTCGTAATTCCAAGCTCCTTCATAAAAGATGGGACCAGTCTGGGACGTTGCCACTGATAGATCTGGTTTACCACATAGCCTGAGATTGTCTCATCGTGGAAGATAACCTGATATTTCGGGAGTTGCGCGACTCTGTGGCAGACCGGGAGAAGGGATTCATTTGTCTTGAAAGAGGCTGTGCCGTCGGATGTGAGCAGAGCTACGGTCTGGTCTACATCCGCATTGAGATTGACAGTGCTGTCCTCTGCTGTCTGTAGTGCGTCGACCAGAAGCTCATCCAACACTTCCGTGAGTGACTGATAATGCAGATAATAGGTTGCACGCGTGATTTCCGCCCTTCGGCAGACATCCGTGACGGTGATCTGCTCAAAGTTCTTTTCATTCAGTGCTTCCAGAAGAGCGTCTTTGATCACATTCCTCGTATAACGGGTGCGCCGGTCTGTCTTTCTTGTTTTTGCTTCTTTTTCAGTTTTTGCATCCATATGTTTCACCTCAACTTTACGAAAGTTAAATAATTTCTTTACACTTTCCTTGAGGATGTCAAGAAACGTCTGTTTTCAAGAAAAGTGTGAATTGTATTTCATCTGCAAATATTGTATCTTCATATTAAACAATATGTCAAGAACTTTCTGAAGTGTAAAAAATCAGATATCTTAGGATAAATCGGTTTAAATGTTTACACAAAACAGCTTGCTTTATGTTCGTATAAGGAGTTTCGTTGAACTGTAATATCAGCCGGAACAGGAAGTCTGAGGTATTTTTAGGGCAGCATCAAAGGAAAGTTCAGATTCAGGAATGAGGAGGAAATGTTATGATAGCTATTCAATGGGAAGACGTCATTGGCGTCCTTCAGACGTGCAAACCTTATCTGATCGCGCTGGGCGTGCTGTGGATCGCAGCAGTTGTAGTTATGATCGTCTGTATGAAGGTGAAAAAGAAGAGCAAAAAGTGGATGATCCGTAAATATTCCGCGTTAAGCATGCTTGTTTCCCTTGTCGTGATCGTGAACATGATCGTTCTTGGTCCCATGTATGCCATGATCAACCTGACCACAGTGGGCGGAACGACGAGCAATGAGACGACAGAAGAGGCAAAGGAAGTCGCGGGACAGATTGCGGAGGAAGGCATGGTCCTTCTGAAAAACGACGGGATTCTTCCAATCAGCGACCCGTCCAACATTAATCTGTTCGGCTGGTCTTCGGTTAACCCGGCATACGGCGGTACAGGGTCCGGCGGACTCAACGACCTGTACGAGAAGGTCAGTCTGATCGACAGCCTGACAGATGCAGGATTTAACGTAAATCAGGAGCTGGTGGATTTCTATAATGAATTTTCCGCAGAGCGGGCGGAGATGTCATTGTCCACACAGAACTGGACGCTGACAGAGGCTCCGGCTTCCGCATATTCTGACGAACTGATGCAGAGCGCGAAAGATTTTTCCGACACGGCAGCAATCGTGCTCTCCCGTGTGGCAGGCGAGGGTCACAATGATATGCCGAAAGATGTAACACAGGCATCTTATGATAATACAGCAAACGGATATGAAGACTTCGCGGCAGGCGAACATTACCTGCAGCTTTCCCAGACAGAGGAAGATCTGGTAAATCTGGTGTGCAGTAATTTTGACAATGTTATCGTGCTCTATAATTCAGCGAACCCGATGGAACTTGGATTTGTAGAACAGTACGACCAGATCAAAGCAGCACTCTGGTGCCAGGGACCGGGCAACGTAGGCTTTGAGGCACTGGGCAAGATCTTGACCGGAGAGGTGAATCCATCCGGAAGGACATCTGATACGTTTATCTACAATATGACGGCGGCACCGTGGTGGAATAACTGGGAGGCAACCCGCTATTCGAATATGGAAGACATGGCGGTAGAGGGTATGAACTCCGGTATGGCGCAGACGTATTACCCGTCTTTTACGAATTACGTGGAAGGGATCTATGTAGGATATAAATATTATGAGACAGCGGACGACGATGGGAAGATCGATTATGACGCAACCGTGCAGTATCCCTTCGGCTATGGACTGTCCTACACTACATTTACGCAGGAGATGAGTAATCTGACTGTAAAAGACGGCGAGATCACATTTGATGTGACGGTTACAAATACGGGAGACGTGGCAGGCAAAGATGTGGTGGAAATCTACTACAATCCGCCTTACACAAACGGCGGGATCGAGAAAGCAACCGCCAACCTGATCGATTTCGAGAAGACACAGATGCTGAAGCCGGGCGCATCCGAGACGATCACGATCACCTTTGATGCGGAAGATATGGCTTCTTACGATATGTCCGGCGACGGATGCTATGTGCTGGAGCAGGGCGACTATGCGATCTCTGTAAACAGTGATTCCCATACGGTGCTGGACCAGCAGATCTATACTCAGGATGAGACGGTCCGTTACGAGGGAGACAACAAGCGTGAGGGCGACCAGATCGCAGCCACAAACCAGTTCGAGGATGTGGCAGGGGATGTGACCTATCTTTCAAGGGCGGACGGGTTCGCAAACTATGACGAAGCGACAGCAGCCCCGGCGTCTGACGTGCTGTCCAACGACCTTATGGCTCAGTATCACCTGAACAGCAACTTTGACTATAAGACATATATCAATGAAGACGATGAGATGCCGACTACAGGCGCGGACAACGGCATCCGGCTCAATGAACTGCGGGGCGCGGATTACGACGACGAGCGGTGGGAACTGCTCCTCGACCAGCTGACAGTGGAAGATATGACGAACATGATTGCCCTGTCCGGATATCAGACTCCGGCCATGGACTCTGTAGGAAAAGTCCAGACGATCGATGCGGACGGTCCTATGTCCATCAACAACAACTTTACGGGCGAGGGCTCCATCGGATTCCCGACAGAGACGATGGTCGCCTGTACATGGAGTAAGGAGCTGGCTCAGAGCTACGGCGAGATGATGGGCAAGATGTGTCGTGAGATGAATATCGCCGGATGGTACGCTCCGGGCATGAACACTCACCGGACGCCGTTCGGGGCAAGAAACTATGAATATTTCTCGGAAGACGGCACGCTGTCAGGCTATATCGCATCCGGAGCGGTGAAAGGCTCTGCAGAGTATGGCGTATATGCATACATCAAGCATTTTGCGATGTATGAGATGAATGCCAAGATGGTCTGCGTATGGTCCAATGAACAGGCAATGCGCGAGATATACCTGAAACCATTTGAAATCTGTGTAAAAGACGGAGACGCCCATGCGGTTATGGTATCCTGGAGCTTTATCGGTATCAAGTGGTCCGGAGAGAACAGCAACCTGCTTAAGACCGTGCTTCGTGATGAATGGGGATTTGAAGGATTTACATTGACTGATTTCTTCCGAAACAATGGTCATGGATTCATGAATGCAGATGCAGCCCTGGCAAACGGTGTGGATGCGATGCTTTCCACATACGCGGGCGGCCCTAACGTAGTACAGGATCCGGAAACGGCTTCATCTGTAAAATATATGCGGCAGGCGTGCAAGAACGTGATGTACACCGTAGTGAACAGTTGGGTATATGAAGAGGACGGAGTGGATACCGGTCTTCCGACATGGCATAAAGCTGTGATCGGTGCTGACGTGGCAGTTGCAGTGATCATCCTTGGACTGTGCGTCCTGGTATACAGAAAATACAGAAAAGACAGCGTGGCAGGAATTGATCATTAACAGCCTGCTCGCCGTCATCGTGCTCATGGCGGTCGGACTTTTAAAATCCCTTTTATGAGCACCTACGTCAACAATCTCAGAGATAGAAAAAACTCATGTGAGTTCGTTAGAAGAAATTCACATGAGTTTTTCTTTAAAATAGTCCTTATTTATTTTCCCAGTTCTTTTTATAAATCAGATACAGCGGAAGTCCGACAAAGATCATACCACCGAGCATATTTCCAAGTGTAACCGGAATAAAGTTTGCAAGGCTGTGAAGTGGTGTCAGAGTCGCAATCTGTTCAGCTGTAATTCCGTAAGCTTCTTCTGCTTTCGCAACGTAAGCCGGATTAAGTGAAGCAAGGATACCAGCCGGGATATAGAACATATTGGCAACGCAGTGTTCGAATCCGCCGACTACGAAGGCACAGATCGGGAAGAAAATTGCCCATACCTTACCGGCAATATCTCTTGCGGAAGTAGCCATCAGTACTGCAAGACATACCAGGATGTTACATAAGATTCCGGAAGTGATTCCCTGCAGTGGTGAAATTGCGATCTTTCCAACAGCAACTTTGATTGTATAAGCACCAAGAAGCCCACCTGAGTAGTTTAGGTTTCCACTGTATACAATGAGCAGATCCACGCAAAGAGCACCGATCAGGTTACTGAAAAATACGATGAAAAGATCTCGGAATAATCCGCCCCATGTGACACGCTTGTCAAATACATCCATGATGATCAGGCAGTTTCCAGTGAAAAGTTCACCGCCGAGAAATACGATGAGCATCAGTCCGACAGGGAAGATACATCCGGCAAGAGCTCTTGCTACGCCAACATTTTCTACTGCGTGTGCTGCCGTGCTGCTTGTAGCACCGCCGAAAGCGATAAACGCGCCGGCCATGATGCCGAGCAGAATCATTTTTCCAAGGGGAAGACGGGTTTTGTTCTCGCAGGCCTTGATACTAAGATCAATGACTTCTGCGGGAGTGTTAAAATGATTGTCCATGATATAACTCCTTATTCTTTTGTAATTCGGCAGTCCTCTTGCTTTGAATGGTAACACAGTAAGAGAACTGCCGTTGTTATATTGCTATTCGTCAAGAATTTAACGAGAATATTTTATACTAGAAAATATTGGATTTCAAGAGTGGAAAGGTATGTTTATATATAGATACAATAACAGGTATTACTGTTCACAAGCTCCTTATAAAAAGTAACGCAGCTTATATCTGAAAAAGCATTTTCGGAGCAGAAGAACGGCACAATCTCGTAGTTTTATCTTATGGGAGCATATCACACAGTGCTCTCTCTTTTTTAATTTGGTGAATGAATATTTCCAATCAGGTTTAACCGAGTTCCAACACATACAGAAACTGTGCAGGCAATAGGAACATCATCTTCAGATATAAAGTTTGTTACAAGAAGTAAAGTGTCTTCTTCAGATAATTGTAAAAGCTCAGTTAAGGTTTGCTTTGTAATTAAAGATAAAGAATCAAGAGCCTCATTTTCATAAATTCGTATGAAAAAAGACTGTACTAAGGTTGGTGGGATTTCTTTCATCTGAAACAAACCAGGGTAAATGGTATTATATTCAGTTTTTATTGCATCACAAGAAAAAGCGATGATTGTTTCATCAACACTTTCTAGAGAAGACGAAATAGTAATATTATAATCATTTGTTATACATAAAAAATTATGAATAATATTGCTCATAATTGTTGGTAAGAAATTTTGAGCTTCAGCTTTATAAGAATGGTCTTTTAACAGACTATCTGCTTCGGGAAAACTGAAATAACACAATGTCCGATTTATTTTTTTAGGACAAACAAAATAACCTTTTCCACGATGACTATAGATAATTCCCTTGTCGATCAGTTTCTGCAAACCATTACGAAGTGTAATTCGGTTTACATTTAACGATGTGGAAAGTTCTCTTTCAGTTGGAAGTTTGTCATGTGGTTTTAATTGATGTTCATTGATATATTGTAAAACAAATTCTTCAATTTCATCTGTTAGAAGCTGATAAATCTTAGGCATAATTGTTGTAAATCCTCTCTAAAAAATTATATAACAACCTGTGCATTTACTTGATAAATACCGTTTTTGAAAATGCCATCCGTATAATATTTGCTGAATTCAGGCCGTACAAGAACTTCCGTATATTCGACAACCTGGTTATCAATCAGCGAGGATGTAATATCAACGTAAATAACAGAAGTATCATTTTCCAAATTAAGAAAACGTGCGTCCGTGTTATGAACTTTTGTTGTAGAAAAAGCATGGCTAATATCTTGAATCTTTATATTATTGGTTCGAAAAAGATCATACAAAGAGTAAATTTGAAAATCAATATTTTCAATATCAGGGATACTGTCATGTAAAATATAAGTATTTTCAATAGATATAGGCTGTTCATTTCCGAGACGAAGTCGAAGCACCTGAAAAATCTCCGTATCTTCTGATACATCGAAAATCTTTGAAAATTTGTAACCGGCTTTTCGAGTCATTGTATTTAAAATTTTACTGGAAGGGTCATAGCCGGCTTTCTTTAGCAATTCACTCATACCTTTAAAATGCTTAGAAGAATCATCAATATCTTTTAGCATAATGTAAGTTCCCTTTCCATGATATTTTTTTAAAATACCTTCAGTACACAGCTGTTCAATTGCTGAGCGAACTAAGGAACGGCTTACATCAAAAGATTTTGCTAATTCACGCTCAGAAGGAAGAGCAAGACCAAAAACATATTCATTGCTGTTGATTTTTTCTCGTATAATTTCTGCAAGTTGTTGGTATGAAAGATCCATAGTTATATCTCCTAAAATAACAGAATTACTAGACACGGCGTAGCGCAAAAAGTAACAAATAAGGTTTTCTTAGCTTATTATACCAAACAAAAATAGAAAAAGAAACCTAAAAAGCAAAATTTGTATAATAAAAAATAAAAGTGGTTGACATAACAAAAATAGCGTGGTATATTCAAAATGCGAAGTGGTTACAAACACTAAGCTATGCGCATAAAGTTAAAATTATTATTTTGATTATGGAGGAACCAGAACATGTACGGATATGAAGACAAAACTTACAATGAAGTATTAACTCAGGCAGTAAACAATATTGAAGAAATCAATCAGGCAGTAGATGCTATTTGTGAGAAGGGATACAAGAACCTTTATCTTGTGGGAACTGGTGGAACTTATGCGATGGCAAGCCCATTATCTTATCTCATTAAGACAAATTCAACAATTCCGTGGTATTATGAAATTGCAGCAGAACTAGTTACAGCCAAACCAAAACAACTCACAAAAGATTCTGTTGTAATTACAGCATCTCTTTCAGGAACAACAGTAGAGACAATCAATGCAGCAAAATATGCAAAAGAAGTTGGTGCAACAGTAATCGCTCTTGTAGGTGAAAAGGAATGCCCACTTGCGGAGTATGCCGATTATGTGTTCGAAAACAGAACAGCATCCAATGATAATCTTGTTGAAGAGATTTATATTCAGTATTTTGCACTTGGTGCAAGATTCATGAAAAACAACGGAGAATTCCCAGAGTATGAAAAGTTTATTGATGCTCTGAAACAGATGCCGGAAGTACTTCAGAAAGTAAGAGAAGATAATGACGAGCGTGCTCTTGCATTTGCAGAGAAACATAAAGATACAAAATTCCATATGTGTGTAGGAGCTGGAAACACATGGGGAGAAACATATTGCTTCGCAATGTGCGTACTTGAAGAGATGCAGTGGATTGCAACAAAATCTATCCATGCAGCAGAGTTCTTCCATGGAACAGTGGAAATGACTGAAAAAGATATGAGCTTTATGCTTTTCAAAGGTGAAGATGAGACAAGACCATTACTTGATCGTGTTGAAAAATTTGTAAGAAATTATTCAGATGTAGTTCAGGTATGGGATACAAAGGATTATGAACTTAAAGGAGTTGATCCAAGCGTAAGAGGACTTGTTTCACCACTCGTTATGGCTGCACAGCTTGAAAGAGTTAGCGCACATTTTGAGCATGTAAGAAATCATAGTCTGGAAATCAGAAGATATTACAGAACAGTAGAGTACTAAAATTAAGATGAAATAAGGAAGTGGAATAGTATGAGGAAATTATTAGTAGCAACTCATGGAAGATTTGCATCAGGGATTATGGAGACATTCAAATTAATCATGGGTGAAAATGAAGATATTTCAGAAATCAGTGCATATGTTGAACCAGGGTTTGATATGCAGAAAGAAGCGGAAAAGAAAATTCATGAATTGAATGAAGAAGATGAACTGATTATTGTTGCAGATATTATGGGTGGCAGTATCGCTAATACGTTTTCCTCATACATTCAATCTGAGAAGATACATATTATAACAGGGTTGAATCTTCCTTTACTGATTGGCTTGGCACAGGATTTGGCTTCGGATGTTTCAACAGATGAATTGATAGAAAATGCAATTCAGATGGGAAGAGAAGGAATTGTGGATCTGAAAAAAATGATTGAAGAAAATAGCGATATAGAGGAGGATTTCTAATGATTAAATTATTAAGAGTAGATGAGAGATTGATACATGGACAGGTTGCTTTTGCATGGACAAATTCATTGAAAGCAGATTGTATTCTGATAGTAAATGATGCAGTGGCAGCAGATAAACTCCGTAGCACTTCATTGAAAATGGCTGCTCCGGCGGGCGTAAAGTTTGTTGTAAAAACACTGAAAGATGCAATTCCGTTGTTGAATGGAACAAAGACAGATAAATATAAGCTGTTTCTGATTGTTGATAATACATCAGATGCATTAGAACTAGTGAAAAATGTAAAAGATGTTGATCACGTTAATCTTGGTAATATGAAACTGACAAGTGAAAGAACAATGATCACTCCGTCTCTTGCAGTATCTGAAAAAGAGAAAGAACAGATTCATGAGATGGTTGCGGCAGGTGCAGAAGTTGAATGTAGAGCTGTTCCTACAGATAAAAAAGTCATGGCAGAAAGTTTAATCTAAACCGTTATAGTAGTAATAAGGAGGGAATATCATGTTAATACCGGCAATTCTTGTGTCTATTGTCGCTCTTCTTGCAGCAATGGATGAGCAGTTGTTTGGAGCATCTATGATGGCTAGACCGTTATTCACAGGTCCTATTATAGGTCTGATCATGGGAGATCTTCAAACAGGTGTAATTATAGGAGCAACATTGGAATCAATGTTCATGGGATCTATTATGGTTGGAAGTGCTGTTCCACCGGAAGTATATGCTTCTAGTATTTTAAGTATTGCAATTGCAATTAAGACAGGAGCTGGAGCTGGAACAGCTGTAGCACTTGCGTTACCACTGTCTGTATTCCTGCAGCTGTGGAGAAACTTCTGTTATGCGATTCCTGGAAGTTGGGCAGGAAAACAGATAGAAAAAGCACTTGATGAGAGAAATCTGAAAAAAGCGAATCTGTTACATTTAACAGTAGTGCCACTGTCAATTGGAATCCCTTCAGCACTTTTGGTTTTCATCGCATTATTCTTCGGTGCTGATGGAATTAATAGTGTACTGAATATGATTCCTGAGGTGGTACTGAATGGATTTAATGTTGCAGCAGGAGTACTTTCTTGTGTAGGACTTGCGCTTTTGATTAAAATTATGTCTAACAACAAAATACTTCCATACCTTTTCCTCGGATTTGTAGCAGTTATGTACCTTGGAATGGATGTGATTGGTGTTGCCGTTGTAGGATTATGTATTGCATTTCTTGCAGTAAATAATATGCAATTTGAAGAGGAGGATGATTTCTGATGGAAGAAAATAAAAGAACAGAATTAGACGAAATGAATGAAAAAAAGGAAATCATGACTCCTAAGGATTATAGAAGTATTTTCTGGAGATCCTTTACAATTCAGGGATCATGGTCTTTTGACAAAATGATGGCGTATGGATACATGTATGCAATTGAAAAGCCATTGCGTAAAATATATCCGAATGATGATGATTTTTATGCAGCACTGAAAAGACATACAGAAACATTTAATATAACTCCACATGTTTCTCCATTCCTTATGACACTTGGTGTGGCAATGGAAGAAGAAAATGCAAAATCAGATGCTTTTGATACATCTTCTATTAATAATGTAAAGGTTGGTCTGATGGGACCTATGTCCGGAATAGGAGATTCCTTCTTTTGGGGAACATTTAGAGTAATTGCCGCAGGTATTGGAATTGGACTTGCAAAAAGCGGAAACATTCTTGGCGCAGTGATTTACTTCCTGTTATATACAGCAATCCATTTTATTACAAAAATTCTTGGTGGAAAGTATGGATATAAGATGGGAACAAAATTCCTTGAGAATTCAGAAGAAAATCATTTGATGGACAAGCTTTCCATGGGTGCATCCATTCTTGGTATGACAGTAATAGGTGCGATGATAGGAACGATGGTCTCGTTACAAACAACCCTAAGTTTTACATTGGCAGGAACTGAAACAACATTACAGTCAATTTTCGATCAGATTTTCCCGGGAATTCTTCCGTTAGGAGCTACATTCCTTTGTGTAGCCCTGTTTAATAAAAATGTTAAGACAATTCATATTATACTTGGTATATTTGTCTTATGTATTCTGGGGTGTATGATTGGTATCTTCTAAAGTATTTGTCATCTTTGATGTAGATGGTACAATCAATCAGACAGAAGTATATGCGGTAAAGGCATATAGAAAAGCTTTAGAAGAAACGGGAAAAACTGGATTTTCAGATCAAGAACTTATAGAACGGATCGGAGCTCCATTTGAGCAGGATGTAAGATATTTCTTTGGAGAGAATGAATCTGAACAAGTGGAGTTATTCCGAAAGTTAATTCAGAAATATTGGATTAATGGAATAAAAGATTCAGCAAAAACATTTGAAGGAATTCATCAAATGTTAGAAGAATTAAAAGAAAAAGGATATAAACTGGCAGTCTGTTCTAATGCATCAAACTGGGAATTAGATGTTATTTTAAAAAAATTAGAAGTGAAGGATTATTTTGATGTAATCCAAGGGGTTACATCAAAAAATAACAAAAAATATAGTCTAGAAGAGTTGTTACTGAGAGAAAAACCGGAACTTGCAGTTATGGTGGGAGATCGAAGTTACGATAATGAGGCTGCCAGATATAATCAAATTCCATTTGTTGGTTGTAAGTATGGATATGGAAAACCAGAAGAATTAAGAGAATGTCAATATACTATTGAGACAGTGTTAGAGCTACCGAAGATAATTGATAAAATTGTTTCAATAAGGGGAGGAACGGCTTAGTCCGAACCTCCCTTTTTAATATATTAGGAAGAAAAAAATTTTACAAAGTGTAGCAGAGGAGACGATATGAGTGAATTTGTAGAATGTATACAGATATGGGGAAGCAATTTGTCTGTGAACTCAATAATTATTTTCATAATGATGATCTTTATGCTTATCGGAGCAGTTGATAGAATCCGGGGAAACCGATGGGGGTATGGAGAACAATTTGAGGAAGGATTTCATGCAATAGGACCGATGATGCTGGCAATGGCAGGGGTAATTGCGGCGGCACCAGTCTTAGCAATAGTGCTAAAACCGATTGTCGTACCTATATATCAGCTGATAGGAGCTGATGCGTCTATGTTTGCAGGAACGTTACTTGCAAGTGATACAGGGGGATATCCTTTGGCAATGGAACTCGCAGGGGATAATGCAGTAGGAAACTTCTCGGGATTATTAGTAGCAAATATGTTAGGGGCAACGTTGGTTTTTACATTGCCAGTAGGAATGTCCTTGATGAAAGAAAAAGATTATCCTTATCTTGGTGCAGGTGTTTTGGCAGGAATAATAACAATACCCATCGGATGTTTGGTCGGAGGAATTGTAATGAATTTTACGTCTTATAAGATGAGTCTTTTATCGATCATCAGGAATATGCTTCCGGTAATTTTGATGGCAGCGCTGATTGTAATTGGTCTTTGGAACTGGCCAGAAAAAATGCTGAAAGGATTTCAAAAATTTGGAACAGGTTTGAAGATATTAATTACAATTTTTATAGCAATTGCAGTGTTTGAATATCAAACAGGAATTCATTTTCCTCTGTTTCGGGTTATGGTAGAAGAAGATTCTAATGGTACAATCCCGCTTGAAAATTCTTTTTTAATTTGTGGACAGATCGGAACTATTTTAATAGGTGCTTTTCCAATGGTGAAATGGATGACAAAAACATTTGGAAGTATTTTATCAAAAGTAGGAAAAACATTTGGAATGAATGAAGTAGGCTCAGCAGGATTAATAGCAACTTTGGCAAACAATATAGCAATGTTTAATATGATTGGTGATATGAATGAAAAGTCAAAAATCATAAATATTGCATTTGCTGTTTCAGCATCATTTACGTTTGGAGATCACCTTGCTTTTACAGCAGGAGTTAATCCAAAGATGATTGTTCCGGTGATCGTTGGAAAACTTACAGCAGGATGTACCGCTTTTTTATTAGCTTCGGCTTTGACATCTAAGTTACTTGTAAAAATTCAAATAAAAAAGTGAAAAAAGAAAGGTTGTTGAGAAAGTTCTTACCTTCCTTCCTAAATTCGAAATTTATAAAAACGGCAGTTATATCGGATGCCTGAACAAAGAATTTTCGTTCCTGACACCGCATTATAATGGATGGCATATTGATGCAGAAAAATGTTCCAGGAATTAAACTGAAGATGATAAATAGTTTGATAGAAGAATTCCTTCAAATATATAAAGACTATTAAAAATTAATACCAAAAAATGAATAATTTTAACATAATATAGCAAGAATTCTCCTTCCTCTGCAGGTGAGAGATGAATTGCCAAAAAACAAAAAAGAACACTTGTTCGATAGTGCAATCCGTGGTATAATAAAGTCAGTCGAAAATATAAATTGTTAGAGAAAGAAGTAATCCGTCAATACATTGAAAGCCAGGGAGAGAAAAAGCATTGAACATCGCATATCGTTTCCGAATTTATCCGACAGAAGAACAGAAGATACTTCTGGGCAAAACAGTTGGCTGTTGTCGTTTTCTGTACAATCAAATGCTTAATGATAAGATCCAGGAGTATGAAAAGACGAAGAAAATGTTAAAAAATACACCGGCCATGTATAAAAAGGAATATCCATTTTTGAAAGAAGTAGATTCGCTGGCGCTGGCAAATGTCCAGCTTCATCTGGAAAAGGCATATAAGAATTTTTTTCGAGAACCCAAGATTGGATTTCCAAGGTTCAAGTCAAAGCATCATTCCAGAAACAGCTATACAACGAATTTGGTCAATGGAAATATTCTGGTGGAAAGTAAGCGAATCCGACTTCCTAAGTTAAAATGGATTGCCATGAAAAAACACAGAGAGCCAGCAGAAGATTTTCGTCTGAAATCAGTGACAGTCAGTATGGAACCATCCGGAAAATACTTTGCAAGCCTGTTGTATGAAGGATACAGTTGTGAAAACCAAGCAGCTGTATCAGATTACAGTACTGCAAAGATACTTGGAATTGATTATGCAATGCAGGGAATGGCAGTGTTTTCAGAAAAGATTGAGACGGAAGAAGCAGGTTTTTTCAGAAAAAATGAAAAAAGGTTGGCGAGGGAGCAACGAAAGTTGTCAAGATGCGTACGAGGAAGTCATAATTACGAATTGCAGAAAAAGAAAGTTGCCAGATGTCATGAAAAGATACGAAATCAGAGAAGAGATTATCTACACAAACTTAGTCGAAAGATTGTAGATAGTTATGATGCAGTTGCAGTGGAAGATATCGATATGAAAGCAATGGGTCAGCGCCTGCATTTCGGAAAAAGCGTACAGGATAATGGATATGGAATGTTCAGGGAAATGTTAGACTATAAACTGGCATGGAAAGGAAAGAAAATGGTAAAGGTAGACCGTTTCTTTCCTTCCAGTAAAAAATGCTGTAAATGTGGAAGGATAAAGAAAGAACTGAAATTATCCGAAAGAGTCTATCACTGTGCGTGTGGAAATGAAATGGATAGAGATTGTAATGCAGCAATCAACATCCGTGAAGAGGCAAGAAGGATGTTGACAGTATAAACTGTCTGTATCCGGACAATATAAAAACAAGAAAATATGCCCGTGTCCGGGCAAAAGAATCGCGGGGCACGCGAGGATAGCTTGTAGATACTTGGCTCAGTAGAGCCATTGAACAAGAAGCCCCCACTTCAAAATTAGAGATTTAAGTGGTGGGAGCATGTCGCGTGTAACAAATCATTCTATATCTACTTCTGGACGGGAGTAAAAAACAGAAGGAGAAGCACTCAACGATATTTTCCTATGATTAGAACAAGAAAAGAAATTTTAAGGCAGTCATGAATCCGGATACGCGACCAGAACGATTAAATGATTTTCTCTCAACAGTTCTCGGAAGGACAGTGAAAATTCTAAAAGTATTGCCAAATGAATCGGCAAGAATTGCAGCTGAAAGTTCATTGCTTGTAATGGATATAGTTGTACAATTTGAAGATGGAAGTATTGCAAATGTCGAAGTGCAAAAAATCGGATATCTTTTTCCAGGGGAGCGTAGCGCATGTTATTCAGCTGATATGTTATTAAGACAATATAAAAGAGTAAGAAGAGAATTAGGAAAAAAATTTCATTATCGAGACATAAAAAAGGTATATACGATAGTTCTATTTGAAAAAAGTAATAGTGTTTTCAAAAGTTTTTCAAAGGACATTTATATTCATCGGTTTCAGCAACAAAGTGATTCAGGAATAGAACTGAATCTTTTGCAGGAGTACACGTTTATTTGCCTTGACATTTTTGATAACATCATTCACAATGAAGGCAGAAAAATAGACGGTAGATTAGAAGAATGGCTCGTATTTCTTAAAGAGGATGATCCCGATATGATTATAAAATTATTGGAACAAAATTCTGAATTCAGAGACATTTATGAAGAAATCTATAACATCTGCCGGAACAGCGAAAGGATGATGGGGATGTTTTCAAAAGAACTGGAAATATTGGATCGTAATACAGTAAAACTAATGATTGATGAGTTGGACGAGGCACTTGGAGAGGAAAGGGAAAAAGTAAAAGCAATAAAGCAGGAAAGGGAAACACTGAAAGCAGAGATGCAGGAGGCGAAAGCGGAGAAAGAATCGCTGGAGGCAGAGATGCAGGAGGCGAAAGCGGAGAAAGAATCGCTGAAAGCAGAGATGGAAGCTGAAAGAAAACGTGCTGAGGAGGCAGAAAAGGAACTGATCCGGTTGAGGGCAGAACTGGAAAAACTGAGAAAATAGATGAAATACATAGTGATATCGGTTGTTTCTTATTTACTCTGCACTCCTGGAGTGTTATAATAACTGTTAAGACTGCCGGGAGGCATCTGTTTGAAGATTCTGATAATAGAAAAAGATAGAAGAATTATTTAAGGAGTAAATGGTATGGAACTGACAACAATTCGTGAGTTATTTAAGAACAGAGAAGAATATCTGGACAAAGAGGTAACAGTTGGGGGATGGATCCGAAGCATTCGAGATTCTAAGACATTCGGATTTATCGTATTGAATGATGGATCTTATTTTGATACATTACAGATTGTATATCATGATAAGATGGAGAACTTCGCTGAGGTTTCCAAACTGAATGTAGGAGCAGCAATCATTGTTAAGGGTACACTGGTAGCAACACCACAGGCTAAACAGCCATTTGAGATTCAGGCAGAAGAGGTTGTGATCGAAGGAGCATCTGCACCGGATTATCCACTGCAGAAGAAGCGTCACAGCTTTGAGTATCTTAGAACAATTTCTCATCTTCGTCCGAGAACAAATACATTTCAGGCGGTATTCAGAGTTCGTTCTTTGGCAGCATATGCGATTCACCAGTTCTTCCAGGACAGAGGATTTGTATATGTACACACTCCGCTGATCACAGGAAGTGACTGTGAGGGTGCAGGAGAGATGTTCCGTGTTACAACACTGGATATGGACAATGTTCCGAAGAATGAGGATGGAACTGTAGATTATACACAGGATTTCTTTGGGAAAGAGACAAGCCTTACAGTAAGCGGTCAGCTTAACGGCGAGACTTATGCACAGGCATTCCGTAATATTTATACATTTGGACCGACATTCCGAGCAGAGAACTCTAATACAACAAGACATGCGGCAGAGTTTTGGATGATCGAGCCGGAGATCGCATTTGCAGATCTTGAGGATGATATGGAACTGGCTGAGGCTATGTTGAAGTATGTGATCAACTACGTACTTGAGAATGCACCGGAAGAGATGAACTTCTTCAACTCTTTCGTTGATAAAGGACTTCTTGACAGACTTCATAATGTAGTGAACTCTGACTTTGCACGTGTAACATACACAGAAGCAGTAGAGATCCTTGAGAAAAATAATGATAAGTTTGATTATAAAGTATCCTGGGGATGCGACCTTCAGACAGAGCATGAGCGCTATCTGACAGAGCAGGTATACAAACGTCCTGTATTTGTAACAGATTATCCGAAGGAGATCAAAGCCTTCTATATGAAGATGAACGAAGATGGTAAGACAGTAGCAGCTGTAGACTGTCTTGTACCGGGAATCGGAGAGATCATCGGAGGAAGCCAGAGAGAGGATGATTATGACAAGCTTCTTGGAAGAATGAAAGAACTTGGACTTAAGGAAGAAGATTATGGATTCTACCTGGATCTGAGAAAATATGGTTCTACAAGACATGCAGGATTTGGACTTGGATTCGAGAGATGCGTAATGTATCTGACAGGAATGTCCAATATCCGTGACGTCATTCCATTCCCAAGAACAGTAAACAACTGCGAACTGTAATAATGTAAAGAAATTTCAGAGTGTTATTCACACATGGAAAGCAAAATGTGTGGATAACACTCTTTTTTTCTGCCTGTTATGTGAATAACCTTTCATGCCAAATAGAAAATTTAACATTTCATCCATTAAATTAAATGGAACTTTAATAAAATTTTCGCTATTTAACATAGATTTAACATAACTTCACAGAGTTTTTTATAAATCCATGATAATCTCGGATATGTAAAGAAGAAAAAAACACTGCGTTTGAAAAACAGATGCAAGACAGTGATTTGTAATTGAAAACAGACATGAGAGAGGATCTGGAGGAAGAAAAATGAAGGAAAACATACAGATTGTTTTCGGGCTGCTTGGTGGCCTGGCGGTTTTTATCTATGGAATGAACATGATGAGTGAATGTCTTCAGAAAGCGGCAGGAGAAAAAATGAAGAAAATCCTGTCACTTTTAACGAGAAATCCTGTAATGGGAGCACTTGCGGGAATGCTTGTTACAGCCGTACTGCAAAGTTCAAGTGCAACGACGGTTATGGCGATTGGTTTTGTAAGTGCAGGACTGATGACACTGCCACAGGCAATTTCTATTATTTTTGGTGCCAATATCGGTACAACAATGACAGCACAGTTGATTGCATTTAAGTTGAGTGACTACATTTTTGCAATCATTTTTATTGGATTTATCGTATATTTTATTTCGAAATCAGAACGTGTGAAAAATGTCGGAATGACTATTTTTGCATTTGGTTTACTGTTTCTTGGAATTGAGACAATGGGAACAGTTATGAAGCCGCTGGCATCCAGCCCTGTTTTCACAGAGCTGATTGGCAAAGTGGCGGATATTCCGATTCTTGGAGTTGCCGTAGGTGCATTAATGACTGTTGTTGTACAGAGTTCAAGTGCAACGATCGCAGTACTTCAGAACTTCGCAGCTCAGCCTGGAGCGGATGGAGTGACAAGCATCATCGGTCTGGCAGGTGCGATCCCGATTCTTTTTGGTGATAATATCGGAACAACGATCACAGCGCTTCTGGCAAGTATCGGTCAGCCAAAGGATGCGAAGAGAACAGCACTTGCACACTGTATCTTTAATATTTCAGGATGCTTCCTGTTTATCTGGTTCGTAAAACCACTGGCAGCGTTTATCCAGTATATTTCCCCTAAGGGACCGGAGATTGAAGTGATTTCGAGACAGATTGCGAATACGCATACATTTTTCAACCTTGTGATGACGCTGATCTGGGTACCGCTTATTGGAGTTATGGTGAAAATCGTAATGCGTCTGATCCCGGACGGAGAAGTGAAAGAAGTCAATGCAGTGCAGCCAAAATTTCTTGATAACAAATTGATCAGTCAGCCGACAGTAGCATTACAGATGGCTGTAAGAGAGGTGATGAATTGTGGAGAACAGGTTGGGTTGATGCTGAAAAAGGCAGCAGAAAAGATTGATAGTGGAGATGGTGCTTCTGTTGAAGAATTTGTAAAGAGCAGAGAAGTGACAACTGAGCTTACAGGAAAAATCACAGATTATCTTGCAGAAATGGCAGCGGCTGGAGTTATGACAGAGCAGCAGGCAGCAAGAGCTGCAGAGCTTCAGTATGTATTGATCGATATTGACAGAATCAGTGAACTTACGAAAAATGTCGCTGTTTCCATGCAGACAGAAAAGCTTGTGAAAAAGGACAAGAAGAGTGCAAAAGAAGAAAGAGTACAGTTCTCACAAGAAGCATCAAAGGATATACAGAAGAGCATGGAACTTGTCAGTGAAATGTACAATATGGTTATGAAAATGGTTAATAACGAAGAGGCAAATGAGGCTGAAAATCTTGTCAAGATGAAAGAAAAGATCCGTAAGATGGACGGAGATATTCGAAAAGGACATATTAAACGTGTACACAAAGGAAAATGTAAGGCAGGACTTACGGCTGCATTTAATGAGATTCTACATAACGTGGAGAGAATCGGAAACAGCTGTGTGAATCTGGCAGATGCGGCAGAGGACGGAGTGAGATTCAGCACATTTTTAAGAGAGATGGAGTAGAGAACTTTATTATGAGCAGGCAAACTTTCAATAGAAGAGAGTTTGCCTGTTTTCTATTTCATGGAAATCCTTTTGATTTTATGCTGATAAAAGAAGAAAAACTGTGCTAAAATAGTTGAGACAACAAGAAAGAACAGTTATAATATTAATCTGTTGATAGAGAGAAAAAGGTAACTTTTACTAATATAGGAAGGAAGTAGTAAATGAAGATAGAATTACCAAAGAAGGTATTATTTATCATTAATAATCTGCAACTTGCAGGATATGATGCATTTGCAGTAGGTGGCTGCGTGAGAGATTCTATTTTGGCGAGAAAACCGCAGGACTGGGATATCACAACGTCGGCAAAACCAGAAGCAATCAAGGAAATATTTCGCCGGACGGTTGATACAGGAATAGAACACGGAACAGTTACAGTAATGATTGGCAAAGACAGTTATGAGGTGACGACTTACAGAATTGACGGTGCTTATGAGGATAGCCGTCATCCGAAGGAAGTCCGCTTTACCAATTGTCTGGAAGAAGATCTTCGCAGAAGAGATTTTACGATCAATGCGATGGCATATAATGATGATGTCCGGCTGGTAGATGTGTTTGGTGGAATGCAGGATTTGAATCATCATCTGATCCGTTGCGTTGGAGATCCGAGGGAAAGATTTTCAGAAGATGCACTTCGTATCCTTCGTGCGGTACGCTTCTCAGCACAGCTGGATTTCCCGATTGAACCTGATACTGCCAAAGCAGTGAAGGAGCTTGCACCAAACCTTAAGAATATCAGTGCAGAACGTATTCAGACAGAGCTTGTGAAACTTCTGACGTCTCCACATCCGGAACGCATTCAGGATGCCTGTGAACTTGGAATTACAAAGGTGGTTCTTCCAGAATGGGATGCCATGGTAGGAGTAAAACAGAATACAATACATCATAAGTACGATGTGGCAGAGCATACACTTCATACATTGAAGCATGTGAAGAGAGATAAATACCTTCGTCTTACAATGTTGTTCCATGATATGGGAAAACCGGCAATGAAGACAACAGATGAGAAAGGAAACGATCATTTCAAAGGACATGCTCTGGAAAGCGAGAAAATTGCCCGTACAGTTTTGAAGCGGTTAAAATTTGACAATGAGACGATTCGCATTGTAACGAAGCTGGTCTGCTATCATGATTACCGGATGGAAGCAACACCGGCGAATGTACGTCGTGCAATGAATCGGATTGGTGTCGAATTATTCCCATACTATCTCGCAGTGCGTCTTGCAGATGCAAAATCACAAAGCACTTACATGAGAAGGGAAAAGATTGAAAATATCGTAGAGATAAGAAATCTTTACAAACAGATCCTGATGGAGAATCAGTGCGTGACTCTTCGACAGCTTGCGGTGAGCGGAAGAGAATTGATGGAACTGGGGATGAAGCCGGGACGCGAACTCGGTGCAATGCTCAGTGAACTGCTGGAATATGTGCTGGATGATCCGGAACGGAATACGAAAGAGAATCTCTGTAAGTACGTGAAAGAAAAAATGGAAAAAGAAAAGTAGGAAATGCCGGAAGAAAAAGAGAATACTCAGGTTGTCCCTTTCATACATTAGAAAGAAATCGTTGTCGGTTGCTGTTAAAACCGACAGTAAAAAGTCTGGTAACTGGAAAAGAATAACAATCCAGGTCAATGGGACAGGGGGCAGCCATGAGAGAATATGAGATGGAAGTACTGGAAAAGTACGAACTTGAAGTGAATAGCACCCGGCGGATCAGAGGTGCATTTTATTGCGATACAAAAGAAGGGACGATGCTTCTGAAAGAGACAAAGATCTCGGAGAGGCGCGTCCCTTTATTGTATCTTATTTTAAACCGATTAGAAAAGCAGGGATATCTGGTGGATACACCTGTGTTCAGTAAAGAAGGGAATCTGGTTCAGAATTCCAGAGATGGAACAAGATATTTGATGAAAAAATGGTATCCGGGGGAAGAGTGCAATCTGAAGAGAGAGGAAGATATTTTCCGGGCAGCAAGAAAACTGGGAGAGCTTCATCTGGGATTTCAGTGGTATGAGCCGGACTTGCAGGAGAAAGAAATATTTCAGAAATTCCAGAAAGAAGAGGTGCAGGAAATCCCACAGAATACACCGCAGTCAGTTTGTGAAGAAAAGAAAATTGACTGGACAAAGTTGTCACCATTGTTAAGTAAAAATCCATTGGAAGAAATGAAACGTCGTAACAGGGAAATGAAAAAAGTGCGGTCATTTATCAGAAAACGGGTTGCAAAAAATGAATTCGAATCCTATTATCTGAAGCATTATGAAGAAATTGCATGGCAGGCAGAAAAGGTGACAGAGCAGATAGAACGGTCTGGTTGTCGGAATCTATATGAAAGAAGTATACGGGAAAGGAAAATGCTTCATGGAGATTATAATTATCATAATGTCATGATCCTTCCGGAAAATGAGGTGATAACAAACTTTGAGCGGATGAGAATCGGAATACAAGTAGATGATCTATATTACCTTTTGAGAAAAGTAATGGAAAAATACCATTGGAAACAAAAAACAGGACAAAATATATTAGAAGCATATGAAAGCGTACGGCAATTAAAACCAGATGAAAGAGAGTATCTTTGCCTTCGACTGGCCTATCCGGAAAAGTTCTGGAAGACAGCAAGTGCTTATTCCAGATCAAATAAAGCATGGCTTCCGGAAAAGAGTGTAGAGAAGCTGCAGACAGCAGTAGAGCAGACGAAGAAGAAAGAAGTATTTTTGAGAGAGGTCTTCGAATAAAAAAAGCTCCGCAAACCGCGGAAAATGTGGATTTATCTTGACAAACAACAGGGAAACCGTTATAACAGTACATAAGGGTTTGAGGCAAGTTATCGTGCAGACTTGTAACCTGAATAAATAAAACTAGGAATAGAATTGTATTTGAGTACAATAAAGGAGGACATAATCCATGAACAAAACAGAATTTATTGCAGCAGTAGCTGAAAAGGCAGAGATTTCCAAGAAAGATTCCGAGAAAGCATTAAAGGCATTTGTTGATGTTGTAACAGAGCAGCTGAAAGCAGGAGATAAAGTACAGCTTGTTGGATTTGGTACATTTGAAGTCAGCGAGAGAGCAGCAAGAGAAGGAAGAAACCCACAGACAGGAAAAACTATGACAATTGCAGCTTGCAAGGCTCCTAAATTCAAAGCTGGAAAAGCATTAAAGGACGCTATCAACTAGTTCAGGGGATTTTGTAGAAGAATATATGAGACTGGATAAGTTTTTAAAAGTCTCCCGTCTGATCAAGCGAAGAACTGTAGCAAACGAAGCCTGTGATGCAGGACGTGTGCTGGTGAATGGAAAGACGGCGAAAGCATCTGTGAAGGTAAAGCCGGGAGATGTGATCGAGATTCAGTTTGGAACGAGAACCGTTAAGGTTGAGGTTCTTGAACTGCAGGAGACAACAAAAAAAGAAGAAGCAAAGGACTTATTTAAATACCTGTAAAGTCTGTCAGACAACAGGAATGTATAAGTCGATCAATGGTTATTGTTTTCAGTAATCTTAGAAAGGCAGGGAATATTTTACAAAGTGAGATATTCCCTGCCTTTCTGTATGCTATACGATAAAGCATCTTTGGACGCACATATATAAAACCCTTATCTGTCAGGAATAAGTAGAAAAGCTCTGACATATATATAGAAAAGTACAGGGAACTGTTATCTGATCCCAGTAATATACTGTGGAGTATGCCAGAGAAGAGGGAGGTGCAGCGGATGGAGGAACAGCAAAAGACTGTAAAGGCTCATAAGCTGGTGGTTAATAACCGGAAGACAAGTATGGTGACAGGTGTTCTGGATGTATTGTCTTTTGATCTGAATGAGATTCTTCTGGAAACAGAGCAGGGAATGCTGTTAGTAAAAGGAACAGACTTGCATGTGAACCGCCTCAGTGTGGAAAAGGGAGAAGTAGATTTGTCGGGAACAATAGACAGTGTTTCATATTCTAATATTTCACAGGCAAAGAAACAGGAAGAAAGCTTTTGGACAAAGATGTTCAAGTGAGGAAGAAAGAAGATGCTAAATATAAAAAAAGAACTGCTTGTTTTCTTCTGTGCCTGTCTCACAGGTGTGAATGTCCGGGCTGGGTACGAGATCCTGATTTTCTTAAGGAAAATGATAATACATAATAATCTGGTGAAAGGAATTGAGGATCTGTTCTACTGGATATTTATGAGTGCATATATTTTCTCACAGATATATGCAACTATGTATGGTAGTATCAGATGGTATTTTCTACTAGGTCTTGTATTTGGCGTTGCCGTTATTCAGAAACTGATTGCGTCTGGAGAAAAAATACACAAAAAAACAAGGAAAAACCTTGAAATTATTAGAAAAAACAGATAGAATGTTGATAATTGGGAAGTTTATAGGGAAGACTCCGTCAGTGAAGGCAGGATGGATTTCCCGGTAACGTTAAGAGTGTATTATTTTAGGGTGAATTTTAGATGGCAAAGAAAAAAAGAGTGACTGGACGGCGCAGCCATACAAAGCAGAGACGTCCGAGTCCGTACAAAAGAAGCGTTCTTATGATTTTGTCAGTATTGTGTCTTCTTTCCGGTGTGCTGGGAGTGAATGCAGTAAAGCTTCATGCAAAGAATACAGCGTATAAACAGCAGGAAGCAGAACTGAAGACACGGATTAAAAGTGAGCAGGCAAGAGCAGAAGAGATCAAAGAATACGAGCAGTATGTACAGACAGATGATTACATGAAAGAGATCGCAGAAGATAAGCTGAATCTTGTTGATCCGAATGAAATTGTGTTTAAACCAATCAAGTGAATAGTAACCGAATCTGCAAAGCCAGTGAAAGACGGATACAGAATTTTACGAAAGATAACTCCGGGAGAGAAAGTTCTCCTGGAGTTTTTCTTTTTTTACGCGAACAACGAGCCAAAGTCCGTGCCTGCACGAGACCTTGGAGACTGTCGTGATAACTTGAGAAACTTGCGGAGCGTGTTTCTCACAGTTTGAGTAACGAAGGGGGGATGGAAATGGAAAATGGACAGGTATTACATAGTAGTCCGTATGTGGAACAGATTGATAAGTTTGCAGTTTCATTAAAACAGTTAGCGAAAACATTTTTGAAGTTAGAAGAAAAAAAGCAGACATTCTCAGAAGAAGAGATTGATGAAATGTTTGCCTGCGTAAGAGAAGAAGTGTGTGAAAAATGTGAGAAAAACAGTTGGTGCTGGGGTGAAAACTATATTCAGATGTATCAGATGGGATACGAGATTCTTGCAGCAGTGGATCAGTATGGAAATGAACTGGATGCAGAGACAAAAAGAAAACTGATGCAGCGCTGCATTATGGCTCCGCGGTTTTATCGGGGGATGCTTGACAGTTTTCACGAAGCAAGGCAAAATATGATCTGGATCAATCGTATCGCAAGAAGCCGGGAAGGATGTGCAGCCCAGCTTGATCTATTTGCAGATATGCTGCAAAATGTGGCGAAAAATCTGGAAGACAGCATATTTACAGATGAAAGGTTGGGGAAACGGATCTTATCTCAATTAAAGAGAAAAGGAATACGTGTACTTTCCATGCATTTTCTTGTGAATGGAGAAGGAAAATATGAATTGCATCTGACGATGCGTACCTGGAAATCGGAAAAGATTCCGGTGAAAAGTCTGGCAGGGACTCTGAGTAATCTGACAGGAAGAAGATTGATTCCGGGAAAAGAGGGAGCGCAGCTGATCGGAACGGATTATACAACAGTGGTCTTCCGAGAAGGACCATCCTATTACACAATGTCCGGGATAGCAAGAATCGGAAAAGGCTGCAGTAATATTTCAGGGGACAGTTTCACGATGATGGATCTTCCGGGTGGTAAAAGGGGAGTTGCATTGTCAGATGGCATGGGATGTGGGCAGGCTGCCTGTCGGGAAAGCACACTTGTGATAGAACTTCTCGAAGAACTTTTGGAAGCGGGATTCCCGGAAAAGACTGCGATCCAGATGATCAACACAACACTGGTCTGCGGAAGAGAAGAAATCCATTACTCTACGATCGACCTTACAGTGTTTGATCTGTATACAGGGGAATGCGAATTGATCAAGGCAGGCGCATCCTCAACTTTTATTCGAAGAAAGGATCAGATTGAGCATCTGACATCGACAAGCCTGCCAATCGGAGTGATGAATTCACTTGAAATAGATTCAGTGAAACGGCAGTTGACGGATGGGACGTATGTGATCATGCTGACAGACGGAGTGCTGGATGCACTTCCGGTAGGAGAGCAGGACTTCCTTCTTGAAACAATCATAAAAGGAACGGAAATACGAAATCCAAAGGAACTGGCCAGACACATTTTACAGCAGGTACTTAACTGGACAGGAAAAGAACCGGAGGATGATATGTCAGTTTTGGTTGCAGCTTTGTGGAAATGCAGAAAGTAGTCATTGACATAGAAGTAACCGTTAACGTATAGTTGAGGTATGATGGATAAAAGATTAGAAAAGATTGAAAACTATATCAGACAATATCATATGATAGAAAAAGGGGACAGGATTATCATAGGTGTATCAGGTGGCGCAGACTCTGTATGTCTGCTGATGGCACTTTGTTCATTGCAGGAAAAGCTGGGATTCCAGGTGCTTGTCTGCCATGTGAATCATGAACTGCGCGGGGAGGAGGCTGCACAGGATGAGGCATATGTGGAAATGCTTTGTCATAAAATGCAGGTTCCTTTTTTTGCATTTCATGAAAATGTGGAATTAATTGCAAAAAAGCGGAAAGAATCATTGGAGGAAGCAGGCAGATATGTGCGAAGACAGGCATTTGAACAACTCTGTAGAGAACAGGGCGGGACAAAGATTGCAACAGCGCATCATAGTAATGACAATGCAGAAACAATGCTTCTTAATATGGCAAGAGGAACCGGGCTTCGTGGATTGTGTGGGATAAGACCAGTGTATGGAAAATGGATCCGCCCACTTCTGGACTTGTCCAGGGAAGAGATTGAACAGTGGTTGAAAGATTGTGATATCAGATATTGTGTTGACGAAACGAATCAGGAAGATGAATACACAAGGAACCGGATTCGTCATCATGTGATTCCAACATTAGAAGAACAGGTTAATACAAGGACGATAGAACATTTTGTGAAGCTCAGTGAACAGGCAGAAGAAATCTATGAATATCTGGAAAAACAGACAGATCAGGCATGGAATATCTGTGCAGAACAGACAGACGGACTTCAAAGCAGGAAAGAAATATTTCTCAAGGCAGAGGAAATGAAACAGCTTGATCCTGTGATAAAGAAATTACTGATCCAAAGATCAGTAAGTGAAGTGGCAGGGGCACAGAAAGATATTGAAAGCAGGCATATCCTGGCGGTACTGCAACTGTTTGAACGGCAGACAGGACGGCAGATCGATCTTCCGTATAGTATAACAGCCAAAAGAATGTATGAGGGAGTTCTGCTTGCAAAAGGTGATAAAAAAGCTACATCTGTACATCAGAAAGAGAAAAGAAAAGAAGAGAGTGATTTTGTTCTACAGCTTCAGATTCCGGGAGAAACACAGATCCCGGGAACAAATTTGAAAATCTGCTGTACAATCAGCGGTGAAAATGAGAAGAATTCAGCAAAAGAGATACCACAAAAAAGCTACACGAAATGCTTTGATTATGATATAATAAAAAGCAGTCTCTGTGTGAGATACAGACAACCCGGAGATTATTTTACAATTGATGGGGAAGGAAAGAAAAAGAAGCTGAAGAATTACTTTATTGATGAGAAGATTCCGCAAGAAGAACGGGACAGACAGCTTCTGATCGCAGAGGGAAGCCACATCGTATGGATTCCGGGCAGAAGGATGAGTTCGTACTACCAGGTGGGAGACCAGACGAAAAAGATTCTTAAGATAAAGATTATGGAGGAATAGAACAATGGCTGAGAAGATTAAAGTGTTAATTACAGAGGAAGAAGTAGATGCAAGAATCCGTGAACTCGGAGAAAAGATCAGTAAAGAGTATGAAGGAAAGCAGATCCATCTGATCTGTGTTCTGAAAGGTGGAGTATTCTTTATGTGTGAACTTGCAAAGAGAATCACAGTTCCGGTATCTATGGACTTTATGTGTGTTGGAAGCTATGGAGACGGAACAAAATCCAGTGGTGTTGTAAGACTTGCGAAAGATCTGGATGAGTCTATTGAGAATAAGGAAGTATTGATCGTGGAGGATATCATTGATTCCGGTAATACACTGTATTATCTGATGGATGTACTTCGTCAGAGAAAACCGGCAAGTCTCCGTCTTTGCACCTTACTTGATAAACCAGACCGCCGCGTGAAAGATGTGCACGTAGACTGGACAGGATTTGAGATTCCGGATGAGTTCGTAGTTGGATACGGACTGGATTATGCACAGAAGTATAGAAATCTTCCATACATCGGAGTAGTAGAAGTCGCAGAATAGAAAGGAAGCAATAATAAATTGAATAATGACAGAAAAAGCAGAGGTCTGAGTGGGGCAACGATCATCAGTTTTGTTGTGATCCTTGTTGTGGTTCTGTGGATGGCGAACCAGCTTCAGATGCATCAGCAGGAGATGACATATACCTCCTTTGTCTCTGCAGTACAGGAAAAAAATGTTTCTGATGTCTACATCAATCAGAACAGTGCAGTTCCGACAGGAACTGTCTCTGTTACATTGAAAGATGATGGTAATACAAGGAAAGTGAATGTGTCAGATGTTGAGCAGGTAGAGAAGCTTCTGACAGAGAATCAGGTGGAGTACAGGCTTTCGGATGTACCGAAGGATTCCATGTTGACAACAGTTGTAGTTCCGATGCTGATCACACTTGGTGGAGTATTTCTGATCTTTTTCCTGATGAGCCGTCAGAATGGCGGGGGGAATTCAAAGGCGATGAACTTTGGAAAGAGCCGCGCAAAGATGAGCACGAAGAATGAGATCAAGGTTACATTTCGTGATGTTGCAGGATTGAGAGAAGAGAAGGAAGAACTGGAAGAAATCGTAGATTTTCTGAAAGATCCGAAGAAATACATCCAGGTTGGAGCACGTATCCCGAAAGGTGTTCTTTTAGAAGGACCTCCGGGAACCGGTAAGACACTTCTTGCAAAGGCTGTGGCCGGTGAGGCAGGAGTACCATTTTTCAGCATTTCGGGTTCAGATTTTGTTGAGATGTTTGTTGGCGTGGGTGCTTCCCGTGTCCGTGATCTGTTCCAGGATGCGAAAAAGAACGCACCATGTATCATATTTATTGATGAGATCGATGCAGTTGCAAGACGCCGTGGAAGCGGTCTTGGAGGTGGACATGATGAGCGCGAGCAGACCCTGAACCAGCTCCTTGTAGAGATGGATGGATTTGGTGTAAATGAAGGCATTATCGTAATGGCAGCGACAAACCGTAAGGATATTCTGGATCCTGCAATCTTAAGACCGGGAAGATTTGACCGTGATGTTATTGTCGGACGTCCGGATGTAGGCGGCAGAGAAGAGATTCTGAAAGTTCATGCGAGAAATAAGCCGCTTGGAGATGATGTGGATCTGAAGCAGATTGCCCAGACAACGGCAGGATTTTCAGGAGCAGATCTTGAGAATCTTCTCAATGAGGCTGCAATTCTGGCGGCGAAGGAGAACCGGGTGTACATTCAACAGTCTGATATCCGTCATGCATTTGTGAAGGTCGGAATCGGTCCGGAGAAGAAGAGCCGTATCGTTTCTGAGAAGGAACGCAGGATCACGGCTTATCATGAAGCCGGACACGCGATCTTGTTCCATCTGCTTCCGGATGTGGGACCGGTTTACAGCGTATCTATCATTCCGACAGGTGGAGCCGGCGGATATACGATGCCGCTTCCGGAGAAGGATGATATGTTCAATACAAAGGGACATATGCTTCAGGAAATTACAGTTTCCCTTGGCGGACGTGTTGCAGAAGAAGAGATTTTTGATGATATCACAACGGGAGCTTCCCAGGATATCAAGCAGGCGACAGCAATTGCAAAATCAATGATCACGAAGTTCGGTATGTCTGAAAGACTGGGACTGATCAATTATGATAATGACAGCGATGAAGTATTCATTGGACGTGATTTCGGTCATACATCAAGAGGGTATGGCGAAAAAGTGGCCGGAACGATTGATGAAGAAGTGAAACGTATTATTGATGAGTGTTATTTGAAAGCGCGTACACTTATTCAGGAGTATCATCCGGTACTCGAGAAGTGTGCACAACTGCTTCTTGAGAAGGAAAAGATAACAAGAAGTGAATTCGAAGCACTGTTTGCAGACAGTGAGGTTGAAGGATAGTAGTCATTATATGTATTTAGGATAAGATACCCTCTGCCGGCGGGCAATCCCGTGTTGGCCGGGGGTGTTCTTATTTTAGATAGTTTTAAGAATTGAGTTAAAGGAGGCTAAACAGGTGAATAGAGAAGCACTGTTTTGTGACGGTACAGGTGATTATGTCTGTCCGGCAGAGCCTGAGATAAATGAAAAAGTAGTGTTGCGATTTCGTACGGCACACAATGATGTTGATGAAGTGAAACTGCACATCGGAGAACAGGAGTATCCTATGTGGAAGACACGTACGGATGGTGAATTTGACTTTTACGAGATCGAGTATCAGCTTGGTGAGGATATCTTAAGATATTGTTTTGAAATCAAGCAGGGAGCAGAGATCTGTTTTTATAGTAGGTATGGAATAACAGGAAAAAAAGAAAACTATTACGATTTTATTATTTCGCCGGGATTTAAGACACCCGAGTGGGCGAAAGGTGCTGTGATGTACCAGATCTTCGTTGATCGTTTTTGTAATGGAGATCCGACAAATGATGTAGAGGATAATGAATATATTTATATTGGGGCACCGAGCCGCAAGGTGAAGGACTGGAATCAGGCACCGGAAGCAATGGATATCCGTAATTTTTACGGCGGGGATTTACAGGGTGTTTTAGATAAGCTGGATTATCTGCAGGATCTTGGAGTTGAAGTTATTTACTTCAATCCGTTGTTTGTTTCTCCGTCGAATCATAAGTATGATATTCAGGATTATGATTACATAGATCCGCATTATGGAAAGATTGTTGTGGATGACGGAGAAGTACTTCCGGTAGGTGCAAAGGATAATATCCATGCGACAAAGTATCAGCAACGCACAGGAGATATCCGTAACCTTGAGGCAAGTAATCAGCTGTTTATCAAACTGGTAGAAGAGATGCATAAGCGTGGAATGCGTGTAATTCTGGATGGTGTATTCAATCATTGTGGTTCTTTTAATAAATGGATGGACAGAGAACGTATCTATGAGCCGCAGCCGGACTATCCGAAGGGAGCATATGTAAGTAAAGAAAGTCCATATAACAGCTTTTTCCTGTTCCATGATGCGAGAAATGAGCTCTGGCCTTATAACGGAACATATGATGGCTGGTGGGGACATGATACACTGCCAAAGCTCGATTATGAGGATTCACCACAGCTTGAGCAGTACATTATGGATATCGGAAGAAAATGGGTATCACCGCCGTATAACGTAGACGGATGGCGTCTTGATGTTGCGGCGGACCTTGGATTCAGTAATGAATACAACCATATCTTCTGGAAGCGATTCCGAAAGGAAGTTAAGGATGCGAATCCGGATGCAATTATATTAGCAGAACATTATGGAGATCCGCAGGACTGGCTCCAGGGAGATGAGTGGGACAGCGTTATGAATTATGACGCATTTATGGAACCGCTGACCTGGTTTTTGACTGGTATGGAGAAGCATAGTGATGAATATCGTCAGGATCTGTGTGGAAATGCTGATAACTTTGTCGGAGCGATGCGTCATTTTATGGCAAGTATGCTGACACCATCTCTTCAGGTGGCAATGAATGAACTTTCCAACCATGACCATTCTCGTTTCCTGACACGTACGAACCACAAGGCAGGACGTGTGGCACAGCTTGGAACAGAAGCAGCCGAAAAGGATGTGAATAAGGCAATCTTACGAGAAGCGGTTATTATGCAGATGACCTGGATTGGTGCGCCGACGATTTATTATGGTGATGAGGCAGGACTTTGTGGATTCACCGATCCGGATAACCGGAGAACTTTCCCATGGGGGAACGAAGACAAAGAACTTCAGGCATTCCACAAAGAAGTGATCCGTATCCACAAGGAAGAGAAGCCATTGAAAAAGGGTTCTATTAAGCTATTGGCTTCGGATGAAAATCTGCTGGCCTATGGAAGATTTGAAGCGGATGAACAGATTGTCGTTGTTGTGAATAACAGTGATGAACTTCGTACAGTGACCGTACCGGTATGGTATGCGGGTGTAGAGAGGGAAGGACGGATGAAACGACTGATCTACTCTTATGAAAACGGTTATACGACAGAATATGACGAGTATATCGTACAAGATGGAGAGATTGTCCTGAATATGGGATCTCATTCAGCAATCGTATTAAAGCCGGCAGAAGCATTGAGACTGATGCCGTAAGAAATGAAACGGTATCTTGCAGATAAAGAAAGAGCATTATACGAGAATAGTAAAACCAGGGGATGAGCAGTTTTAACATCTGTTCATCCCCTGGTTGTTACTATTATTATTTTGTAAGAACTTCTGCACCATTCTCAGTGATGAGGACCATGTACTCAATCTGAGCAGAAAGACCATCATCCATTGTATAAACAGTCCAGTCATTGTCCTCGTCTACGAAGAAGTCAGGACTACCTTCGTTGATCATAGGTTCGATTGTGAACATCATACCTGGAACGAGAAGCATCTCACTTCCCTTTGGTGTCACATAGCTGACAAAAGGATCCTCATGGAATTCCAGTCCGACTCCATGTCCACCGATATCTTCTACGACAGAGTATCCATTTGCACGGGCATGTGTATTGATCGCATCTGCGATATCACCTAAATGTCCCCAAGGCTTCGCAGCCTCAAGTCCAAGCTTCACACACTCTTCTGTGACACGGACGATGCGCTCTGCACGTTCAGATACTTTTCCCATCTTGAACATACGGGATGCATCAGAAAAATATCCGTCAAGAATAGTGGATACGTCAACATTGATAATATCGCCTTCTTCCAGAATGATATTCTCATCCGGGATACCATGGCAGATCTCGTTGTTAATAGAAGTACACACGCTCTTTGGGAATCCCTGATAATTAAGCGGAGCCGGGATACCACCGTGTTCTTTTGTGAATCGATATACGATGTCATCGATCTCCTGTGTACTCATTCCAACGTGGATCTGTCTTGCTACTTCATCCAGGATCGCTGTATTAAGCTCAGCACTTTTTCTGATCTTTTCAATCTGGAATGGAGTTTTTAAAATCTTACGTGTCGGAACAATCTCACCACGTTCAGCATGCATCATTATCTTTTCTTCAATCGGCATATGGCATTTCTTATATTTTTTGCCGCTGCCGCACCAGCACAATTCATTTCTTTCCATGATATTACCTCTTCTAAAAATCACTTATTTTCTCGGTTTCTACTTATTTTATCACAAAATTCGACAAAAAGATACATGTTATGCTTGCCGAGAACGTAAAAATATAGTACGATTAAGATTCAGATAGGAGTGATAATGTATATGTGGTATTGGGCGATTATGGTACTGCTGATTTTAGGAAGTATCGCACTTCTTTGCAGTACATTTATAAGTGTAAAAAAGAATAAGGCACAGGACGCAGAGCGGAGAAAGCAGTCCAAGAAAGGAAAGCGTAACAAGGCAGATCAGGGATATGATCCAGAAGAGGATCAGCCGCAGGGAAAGAAGAGACGCAGTTCAGGGCAGAACGGTTCTATGGATTCAGCGAAGCGTTCTTCTAAAAAGAGAAGACAGTGGAAGATTATCCTGGAAGATCTGGATACATGGCAGAAGTATAGCTTCATATTCTATGACGAAGTAGGAATCGGAAGAGCAAAGCGGAATGACAATTATGAGAAGTATCTGCCACTGCATGAGGATGGAAGAGTATCCAAGCAGCATTGTGTGATCATACAGAGAGGTGACTGTTTGTATCTGATGGATGATGGTTCCAAGAACGGAACATACCTGAACGGAATTCTGGTAGATCGTCCGACAGAGATTCAGAGAGAAGATGTGATCGGCGTTGGGGAGACCAGACTGGAGATTCTCAGAATCTTAAGAGAAAGTGAATAATGAAATTACAGGCAAGGAAGTCCGGCGGAAAAGTCAGGACTTCTTTTTCTTTTTGATCGTAAAATGAAGAATCTGTGTGAAAGTAACAGTTGAGTAAGGAAGATCATATAGTAGTTATATAGTTACTGTCAGTGGGAGTGAGCAACATGTACCAGAAATTGCCTTATTATATGGCCTATCCGATACAGACAGAATATGATGAGAAAGCGGAAAGGACAGACCTGGAGTATATGAAAAGCCTATATCCGGATCTTCCAAAGAGAATACTGCCTTATGTCGAAGAGGAATGTGACAGGATGGAATACACGGGGAGTGTGATGTTTGATGTTTATCCGGATAAATTGCAGCTACGCATCATGTGCAACAGAATTTGCGAAAATGTAAAAAAACAGGAGAAAATGTTTGCCGGGGAAGAACGGATGTTAAGAAATCTGGCGGAAGTCCTGTTGTATCAGGAAATCTACCGACGCAGGGGCGAACAGAGAAAAAGGAAACAAAAAATTTACAGTTATTGTTCATTGCCAGGAAAATCTGTGATATAATCATTCAGATTACAACGAAAGAAACGGATTCAGAAGAAGGGAACAGATACAAATGAAAAGTAATCTTATATTTATCGGTATGCCGGCTGTCGGAAAAAGTACAGTTGGTATTGTAGTAGCAAAAAGACTTGGAAAAGGTTTCATAGATTCAGATCTTCTGATTCAGGAACAAGAAGGAAAGCTTCTGCGTGAAATTATAGCAGAAGTCGGTGATGATGGGTTTTTAAAAATCGAAAATCAGGTAAATCGTGATATAAAGGCAGAAAATGCGGTTATTTCTCCGGGCGGAAGTGTCGTCTATTGCGAGGAAGCAATGAAACATTTCAAAGAAATCGGAATTGTTGTATATCTTCATGCTTCTTATCAGACAATAAAGAGAAGGATCAGGAATCCTCAAAAAAGAGGAGTTGTTTTGAAGGACGGTCAGACATTAAAAGACCTGTATGACGAGCGAAAAGTCCTTTTTGAGAAGTATGCAGATGTGACAATCAGTGAAGAAGGCTGTCAGATTGAAGAAACAATAGAAAATGTACTTAATGTTATTGAGGATTACTCTCAAAATAAAGCGTGAATATTACCGTCATAGAAAAAGGGGATTCCACAATGAAAGATTTTGTGTTATAGTTATGTATGGATTATATTGTAATTAAGGTAGAAAATTCTTTTCGTATAGACAAAGACACAAGAATAAATCGTTACTGAACACAGAATCTGTGGGAAGTAATACAGAATCGGACAATTGAGGTGCAAAATGGAGCAATATATTATTAAGGGTGGTAATCCGCTGGTTGGGGAAGTTGAAATCGGCGGAGCTAAGAATGCGGCACTTGGAATTCTTGCAGCTGCAATCATGGCAGATGAACCGGTTTTGATTGAGAATCTTCCGGATGTGAATGACATTAATGTCATGCTGGAGGCAATCGAGGGAATCGGTGCAATGGTACAGAGAATTGACAGACATACAGTAAAGATCAATGGAAATACAATCGGAGATTTCAGTATTGATTATGACTACATCAAGAAGATCAGAGCGTCTTATTATTTGTTAGGTGCACTTCTTGGAAAATACAAGAGAGCAGAAGTAGCACTTCCGGGAGGATGCAATATCGGAAGCAGACCGATCGATCAGCATCTGAAAGGATTCCGTGCACTTGGAGCAGATGTAGACATTGAGTATGGTAAGATTGTTGCAGAGGCGGAAGAGCTGAAGGGAACACATCTTTATTTTGATGTTGTGACTGTAGGTGCAACGATCAACGTAATGATGGCAGCAGCTATGGCTGACGGTCTTACGATCATGGAGAACGTAGCGAAAGAGCCACACGTTGTAGATGTAGCGAACTTCCTGAACAGCATGGGAGCAAATATCCGTGGTGCAGGAACAGACGTGATCAAGATCCGTGGAGTGAAGTCACTGCACAAGGCAGAGTACTCCATTATTCCGGATCAGATCGAAGCAGGAACATTTATGTTTGCCGCTGCGGCAACACGCGGAGATGTGACAGTGCTCAATGTGATTCCGAAGCATTTAGATGCAACGATCTCCAAGTTGGTAGATATCGGATGTGAAGTAGAAGAATTTGATGATGCAGTCCGCGTAGTGGCTAAGGGACGTCTGACAAGTACACAGGTGAAGACATTACCATATCCGGGATATCCGACAGATATGCAGCCACAGATCGGTGTTGTGCTTGCACTTGCAAAGGGAACAAGTACGATCACAGAAAGTATCTTTGAGAATCGTTTTAAATATTTAGATGAGCTGGCACGTATGGGTGCGAATATCAAAGTTGAAGGTAATTCAGCAACAATCGAAGGTGTTGAGAAATTTACGGCAGCAAGAGTCAGTGCGCCGGATCTTCGTGCAGGAGCTGCGCTTTGCATCGCAGGACTCGCAACAGAAGGAATTACGATCGTAGATGATATTGTTTATATCCAGAGAGGATACGAACGCTTTGAAGAGAAACTCAGAAGTCTGGGTGGAATCATCGAGAAAGTGTCCAGTGAAAAAGAGATTCAGAAATTCAAATTAAAAGTTGGCTAAACCGAGGTTACTGTTTACAACAAGCTGCGGCCGGCAGCGAGCCGATACAGACAGAATCCGAAGAAATATGATGTGAGAATGTATGCAGGTGTCGGAACGAAAGTTCTGATACCTGTTTTCAGTTTATGTGTCAGGAACTATGGCGTAATGGATGATCAGGCAGGCCGAATGAAACAGTAGCGGGATATCAATAAGAAAACAGCAGGAGCAACAAACGATGAATGAATTTGAACAGGCAGAAGAACGGAGAAAAAGACAGAGAGAAGAAATCAAACAAAAGAGGATCAGACAGCTCAGACGAAGAATGACGATTTCCGGCTGTATTTTGTTGTGCATAATCATAGCGCTGGCAGCCTTTGCAGTCAATGTGGCTAAGAAAAAGAAATTGGCAGCAGAACAGAAAAAACAGCTGGAACAGGAAATTGCACAGATGAATGAATCGCTGAATGATTGCTACAACACTTTCCTGACGGATAATGGAATGTCAGCGGAAAAGTCGGATGTTACAGCATTTACGAAATGGCTGGAAAAGAACCATTCTGAAGAGATGGATGATTTATTTCTGGTCTATCAGAAGAATAAAAAGATAACAGCGCAGGATATTTATGATTCCTTTGGAGCAACTTTGCATGTTCTGTCAGATACATACGAAGGAAAATTAAAGGATGAAGCTACCGCTGCGAAGAATCATATCTATGAGAAGAAGGCAGCAGAGAACGGAACTGTGCAGATTACGGCAGCAGGAGACCTCTGTCTGGAGGAAGACGGATATGTTCTTGATTATTATGATACGGTAAATGACTTGTCAAAATGCATTTCCAAGACAATTCTGGATCAGACAAATGCAGCAGATCTTTTCTTCCTGAATCATGAATATTGTGTCAGTGACCGTGGAACCCCGCTGGAGGATAAGTATTATGTATTCCGTGCAAAACCGGAACGTATGAAGTTGCTGGAACAGATGGGGACAGATATTGTTTCAATTGCGAATAATCACATTTATGATTATGGTGCAGATGCGATGGATGATACGATTGATCTGTTGGATCAGGCGAAGATCAATCATGTAGGAGGCGGAACGAATCTGGATGAGGCAAAGCAGCCGACTTATTATATTATCAATGGAATTAAGATCGGATTTGTGGCAGCTTCCGAGGGAGAACAGTATAAATTTACACCGGAAGCAACAGATTCAACGACAGGTATTCTTGCATCTTACGACACAACAGAGTATAATCAGGTGATCGCTGATGCATCAAAAGAATGTGATTATCTGATCGCATATGTTCATTGGGGAACAGAAGATGAGGATATGTACAATTCGACGCAGACAGAGCATGGAAAAGAATTCCTGAAGTCAGGAGCAGATATCGTGATCGGAGGTCATCCGCACGTACTTCAGGGAATTGAGTACACAGAGGATGGACCTATTGTATACAGTCTAGGAGATTTCTGGTTTAATGATGAGACAAAATATACAGGACTTCTGAATCTTGAGATTACATCAGAGGGACTGAAACAGATGTCTTTCATGCCGTGTGAGCAGAAAGACAGCCAGACACAGTATCTGAATAATGCAGAATCCCAGAGAGCACTTTTTGATCACTTGCAGGAGATTTCACCGAATATTACAATTGATGATACAGGTGTGATCACTGAGTTGAAAGATGTTGATGCAGAATCATAGAAATATAAAAGTTTTATCAACTTCAGAAAACGGTATTGACATAATCAACAAGGTGTTGTATAGTCTGATACGAAACAAAATTAAATAAATGATACTTTCTCTTATTCAGAGCAGTGGAGATACAAAGGATCTAAGAAGCTGCGGCAACCCCTCGTAATAGGAAGGTGCCAACCTGAGCGAGTTATTTCGAACAATAAGAGGATTGTTAAGATAAACTGACAGTCCGCTTGATGCGGGCTGTTTTCATTATTGGCAAGGTAAGCAAATGAAGACAGCACAAGCGAGAGAAAGTGAGATATTGCTGTGGGGACAGCAATCGGAAAGGAGCAGAACAGATATGGAAAGAGAAAAGATTTTATTTACATCAGAATCAGTAACTGAGGGACATCCGGATAAGATGTGTGACCAGATCTCAGATGCAATTCTTGATGAGCTGATGAGACAGGACCCGATGAGCCGTGTAGCATGTGAGACATGCTGTACAACAGGTCTTGTAATGGTTATGGGAGAGATTACAACACAGGCATATGTAGATATCCAGAAGATCGTTCGTGACACAGTTCGCGAGATCGGATATACAAGAGGAAAATATGGATTTGACGCTGATACATGTGGCGTGATCACAACACTGGATGAGCAGTCAGCAGATATCGCACTCGGAGTAGACAAGGCACTTGAGGCGAAAGAGAACAAGATGTCAGATGAAGACATCGAAGCGATCGGAGCAGGAGACCAGGGTATGATGTTCGGTTATGCTTCTGACGAGACAGAAGAATATATGCCATACCCGGTTGCAATGGCTCATAAGCTTGCTCTTCAGCTGACAAAGGTTCGTAAAGACGGAACGCTTACTTACCTTCGTCCGGATGGAAAGACACAGGTTACAGTAGAGTACAACGAAGACGGTTCTGTAAAGCGTCTGGATGCAGTTGTTCTTTCTACACAGCATGACCCGGATGTGACTCAGGAGCAGATTCATGAAGATATTAAGAAATATGTATTCGATGAGATTATTCCGGCAGAACTCGTAGACGAAGAGACTAAGTTCTTCATAAATCCGACAGGACGTTTTGTAATCGGTGGACCACACGGAGACAGCGGACTGACAGGACGTAAGATCATCGTTGACACTTACGGTGGAATGGCTCGTCACGGTGGCGGTGCTTTCTCCGGAAAGGACTGTACAAAGGTAGACCGTTCTGCAGCTTATGCAGCACGTTATGCAGCAAAGAATGTTGTAGCAGCAGGACTTGCTAAGAAATGTGAGATTCAGCTTTCTTATGCAATCGGTGTTGCACAGCCGACATCTATCGCAGTTGATACATTCGGAACAGGAAAACTTTCTGATACAAAACTGGTTGAGATCCTTCGTGAGAACTTTGATTTCCGTCCGGCAGGAATCATCAAGATGCTGGATCTGAGAAGACCGATCTACAAACAGACAGCAGCTTACGGACATTTTGGACGCAACGACCTGGATCTTCCATGGGAGAAGCTGGACAAGGTTGACGATTTAAAGAAATATCTGTAAGATAGAAATATCTGATACAAGCACCGGAAGGTGCCTGACACCCGTCATAAAGTGTCAGGCACCTTTTTCAATACGGAAAGGAGATGCTTCTATGAAATTACGTACCAAACTGATTATTGCTTTTGTAGTCGTTATGATCTTTCCTGTAACATTTGCACTGATCGCAATGCATGCATTTGTTCCGGGAAGAGGGGCAGAGATACAGCAGCTGTATCTGATCGCAGTTGTCCTTACGACAGCATTTCTAATCTTGTGGATCTACAGATCGGTATCGGTCCCGCTGGAGAAACTTCAGAGAGCTGCACGCAATATCAAAGAGGGTAATCTTGACTTTGAGATCAAGGCAGAATCAAATGACGAGATTGGACAACTCTGTCAGGACTTTGAAGAAATGCGTCTCAGACTGAAAGCACAGGCGGAAGAGAAGGTCGCATTTGACAGAGAGAATAAGGAACTCATCAGTAACATTTCACATGACCTGAAGACTCCGATCACAGCGATCAAAGGTTATGTGGAAGGAATCATGGATGGGGTAGCAGATACGCCGGAAAAGATGGACAGATACATCAGAACCATTTATAATAAAGCTAATGAGATGAATCTTCTGATCAATGAACTGACGCTTTATTCAAAGATCGATACGAATCGAATTCCGTATAATTTCACAACAATCTCTGCGAAGGGATATTTTGCAGATTGTGCGGAGGATTTAAGTGTAGAACTGGAATCAAAGGGAGCTGAATTTACTTACAGGAACTTTATGGAAGAGGACAGCAAGGTGATCGTAGATCCGGAGCAGCTTCGAAGAGTCATCAATAACATCGTATCAAATTCTATCAAATATACAGATAAGCCAAAGGTGAAGATTACGATGGATGTAAAGGACGTGGGAGACTTTATTCAGGTAGAACTGGGAGATAACGGAAAGGGCATTGCGGCAAAGGATCTGCCGAATATCTTTGACCGTTTCTACCGGACAGATGCTTCAAGGAATTCTTCCAAGGGAGGAAGCGGCATCGGTCTTTCTATCGTGAAGAAGATTGTGGAAGAGCACGGAGGAAAGATCTGGGCAACCAGCGAAGAGGGCGTTGGAACCACGATGTATTTTGTAATAAGAAAATATCAGGAGGTACCCGTAGAAGATGAGTAAACGTATTTTAATCGTAGAAGATGAAGAAAGCATTGCAGATCTTGAGAAAGATTATCTGGAACTGAGTGGCTTTGAAGTCGAGGTTGCAAATGATGGAGAGATAGGACTTAAGAAAGGACTCGAAGGAGAATTTGATCTGATTATTCTGGATCTGATGCTTCCGGGAGTAGATGGATTTGAGATCTGTCGTCAGATCCGCAGCCAGAAGAATACGCCGATCATTATGGTTTCAGCGAAGAAAGATGATATTGACAAGATTCGTGGGCTTGGACTTGGCGCAGATGATTATATGACAAAGCCGTTTAGTCCAAGTGAGCTTGTAGCCCGTGTGAAAGCACATCTTGCAAGATATGAGAGACTGATCGGAAGTACTGTAGAGCAGAATGAAGTGATTGAGATCCGTGGATTGAAGATCGATAAGACAGCACGTCGTGTCTGGGTGAATGGAGAAGAGAAGTCTTTCACAACGAAAGAATTTGACCTTTTAACTTTCCTTGCAGGGCATCCGAATCATGTGTATAGTAAAGAAGAGCTTTTCCGTGAGATCTGGGATATGGAGTCAATCGGAGACATTGCAACTGTTACAGTACATATTAAGAAGATCCGTGAGAAGATTGAGTATGATACTTCACATCCACAGTATATTGAGACAATCTGGGGTGTGGGATACAGATTTAAAGTATAAGAAGAAAGAGAGGACTCTGCCAGTGAATGGTGGAGTTCTTTTTTGTGGAAACAATAAGAATGTCAACTCAAACAAAAGAATGGGTTGACATTCTAAAAAGACATGGATATACTATTTTCATATGTTGTAAATAAGATCAACAGAATAATAATGCAGAAGATGCGTTGCTGGTCGCACATCGTGTGAACAGTAACGCGTTGGAGATATTGTTATACTTATAGAATCAGAAGAAAGGGAAATATACCATGTCAAACAGATCAATTCATACATTACTGAAAAACTGGGATGAAGAATGTCCGCTTACAAGAGAAGAGGCAGTTGAAGTGCTGAGTCTTCCTGAAGAGGAGATGGACAGTCTGATGGAGTGTGCTTATGCACTTCGTACAAAATACAAAGGGAAGAAAGTAAGCGTTCAGCTTCTGACAAATGTTCGTAGCGGAAACTGTACACAGAACTGTGCTTACTGTGCACAGTCCAAGGATTCTCAGGCAGAGATCGAGAAGTATAAGAGAGTATCAGATGAAAAGCTTTATGGTGATAATGATCTGGTAGATGAGAAACATCTTGCAAGACATTGTATTGGATTAAGTGGAATCGGATTCTCAGACGAGGAGATTGAAGATCTTGCAGACCGTATCCGCGAGATGAAGAAGAAAGACACACAGATCTGCTGCTCCATCGGTTTCCTGACAGAGAAACAGGCAAGAATCCTGAAAGATGCCGGACTGGACCGTATCAACCATAATCTGAACAGCAGCCGTTCTTTCTATCCGGAGATTTGTACAACACATACTTATGATCAGCGTGTGAATAACATCAAGATGCTTCAGGGACTTGGATTCGAGATCTGCAGTGGTGGAATTGTTGGTATGGGAGAGAGTAAGGAAGATATCGTTGATATGCTGATGGATCTTCGTGAGATCAATCCGGAGTCTGTTCCAATCAATTTCCTTCTTCCAATTCCGGGAACAAAACTGGCAGACCGTGATATCTCTGAACTGACACCTGAATATTGTATGAAGGTTCTTTGTCTGGCGAGATTGATGATTCCGAAGTCTGATATCCGCTGTGCAGCAGGAAGGGAAGTTTACTTTAAGGGAATGGAACCGGAACTTTTCAAAGTTGTTGATTCTATTTTTGCATCAGGTTATCTGACAGCCGGAGGCCAGGGAATTGATGATACAATGAAAATGATAAAGGATGCTGGATTTGATGGAGAAATCGAGTCTACAGATCACTAAAAATGATTCAAACTATATAATAATTTTAAATAAACCGCCAAACGAAGGATACGCTGTTCTGAAGATGAATCAGAGCGGCGTATCCTTCGTTTTTATCGTTTTGTCAGCTTTTACTTGCGGATGATAAGATGGAGTGGTAACATGATGTTTAATAATTGTCATGTGAGAGTGAGGAAAGACAGGCATGTATGGATTTTATATAGATGAAGACAGGAGAAAAGCACGAAGAGCAAAGTGGAATACAGTGAGGATCATATCAATCGGATTTTTTGGTGTGATTCTTCTTGGAAGTCTGCTTTTATGGCTTCCGTTTTCAAATCATCAGCCAATTCGTTATATCGACGCACTGTTTACGGCTGTAACCTGCGTCTGTGTGACAGGATTGGTGACAGTTGTGCCGGCTGCACAGTTTACAGTGGCAGGAAAAGTGATCCTGCTTATTTTGATTCAGATTGGCGGACTTGGAATCATTGCATGTACAACTGCATTTTTAATTTTGGTTGGAAAGAGAATAAACATGAAGGAACGAGTTGTCATTCAGGAAGCCTATGGTCTGTCCACACTTCAAGGAATGATCCGGTTTATTGAAAGAGTATTGTGGGGAACATTTCTTGTAGAAGGAATTGGCGCAATCGGATATTCATTACAGTTTATTCCGGAGTATGGTGTTGCGAAGGGAATCTTCTATTCCGTGTTTCACTCAATCTCTGCATTTTGTAATGCGGGTGTAGATATTCTTGGAGATTCAAGCTTTACGAGATATGTCAATACACCGGTGATCACAATTACGACAACAATGCTTGTCATTCTCAGTGGACTTGGTTATCCGGTCTGGATCGATCTGGCGAAGAATATAAAGATGACAATACAGTCCAAGGGAAAACGTCCGGTCGGAAGAACGATCACAAGGCTGAGTCTTCAGAGCAAGATCGTCTTGACAATGACGCTGTTCCTTCTTACATTGGGAACAGTAGGATTCTATCTGTTGGAACACCGTAATCCGGCAACTATGGGATCACTAAGTATTGCGGGAAAATTGCAAGCGTCTTTTTTCCAGTCTGTGACGACGAGAACGGCAGGATTTGCCAGCATATCCCAGTCAGGTCTTACGAATGGTTCGAAGTTGCTGGCCTGCATGCTGATGATCATCGGAGGTTCACCGGCAGGAACTGCAGGTGGTATTAAGACAACAACAGTTGCTGTTCTCTTGCTTACAGCAATTTCTGTCTTGAGAGGAAACAAAGATACGGAATGTTATGGGAGAAAAATTACATTCGAAATTATAAGAGTAGGGATGACAATCACACTTGTGACATTTGTCTTCTGGCTGTTTGGAGTTACGGTGATGACAGTGATTGAACCACAGCAGAAAGTCCTTGATCTTATGTATGAGGCAACATCAGCAATGGCGACAGTAGGTCTGACGGCAGACCTGACGCCAGTACTTAGTGATATCAGTCATGTTGTACTTATGCTCATGATGTATATTGGACGAATCGGACCAATGACGATGGCACTTATATTTTCCGGTCATGCGGACAAGAAGAACCAGTTCCGTACTCTGCCGGAAGCAAAGATCATGGTTGGATAAGAAAAGATAAAAGAGAAGATAAGAGATACGCGATAAACAGTATATGAGAAGGAGAAAACGATGAGAAAGCAGTTTGCAGTTCTTGGGCTTGGAAGTTTTGGACGGAGTGTGGCCCTGACACTTGAGAGTATGGGATGCGATGTGATCGTTGTAGATAAATCACAGGAGACGATCCAGGAGATCGCGGACAGAGTGACCTATGCGATCACAGCGGATATTACAGAGAAAGAGGCATTGAGCGCACTTGGAACAAGGAATCTGGACGGAGCAATTATTGGAGTTGCGGAGAATCTTGAAGCAGGGATCATGGCGACTCTGCTTTGCAAAGAAATAGGAATTCCAATGGTTGTTGCCAAAGCCAAGAATAAGTTACAAGGAACTATATTGAAGAAGGTTGGGGCGGATACTGTTGTATATCCGGAGATTGAGATGGGTAGCAGGGTTGCCAAAAGCCTTTTGGCGACAGAATTCACAGACTGGATCGAACTGTCAAATGATTACAGTATGGTTGAGATCGCTGTTCCAAAACCGTGGATCAATCATAGTATGGCAGAACTGGGAATCCGTACGAAATATGGAGTTACAGTTGTAGGAATCATGCAGAACGGGAATGTTAATGTAGAGATTGATCCACAGATGCCGCTTCCGGAAAGTGGACTTCTGATTCTGGTGGGAGCGAATAAAGTACTCGAAAAAATTGGAAAATTGGAGAAATAGATTATGATAACAAGTACATCGAATGCACAGATCAAAGAACTGGCGAAGCTGCAGAAGAAAAGTCGCCTAAGAGATGAGAAGGGAATCTTTTTAGTAGAGGGACCAAGAATGACAGAAGAGATTCCGACAGAACGAATTGAGAAGGTATATGCTTCAGAAAGTTTTGCAAAGAAGAATAAAGAATTTTTAGAGAGATTACAGGCACCGGTTGAGCTTCTGACAGATACTGTGTTCGCTTATGTGTCAGACACAAAGACACCGCAGGGAATCTTGGCAATCGTGAAGAGACTCAGTTATACGATGAATGACCTGATGCAGGTGAAAGACCAGAAAGCCCCACATCTGATTGTGTTGGATAATCTGCAGGATCCGGGAAATCTCGGAACTATTTTCAGAACAGCTGAAGCAGCAGGTGTAACCGGAATCTTATTAAGCAAAGACTGCGTGGATGTCTACAATCCAAAGGTAATCCGTTCCACAATGGGAGCTGTATTTCGTATGCCGTTCCTCTATGTGGAAGATCTTCCTGGGAAGATCAAAGAACTGCAGAATGATGGCATTAAAACTTACGCAGCACATTTGCGTGGAGAAAATGCATACGACGAGGAAGATTATACAACTGGTTGTGCATTTTTGATCGGAAATGAGGGAAACGGACTTCGTGATGAAGTTGCAGACTGCGCGGATTGTCTCATCCGTATCCCAATGGAAGGCGAGGCAGAATCCTTAAATGCGGCAGTGGCAGCGGCGGTTCTGATGTTCGAAGCAGGAAGACAGAGAAGAAAGAAATAATAAAAATGCATAAAAGAATGTATAAGTACTGAATAAATATGTATAAAACAGAGTAAAATAAAGTTTTAGTTGCATTTTTATACATGGATGTAGTATACTAAATTCATCGGTTACAATGTAGGTTCAAAGATATGAAGAAGAGAAGGACAGAGAGGGTTCTGATTCATATAGTCATAGAATAGAAAGGACGAGAACTATGGACTTAAAAGGAAGAAATTTTCTGACACTGAAGGATTTTACACCAGAGGAGATTACATACCTGCTTGATCTGGCAGCAGACCTCAAAGAGAAGAAGAAAAACGGAGTACCGGTGGATCATTATCATGGCAAAAACATTGCACTGATCTTTGAGAAGACAAGTACAAGAACACGTTGTGCATTCGAAGTGGCAGCGCATGATATGGGAATGGGAACAACTTATCTTGATCCATCAGGTTCTCAGATTGGAAAGAAAGAGAGCATCGAAGATACAGCCCGTGTACTTGGAAGAATGTATGACGGAATCGAATATCGTGGATTCGGTCAGGAAATCGTAGAAGATCTTGCAAAATATGCAGGAGTACCGGTATGGAACGGTCTGACAAACGAATATCATCCGACACAGATGCTGGCGGATATGCTGACAATCCGTGAGAATTTCGGAGAACTCAAAGGCCGCAAGCTTGTATACATGGGAGATGCAAGATTTAACATGGGCAATTCCCTGATGATCGCATGCTCTAAGCTTGGAATGCATTTCGTAGCATGTACAACGAAAGAATATTTCCCGAATGAAGAGCTTGTTGAAACTTGTAAAGGTTATGCTGCACAGTCCGGAGCAACAATTACTCTGACAGAAGATGTAAAAGAGGGAACAAAGGACGCAGATGTTATCTATACAGATGTATGGGTATCCATGGGCGAGCCGGACGAAGTATGGGAGAAGAGAATCAAAGAACTGTCACCATACAAAGTAACAAAAGAAGTAATGGAAAATGCAAAGGATACAGCTATTTTCCTGCATTGTCTGCCTGCATTCCATGACCTGAAGACAAAGATCGGAGCAGAGATGGGACAGCGTTTCGGAATCGAAGACATGGAAGTGACAGACGAAGTATTCGAGTCTGCACAGTCCAAAGTATTCGATGAGGCTGAGAACAGAATGCATACAATCAAGGCTGTAATGGTTGCAACACTTGGTGAGTTCTAAGGGTATGCAATCTATTTGATAAACTTGAGAAATCAGCAGAAGTTTGGTATGATAAATGAGTTGAAGATCAGACCGGCTTCTGTGGAAAATAAGAATGAGCAGAAGGTGTCTGTTATTCCAGAGATGGGACAGACACCTTTCTTTTGTATAAAGGTCTGATGAGAGGTGGAATTAGAATGAAAGCTGAAATATTAAAATTGTTGAGGGAAGCGGACGGATATGTATCAGGCCAGCAGCTTTGTGAAAAATTCGGGGTGTCAAGAACTGCAGTCTGGAAGGTAATCCGTCAGCTGCAGGAAGAAGGATATCAGGTTGAAGCTGTGCGGAATAAAGGTTATCATATCGTAGATAGTCCGGATGTGATGACGAAAGAAGAACTCGACAGCCTGATGGATACGCAGTGGGCCGGAAGAAACATCGTTTATTACGATTCGGTAGACTCTACAAATCTCAGAATCAAGCAGATGGGAGATGAAGGCGCACCGGAAGGTACACTTGCAGTAGCAGATAAGCAGACAGCAGGAAGAGGAAGAAGAGGCCGTTCCTGGGATTCACCGTCAGGTTCAAGCATTTACATGTCCTTGTTGCTTCGTCCGGAGATTGAACCGGATCAGGCGCCGATGCTGACGCTTGTGATGGCATTAAGTGTAGCAGAGGGAATCATGGATTGCGGAGATTCCTGTGGAAACCCGGATGTAAAGATCAAGTGGCCAAATGATATTATCATTAATGGAAAGAAGCTTGTGGGAATCCTGACAGAGATGAGCACTCAGATTGATTACATTAATCATGTGACGATTGGTGTCGGGATCAATGTGAACCTGACAGAGTTCCCTGAGGAGATTCGTGAGACGGCGACATCACTCAGACTGGAATGTGGACATGTGGTAAAGAGAGCACCGTTGATTGCAGCAGTGATGAAACGCTTTGAACAGAATTACATGGTTTTCCTTGAACACGGAGATCTGTCCGGTCTGAAAGAACGTTACAGCGAATTGCTAGTAAATAAAGATCGTGAAGTCCGGATTCTCGGTGCAAAAGAACAGTACAATGCATACGCACTTGGAATCAATCAGACAGGGGAATTGATCGTTCGGAAAGAAGATGGGACCGAAGAAGCGGTGTATGCCGGAGAAGTTTCGGTGCGCGGCGTATATGGATATGTATAACCAGGTGGATAAGACCTACGGAATGTGAATAAGTCATCGGGATTATGCAGTGAATGTGGAAAATATGGAAAGGTAAGTACTGTTTACAGAAACTGTGGGCAGTGATATAAGGTATAAAAATTATGGATGAAGAAATGGTATTGTGTGCGGCCAGCTCCTATGAGCAGAAATATTATCTGAACCCGGAATTTGAATCTCTTCCGGAAGCAGTGAAACAGGAACTGCAGATTATGTGTGTTTTGTATACAGCAGATGTTGGAGGAGTTCTTTTGCTGGTGTTTGATGAGAATGGAAATCTTGAGTTAAAAGTAGAGCACAACGAGGGTGATTTCTCATTCGATGAGATTGGGAGTGTACTGAAGATCAAAGAGCTGCAGAACACAAAGGAAGAGCTTTTCAAGTCTCTTGAAATGTTTTACAAAGTATTCTATCTCGGAGAAGAGATGGAAGAAGAGATAGAGGAATAAATAGTTAGATAAATAGAGTATGGTTTATCTGTCGGATTTTTAAATTAGAACAAAGCCCATGGCGGAATCTGAATGATAAGTTTGTTGAACTTATCAGAATTCCTGCTATGGGCTTTTGTTTCTCATAGTTTCCGTTTAACGATAGATCACTTTTTATCCGAGCAATAACTTCAGAACGTCTCTTACCTTTTTCACCGGAGTGATTTTCAGCTTATCCTTTACTTCCGCAGCTACATCTTCGAGATCATCTGCGTTGTCAAAAGGAATCAGTACTTTTGAAATACCGGCCCTCTGGGCAGCCATCAGTTTCTCAGGAAGCCCACCGATCGGAAGTACACCTCCGCGGAGGGAAACTTCACCGGTCATGGCGTAATCCGGGCTGACAGCCTTTCCGGTAACAAGGGAAGCAAGTGCTGTGGTTAATGTAATGCCGGCAGATGGACCGTCTTTTGGAACAGCTCCTTCTGGCACATGAATGTGCAGATCATGATCCTGAAAAACCTTGCTTTCTTTAGGATAAAGAGATTTTACAAGTGTCAGTGCAATCTGTACAGATTCTTTCATGACATCTCCAAGCTGTCCGGTGATGATCACCTTTCCTTCCCCTTCTGTCAGCTTTGTCTCTATAAACAGAATCTCACCGCCGGCCTGTGTCCATGCAAGTCCGGTGACAACACCAGGCTGTGCGGAAGTTAATTTCTGGTCATGATGCAGTTTCTTACGGCCAAGATAGTCTTTCAGATTCGATTTATTTACTGTCAGAGTCTGCCCCTCTTCTTTCACAAGACGCACAGCAGCAGAACGACAAAGCATATCGATCTGTTTCTTAAGTCCACGGACTCCGGATTCCATCGTATAATCTTCAATGACCTTGCGCAGTGCACCATCCGTTATCTTCAACAATTTCTTCTGGATTCCCATAGCGTCCATTGCCTTTGGAAGTAAGTGCTTTCTGGCAATATGGAATTTTTCCACAGCCGTATATCCTGGAAAATCGATCACTTCCATACGGTTTAGAAGCGGTTCAGGAATCGTATCTGTAGAATTCGCTGTGCAGACGAACAGAACATTGGATAAGTCATATGGAACATTCATATAATGATCTGTAAATGTACTGTTCTGTTCCGGGTCAAGCACCTCAAGCAATGCACTTGCCGGATCTCCGCCATAATCTTTCGCAAGCTTATCTACTTCATCAAGAACTACAACAGGATTGGAAACGCCGCTGCGTTTAATCCCTTCCATGATCCGTCCCGGCATAGCACCGATATAAGTTCTTCTGTGACCGCGGATCTCAGCTTCATCTCGGATACCGCCGAGACTGATGCGGACATATTCGCGGTTTAACGCCCGGGCAATACTCTGTCCGATACTTGTCTTACCGGTACCAGGCGCACCGACAAAAAGGAGGATGGAACCATACTGTTTCCGGTTCAGTGCCATAACAGCAATCTGCTGGATGATACGTTCTTTGACTTTCTTAAGTCCATAATGATCTTCATCAAGAATCTCTTCTGCCCGGTTTAAATCAATCGGTGTAAATTCCGGATGCTTCCAGGAAAGGCTGGTGACAAAATCAAGATAGTCATAGAGAAGCCCATATTCATGGCTGTCTTTTCCTTCCTGCTTCATACGATTCAAGACTTTGTCCGCTTCCTTACGGGCATCTTCATTCATGCCGGATTCCTGGATCTTTTTTTCAAAAGCACGGACATCGGAAATGTTTTCCGGGTGCATCTCATCTAATTCTTTCTGAAGGTAATCGATCTGCTTCTTAATTGCAGCCTCTCTGTAAAGCTGCTCCTGGTCACCTTTCTGTGCCTCCTGTGCTTCAGAAGAAACTTTGGCCACTTCCATGAATTCCTTAATCGCATTCTCAATCAGTTCACAGCGCTCACGGCGGGAATCTGTCTCAACAATTGCATATTTTTCTTCGGAAGTAATGTTCAGATAATCTGAAAGAGCAGAACCAAGGTCATAGATATTCTTTCTCTGGATAATGTAGCTTCTTGCCCAGATCCCCCATTGATAATTCTGAACAAATTTCAGAAGCGAGTTCCGCAGGTTTGTGAAAGTCTGCTTCTCTTCTTCTAAGGGAAGATCATCTACTTCCGGGCGAATGGAAGCTGTAGCTGTAATCTGTCCGTTCTCATCCAGCTCAATATCGTCAAGACTGACACGTTCTAATGTACGAATCTGGATGCTGTCATCATCACCGATGGATTCGACTCTCGCAGACATACCGACCGGGTAAATATCATCTATAGTAACAGTAGTCTCATCCACTTCATTTTTCAAAAATGGAAACAGAATATCTGTACCGACTTCAATCTGGTCTGCAGCAGCCCCCGGAAAGAAATCACGTTTAAAAAAATAAGTGATATCAGGGAGCAATAATATATTAAAAACAGGACGAATAATCATAAAAACACTCCTTTCGTCTCATGATTTATCATATCACCGTCAGCGATTCAAAATGGTGGGATATGTTGTGTAATGCAGGTGCCGCGAACAGAAAACTGCTTACAGCTGTGCCATCAGAAAGTTTAGCGATCCCGCAGGATTCTCAGTTCCTTTTTCCAAAAGAGAGACAAGAGCAGAGATTGTCTGTTCAATCTCATCTGCTGTTGAAGGTACTAAGGTGTTATCCATCTTAACAGTCAGTACAATCAGTACGATTTCAGCAAGAGAAACAGGGTCAGCACAGCGGATTAAATCCTGTGCAATCCCTTGTTCAATAATGGAAGCAAGAACCGGCTTGAGTGAAACGATGAGATGATTCATGTACTTTTGATGAAGAAAAGCCCGCTCCGGTGCAGCCTTTGTAGTTGATGGCTGGGTCTTTAAAAAAGCCGCAGAGGAATTTCGGCAAGCCTGAAAGATCAGAGCCATGCGTGTGAAAGGTGAAATCTCTCTTTGCTCTGCAAGATGTCTTGCTGTTGTTATTGGAGCTTCATAATTGCGTTCTACCAGTGCTTCAAGAATTGCATCTTTGGAAGAAAAATAATAATAAATACTTCCTTTTCCAATTTCAGCAGTCTGAGCAATCTCACTGACAGAGATATTAGAAAGTTCTTTGGTTTCCAGAAGCTTTTGAAGAGCATCTAGAATCTTATCGTATTTTAATTGTTTTGGCATAGAAGTCCGCCTCGTATATTCGTAAGTATATTTGGCCAGTTCCAGATTACGGGAATTGACCGATATCCTTTTAAGTATAGCACAATAAAGTCGGAAGAACCAATAAAATAGAAATAAAAAAGAGGACAAAAAAAGGACACTTTAAAACAAAAGATTGTCTGAAATAGATAATTGACCACGGGTCGAAAAAGTGATAGATTAAAAACATAGCAAATCGACCACCGGTCGAAAAATGAAGGACTGAAAAGGAAAGGGAGAGAAAAATGACATACGCAGACATGTTTTCAAAAGTAAAAGGAATGATGATGGAAGCAGACGTAAGTACTGTGAATGAACATCTTGCATATCAGTTCAATGTAACAGGAGAAGCAGAGGGAATCTTTTATGCAGAGGTAAAAGAGGGAAAGCTGTATGTGGAACCATACGAGTATTATGACAGAGATGCGATTTTTACTTGTTCGGCAGAGACATTATTTAAGATCAACGAGGGAAAGCTGGATCCGGTTCTGGCAGTAACACTGGGAAAATTGAAAGTAGAAGGTAACATTGACAAAGCTTTGTATCTGAAAAAACTGATTGATAGCAGAAAAGCAGAACAGAATGCAATAAAGAAAACACAGAAACAGAAATAACTGTAAAAAGGAAGCAGAGGTGAAAAAGATGATGCATTACGGAAAACTTCTTGCACTTGCAGGTCTGGTGGGAATCGTATCAGCAGAGGCAGGTGGAAGTGCATACTTTTACAGAAGAACAATGATGCGTTATAACGCAAAGACAGAACGCACGATGAAGATGTCCGGGGTAGACTGGGATCAGTATTTCTCAAAGATGAAGGAATGCAGGGAGTGGATGATGGAGCAGCCTCATGAAGATGTCTGGATCCGGTCGGAAGACAGTTTGAAGCTTCATGGAACGTATTTCCAGGGAGCAGGAAATGTCGAAGAAAAGAAATGCAAAAAAGCAGTGATCTGTTTTCATGGCTACACGAGTCAGGGGCTTGCAGATTATGGAAGTATTTCAAATTATTATTTGAAGCGTGGTTATAACGTTCTTCTTGTCGATCAGAGATCGCATGGGCAAAGTGAAGGGAAATACATTGGATTCGGATGTAAGGACCGTTATGATGCATATCGATGGATTGAATGGGTGATTGGACAGGAAGGAGAAAATGTTCAGATTCTCCTGCATGGTAATTCTATGGGAGGCGCTACAGTATTGATGGCAAGCGGGCTTGATCTGCCGCAGCAGGTAAAAGGAATTATTGCAGATTGTCCGTTTACTTCGCCCAAGGCAGTGTTTACACATGTACTTCACAGTATGTATCATCTTCCGGCGTTTCCAATAATACAGATTGCGGATGCGGTAAATAAAAGACAGGCAGGATACGGACTGGATGAGTGCAATTCTGCCCGTGAAGTCAGAAAAGCGAAGGTTCCGGTTCTTTTGATCCATGGAGACGCAGATACATTTGTTCCGTGCAGCATGTCGGAAGAAATCTATAAAAACTGTAAATCTCCAAAACAGAAGCTGATCATCCACGGGGCAGGACACTGCGAAAGTTATTATAAAGACAGAGAAGCTTATGAAGGAGCAATGGATTCATTTATAGGAGGAATCATAGAATGATGAAAACAAGAAAAGGATATCCTGTATACCCACTGACGGTAGCGCAAAAATTTCATTTGTATTATCTGCCATTTTGTCCGAATGCGGCAGTACTGAATATTGGTACAAGCCTGACAATTGGCACAGATCTGGATTGGGATGTACTCCGAGAGTCCATTTACAAAGCATATGAGAGAAATGAAGGGATGCGGATACGCTTTGCAAAGGACAAAGAGGGGAATGTATATCAGTATGTTGTAAGTGCAGAGCAGGACAGAAAAGAACGGGAGATAGAGTTCGTTGATTTTTCCAATGTGACTATGGAAGAGGCAGCTGATACGATGCAGAAATGGACAACAGTTCCATTCCCACTCGAGGATTCACCGATGACGAAGATTAAAATGATCCGCACTTCAGATGGATTCAACGGAGTGTATTTCCTCGGACATCATATGGTGGTAGATGCCCAGTCACTGATCACATTTCTGAAAGATATTATTGAGCTGTACTGTAATGCAAAATATGAAGGTGTCCCATATCCAAAGGATATGTATTCTTACATAGATCAGGTAAAGAAAGATCTCGCATATGAAGCCGGAAGTAAAGCACAGCAGCGAGACAGGGAGTTTTTCAGGGAACTGATTGAATCATCAGAGCCGGTTTATAACGGTGTTAATGGAACAGATAAGCTGGATGCAGCGAGGGAAATGTTTAAAAATCCAAAGCTTCGTTCCGCATTTAATGCGACAGATGATGTGAGTTCTGCATTGGATATCTTTCATTTGGAAGCAGAACCGACCAAACGTCTGATGGATTTCTGCGAAAAGTACCGGGTATCCCTGGCATGTCTTTTATTGATGGGATTACGTACTTACTTCCAGAAAATGAATGGACAGGAGGATGTATCGATCAATAATGCGATTGCCAGAAGGGCTACATTAAAAGAAAAGAAATCCGGTGGAACAAGAATTCATTCGTTCCCGTTTCGTACCGTATTTTCAGAAGATGTGAAGTTTATTGATGCAGTATATGAAATCCGTGATAAGCAGAATGAATTATTCCGTCATGCAAATTATGACCCGACAGAATATTTCGCATATCGCTCCAGGACATATCCACAGCCACAGAATGGACTGACGTATGAGCCGATGTCTTTGACTTACCAGCCGATGACATTGCAGGAGAAAGGACTGAAAGATCTTGGAGGAATTCAATATAAGACAAAATGGTATCCGAATGGAATGACAACACAGGCAATGTATCTGACAGTCATGCACCGACCGGAGGATAATGGATTGGATTTCAACTTTGAACATCAGAAAAAAGCAATCTCAAGAGAAGAGTTGGAATATCTGTATTACTATTTATGTAAAATCATGTTCAAGGGAGCAGAAAATCCTGAACTTACAATTGGAGAAATCATAAAGCTTGTATAAAAGAAAGATGATCCGGATCATGTTGAGAATCACGATCAGGATAGAAGGGAAAGGAAAAAATCATGTTTGAGCAGTTAGTAGATATTATTTGTAATTATGTAGAAATTGAACAGGAAAACATCAAGCCGGAATCACGTTTTATGGAAGATCTTGGATTCACATCCTTTGATTTTATGAGCATGCTTGGGGAAATAGAAGATGAGATGGATGTGGAGATTGAACAGGACAAGGCAGCAGATATCCGAACAGTCGGAGAAGCTGTAGCGTATCTTGAGTCTTTGAAGTAGAGGGAAAAGAAAATGGAATATAGAACAATTCGCGATATTCTTACAAATGCAGAAAAATGTTTTGGAAATGAAGACGCAATCCGTTACAAAACAGGAAAAAATGAAATTGCGGCAAAGACATACACACAGTTGAAAGAAGACAGTGAGAGAATAACAGCATTATTGAAAAAACTGGGAGATCCAAAAAGTCATATCGCATTGATCGGTGCGACTTCTTATCTATGGATTGCTTCCTATTTTGGAATTGTGGACGGCGGAAATGTTGCAGTACCGTTGGATGTGTCACTTCCGGCAGAAGAACTGTGTGAACTTATCGACCGTGCAGATGTAACAATCCTGATTCTGGATGAGATCCGTAAAGATGTGATCGAAGCAGCGAAAGAAAAGTGTCCAAAACTGAAGTACATCCTTTCTATGCAGAAAGAAGCGAATGAGGGCAATATACTTTCTCTTAAAAAATCAATGATGGAACAAACGATAGATGAGGATACAGGAGTAGAAAAAACAGATATTACTCCGGAGCAACTTTGTACGATCATGTTCACATCAGGGACAACAGGGAAGAGCAAAGGTGTGATGCTGACACATAGAAATCTCGTTGAGAACGCGACATGTCTGGATATGAAGCTCCCAGAGAGAAATGTGCTCCTGTCAGTTTTACCGATTCACCACGCATACTGCCTGAGTATGGATATCCTGAAAGGACTTTCTCTCGGTGCAATTATCTGTATCAATGATTCTTTGATGCGTGTAGCAAAAAATATCAAATTATTTAAGCCGAATATGATCCTGATGGTACCGCTTATGATTGAAACATTTGCGAAAAAATTAGAAGACGTAAAAGACCTTCCGGAAAAAGTGGTAAAAGAAGCAGTATTTGGATCTCAGTTCCATACGATCTGCAGTGGAGGGGCATACCTGAATCCGGAGTATATTGAGCTGTTCGAACGTTTTGGAATCCAGATTCTCCAGGGATATGGAATGACAGAATGTTCACCGGTCATCAGTACAAATGTTGCATGGAATGTAAAAAAGAATTCAGTAGGACAACTTCTTCCAAACTGCGAGGCAAAGACCGTAGATGGAGAACTGTGGGTTCGTGGAAGCAGTGTAATGCAAGGATATTACAAGATGCCGGAAGAAACAAAAACCGCACTGAAAGATGGATGGCTTTGCACAGGAGATCTTGGATATGTAGATGAAGACAGGTTTATCTATTTGACAGGACGAAAGAAGAACCTGATCATTACAAAGAATGGAGAAAATGTCTCACCGGAAGAAGTGGAGAATAAATTAAGTTCTTCAAGACTGGTACAGGAAGTAGTAGTAAGAGAAGCAAAAGGAGTGATCGAGGCAGAAATATATCCGGATGAGGAGTACGCAAAAAAGCAGGGACTTGAAAGAGAAGAGGAAGTCCGTGTAGAACTCCAAAAACTGATTGATGAATACAATCAGGGTGCACCGGCGTATAAAAAGATTTATAGTCTGATCATTCGCGAGAAAGAATTTGAGAAGACAGCTTCAAGAAAAATCAAGAGATATTAAAAGACAGATAAAAAAGTCTGAATAAACGGAGGGTTGCAAAAGCTTTGTGATTGCCGGATTTATTCGGACTTTTTTGTATGAATGCGAAAGAACAGATCATGTACGTTGACTTTTCGGCAGTTATTTACTATGATACTAAAGTCAAATAAGAAGAATAGTTATAGATTAGAAAGAATAGAATATGATGAAACAGTTGAAAATAGGAAATGTGACGCTGCCAAACCGTTATATCTTAGGTCCGATGGCCGGAGTGACAGATCTTCCATTCCGTGTGTTATGCAAAGAACAGGGAGCAGGTCTTTTGTGTATGGAGATGGTCAGCGCAAAAGCGATTTTATACAATAATAAGAATACAGAGTCACTTTTGGAGATCCATCCGGATGAACAGCCGGTGTCACTTCAGTTTTTTGGATCAGATCCGAAGATTATGAGTGAGATGGCAAAACGTGTGGAAGAGCGTCCGTTTGATATCATGGATATTAATATGGGATGTCCGGTGCCGAAGGTTGTGCGTAACGGGGAAGGCTCTGCACTTATGAAGAACCAGAAGCTGGTTTATGAGATTGTCAGTGCAATGGTGAAGGCGATTGATAAGCCGGTCACTGTGAAGATAAGAAAAGGATTTGATGACAGCTGCATTAATGCGGTTGAGATCGCGAAGATCATCGAGGAGGCCGGGGCAGCAGCTGTAGCCGTGCACGGAAGGACAAGAGAACAGTATTACAGCGGACAGGCAGATTGGGATATCATCCGTCAGGTAAAAGAAGCTGTCTCTATTCCGGTAATTGGAAATGGAGATGTGACAAGCCCACAGAAAGCAGAGGAGCTGGTAAAACAGACAGGATGTGACGGAATCATGATCGCAAGAGGAGCACAGGGAAATCCATGGATTTTCTCCGAGATGATCACATATGAAGAGACAGGCGTGCTGCCGGAACGTCCGAGTCTGGAAGAGATTCGTGATATGATGCTCCGCCATGCCAGATTACAGCTGAAATACAAAGGTGAATTCATTGGTATCCGCGAGATGAGAAAACATGTGGCATGGTATACAAAAGGACTGAAAGGCTCTGCAAAATTACGCGAAGAAATCAACCGCGTAGAGTCCTATCAGGAACTGGAAGAACTGCTCTTTCAACTTGACAGAAAGCGCTAGTTTGAGTATAATATTGAAATTGCGGACGGACGCTGATGAGGGCATTGGCGTCGGTGAAAAAAGACAGCAGTCGTGCATTTTGAAACCGATAAGATCTGTAGACAAAATATAGAGAAGGAACTTTGAATGCATGAAAAGTATAGACAGAAAATAATTTGCAGAGAATCTGTAAATATCATAGGAAACGAAACGTTACTGCCGTAGACAGTGACGGTAAGGAAGTAGAAAGGAAGCAGGAACAATGGCAGAAGCAAAAAAAAGATTACTTACTTATGCCGGATTAAAGGCAATTGAGGACGAACTTGAGAATCTGAAAGTAGTAAAGAGAAAAGAAGTTGCAGGTAAGATCAAAGAGGCAAGAGAGCAGGGGGACCTTTCCGAGAACGCTGAGTATGATGCAGCGAAAGACGAGCAGAGAGATATCGAAGCCCGTATCGAGGAGCTTGAGGCAATCCTGAAGAATGCAGAAGTTGTAGTAGAGGATGAAGTTGATCTTGATAAGATCAATGTCGGATGTGCAGTAAAGGTTTACGACATTACATTTGATGAAGAGATGGAGTTCAAGATTGTTGGTTCTACAGAGGCGAACAGTCTGGAAGGAAAGATCTCCAATGAGTCTCCGGTAGGTCACGCACTGATCGGAAAGAAAATCAATGATGTTGTTGACGTTGAGACACAGGCAGGAGTTATCCAGTACAAAGTACTTGATATCAAACGTTCATAATCAGCTTAGGACAGACCTCTTACTATTAAGAGGTCTGAATTCGCTTAAAAAGACAATATAAAAAGAGAATGTTTTACGTTGATTTGTATAAAGTTGACTTATATAAAATCAATGTAAGAGCAGATAGAAACGGAAGGAGAACAGACAGTGGGACAGAATCAGAAGAACACACAGGAACCAGATATGAATCAGCTGAGAAAGGTTCGCCGTGAGAAACTTGCAGAACTGCAGCAGAACGGAAGAGACCCTTTCCAGATTACAAAGTTTAACCAGACACACCATTCACTCGAAGTGAAAGATCTCTATGAGGCACATGAGGCAGAGCTTTTAAAAGATCACCAGCAGCCGAACGTAGAAGGTATGGATGAAGAGCAGGCAAAAGAGGCTCTTAAGAATGATTACGAAGAGAGAAGAAGCATCATGGATGCAAGTCCGATCCACGTAGCAATCGCAGGACGTATGATGTTCAAGAGAGTTATGGGAAAAGCTTCTTTCTGTAACATCCAGGATTTACAGGGAAATATCCAGGTATACGTAGCAAGAGATGCAATCGGAACAGATGCTTACGCTGATTTCAAGAAATCTGATATCGGTGATATCTTCGGACTTGAAGGATTCGCTTTCAGAACAAGAACAGGAGAAATCTCTATCCACGCTGAGAAGATGACACTTCTCTCCAAGAGCTTACAGATGCTTCCGGAGAAGTTCCACGGCCTGACAGATACAGACACACGTTATCGTCAGAGATACGTAGACCTGATCATGAATGCAGACTCTAAAGATACATTTATCAAACGTTCCAAGATCCTTGCAGCGATCCGTAAATACTTAAGCGGAGAAGGATTCATGGAAGTTGAGACACCAATGCTTGTAGCAAATGCAGGTGGAGCAGCTGCAAGACCGTTCGAGACACATTTCAACGCCCTGAACGAGGATCTGAAGCTTCGTATCTCTCTTGAGCTTTACCTGAAGAGACTGATCGTTGGAGGACTTGAGAAAGTATACGAGATCGGACGTGTATTCCGTAATGAAGGTCTTGACACAAGACATAACCCAGAGTTCACTCTGATGGAGCTTTACCAAGCATATACAGATTACCACGGCATGATGGATCTGACAGAGAACATGTACCGCTTTGTTGCGCAGGAAGTCCTTGGAACAACACAGATCGTTTACAAAGGAATCCCGATGGATCTTGGTAAACCGTTCGAGCGTATCACAATGGTTGACGCAGTTAAGAAATACGCAGGCGTTGACTGGAATGAAGTTGAGACTCTGGAGCAGGCAAGAGAACTTGCAAAAGAGCATAATGTAGAATTTGAAGAGAGACATAAGAAAGGTGATATCCTTAACCTCTTCTTCGAGGAGTTTGTAGAGGAGCACCTGCTTCAGCCGACATTCGTTATGGATCACCCGGTTGAGATCTCTCCACTGACAAAGAAGAAACCGGAGAATCCGGAATACGTAGAGCGTTTCGAGTTCTTCATGAATGGATGGGAGATGGCGAATGCTTACTCAGAGCTGAATGACCCGATCGATCAGAGAGAGCGTTTCAAAGCGCAGGAAGAACTGCTTGCACAGGGAGATGATGAAGCCAACACAACAGATGAAGACTTCATGAATGCACTGGAGATCGGTATGCCGCCTACAGGTGGTATCGGATTCGGTATCGACAGAATGTGTATGCTGCTGACAGGAGCAGAGGCAATCAGAGATGTGCTGCTGTTCCCGACAATGAAGTCTATCGGCGCAGATAAGCAGGAAAATAAGGCATCTAAGAGTAACGAAGCAGAAAAATGCGACCAAATTGCGACTAAAGAAGAGAAGATTGATTTTTCAAATGTAAAGATTGAGCCTTTGTTTGAGGAAGAGGTAGATTTTGATACATTCAGCAAGTCAGACTTCCGTGCAGTAAAGGTGAAAGAGTGTGTTGCAGTACCGAAGTCAAAGAAACTGTTACAGTTCACTCTTGATGACGGAACAGGTATTGATAGAACAATCCTTTCTGGTATTCATGCATATTACGAACCAGAAGAATTAGTTGGAAAGACACTTATTGCGATCACTAACCTGCCACCGAGAAAAATGATGGGAATTGAATCTTGTGGTATGTTGCTTTCAGCAGTGAATAATCTGAAAGATTCAGAGGATGAAGAACTGCATCTTATTATGGTTGATAATCACATTCCGGCAGGCGCAAAGTTATACTAGAATTAAAAGATATCAAAATTCAGAAAAATAAAATCATTGATTTAAAGAGAACACGTTTAGTTAAAAGTAGCAGACAATTAATGCCTGCTACTTTTTTATAATAGTTAATTTGATTTGTAAAAACATAATATTTCGTCAACTTGACAATCAAGAATATTGCAAAGCATATCAATGGTGTGTGTCGATATATGCGCATTCGAACGCATACGAGACAATTGACCGGCTGAGACATGATATTGGTTTATGAGCTGATATTGTGTTATATGCTTTTTCTTGAGTGTATTAAAAAACGGCTCATTGCAAGTTATGGGATGCAGGAGAAAAGGGACTTACATTATCTGCTTTTGAATGGGAGAAGGATAGAAAAACGCTGATATATGGGCAGGTAGACTATATGTATGGAGAAGTACTTTATAAGCCTGAAATGAAAGAAGGAAATCCTATAAGGTTATATAGTTTGGATGAAATCACGGAGATATTCGGTAAATTAGGACTTCGTATTTGTAACAGCTTATTTAGCAATCTTCATCAAATCTTTATTTTTTTCTGTTAGGTTATATTTCAGTAAGAAATGAAATATGGAAGGATAGTAAAGATGGAAATGATGTTGCAGACACAAAATTTGTGTAAATATTTTAGAAAGCAGAAAGCGGTAAATAATGTTTCACTTAATATAGAAAAGAAACAGATTTATGGACTGCTTGGACCGAATGGTGCGGGAAAATCTACCACATTGAAAATGTTGACTGGTATGATGAAACCAACTGCAGGAAAGATTTACTTTGATGGAAAACTTTTGGATAGGAAAGATTTATCAAAAATAGGAGCGTTAATTGAAAATCCGCCTATTTATGAAAATCTTTCCGCCAGAGAGAATTTGAAGGTAAGACAATTATTGCTTGGTACAGATGAAAACAGAATTGATGAGGTCTTGCAGATTGTATCACTTACAAACACCGGAAAGAAGAAAGCAGGACAGTTTTCTTTGGGAATGAAGCAAAGACTAGGCATTGCAATGGCATTGCTTGGAGAACCGGAACTTTTGATATTGGATGAACCTACGAATGGATTAGATCCAATAGGCATCGAGGAATTACGAGAGCTGATCCGGTCTTTTCCGGAACAGGGAATCACTGTAATTCTCTCCAGTCATATTCTCTCAGAGGTACAGTTACTTGCAGATAAAGTCGGGATTATTTCAGGTGGAATCTTAGGATACGAAGGAGCATTAAAGCAGGGAGATAATCTTGAAGATTTGTTTATGAATGTGGTAAGAAAAAACCAGAAAGCAGGTGAAATCCATGGTTAATATTATAAAAGCAGAACATCAAAAAGCCAAAAGAACCATGCGAAAAAAGTTTATCTGGGGATTTCCTCTTCTTACATTTGTCATGGCATTTATATTTACTCTTGTGATGACAAATGCTTATGCAGAAAGTGTTTGGAACTGGTGGTATACACTTTTGCTGCCGGGGATGATTGCTCTATTTTGTTATCTTTCTGTGGCGCAGGAGAAAAAGATAAAATACTATCATTTAATGACTATTCCCACAGACAGAAGAAAATTGTTGCTGGGGAAAATTATTTATATTGGGTACATGATTTTGTTTTCCAATGTAATTGTGTTTGCAGGAGCAACGCTTGGAGGCTTTCTTCTAACGACACATGTTCCAGTGAAAGGAGCGTTGATTGCAGTATTGTTTCTGACGGTTTCTGAGTTATGGGAGATTCCGGTAGCTTTATTTTTAAGTGAACGATTTGGAATGATTGTAAACCTGTTCGTCTGCCTGTTTATTACCGTCAGCGGTGTGGTAATATCACAAACCAGAATCTGGTATGTACTTGTTTCTGCAGTCCCTATGCGAATGATGTGCCCGTTGCTTCATGTTTTACCAAATGGACTTGCCGCAGAAGCAGGGAATCCTCTTTTGGATACGGGAGTCATTGTTCCGGGAATGTGTCTCTCAATCATCTGGTTTGTTTTTGTAACGGTTCTGTTTTTGAAATGGTTTGAGAGAAGAGAGGTGAAATAAGATGATTGGAAGATCTCTTAATGCAGACTTGCGAAAGATGAAAGGAACATCTGTGATTCTGGCACACTTACTGATTCCGATTATAACCAGCGTTATATTTTTAATATATTACTTTTTTTCACCATGGAATGAAAATATGAAAGTGATTGCATTTTATCAGGCAATAGGAGCAGGACTTCCGGTACTTATTGGAATTTTTACAGCAAGTGTGATGGAACAGGAACAAAATGCAGGTGATTTTCAAAATCTGTTGTCTTTATCGGATAAACCTGTAGCATTTTTATCGAAACTGTTGATGCTACTGGTTTTGTGTCTGTGCTCTATCCTATTGACAGCAATCATATTCGGAATTGGATTTGGAAGAATCGCATCAAGCGATATCGAAATCATGAAAGGATGTATATTTGCAGCATTGCTGCTGTGGGGAAGCAGTGTTCCACTTCATCTGTGGCAGCTGATTCTGGCTTTTCAGTTTGGAAAAGGGGTATCCATTGGAGCAGGGATTATATCAGGACTAATTAGTGCATTGATGCTTACCGGACTTGGAGATTATGTGTGGAAATATGTATTTGTCTGCTGGACGGGCAGAGTACCATATACTTATCTGCAATCTGTATTGGGAGAAACTAGTGTAGGTGAATGGTTGTCATTCATACCAGGTTGCTTAATATTTACAGGGATTAGTATGGTATACTATTTTTGGTGGGTAAACCACTGGGAAGGAAACAGAATATCGGAATAGAATCGAGGGAAACTATGGCAAAAATACTGGCAGTTGATGATGAACCGGCAATTTTGGAAATGATAGAAAGCATTTTGAATAAGGATGGACATCTGGTTACCAAAGTAAGTAATCCACTAAAAATTAATATGGAAGAATTACATCGTTATGACCTGATTTTACTGGACATTATGATGCCTGGAATGGACGGCTTTGAATTATGCAAAAGAATCAGGATACTTGTGGATTGTCCGATTTTGTTTCTTACGGCAAAAACGGAGGAAAACAGTCTGGTAAACGGACTTTCTTTAGGAGCAGATGATTATATTTCAAAGCCGTTTGGAGTGATGGAACTTCGGGCAAGGATCAATGCACATCTTAGAAGAGAGCACAGGGAACATTCTGTCCGGATGGTTTTAGGGAGAGTCTGCATTCAGATGTCTCAAAAGAAACTATTGGTTGATGATAAAGAACTTCCGTTTACGAAAGCAGAGTACGAAATCTGTGAATTTCTGGCTAAAAACAGGGGACAGGTTTTCTCGAAAGAACAGATTTTAGAAGAGGTCTTTGGTTTTGACAGTGAGAGTAATGACAGTACCATTATCACGCATATCAAAAATATAAGAGCAAAATTTGCGGATTATGATTATACACCGATAAAAACAGTCTGGGGGATTGGATATAAATGGGAAGAGTAAAGAGAAGCAATGCACTCAGCAGGATTTTTATGAGATATGTACTGGTCATGCTTGGATCATTAGTTGGTTTGGTGATTGTTGCTTATCTGCTGCTGTACCTTTTGATTAGTGTGGGCTGTATTTATCCGGCAAATTATGCAGAGCAAAAGATTAATGAAGCATATGATACGATTTTACGTGCAGATAAAGTGACTGCTGAGATGATTCCCGCACTTTGTGATTATGTAATCTTTTCAGAGAATGGAGAGAAAATAGGTGGAGATCTGTCAGAACAATACGAACAGATAGCATGGAATGTTGCAAAGTACGGAAACGCATCCGGGAAATATTTTTATAAAGTAATTGTAAGGGAAAATGAATATGTTGTATTGCAATATCGCCTGAAACCTCAATATCATTCAGCTTTTTTGAGGGAGCATTTTATAGGACCACAGAATGTGATGATTATTATGTCTGTGATTGGAGCGGTAGCGATTATCATCATTCCGTCCATACGTTTTGGAAAAAGAATCAAAAAGCAGATGCAGCCTGTATTAGACGCAATCGGACAAATAAAGGATCAAAATCTGGAATATGAGACATCCTGTTCCGGTATCAAAGAGTTTGATGACTGTTTATCGGCAATCGATGATATGCGAGATGCATTGCGAGAATCTTTAGAAAAGCAGTGGAAAACAGAGCAGGAAAAGAAACAACAGATGTCTGCTTTGGCGCATGATATTAAAACACCTCTTACGATTGTACGGGGAAATGCAGAACTACTTTCAGAGACTGAACTGACCACAGAACAGAAGAATAATATCACTTATGTTTTGAATGGCACAACACAGATACAAAGTTATATAAAACAGTTGATAGATGTCACAAAATCATGGAATTGCAGTGATGTTACCTATACAACGGTGAGGTTAGAAGATTTTTTCGCAGATATAAAGGAACAGGCACTCGGACTGGTAGAAATCTATCACCAGAAGATAGATTGGAAGGCGGAACAAAGTGATAAAAAGGTAACGATTGCTTATGATCCAATGTTCCGAGCCGTAATGAATGTGATTCAGAATGCAGTGGAGCATACAAAAGAAAATGGAATCATTTATATTGACGCAAAGGAGCAGGATGACCGGCTGACATTCATTGTGGAGGATAGCGGATCAGGATTTACAAAAGAAGCATTATTGCATGGCACAGAGCAGTTTTTTATGGATGACACAAGTAGAAATGGCGAAGCCCATTATGGGATGGGACTATTTTTTGCAAAAACTGTGGCTGAAAAATATGGTGGAGGTATTAAACTTTCAAATTCTGAAAATACAGGTGGGGCGAGGGTAGAAATATTTTTCCTGAGTAGTCAGGAAACAAGCTAAATAGACCGCAAGGAATGTTGTAGGATACTGTGTATTCACTCTTTGGACAATTGGAACAATGCTTCCGATGTGGATTATGAGAGATACTTTCTTTGCAAACTATAGAGAAAACGGTGGAACAGATGCATACATAGACGCTGTTATGGCACTTACTCCAGATTACATGGTATTGGTAATTATCGTACTTGCTATTGTAGGTGGTTTTTTGGGAACTATGCTTGGAAAGATTGTATTAAAGAAACATTTTGAAAAAGCAGGAATTGCCTAAAAAGAGTAATGCCACATGTTTGAAAAAATGTGTGGCATTTTTGTATAAGCGCTTAGGAACTTGATGCGTTTGCTGTTAAAGTGGCAGGTGATATTATTCATTTCGTAGAAAATATAGAAGGAAAGGAAAGTTAAAACATGGAGAAGCAGGCATTATATATTGACCCAAGAACAAAATTGTTTTTATTGCTCGTGATGAATATTGTCATGCTGGATACAAGTTCAGGTGTTCTTTTACCATATCTGAGATTCATCATTGGCTTTTTGCCCTTTGTCTTGCTTTTAACATCAAAAAGATTTAAGCCTGCATGGGTCTACCTGGTGATATACCTAATCAGTCACATCATTGTCTTGTATGTATTAGATTATACCAGTGGATTTATGATGATGCTGTTGGGATTTCTATCATCGATGGGTACAAAATTTTTGCCTGGTGGAATGCTTGGAGTGTATTTTTTCTGTAGCACAAGGGTAAACGAATTTATTGCATCTATGGAAAGAATGCATGTATCGCAAAAGGTCATTATTCCTGTTTCTGTTATGTTTCGCTTTTTTACGACAGTAAAGGAGGAGGCAGAAGGGATCAGCGATGCTATGAGAATGAGAAAATTAGGATTTTCATATTTCTTTTTTAAACCGGTGGAGATACTGGAATATAGGTTGGTTCCATTAATGATATCAGTGGTAAATATTGGTGAGGACTTATCTGCGTCAGCCTTAACTAGATGTCTTGGATACAAGAAAAGTAGAACAAATATATCACGTTGCGGATTTGGATGGGTTGACTATGCGTTGTTCGTATTGGGTATTGGCTTTATCTTGTTGTACTTTCTGGAACTTGGAGGTGTGATTTAATGAGTAATAAAGTAATAGATATAAATAATGTTTGCTTTCATTACCAAGAGCAAAAAAATGCTTCATTAACTCATGTTAATTTACAGATTAATGAGGGAGAGGTTGTGGTTTTGTGTGGCGAGTCAGGCTGTGGCAAGTCTACGATTATTCGTCTCATTAATGGACTGATTCCTTATTACTACAAGGGACGTATGGATGGTCAGGTAAAGGTTTTGGGACACTTAACGCAGGAAGGTAACATTTATAATATGGGAAGTAAAGTAAGTAGCGTTTTCCAAAATCCAAGAAGCCAGTTTTTCTGTGTGGATGTCAAAAGTGAATTGGCATTCGGTGCTGAAAATCTAAATTATGATAAAGATGAGATTATAAAGCGAATTGAGGACGCAAGTCATGAATTAAAGTTTGAATATTTACTTGACAGAACTATGTTCCAGCTTTCGGGTGGTGAAAAACAGAAAATTGCTTGTGCCAGTGTGTCTATAACAGATAATCCGATAGTTGTTTTGGATGAACCTTCATCAAATCTCGATATGCATGCTGTAACTGAACTGAAAGCGATGATTCGATACTGGAAACAGAAAGGCAAGACAGTTGTAATTGCTGAACATAGGTTCCGATACCTTAAGGGGATTGCTGACCGTTTTATCTATATGAAAAAGGGAAAGATAGTTCGTGAATTCAGCAGTGTAGAAATGCAAAAACTGCCTGCCGAGGAACTTATGAGCATGGGACTTAGGAACCTCTCATACGATAATCTGGAAATTCAAAATTACAATGAGGCTAAAACGTTTATGAGAATACATGACTTTATTTTTCGATATAAAGGCTCAAAGAAATTGAGTTTATTCATTGATGAGATGGACATCCCAAAGGCTTCTGTTATAGCAATTATTGGCAGAAACGGTGCAGGAAAGTCCACATTTGTCAGATCCCTTTGCGGTTTAGAGAAGAAAGCAAAGGGATTGCTGGAAGATGGCAATGTCATGCTCAAAGCAAAAAAGAGGCTTAATAATTCTTTTCTTGTCATGCAAGACGTGAATCGTCAGCTTTTTACGGAAAGTGTTGAAGAGGAGATAATTCTTAGCATGGATGAGAAAAATGATAATTTGTTAGAGGGAATACTAAAAGAATTTGATTTGTATGATTACAGAAAGCAGCATCCTATGTCACTTTCCGGAGGGCAAAAGCAGCGAGTGGCAGTAGCCAGTGCAGTAGCAAGCATGAGAGAATATATCGTTTTTGACGAACCGACCAGTGGATTGGATTATTTCCATATGATGCAGGTGGCAGAGTGCATAAAAAAAATGCACGAAAAGGGCAGGACTATTTTTTTGATAACTCATGATTTGGAACTTATTTATTCATGTTGTAATTATATTATTCATATAGAAAATGGGATGATCAAGGAATTGTATCAGGTGAGTAAGGAAAACGAGCCGAAGTTGAGAAACTTTTTTGAGGTTTAATAAGGATTTTTTGACATAGTGAGAAATACTCTTGACTACTATTTATGGATGAAATAAGACGTTTCTTCCTAAAAACAGTATGTTTATGGTATACTAGCTAATAGTAGTGCAGTTTCAACCGATATTACATATTATGATGAGAAATTAATGCAAAGGAGTTACAATCAAATGGATAACAATGAGGCAGTACCTAAGAGTAAGAAACTTCTTAGATTTACACTTGATGATGGTACAGAGAATGAAAGAACTATTCTTTCAGGAGTACATGCATTTTACGAGCCGGAGGAACTTGTAGGTAAAACTTTACTTGCAATCGTAAATCTTCCACCACGTTCTATGATGGGAATAGATTCATGTGGTATGCTTCTTTCTGCAATTCACAATGTAAATGGAGAAGAAAAACTGAATCTGGTAATGTTAGATGACGCAATCCCAGCAGGTGCAAAATTGTATTAAGAATATAAATGTCACATGGTTGTTAATAACTGTGTGACATTTTATCGTTGTTGTTGATAATCGGAATTTGTACAGTTAACTTCTGGTTTTATTGACGCTTGAATATTCTCTGCTTGAATGCTCTTATTTTAATACCATAACGACCTGAAAAAACAAATCCTGTTAGTAACATTCCTAAGCTCACACCCAGGGCAACATCAATAATTATACTTACTACCTCGTTTTGGACATACAGCGTTGTATCCTTAAACAACATATATACTACTAAGAATAACAACGCAATCGAATTGCATATACGAACCCTGTGGTTATACTTCTCTGACTCCGTAGTTGTATAATCTACTGCCTGTAATACAGTTTCTTTTATTTCATTCTTCATTTTCTCACTTTTCCTCTCTCCATTTAATATTTCCCGGAGATCAACAGCATATAAATCAGAATGCTCAATCAATATATCAATGTCGGGCATATTGTTTCCCGTTTCCCAACGAGATATTGTTCTTCTGGCAACATTCAATTTCTCAGCCAACTGTTCTTGAGTCATCCCATTTTCTTTACGTAATTCTGCCAGAAACTTACCGATTTTCGCTTGATTCATTGTGCGCAACCTCCTTTACGGTGTTCAGCATATAACTTTTCACTGTTACCTAACAGGACACAAAGTGAGCAAATGCCCTGTTTTATCTATGGGACACTCTTGTCCCACTATTTTTCTGCCGTTTATACTGATATATTATTCTGAATTATAAACAATTCGACAAATTCCATTTGTCTCTATCTTTATTTCTTAATTATACACAAGATTTGAAGCTTTTTCTACTTATCTATTGTTCTAAAATATCTTCCTAAAAAAATAATTTAAAAAATTTTTAAAAAATAGGGTGTCAAAAGCCTGAGCAATTCCAAATAAGTGAAGGGAGTAATTCCAATCAATAAAAATGGAATCCTTTCACTTGAATTGAAAACTGAATATACAGGTCACTAAGACGTTAATTCTGATGATAGCCGCTTTATCGGGTGAGTGGTGTGTTTTCGACAAGATTACAATGACAACCGGAAATATTGAAATCAAATGCCCGAAATGTGGGTATATCAATGAGATTGACCTTTCTTTAAGAAAAGGAAGTGTCAAGTTTAGGAAATTTAAAATCAATATAGATTGAGCAGACAACTGAATAATTGTGTTTTATAAAAAGTAAAGGAATCTGCAAAAACAGATTCCTTAAACCAGGGGAAATCCCTGTCGAAGAATGGAACACCAGTTACTTTTTTGATAGAGAAAACGGACTACAATAACGGTCTGCTTTTCTTCATCAATAGTATAAAAGGCAAGGTAATTATTGATTATTACAAAACGAATTTCCCAACTTGCTAAAACCGGATCATCGACAAGACGGAACTTTTGAGGAAAATCTGATAATGTTCCTATCTGCTTTGTGACAGCATCTAACAGATTGTCAGCAACTTGTGGATTTTTTAGTGTAAATTCGATGTAATCCACAGCACGCATAATATCATGCTCTGCGGTGGATGTGATATGAAGCTGATAACTCATCGTGTGCGGCGGCTCCTGATATCTGCCATAGCTTCAGAGAAAGGTCGGGTGTTGCCTGATGCAATATCGTCCATTCCGTCCTTGATTTGGCTGTAAAGCTCAAAGCGGCTGGCAAGATTTTCGTAGGCTTCAATGCTCATAACTGCAAGGTCTCCTTTTCCATTCTTCGTAATGAAAACTGGTTCTGGATAATTATGACAAAATGTAGAAATTTCATTGTAATTATTCCTTAAATCAGCACTTGATTTGATTGTCGGCATAAAAGCACCTCCTTATCTAATAACAAAATTATACATAAATTTTGTTATGAAGTCAATGGGTTTGCTATAAGTGTTGGCAGAATTAAATCTTAATATGTCAATGAGATTGACCTTTCTTTAAAGAAAGTAAGTGTCAAGTTTAAAAGCAATTGGCAGCGATGAAGATTTACCTCAACTAGATGATGAGAATCAAAATGTTGCATAATAGCTTTATCTATAATTGAAAACAACAAGATGGAAAGGCTCAGAAAAAGGTATTCTGGGCCTTTTGTCTTAGAAGGATAGCAGTATAAAAGAGCAGGGATTTTTATACCCCACCTATTGATATACACTGTCACCATCAAAGAAGATTAAATCATAAAATTCAAAGAAATGGAGGAGCTGGCAATGAAAGGAATATTCGGAAGGATGTTTGATCTGAACCATGATGGAAATATTAGTCCACTGGAAAGCGCAATGGAATTTACTTTCCTAAATGAACTACTGAAAGACGATTCTGACGTACAGACAGAGTTAGAATTATCGGGACTGGATCCAGACGAGTTGGAGTTTATGGATGCAGATGAACGAAGAGAAGTACTGGAAGATGCCGGACTGGATCCAGATGAATATGATTTCTAAGGAAGGAGCATTTATAATGGCAAAAGTATTTATCACACATAATACATCTGTCCTTATAGGAAAGGTGAAGGTTCTTTTTCAGATTTTTCTTTTGATTCTTTTTCATGGTGGACTCCTTTCATACAACACTCATATCACTAAGATCATTATAGCAGAAAGAACACTCCCCCTGAGATTTGTCAAGGTAAATTCCCGTAAAGGTCAAAACGGGAAGTTTCAATAAAATTTTAGCAACTTTTTTTATGATGTCTAAAGGAATTGACAAAAAATATCGGGGGTATAATGACAGAGAATATGCTGAGATTATTGTGTCTCAGGTAGAATAAAAAGAGGAGGAACCGCAGCCGGAGGAAATGCCTCAGACGCCGATCTGGCTGCTGGTGGCACTGCTTGCGGTAAGTGCAGGAGTATTGACGACCGTCAGTATCCGCGGAAGAAAAAGAATAACGCGAAACTTTTCAGAGAGTGTTGATTAGCAGCCGGATATATGTTATCTTAAAAAAAGAATACCATAGTGAATGAAGCATATTGACATCATATAGTATGTTTGTATGCTTCGTTTAGTATATGAATGAAAAATGGAGAGATAAAGTGAGAAACAGAAGAATTAAAAAGATTTTAGGAGCGATGCTTGCGGCTGCAATTGTGTGTCAGACGAGTGCATCGCCGGGGGTACTGACAGTACGTGCAGAGACAGCGGATTCAGTCACAGCGGATTCTTCCACGGCAGATTCTTCCGCAGCAGATTCCGCGGTGGATGAGCAGGAACAGATCCGGCATGGGGATATGGATGAAAACACCGGAGCTGAGGAAGACGTTGATGTGAATCAGGGGGTTGATGTCGAGGCGGCGATTGGCGGGACTGAGGAGAAGGCGGCAGATGCAGTGGCAGAGTCTGCGACAGAAGCCGAGTACCGTTATATATCGGATATGGAGTATATTACGGACAACAGATGGTCCTATGCCGGCTGGGGCAATATCATGAAGGATAAAAATATCGAAGGAGGCACCATCAGCCTTCTGCTCGATGGCTCCAGAGTATACTTCAAAAAAGGAATGGGAGCACACGCCACATCACAGCTTACCTATGATATTTCAGCGTATTCGGATGTCTATACACGTTTTGTTGCGAAAATGGGTGTTGATGCGGAACGAGGCGGCAACGGAGAGGTCTGGTTCAGAATCTCTGTCTCAAAGGACGGGACAAACTGGGAGGAATTATATAAGAGTGGGGTGGTTACTTCCGCCAGTAATGCGATCGAGGTGGATCTGAATGTTAAGGGTTACCGGTATCTGAGGCTGTATTCAGACAGCAACGGATCGAACGGGGCAGATCACTCTGTATATGCGGACGCAAGAATCGTTAAGACAGATTATGATATGTCCTCAGAATTAATACAGGATATCAGACCGACCGCATATTATGATGAACAGCTTTCCCAAAATACAGTGAAAGAGAATTACAGCAATCAGCTATATACCGTATTAAAAAGAGAATTTGTGAACCGCATGGGATACTGGACATTGCAGAGTGCAATAAAAGACGATGCAGATGGAGAGGTTCTGGAAGCGATTCGGTGGATTTTTAATAACAAGGAGAATCTGCAGCTGTTTATAGAGACGGGAAATGTAGGGGACTCGCAGGCGTGTCTTAAGCTGCTTGGAAGTCTGTACAAGAACCAGAAGGAGGATCTGGACAAGGCTGACGGGGATATATATAAAAAGATGATGATCGCACTGGCGATATCCTACAGCACTGACCGTAATGGCTCACCATTGAGTTTCAATTCACCGGCGAACTCCTATGACATTAATGAACGCTATGAGATTTTAAAAGAGTTATATGATACGGAGCTTTTTGTGAGAAAAGCCGAGTTTTCTTCCTATCATATGGAACTGATCCGTATGGTGGTGAATGACTCTACTGCTAACAGTGAGATTAAGTGGCTGCGTGGATATTCGGAATCAAAATATCCGAATAATCTCGAAAAGAGATTGAATCCATATAACTATATGAAGTATATCTCGCCGAATTATCATCAGGACAGGCTGTATGCCCAGGAGAATTATGCGGCATATAATGATAAATATAAGCTGGAGCAGTATGGAATCCCATATGGTCTTAATTCGGATGGAAGTAAGACGGAAAAGACCTGGATGGTAATGGAGGCCGGAGGTATCTGCTGGAATATCTCAAGACTTGGTTCAAATCTACACAGAGTTCATGGAATCCCATCGGTAGGTGTCTACCAGCCGGCACACGAGTCTTATCTGACCTATTCGGTGAATGCAGACGGCAAGGGTGTGTGGGATATCGGCAACAACATTTTCGGATGGGGACAGAGCTCGACCACCTGGTATGGCGGAAACGGCAACCGTTTGCTGTTTGACTGGAATAATAAGTCCTTTACAAGAAAGCATATGGGAATTGATATGGATCTTGGCAATGGCAACAAATCTTCTGTAGGAAATAACGGAGGATATCAGCTGTTGGGACAGGCGGCACTGAATGATTATGATCATTATAATAAATCATTCTATTATAATCTGATTGCCAATTCTTATGGAGAAAGTAACCGAAAAGAGGATACATACCGTAAAGCATTGGAAGCATTCAAGCTGAATCTTGACAGCTATGAGCAGCTGATCGGCATATATAAGGAACAGCAGCGGACCAGTGCAGAATGGAGAGCACTTGCAGAGCAGATTGTAGATACATACACATACTATCCGATGGCAATGACAGACTTGTTAAGAGTGATTGAGCCATATCTGGGTAACGATGATGTCATAGAGATTGATATGCTGAAAACAGAGGCTCTGAATAAGGCTGTAAAAGCAACGGATAAGGAAGTCCTACAGTCCGGTGCATGCCGCGAGATTGCAAGTGAGCTGCTGGGAAGCAGTAAAGTGGACCTTGCTTCTTTCTCGTTTGATGGAGAAAATGCCGGCAAGATTGTTATGAATTCCAAGTATGATGATTACAATTTCCAGGTTCAGTACAGTCTGGACGGCGGAAACACATGGGAAACGACGCTGGATCATCAGATCAGTCTTACAGAAAAGGAGATCAGCAGTATCTCTGCAGAGCATGATATACAAGTAAAGATATCCGGTTCCAGTCAGGTGTTTATCATAGACATTCTGGAGGGAGAAGGAATCGAGTCTAAAACATTAGCTGCAAATGATGACGAGAATACATTTATTGGAAAGGTTCAGAATCTGGAATGCAGTACAGATGGCGGAAAGACCTGGACAGATTATACGGCGGACCTCAGATTTGAAGGAAAGGTAAAGGTGACAGCTCGTTATAAAGCACATGGAACTTACCTGCAGGGAGAATCGACAGTATTTGATTTTACAGAAGCAGCAGAGACAGAAACGAAACGGTATATCTATGTAGAGAATATCAGCTTTGTGTCGGCAGGAACCGCACAGAGAGGATATGAGTCTGAACATATGATAGACGCCAGCCCATATACGACATGGCATACGAAATGGGGAGAAGTGGCACAGGATAAGACCTATGTTGTCAGCCTGGATAAAGTACGGTATCTGTCACAGGTGACGTATGATCCGGCAGGACTGAACGGAAGAATTAAAAAAGCGAAGATCTACGTGAGTATGGATGGCAAGGACTGGACACTGGCCGGAGAGCAGGCGAACCTTGCAAACAATGAACAGAGAAAGACGATTGCATTAAAAGAGTCGATGCCTGCAAGATATGTTAAGGTAGAAGCTGTAGAAACCTATGGCAATCACGAAGGTAATAACAAGTACGTCAGCGGTACAAGATTTAATTATTATGAAGACAGTACGAAGGTCTTTAAGGAACCGGAGGTAGAATATTCCGTAACATCTTGGACCAATCAGGATGTTACTGCGACCTTGAAGGTTCCGGCGGGATATACGGTGATCGGAGACGAGAGCCATACATTTACAGAGAATGGCAATTATACATTTACATATAAAGACATTCATGACAAAGAAAAAACCATAACAGCCGAAGTGACCTGGATTGACAGGGAAGCACCGACGGCGACAGTGGAATACGATATTACAGAAACGACACAGTTTGCGGTAAAAGCAGCCTTGAAGGATTTCTCAGAGGAGAATGTAACGATTCTGAATGCAGATGAAGATGGCAGTCACACTTTCCAGGAAAACGGAACCTTCACCTTTGAACTTCGCGATAAAGCGGGCAATATGGGTTATGTGACAGCTGAAGTAACCTGGATTGAGAACGGAGATTCGGGAAAACTGGAAATTGATTCAGAGGTGTACCATGTGGGAGATAATGGTATCATTAAAAATATTAATGCCAATACCTCGCTGGAGGAGTTTTTGAAAAATATCAATACCAATGCCGGAAGCATAAAACTTACCAGAGATGGAAAAGAGACGAAGGTTGTTGCAACCGGAAGCGTATTGACACTGAATGATAATGTAAATTATACTCTGGTGGTAAAAGGAGATCTGACCGGCGACGGAGCTACAACAGACGCAGATCTGGCTATGCTGAACAAACATCTGATAGACCGCCTGGTGATCAAAGACAGGATAACTCTGCTGGCGGCAGATATGAATCAGGACGATACGATTGACATTGTGGATTTGTCTGTTCTGAACAAGACGATCCTGAAAAAATAAGAGTGCATAAAGGTCAGGTAAGGAAAAATATGAAAAAAAGAGTATATGTGATGGCTGTTATGATTGCTGTATTGATGTCGTTCAGTAACCTTACAGTGAATGCGCAGGAGAAAGTGAAACTGAATGCAGCCAGTAAAGAGAAGACGTTAGAGGTGACACTTGAGTTGCCGGTCACAGAGAAGGGAATCGATGCAATGGCGGGAACCCTGGATTATGATCATGCAAAGTTGGAACTGACAGAAATGAAAGCAGGAGATTCCAGATTGCAGGAACCGGTGTATAACAGTGATAATGGTAAATTTACAACGGTGATTAAGTCAGAAACAATAAAAGAATCTGTTAATGCAGTACAGTTTGTATTTAAAAAGAAAGCTGATGCAGCAGGGGAGACGATTGTAAGAGTGAGCGAACTTACAGCGGCTACGGCAGAAGATACAAAGCAGATGCTGGATGCTGCCAGTGTGACGATAACGTTGGGAGATACAACGAAACCATCAGAAGATAAGAATGATTCAAAGAATGATTCGCCAACAACAGATAAGAGTGATTCTCCGGCAACCGGGGAAAATAATTCATCAAATAGTGGAACAACAGACGAAGAAAGGAATAGGAAAACAGATACAGCAGAGAGGAAAAATGGTGTGAAAACCGGAGATGTTGCTGATATGTCGGTGTGGATAGCCGGGATAGCAGTGAGTGCCGGAGTGCTGATAGCTCTGAGGATACGAAAACGAAAAATAAAATAATACACAGAAAACCGGGAGGCTGTTCTGCAGGATGCAGACAGCCTCCTGCTTTGCGCAATCCTGATTAAAAATGCGGTAAGAATCCTGCAATGCAGGATTCCTAAGATGAGAAGCAGGTGATATCAAAATTAGACATGACAAAAAGACTTCCCAGATGGACTGCGAAGAAAATGCTATAAATACCAAAAGGTCAGGCAATCAAAGATTTTAAACTTCGTATATATTGATGCTGGTGGATTTTATCAGCAACAAGTACGGGAACAAGCTGTGTAATTCCGGCAAGAAGTAAATCAGCATGAAGTGTTTTTTCGTTCTGTGTTTGGCGTTTCGCAAACGCCTATGAAAAAATTAAATTAAAAGGAGAAGATTATGAGGAGAAAGATTATTTTGACAGTTATTGCGGCAATGATGATTACTATGACAGGATGTGGGAAAAAACCATCAGAATCACAAGCTGAACCTGCAACGAAATCTACGCAGTAAACAGGTGTGACAGAAGAAAAAGAACCAGGTGATGTTGCAGAATCTAAAGCACAAACAAAGACTACAAGTGGAGATACTACAGGTGTATATCCGAATGCAACAGGTATTACAGAAATAGCAATGGGAGTTACAGAGGATATTTGTACTTTTAAAGTACCATTAAATTATGTACTCTTAGGTTCGTATTATGATGAAAACAATGAAGAGCAAAGCATTCAGGGATTGGATTCAACTATGACTACCATGGAGGAAGCAATGTCAGAAGGAGGATTTTCTACAGGAAAACATTTGGCATGTTTCTCAATGGCATCACTTGAAGTAGATGGTACGGGAATTAACGTAGATACCTATGTGCCTGATGAGATAACTTGGGATGAGTTTAAATCATATTATCCAGAGGCAAAATCAATAGGAAATGCATCTGTTCCGGCACTTTTATATCATGTAGAGGCATTTAATGGTCAGGCTGTTGCTGTAGCTCTTAAATTATCAGATAATATTACGATGCAAATAGTATATGAAGGTTCTCTGGAAAGCAAAATTGGAGAGGACGAGTTAGGACAGAGATTGTATAATTTGGTGACTGTAAAATAATATACGAAAAACAAGTATGTTTTAGAGAAAAGAGGACGTAATTCCGTTTATGAAGGTAAAATCACAATGAAGGAAGCACAGAGCCTTATTGACAGCTATTCTAGAAAACATGATGACGTTTGGAAAAGCGGGCATCATCAAGGTTCTGCTTGCATTAGATATTTTGATAGTATTAGCTGCCCTGCTGTTGGAGAGGAAGCAATATAGCAAAAAAAACATTTCGCTTGTATCTGATATATGCTTGTATCCTGACAGCTACAGCGTTCCTTGATTATGTTATTGATACCTGGTATCTGCAGAATCTGGCGATTTTCTTTTCATCCATGATTATTTCTGTAAATCATATGATACAGGTTTCGGATCAGTGGCTGGATGCAAAAAGAGAATTGTTGATTTCCGAATACAGAGCGAGCCACGATATCATGACGGGGTTATGGAATAAAACCAGTGGTGTGGATCAGGTTAGAAACTGTTTAGAAAATATGTCAGAAAGTGATATGGCAGTATTGGGATTTATGGATATCGATAATTTCAAGTCTGTCAATGACACATATGGACATGAAACCGGTGTTTTCTGGATTCGCGAAGTAGCCACAGCACTTCAGGAAATGTGTGGTCCGTCAGACATTGCATGCAGATATGGCGGTGATGAGTATATTCTTTTCCTGCAGAATATCGGAGATAGGGAAGAATTAACGGCACGCATTGAAGGCTTCAGAAAAAAGATTCATGATAAAGCAGAAGAAAAGGGACAGGATGTGCATTGCAGCATCGGACTTTATCGTGTGAAGGGAGCAGGGAGAAAATTAGCTGAATGCATCATGATATCTGATGGTTTGCTTTATCAGGCAAAGAAGAATGGAAAAGATACTTACGTAATAGAGTAAATAAAAGGGGAAGAAAGTGATGTATGATAACGTAGTAGTTGTGGGAATTTGCAGCAGAACGTTTTTCTATGAGAAAGCGGGTGTAAGGATCCTGAGAATGATTTCGGATATGCTCAAAGCTTCCACTGTCTACAATACGTCCGCTGTTCATTACGAGGATACGGTCTGCCACTTTAGAAATTGCGCCTAAGTCATGGGTGATGAAAATCAGCTGATAACCAGCTAATACTTCAAAGAGAAGGTGTTTTTCTTGTAAGAGAGGACACCTTCTTTTTGTAATTTGCTTAATTCATTAGATAGAGCACTTCGATCTGCATTCAGATAATCTGCCAGCCCTTGCCTATCGTAAGGGATTGTAAATGTGTTAGAGCCGGCATGCATAGATTCGCCAGACAAGTAATTAAGTATCTTGTCACGTAAATTTTTCTTAGAAATATGATCTATTTTGTTCATCAATCTTACATTTTTTCTTGCTATTATCTCTAACAGGTTATGAATCAATCTTGTATGGAAACTGCAAGATGAAGAACAGGTTGTAATAATATGATTTATATTGAAAAGCATGACGGTGAGATTTTCATTGGCAATGACACTGATTTGAGCAGGAACACTGCTGATGCAGGCATAGCTTTCGCCATAGAGCATTCCTGATGACAGCTCTGTAATAATATTGCGATTCCCCCAGACATCATCATTTATTATGAGAGCCTGACCAGATAGAATCATGCCGATAGTTTGTACCTTATCGCCACTTCTTAGCAGGTATTCACCTTTTGAATAATTTTTAATGCTGACAGATAGACATTTAAGCATTGGAAGAATTTCTGATTCTGAAATTCCTTGAAACAAAGGTGTATTCGTTAAGATGTTCATATATTTTTGCATGAGTTCTATAATCCTTCTTTTCATCTTTTCCATAGTATATCACAAAAATCGAAAACAAAACAAAAATGTTGTCTGGACAACGGAATAATTGTTGTGAGTTTGATATAGTACCATTAAACAACAAGAAATGATGAATAAAGCAATAGAAAAGGAGAAAGACATGGAAAATAAAATGTTTTGTTATCAATGTGAACAGACCGCAGGATGTACAGGATGTACCGGAAATGCAGGAGTATGCGGAAAGTCCGCCAATACTGCAAGATTACAGGATGAGCTTACAGGAGCATTAATCGGACTTGCTCGTGCAGCCGAGGGCAATGAGCACCTTGTAACCGAAGAGATGAATCAATTAGTTCTTGAGGGATTGTTTACAACCGTTACAAACGTAAACTTTAATGATGAGACATTAAAAATTTTAATTTATAAGATAGAAAATGCAAAAAAGAAATTAGTACCAAATTGCTTTACATGTTCCGGCTCATGTGGAAGAAACGATAATTTTGATATGAATACTCTCTGGACTACTGATGAAGATGTTCGTTCCTTAAAATCCTTAATACTTTTTGGGATTCGTGGAATGGCTGCATATGCATATCATGCAAGTGTGCTTGGATATACCGATGAAACAATCAGCAAATTCTTCTATAAGGCACTTTTTGCAGTCGGAATGAAGGATTGGGGAATGGATGAACTACTTCCTATTGTATTAGAGGTTGGAGAAGTGAATTTAAGATGTATGGAGCTTTTAGATCAGGCAAATACTACAACTTATGGAACTCCTGTACCAACAACAGTACCTCTTACAATTGAAAAAGGACCATTTATTATTATTACCGGTCATGATTTAAAAGATTTACAACTTTTATTAGAGCAGACAAAAGATAAGGGAATCAATATTTATACACATGGTGAAATGCTCCCAGCGCATGCATATCCAGAATTTAAGAAGTACTCTCATTTAAAGGGAAACTTTGGTACAGCATGGCAGAATCAGCAGAAAGAGTTTGATCATATTCCTGGAGCAATTCTTTACACGACGAACTGTCTTATGCCTGTAAAACCAAGCTACGCAGACAGAGTATTTACAACAGAAGTTGTATCTTATCCGGAAATGGTACACATAGGAGAAGAAAAGGATTTTACACCGGTGATTGAAAAGGCACTCGCCTTAGGTGGATATACCAAAGACCAGCATATGACTGGAATTAATGGAGGAATGCAGGTGACAACTGGTTTCTCACATGGAACTGTATTATCTGTAGCAGATCAGGTGATTGAAGCAGTAAAGAATGGAGATATTAAACATTTCTTCCTGGTTGGAGGATGTGATGGAGCCAGAGTAGGAAGAAACTACTACACAGAGTTTGTGAAACAGTCTCCTGCAGACAGCATTATTTTGACGCTTGCATGTGGAAAATATAGGTTCAACGATTTAGATTTAGGAACAATCGGAGGACTTCCGAGAATCATGGATATGGGACAGTGTAATGATGCTTATGGTGCAATCAAGGTCGCAATCGCTTTAGCAGAAGCATTTGAATGTGATGTAAATGAACTCCCGCTATCGATGGTACTTTCATGGTACGAGCAGAAGGCCGTATCTATTTTACTTACACTTCTCTATCTCGGAATCAAGAACATTCACCTCGGACCAACATTACCAGCATTTATTTCGTCAAATGTGCTGAATTTCCTAGTAGAGAATTATGGGATTTCTCCAATTAGTACACCGGAAGAGGATCTAAAAAAGTTATTAAATAAATAATCAGACGGGAACGGAAAGAGACAGATTTACAATTGTGAGATAGATTTTTCTTAAAACAAAATAGGGGAAAGGCGGTAAAATATTATGAGTAAAAAAATTGATTTAAACTGGTCGGTGTATGATATTACGAAAACTTATCCAGAAGTGATTGATATTATGGCAAATCTTGGGTTTGATGAAATTAAGAAGCCGGCTATGCTAAACTCCGTTGGACGAATTATGACAATTCCTAAGGGTGCAAAGGCAAAAGGAATTTCGATTCCGGTTGTTATAGCAGAACTGATAAAAAATGGTTTTGAAATTACTGGTAATATGCCAGATATTTCTTCTATGGGGAGCAAACAATTTCAAGCCAAAGAGACTGGCAATACAGTATTACTGAAGGATTATTTAAAGAGACTTGGAAATGGAGAAGATTTAGAAAGTGTTAAAAAAGATTTTGTCCAGAATTTTTCTGATGTAGATGCTTCTGAAATTATGAAGGCAGAGCAGGAACTTATAAAAGAGGGAACACCTATTACAGAGGTGCAGAAACTGTGTGATGTGCATAGTGCATTGTTTCATGGCTTAACCAAAGAAGAAAAAATAGCAAATGCTGAAAAGGCAGTCGAAGAATCTTTAAAAAAGGAAGAAACATCCGAAATGACAACTATGACGGATGCATATGTCAGAAAACATGAGCTTGCAAAAGCACTCAGAGAAACAAAGGGCCATCCTCTTTATTCTTTTACAGAAGCAAATGAGAAGTTTAGCAAAGAAATAGCAGATATTAGAGGTGCACTGGAAAAGGGCGAAGATGTAAGCAAAAAAATATCAGATTTTAGACAAATAGCAATACACTATGCACAAAAGGGTGATTTGATTTATCCACTCCTTAAAGTTCGCTATGAAATATCAGGACCATCGTATGTTATGTGGACTGTTGATGATGAAATCAGAGATGAATTAGCAGCAATAGATAAGGAATGCAATCATGACGAAGAATGGATTAAAAGAGTACAGGCTGTTTTAACAAGAGCAGATGAAATGATTTATAAAGAGACTAATATACTGTTCCCTATCTGCGCAATGAATTTTACAGCCGAAGAATGGTATGAAATCTATGAAGATGCCAAAGACTATGCATTAGTGTATGGCATTGATAATAGATGGGAAGAAGCAGAAAAATATGTGCAGGATAAAAAGAATCGTCATGAGGCGGCTATTTATGAAGGTGAAATAGTAATGGGCGGTGGACATATGAGTGCAGCACAGTTGGAAGCTATGCTTAATACGTTGCCAATAGAGATTACATTTATCGATGATAATAATATAAATCGTTTCTTTAATGAAGGAGCGAAAGTGTTCAAACGCCCTGGCATGGCAATTGACAGAGAAGTATTCTCTTGTCATCCGCCTAAGATAGAATCAATGGTTCGCTCCATTATAGAAAGTTTTAAAAATCATACTCGTGATAGCGTTCCGGTTTGGATGGAAAAGCAGGGAAAACCATTTTTAGTTACTTATTATGCAGTGAGAGACAAAAAAGATAATTATCTTGGAACTGTAGAAGTGGTACAGGATATGCAGTTTGCAAAAGAGCACTTTACAAGTTAAAACGCATAAAACCATAGATTGTAATCGAATAAAAAGGGAAATATTCTATGAGGTGTCGGATAAAACTGACACCTCAATGAGATGAATAAAAAGAATAAAGTAGAAAAAAGCGGTAGAAAGAACAGTATGTTCTGGAAGAGGTGATCGAGAGGGCGATACTGATCCTGATACTTGTACTGGTGGTCATACGATTAAAGGTTACTGGTAATTGCAGAATTTCTGTGATACACTGTTATAGAACTTTGTGAAAGAAGGAGGAATCAGTATGGCTACTTTAAAAGATATAGCATCAAAGGCTGGGGTTTCACAAAGTACGGTTTCAAGGATATTGAATAATGATCAGACGTTAAATGTAACAGATCAGACAAGACAAAAAGTTCTTGAAGTTGCGCAGGAATTAAATTACCGTTCTTTGTCGCAAAGATATAACCGGGGAAATTCCCAGTCGGAAGAAGAGAAGAACATCTGTATCGGAGTTGCGCAAATGCTTCAGATGGAGGAACTTCAGGACGATATTTATTATCTTCTTATGAAAAATATGTTAGATAGTGAATGTTTTGAAAAAGGGTGGACAACTGTTCCGTTGTATCGAGATGAAACTGGTCGTTTCGGAACGGGACGTGAGATAGAGCTTGACGGAATCGTTGCAATTGGAAGATTTACGAAAGAAGAGGTGAAAGATTTTCACCAGTATACAGATCACATTGTATTTATAGATTCGTCACCGGATGAGATGAAGTATTACAGTATTTTACCGAATTATCATATGGCGGTAAGAAATGCGCTGAATTATTTTGAAGAGATGGGATATGAAAAGATTGCCTACGTTGGTGCGGTGAATACATATGATTATAAGAAAGAACTGACAATGGATGCAAGATATTATTACTACCGGAACTCAGAGACGATGCGAGATACATTTGATGAGGAATGGGTGATCGATTCGGAGATGAATCCACGCAGTGCATATGCGTCGATGATCGCATATTTAGATGCACACAAGAATCCTCCGGAGGCGATGCTCATTAGCAGTGACGTACTTGTACCGGGAGTGATTAAGGCTTTGACGGAACGTGGATTTTCTGTTCCGAAAGATACGAATATGATCGTATTTAATAATACATCAATATCAGGAAATTGTAACCCGCCGTTGGATGCGATTGAGACTTATATCCAGGAAACAATCCGAGCAGCAATGCTATGTATCGAGCAGCTGCGGATGGGAGAAATCATTCCAAAGAAAGTGATTATTCCATGTAGTTTAGTAAAACGTGGAAGTGTGGAAAAGAAAAAATAGACAAAAAATGCGTGTCCCCAATAGGTTGATACGCATTTTTTTTGTGCACTTTTTCAGCAAGTAAAAGGGAAAGTAAAAACTTTACTAAAAACAGTAAAAAATAGTAAAAGTTTTATTGGCTATTAGTAAAACTTTTGGTAAAATCGTTGATAAAGAGAGAACCGAGGAGGTAAGGAAGTTTGTTGTTAGGTGTTGATTATTACCCGGAACAGTGGAATATCGATCTGATGGAACAGGATATGGATACGATCGTGGAGATGGGATGTAATGTAATTCGTATTGCGGAATTTTCCTGGCATATGATGGAGAAGAGGGAAGGGCAGTTTGATTTTTCTTTTTTTGATCATGTGATCGAAGAAGCGAAGAAGAGAAATCTGAAAGTGATCATGGGAACTCCTACCGCTACGATTCCGGCATGGCTTGCAAAGAAATATCCGGACATTCTTTCGGAATTTGAAGGAGGAAAAAAACGTTCCTTTGGAGGAAGACATGTGTATTGCTTTAACAGTGCCACAATGTATGCGTATTCGGAAAAAATTGTTCGTGCTTTAGTTGAACATTATAAAAATGAAGAAGCAATCGTAGCATGGCAGATTGACAATGAGATCGGACATGAAGGAAGCGATATTTGTTATTGTGAAAACTGTCAGAAAAAATTTCAGCAATATTTGAGCGAAACGTTCCAAGGACAGATCGATCGGTTAAATGATACATACGGGACGACGTTCTGGTCTCAGGAATACAATTCTTTCGATGAGATTCCAATTCCGACAGAGACAATTACAACACATAATCCGGCACTTCGTCAGGACTGGGAGCGTTTCCGAAGTAAAGTGATTGTTGATTTTATTGATTTTCAGGCGAAGCTGATCAAATCAATCGCGCCGAAAGCAGTTGTTATGCACGATTTCCCAGGCGGTGGACTTGGAAAACATGTAGATTATTCGAAAGTGGCTGCGACCCTGGATCAGGTCGCGTATAACAACTACCCGGTATGGGGCGGTCAGAAGGAACCAATCGCACCCCACGAAATTGCCTTCGGTCTGGATTATATACGAGGCTTAAAAGGGGAGAACTTCTGGATCACGGAAGCCATCATGGGAGCGCAAGGACATGATGTAACGGGATTCCTGCCAAGACCGAATCAGGCAAAAATGTGGTCCTACCAGGGAATGGCACATGGCTGTGATTCTATGATGTATTTCCGTTATCGTGGAGCAACAAAAGGAGCGGAACAGTTCTGCTATGGAATTTTAGATGCAGACAATGTAAAGAGAAGAAAATTTTATGAAGTGCAAAGCTTTTTTCGGGATATAAAAAATTATGACGCGGCATTAAAAACACCGATTCGAAATCAGGTGGCAATTGTTTATGATTACGATTCGCTTGCTTCTTTCCGTATCCAGAAACAGAGTATTTTGCTTGATCCGGCAGCAGAAATGCAGAAATTTTACAAGCCATTTTTCGATGTGAACGTAGGAGTGGATGTCATTCCGGAAGACCGCGATTTTTCGAAGTATCAGGTGCTCATCCTTCCACAGATGATTATTCACAAACCGGAAATGGAAGCGAAAGTAAAAGCATTTGCCGAACAAGGCGGAACGGTTGTACTAACTTACCGTTGTTCGGTGAAAGATGCGAACAACAATGTACCGTTTGGAAAGACGGCACCGGTTGGATACAATGAGTTTGCCGGACATTGCGTAGTAGAAACAGAGAGCCTTCAGACGCTGGATGCATTTCCGGTTGTGGGGACAGGCGCATTTGCAAAATATAACGGCATGGGCGGTATTTTCAGAGACATGATCGAAGTAAAAGATGCAGAAATCCTCTTCCGGTATGGAGATACATTTTACGATTCATTTGCGGCAGTGACAAGAAAACCGGCCGGTAAAGGAATGGTTTATTATATTGGATGTGGACTGGAAGAATCCATTACAAAAGCACTCATGGAGACGATCATGAAAGAGAAAGAGATTCCGATGTATCCATCTCAAAATGGTGTGGAAATTGTTACAAGAGGAGAAAAGGAACAACAGATCAAAATGTATATAAATCACAATGGGACAGAGGCAGAAGAAGACGGTGTAAAACTGGCACCGTTCGAATGTGTGATTAAATCGATAAATTAACAGGTAAAAATGGAGGTAGAACAGTGGGTATTGTATTGAACGATTCACAAAATCTTTTTATGCTCCAGACGCGCTCTAACAGTTACGCGTTCGGAATTGACAATCAGGGATTAGTGAGACATTTGTACTGGGGAAGCAGGATCAATGCGATGGAAGATTTCGAAATGCCGGAGCTTGCAGAAGTATCTACGAACGATCCGGTATATGAGATCACAAAAGAAGAATTTCCTATATACGGAGGTCTTCGATACAAAGAACACTGTCTGAAGGTTACATTTGCAGACGGGACGAGAGATGTGGCTTACGAGTACGTAAATTATGAGATCCAGAAAAACGAACAGTGTGAGGAACTGGTGATCATTTTAAAAGACAAACATTATGCCCTTGTAATGGAACTGCATTATAAAATCTACGAAGCGTATGACTTGATGGAACGTTTCGTTGTGCTGAAAAATGAGTCGACAGAAGTTATGCAGATAGAAAAGCTGCACAGTGGGCAATTTCATGTTCCATATGAAGGATTGAATTTTAGAAATGTACACGGCCATTGGGGCGCAGAACAGCAGAAATTCGTGCAGAAAGTCGATTATGGAAAAATCATTTTCGAAAATAGAAGAGGAATTTCCAGCCACAATCACAATCCTTATTTCATTTTGGATCAGGATGCCACAGAGACAACCGGAAATGTGTACTTTGGCGCACTTCGTATGACTGGAAATTTCAGCGGGGCGGTAGAGCAGACACAGTACGGAGAGACACTTGTGCAGATGGGAATTAACACACATGATTTCACATGGGATCTTAAGCCGGGAGAAAGCTTTGCCTCACCGGAAATTCTCTGTGGGTATTCAGCAGATGGATTTCAGACAATGTCCCACAACCTGCATCAGTTTGCAAATGATTTTCTACTTCGGGAAGGACTTCGTCCGGTACTTTATAATTCCTGGGAAGCAACCGGTTTTGATGTAACGGTTCAGGAGCAGAAAAAGCTTGCAGCTAAGGCAAAAGAGTTGGGTGCGGAGTTGTTCGTAGTAGATGATGGATGGTTTGGCCAGCGTCACGGAATTGATAACGGCCTTGGCGACTGGTATGTAAATAAAGAGAAGTTCCCGAATGGAATCGATGAGCTGATCGACGAAGTGAAAGCGCAGGGACTTCTGTTTGGAATCTGGGTAGAGCCGGAAATGGTAAATCCAAAGGCAGAGCTTTATGCGAAGCATCCGGATTGGATCTATCACTTTGATACAAGAGAGAGCGACACATCGAGAGAACAGTATGTGCTGGATCTTACAAAAAATGAAGTAAAAGCGTTTGTACTGGAAATGCTGGATAATCTTCTCTCTAACCACGAAATCGACTACATCAAATGGGATGCAAACAGACCAATCTCTCAGACAAATTTAAAGAAAGATCTCTGGTATAAGCACATCCAGGCACTCTACGATATTGTGAAGGAAACGAAGAAAAAGCATCCGGCTGTATTGTTCGAAGCATGCGCATCTGGTGGTGGACGTATTGATTACGGCATTCTCGGAATTTTTGATGATTTCTGGACGAGCGATAATACAGACGCATATGACCGTCTGTTTATCCAGGATGCATATTCTTACATTTACCCGATCAAGGCAATGCGTGCCTGGGTGACCGATTGTCCGAACTTCCTGTCCAACCGTGTGATTCCAATGAAATTCCGCTATCACAGTGCAATGATGGGAACACTTGGAATTGGATGTAATATTTTGAAATTTACAGAAGAAGACATTGCTCTTTCTCAGGAAATGATCGCACAGTACAAGGAAATCCGTCCGATCATTCAGGAAGGTACGTTCTATCGTCTGAATCATACGTCGGCAAATGATTATTTCCTATATGAATATATGAAAGGAAATGAGGGCGTACTGTTCGCATTTCTCCCACAAAGCAAGCTGGGACATCGTGGAGTGACAGTGAAACTTCGTGGACTGGAAGAAAATGCGTCCTACGAACTTCTTATGGAAGATGGCAAACTCACAAAGAGTGGAAGTTATCTTATGAAACATGGATTTGACATGCGGTTGACGGGTGACTACGCAAGCATGTTGATTCGTATAAACAAATTATAAAAAAGCAAAGGAGAACATCAAATGAAACTTTCAAACTTTTCTAAATTATCATTTGGTATTGGAGCACTGGGAAAAGATTTATGCTATGCCATTATTTCGTATTTCTTAATGATTTATTTTACAGATACGATCGGATTGACACCGCTTTTTGTCGGTAACCTGTTTCTGGTTGCCAGAGTGTGGGATGCATTCAACGATCCAATGATGGGATTTGTTGTTGATAACACAAGAACAAAATGGGGAAAATTCAGACCTTGGATTTTGATTGGTACGGTGTTAAATGCAATCGTTTTAGTATTTATGTTTACAAAACCTTCCGGATTAGAAGGAACTGGCATGTATATATATTTCTCTGTTGTTTATATTTTGTGGGGAATGACTTATACAGTTATGGATATTCCATACTGGTCAATGCTTCCGTCTCTTTCCAGCACGAAAAAAGAAAGAGATTCTATGTCAGTTATCCCGAGAATTTTTGCAAGTACAGCCTGGCTTCTTATGGGTGCGTTTGCTCTGAAACTTGTATCTGTTCTTGGTAAAGGAGACAGCGCTGTTGGATATTCTGCACTTGCGAAAATTATTGCAGTGATTTTTGTAATTACTTCTATTATTACTGTTGTATTTGTAAAAGACCGCAGCTGTCAGGAAGCGGAGTCGGGTAAAGAAGCAAAAAGGCTTACAATCAAAGATGCACTTCATGTTATTGCCGGAAATGATCAGCTGAAAGTATTTATCGGAATTGTGCTTTGCTACAATCTTGTTGTACAGCTTGCCGGTGGTATTGCAATTTATTACTTCAAATATGTAACCGGAAATGAAGGCTTATATCCAATCTTCACAACTGCAGCACAGTTTGCAGAGATTGCAGCTTTGTTCCTTTTCCCAATCCTTTCTAACTATTTTACAAAGAAACAGGTATTTGCAATTGCCAGCTTCAGTCCTGCAATTGGTCTCGCAGGAGTTGTACTTTGTGGATTCTTTGCACCACAGAACATGGTAATTGTAGCAATCAGTGGTATCTTCTATAAATTGGGTTCTGGTCTTACATTAGGAGCAACAACCGTTATGCTTGCTGATGTTATCGATTATGGACAGGTAAAATTAGGAAGTAGAAATGAAAGTATTATCGCTTCATTCCAGACACTGCTTGTTAAGACCGCATCTGCAGTATCTGCCTGGCTGATCGGTGTAGGCCTTACAATTGTCGGCTATGTAGCAAACGCAGAACAGAGCGCGTCTACAATCATGGGAATGCGAGTATTAATGGGTGTTGTACCTTCTGTAATTACAATCCTTGCATTTGTGATCTACGCAAAAGGCTACAAACTGGAAGGCGCATATCTGGAAGAGATCATGGAAAAAATAAAAGGTAACAAAACGGAAGAAACAGAAGAATAGAAAATGAAATGAGATGAAGAGGTAGCGCGCTAAGTATTAAGTGCGCTGCCTTTTTTTGTTAAGACAATAGTATCACTGTATGAGATTGCGCATGGAATTTTTTTTCACTGGTAGTAGTATTTTGCATATCATAAATTTCTAGCAACAACTTCAAAACATTATAATCCAAAATGAAAGAAAGAGGCAGTGCGTTAAGTGGGTGATATGCCTTTTCTCGGTTCTGTTATTAAAAAGTTCCGAATATGACAAAAAATCGGAGGTGGTGTGATAAAAAAGTGCAAGCCACCCCCCCTTTTTTTATGAGAAAATAAAATCACTTATATATAATGGAAAGGGGTAAGGAAAAAATGAAAAAGAGAAGGCGAATCTTATCGCTTGTCTTTGCAGCCTGTCTTGTGATAACGGGAATTGTTTCGGGCGCAGGTGTGCAGAAGGCCGAAGCAGCTGCAAGAACAGAAGTAATCGATGTTACGGATTACGGAGTATATCCGGACAGTGGGAAGGACAGTGCAATCGGAATACAGAAAGCAATCGCAGCTGCGAAAGATGCAACGAAAGAGGGAAAAGAAGTCAAGATTAATTTCCCGGAAGGACGCTATGATATCTATCCAGATAAAGCAATAGAAAGAGAATTATATGTTTCCAATACTGTAGGTGCCGATCAGAACAATAAAATGAAGAAGATCGGTATTTTTCTGGAAGATATGGATCATGTTACCGTAGATGGAAACAACTCTCTGTTTATGTTCCATGGTAAAATGACAACATTTGCAACAATCGGTTGCGAAGATGTTGAATTTAAAAATTTTGCAGTGGATTTCCAGGTTCCGACAGTTATTGATATGACTGTTGAGAGTGTAGAGGGAAATACAGCAACTATGTATATTCCTGAGTGCTATAATTATGAAGTTGCAGGAACAACGATTAAATGGTACAGCGATGTAAGTCCTTATACAGGTCAACGTTACTGGAGTATCTCCGATCTGTCAGGTTATCATACCCAGCGGGAAGATACCGTACAGGGAATCAAATTCGGTGCAGGAAATGGAAATGCTGCATTAAAAGGTGTAGCTTCTATTGAGGATCTTGGAAATCATCGTGTAAAGATTACATATAATAGTAAAGCCGGTGAAGTTCAGAACGGAATGTGCTTTCAGTCACGTCCGACCGTACGTGATCATGCAGGAACGTTTTTCTGGAAGAGCAAAGATATTAAGATGACTTCTCTTGATATCCAATTCCTTCATGGATTTGGTATGGTAGGTCAGCATTCTGAAAACATTACAATGGAAGATGTTGATTTTGAAGCACCAAAGGAAAGTGGAAGAACAACAGCCGGATATGCTGACTTTGTACAGATGTCCGGATGCAAAGGAGCAATCAATATTAATAACTGTACCTTTGCAGGTCCTCATGACGACCCGATCAATATCCACGGAACATTTAACACAGTTACATCCATCAGTTCTGACAGAAGAACAATCACAGTACAGTACAACCATCATGAAACAGCTGGTTTCCCGAACTTTTTCGAAGGTGACGAAATCGAGTTCATGACAAAGGGAAATATGATCACAGTTGAAAATTCCGTTCGCACAGTAACAAAGGTTGACGGACCGGACGGAATGGGCGGAAACATGGGTGAAGGTTCAGGAAGTCTGACAACCATCAAGCTGACATTGGATAAGGCAATTCCTGCCGACGTTCAGGTAAATCAACATGTGGTAGAAAATATCACTTATACACCAGCTGTCAACATCAGCAATTGTGAATTTAAGGAAGTTCCGACAAGAGGAATCCTTGTAACTACAAGAAAACCAATTGTCATTGAAAATAATACATTTGACGGAATGAGTATGGCAGGCATCTATATTTCTGATGATGCCCAGGGCTGGTATGAGTCAGGTCCGGTCAGAGATGTGACCATCCGTAATAATACATTTACAAGAGGAAATGCACAGGCAATTTTCATTGAGCCTACCAATCCGACTGTATCTACGGAAAAGACCGTACATTCTAATATTAAGATCAAGGGCAATACGTTTTTTACGTACAATAAGAGAGTTCTTGATGCAAAGAGTGTAGATAACCTTACCTTTAAAAATAATAAAATTTACAGACAGGATCCGATCAACGGAGATGGATCTCTGAGTCTGGCAGTAAAAGACGGAAGTTCTACAGAACTGAATGTAGCCGACAGTGCAGAACTGACCGTAAGCGGAAGTGGTGATACCTTATCAGGAAAACTGTACAACTTTAATGGTTGTAAAAATGTAGTGATCGAAGGAAATGAGTATGACGGTGGATTGAATGCCGGAAGTTCAATCAGCAACATGAGTGCTTCTGATATTACAGTAACCAATGATGCAATGAAGGTAAACGCAGATTCCACAACAGCACCGAACGGAACGATGTACTACGAATCTGACAATGAAAAAGTAGTAAAAGTTTCCAGTACAGGTGTCGTAACTGCAGTTGGAGCAGGAACAGCCAATGTAACAGGATATATGGTTGTTGGAGGACGTAAGTTCCCGACCAATACAGTTACATTCACAGTCAACGCAGGTGAACTTGGTAATCTGCCGGAAGGAATAGAGCTGACAGCAGCTGGTAACAAAGAAAATATTAAAGTAAATGATACGATCCAGTATACTGCAGATCTGAAATGGAACGCTGAAGAGAACGGTGCAGACAAGAACAGCGCAGTGACATGGAAGGTTTATGATGCCAAGACCGGAACTGAGACTGATAAAGCAACAATCACTGAACAAGGACTTCTGACAGCAGTAAAACCGGGAAGTGTTGTAGTGACAGCATCTACAGCCAACGGCTATGCAGCATCCAAACTGGTATCGATCTGGCAGGAAGGGAAGATGATCGCATCGGATATTACAGTGGATTATCCGACATCTTCCGACAAATACCGTGCAAGTTCGACCGTGGAAGGCGGACTGGAGCAGGATTTCACAAGCCAGGGACTTTACCAGAATCAGACTCCGAGCAATGTCCTTGTAAAACCATTGCCGGAAGGAACAGACAGAACAGATCTGACACTTGTATTCAAACTGACAGGTGCAACTCCTGCAAATACATGGGCAGATGCAGGAATCTATCTCTATGATGATGCGGACAATTATGTAGCACTGGAAAAGAAGCATCGTGATGGCTCTACCAGTGCAGTAGCACTTGTAAAAGAGCAGAACAGAAGTGCAGTAGAGGAACCATATAATAACTGGGCAAATGTAAGCACAAATCCAATCTGGCTGAAATTGGTAAAAAATAATGCCACAGTGACAGCTTACTACAGTGCAGATAAGAACAACTGGACCACCATCGGTTCGAGAACAGACTGCGGTTTCCTGAGCGGTAATTTTAAGCTGGCAATCGCAAGCCAGGGAACTAATACAGGATCCATCACTTATTCTGATGTTACAGTGAATAATAAAGAAGTAAAATTAGTTGAAGAGGCAGTGAAACCGACCGCCTCCAATGTTAAGGTAACATATGACGAAGCTGCTGACAGCCTGACAGCGGCAGGAGATACTACAGGACAGTCCGTAATTGTAAAATGGGCAGTTGCTGATAAAGAAAATGGAAACTATTCCATTATCAGCGGAGTAGAGGGAACTTCTCTGACAGCTTCTAAAGCATTGAAAGGCAAATATGTGAAAGCTGCTTATGTACCGCTGATCGGAACAGGTGCAGCAGGAGACATTGTATGGTCTGATGCAGTAAAAGTAACCGGAAATGGCACAGATTCAGGTGCATCAGCAGTCAAATCTGCAAATGCAGATCTGGCGACAGCTGACATTAAAACTAGTGAAAGTACAGACATGTTCCAGTTTGTAAAAGGAACAACTTTCTATCAGACAACAGCAGGAAGTGACGTTCAGGAAATCAAGTATTCCTTTGCAGCAGAGGATACAAAGGCAACAGTAAAAGTGCTGGTGAATGGAAAAGAAACAGCTGAACTGAGCGGAAACGCAGTTCTCACAAGCGGAAGAAATCTGATCGAGGTAAATGTTACAGCAGAAGATGGCGTGACAATGAAAAAATATCGTTTCACAATCAGCCGTCAGGGAGATAACAATGCATTGTTGGAAAGCCTGCAGGTAAATGGACAAGAAGTTGTGCTGGAAGAGGGAGTTTATGAATATAGTCTTCCAATTGCAACAGGAACAACAACAGCGCAGGTTGCAGCGACAGCACAGAGTACAAGAGCAACTGTTTCCATCGTGAACGGAAAAGAGGTTACATCCGCAGCACAGACTGTTCAGGGAGACGTGACAGTTGCACCGGGAATCAATGAGATTACGATCCGTGTGACACCTGAGACAAGTGCAGAGCCGGTCTACTATAAACTGAAACTGAAAGTGCCGAATGCTGCAAATGCACGTTTGGAAGCATTAAGCCTTGGAGGAAATATATATCTGAAAGAAAACTTTGATGCAGATACATTAAAATATACAGCATCTGCAACAGAATCCGCTGTGACAATCAATGCAACAGCAGAAGAGGCGGATGCAACCGTAGAAGTTATCTGGAAAGATAAAGTGATTCAGACAGGAACAGGAAGTGCTTCGGCAGAACTGGGACTGACAGAAGGTGACAACACTGTGAAAGTGAAAGTAACTTCTGCGGACAAGTCCACAGAAAAGACTTATAAAGTAACAGTTCATGCATCAGGAGATACATGGTTATCTGATCTTGACTGGACATCACAGACATCCGGAGATTCAGGTAATCCGACAAGAAAAGATAAGAGCTGTGGAAACAACACACTGACCTTATGGGACGGTTCAAAGGAAGAAACCTTTGATAAAGGAATCGGAAGCCATGCAGATTCTACAATCATTTACGATCTGACTGGCAAAGGATATACAAGTTTTTCATCTTATTACGGTGTAGACCGTGAGACAAAGATAAATCCTTCTCAGGCAAGTATCACATTTAAGGTATATGTGGATGGAAATCTGAAGTTCACAAGTGATGTAATGGGAACTAACACAGCAAAAGGATTTACAGGTGATATTGATATAACTGATGCAACAGAACTGAAATTGGTTATGGACAAAGGTGCAAATAACTGGAGCGATCATGGTGACTGGGCAAATGCGAAACTGACAAAACCGTTTACAGCGCCGCAACCAGTAGTTGTGACCGTTCAGGTAAATGACCCGGTAATGGGAAGTGCAGCAACCGATAAGGGTGAGTATCAGAAGTATGATACCGCTACAGTAACTGCAACAGCAAAAGAAGGATATCATTTCGTAAACTGGACAAACGCAGAGGGAACAGAAGTCAGTGATGCAAATCCACATGTATTTGATGTGACAGAAGATGTGACACTGACAGCAAACTTCGCAGCAAATCCTGTAGTAAAGAAACAGTATACAGTAACAGCAACAGCAAGTGCTGAAGCAATGGGAACAGTCAGCATGGATCATGAGGACGGAATCTACGAAGATGGAGAAAAGGCAACAGTAACAGCAACAGCAAAAGAAGGACATCATTTCGTAGGATGGAAGCTGAAAGATGCAGAGGATATTTTAAGTACCGATGCGAAGTATACATTTAAGGTTGAAAAGGATGTAGACCTGATCGGAGTATTTGAGAAGGATGCAGAGCCAGTTAAACAGTATACAGTAACAGCAACAGCAAGTGCTGAAGCAATGGGAACAGTCAGCATGGATCATGAGGACGGAATCTACGAAGATGGAGAAAAGGCAACAGTAACAGCAACAGCAAAAGAAGGACATCATTTCGTAGGATGGAAGCTGAAAGATGCAGAGGATATTTTAAGTACCGATGCGAAGTATACATTTAAGGTTGAAAAGGATGTAAACCTGATCGGAGTATTTGAGAAGGATGCAGAGCCTGAGCAGGTGATAACTGCAGAAGAAATCATGCGTCGTATTATTGCAGATAAATCTTTTGCAACTTCTATTAAGAAAGATACGAAGAAACTAGTATTACCGGAAGTACCAGAAAACGCACAGATTGAGATTTGTAGTGTAAATCCAGAAGGAATTATCGCGCTGAATGGCGAAGTAACTATACCGCAAGAGGATACAGAAGTCATCGTAACAGTAAAGGTAACTGGAACAGATGGAAGTGTTGCCACTAAAGAGTTTAAGGTTATGGTAGAAGGAAACGGTGAGACAGAGAAACCAAATCCAGAGAAACCAGATAATGGAAATAATAACAGCAATAACAATGGAAATGCTGGAAATAATGGCAATAGTGGTAATAACAGCGCTAATGGAAATGTGAATCAGAGTGGAGCAAAGGAAAATAATGCTAATAGCTCAACTCCGAATGGTGGTGCAGGACAGAACACGGTAAAGGCAATCAAGACTGGAGATACAGCGAATTTCGCATTGTATGGAATTGTAATGATAGCCGCTGGGGCAGTAATCGCAACACTTGTATATCGCAGAAAAAGAAGCTAATCTAGATGAACAGAAACAGACCGTTATGAATTACGGAGCTGTGAAAAGTAAAAAATTATAGAAGACTGCCGGGATATTCTGAAGAGTATCCCGGCAGTCTTCTATAAGAAACCACTTCTTGGCTGTAATGGTTTATATTCCTTGAATGCATGTTACAACCACAGAACATTATAATCCAAAAACGAAAGAAAGGGGTAGCGCGCTAAGTGAGTGATAAGCCCTTTCCAGGTTCTGTTATTGAGAGTTCCGAATATGACAAAGAATCAGGAGGGATGAAACAAAAAATACGAGTTGTATTCTTATTTTTATGAGATACTAAAATTAACTATATATAATGATTTCTCGCTCGGTAAAAGATAAATCCAGATTCCAAAACCGTTCAATGATATCCCAGGTGGAACGAGCAAGAGTATTTGGATAAGGATAATATTTACGAAGATTCCGAGAGATTAATAAGGAAAAGGAGGAAGAGAGTAGGCTATAAAAAGTCTAAAAAGAAAAAAGTATGAAAAAGTATAATTTAAAAAGAAAAGGTATGGCAGCAGCTGCACTGACACTTGCCTTTGGAATGTTTACTCCAAGTGTTTCATTTGCGGCAGGAACTCCGGTCAATGTGCTTTCTGAAACAGAAAGCCAGATGAGTTCTGATAAAGAAGTTGTTTATGTAAACAATTATTCGGCAGCAAAACGAGATGTCAATTTTAATGACAACTGGAAGTTCTATTTGGGAGATGGATCAGGTGCGGAAGAACCGGCATTTGATGATTCTAAATGGGAACATGTAAATCTGCCTCATGACTACAGTATTGAACAAGAGTATTCAACGAAGATGGAAGCAGAAAGCGGATATCTTCCGGGTGGAATTGGCTGGTACAGAAAGAGTTTCACGCTTGGAAAAACAGCGGAGAATAAACGTGTGCGAATTGATTTTGGTGGCGTATATATGGATGCTACAGTTTGGGTCAATGGAACACAGGTGGGAAGCCATCCGTATGGATATACTCCATTCTCATTTGATATCACTGATTTGGTGAAATTTGATGGTGAGAATGTAATTACGGTAAAGGTAAATCATCAGACACCATCCAGCCGTTGGTATTCAGGAAGTGGTATTTATAGAAGTGTAGATTTGAATATTGTAAATCCTGTACATGTTGACTTATATGGGACAAAGGTAGAAACTCCAAATTTGGAAACAGAAAAAGACGGAGCGGTGACTACTAATATTAAGACAACTGTAGCCAACGATTCAGACAGAGAACAGAATGTGACATTGACTCATACCATTTTCAAAAAAGGTGGGGAGCCAAGCGCTAATATCGGAACTGTGACAACAGAAACAAAAGCGATTGCGGCAGGTGAAACCGCAGCGATTGATGCAACAGTAAATGCACAGAATCCAGAATTATGGAGTACTACAAATCCGGCGCTTTATACAGTGCGTACAGAAGTAAAGATTGGTGAAGAGGTTGTAGATACTTACGATACAGAATATGGATTCCGTTATTTTAAATTTGATGAAAATAGTGGATTTTCATTAAACGGAACAAATATGAAACTGAAAGGTGTGTGTATGCACCACGATCAGGGAGCGCTTGGAGCAGAGGCATGGAAACGTGCAATTGAGCGTCAGGTGGAAATCTTAAAGGAAATGGGATGTAACTCAATTCGTGTTACACATAACCCGGCAGCAGAAGAACTGATAAATATTTGTAATGAAAAAGGTATCCTTGTTGTAGAAGAGATGTTTGATGGCTGGCAAAATGCTAAGAATGGAAATAACAATGATTATGCCAGATTTTTCAATCAGACAATAGATGAAAGCAATCAGATTCTTGGAAAAGAAAATGGAATGACTTGGGCAAAATATGACTTAACAGCAACAGTAAAACGTGGTTGGAATGCTCCGTCAGTTATTATGTGGTCCCTCGGAAATGAAGTTCAGGAAGGTGCAACCGGTGTATTGACACAGGCGTATGCAAATGTTCAGGCGAATTTGATTGATTGGACAACTGCGTTGGATACCACAAGACCGGCAACACGTGGCGACAACGTGTTAAAAGGTAATAAGATTGGAATACCGAAAAACATGATGGATGCTATGACAACTGCAAATGGTACGGTTGGTTTGAATTATTGTTCTGGAAATGATTATGATACGCTTCATAATAGTAACCCAAATTGGAAGTTGTATGGTTCTGAAACTGCTTCAGCAGTCAATAGTCGAGGTGTATATGACAGAATAGATGGAAGTAAGACGGGTCAGAAGTTAACATCCTATGATAATTCAGCAGTTAACTGGGGGGCAGTTGCCAGCAGTGCCTGGTACGAGGTTATTAAGAGAGATTTTGTGGCAGGCGAATATGTATGGACCGGTTTTGATTATATTGGAGAGCCGACACCATGGAACGGAACTGGAAAAGGAGCACAAGGAACATGGCCGTCTCCAAAGAATTCATATTTTGGAATTATTGACACTGCAGGATTTCCAAAAGATAGTTACTACTTCTATCAGAGCCAGTGGAATGACGAAGTAAATACCCTTCATATTTTACCGGCATGGAATGAAGATGCAGTGAAGAAAGATAGCAGTGGAAAGGTTCCGGTTGTCGTTTATACAGATGCGAAAAAAGTAGAATTATTCTTTACAGATGCAAAAACAGGTGATAAGAAGAGCCTTGGGACAAAGGAATTTACACAGAAACAGTCAAATACACAAGGGTATACATATCAGTATTATGAAGGCACGGATAAGTCTGGTACAGAACATAAGAATTTATATCTGACATGGCAGGTTCCGTATAAAGCAGGTACAATTTCAGCAGTAGCTTACGGACAGGATGGACAGAAAATTTCAGAGGAAAAACTGAATGGTCGAACATCTGTAACAACCACCGGTGAGAAGAAGAATTTAAAAGCTACAGTTGACCGCGATACAATTGCAGCAGATGGAGCGGACTTAACTTATGTAACTGTAGATGTAACAGATAAAGATGGAAATATTATTCCGAATGCGGAAGATAAAGTAAGCTTTAAAGTAGAAGGCGAAGGTAAACTGGTGGGTATTGATAACGGAAGACAAGACGATCATACCTCCTATCAGGCAAATAGCAGAAATGCATTTGCAGGAAAAGTACTGGCAATTGTACAGTCTACAAAAAAAGCGGGAAGTTTCACAGTAACAGCCAGTGCAAAAGGTCTGGAAACTTCTTCAGTGACAGTAACAACGACTTCGGTAGAACAGGATACAACAGGAGAAAAGGCTATCAGTTATTACGAAATGTCTAAAAACTACTATGTAAAAACCGGTAATATGCCACAGCTTCCGAGTACTGTTAAAGCAGTGTATACAGATGGAAGTGAAAAAGAGATTCCTGTAACATGGGATGCAATTACAGAAGAACAGATTGCACAGAGTGGTACATTTTCTGTAGCAGGTACAACAGAGGCAGGAGATACTCTTACAGTAATCGTCAATATGATTGACCAGGTAGTTTCCCTGCTGAACTATTCAACAACTGTTCCGCTTGGAACGAAACCGACACTTCCGGAATCTAGACCGGCGGTACTTCAAGATGGTGAAGTAATGAATGCGTCCTTCCCAGTTGCTTGGGGAGAACCGAATGGAAGTTACGATGCAGAAGGAATTGTGACAGTGAAAGGAACAGCAGATGTTCTAGGACAGAATGTAGAGGTTACAGCGACCATTCGTGTAGAAAAACAGAAGATAGAGCTAGGCTCCAGTGTAAGTAGCGCAGCATACTTAAGTCAGGATGTACCGGAAGGACAACAGTCAGATACACTGGATGCAATTAAGGATGGAAAGAAAGAAATTGGAGACAACAACAGTGGAGGCGCAAATCCAACTTGTTGGTCAAACTGGGCAACTAGAAATACAGATCCAACTTCTGAAATCACATTCCGCTATGCTACTCAGCAGCGTGTAGGAAAAATTGTTGTATATTATTCCAAAGATAATGGTGCAATGACATTCCCTCGGGAAGGAAGAACAAAACTCTTTGTATCTGAAACAGGAGATGAAGGAAGTTGGAAAGAACTTTCAGTGGAAGAAACAATTGCGGAAAATGAAAGTCCAGAACGTGTAAAAGCATATACATATACATTTGATCCAACTGTAGCAACTTTTGTAAAACTGCAAGTAACAAATACAACTCCTCAAGAGGCAGGAAAAACAGAAACATGTACTGGTATTACAGAAGTAGAGATTATTGAGTGGAATGGTTCATATACGACCAATTCTACTGCAAATCTTTCTAAATTAACGGTAAATGGTCTTGAGTTAAGTGAGGAAGAACTTGCTGCAGGAAGTTTTGATACAGAAGCTATTGTTATTGATACAATAGACTATGTGGCAGCTGATAATGCAGCGGTAACTTATGTACCGCCGTATGAAAATAAAGCGAAGCTAATCATTGAATCAGAAGATCATACAACCAGAAATGAATTTGTCATCAACTTAGACGGAAAAGGTGTTGGAAATACAGATCCAGTTTATGCAGGACGGGATTATGATACCCAAAAAATGTCGGTGACAGCTGGAAGTGAACAGAGTGGACAAGGCAATGAAGGTCCGGCAAGATATGTTTTAGATGGCAATGAAGGTACTATCTGGCATACATCATGGAATCCGCAAGCGAGTCGTGATACATTTTGGATTAAATTTGAGTTAAATGAAATTACTAGCCTAGATGCATTACGCTACAAAGGACGTGGTGGTGCTTCAAATGGACGTATCAGTAAGTATCGAGTAGAGGTAAGTAAGGACGATCAAAATTGGACAGAAGTTTCTGTTGGAAATTGGGATAATACAGATGACTGGTATATCGCAATGTTTAATGAACCGACAGAAGCAAAATATGTTCGACTTACCGGCGTTGAAACTTATGGTGAAGGATCACAGCAGAATAAATTTGCAAGTGCTGCAGAGATTCGCTTGCGTAAAGCAGATTCAAAGACAGACATTTCAGATGCAACTGTTTCTCTTACAAATGAGAAAAAACTGGTTTCTGTTGTAGATAAAGATCATCCGGTAACATTGTCAAAAGAAGACATTGAAGTTACCTTGGGAGATAAGGTGCTCAGATATGGCATAGACTACAAACTTACTTATAATAATAATGAGGCACCAGGAACTGCAACTGCAATCGTAACAGGTATTGGACAGTATGGATATACAGGAAGTCAAGAGGTATCATTTACAATTGAGTTGAAAAAACCGGAAATGAATAATATTTCCATAAAGAGCTTCCCGACAAAAACAACATATAAAGAAGGAGAAACCTTAGATCCTACAGGTCTTGTACTTACTACATCATATGACAATGGTACAACGGCGGATGTTGTATATTCAGAAGAGACTGCAAAAGACTTTGCATTTAATCCAGATACAAAGACAGCGTTGTCTAAAGGAAATACAAAAGTAACAGTGACCTATGGTGGTTTTGAAACAGAGTTTGCAATCACAGTGACAGAAGCTAAGAAACCAGATCCAGAAAAGCCGGATCCAGAAAAGCCGGGTCCGGAAAAGCCGGATCCAGAAAAGCCGGATCCAGAAAAGCCGGATCCAGAAAAGCCGGATCCAGAAAAACCGAATCCAGAAAAACCGGATTCAGGAAACCAGGGTTCAGGTAAACCGGACGGAAATGGTAGCTCCAAAGGAAATACAGGCAATACAAACAATTCAAATAATGCAGTACAAACAGGGGATACTGCATCAGTAGGAATTTGCGTAGTTGCATTAGCAGCAGCTGGTATAGTAGGAATAGTAGGAGCTATAATGATTGGAAAGAAAAGGAAAGATGTTAAATAATCAATTTGAAGAGTATTATGTGACAATCCTTTTAAGGAGGAAATTTTGAAAAAATTACGAATTGATAGAAAGAACAAAAAAGGCTTTCAGAAATTCGCTGCAGGAGTCATGGCATTAGTAATGACTGTTTCCGGACTGACAATATCGCCAGTCCGGAGTGAAGCTGCGGCTGCAGAGTATGAAATTTATCCGAATCCACAGGTGGTTCAATATACGGAAGGTGACTATGTTATCAAAAACGAGGTCAATGTAGTATATGAATCAGGAATCGATCAGGCAACGAAAGATCGATTAGCAGAAGCACTTGCGTTGAAAGACGGGGTAACAGTGACCACATCCGAGTCAATTGAAGAGGGCAAGACGAATATTCTTGTTGGAATTGATGGTTCGGGAGAAGTTGCAGATACTTATGCAAATGAACATGTGAATATGCAGTCAGCGGATTTGTATGAAAAGCTGGACGCCTATGTATTGGATAGTAATAATGATGTGATCACTGTAGTAGGTGCAGACACAGATGCAAGTTATTATGGATTGACGACGTTGTATCATATTTTGAAGCAGATGGATAGTAATACCATCCGGAATTTTCACATTGAGGACTGGGCAGATGTTGCAAGTCGTGGATTTATTGAAGGGTATTATGGAAATCCATGGTCTACAGAAGATAGAATCAATCTTATGAAATGGGGCGGTTATTATAAACTGAATTCCTATTTCTATGCACCGAAAAATGATCCAAAGCATAATGCAAAATGGAGAGAATTATATACAGAAGAGGAACTGAATACATTAATCAGACCTTTGGCAGAAGCTGGGAATGCATCTAAATGCCGTTTTGTGTATGCACTTCATACGTTTATGTATAATCCGGTTAGATTTGACGGTAATTATCAAGCTGATTTAAAAGCAGTACAAGATAAACTTGCTCAGGTGATTGATGCCGGTGTCAGACAGGTTGCAATTCTGGCAGACGATGCGGGAAACGTAGGTGGAAATAATTATAATAAGTTTTTAACGGATATGACAGCGTGGCTGGCAGAAATGAAAAAAACATATCCGGATTTGAAACAGACGTTGCCGTTTTGTCCACAGGAATATATGTACAACGGACAGGCATATTACAAAAATTTCCCGGAAAATGTACAGGTTGTTATGACAGGCGGTAGAGTATGGGGCGAAGTAAACCAGAACTTTACCAATACATTTACGAATAATGCGGGACGCGGTCCTTATATGTGGATTAACTGGCCTTGTACAGATAATTCTAAAAGCCATCTGATCATGGGCGGATATACAACATTCCTACATCCAGGAGTTGATCCGGCAAAGATTCAAGGTATCGTACTTAATCCGATGCAGCAGTCAGAGCCAAGTAAAGTGGCAATTTTCGGAAATGCATGTTATTCATGGAATATTTGGGAAAATGCAGATATAGCAAACAAGGCATGGCAGGATTCTTTCAAATATGTAGACCACAATTCAGCAGCGAAAACGGAAGCCTCTACAGCGTTGTATGAATTGTCTAAACATATGATGAATCAGAACATGGATTCTCGAGTAACAGCATTGCAGGAATCCGTAGATTTAGCTCCGAAACTGACGGATTTTCGTGATAAATTAAAGACAGGTACAGTTACTGTAGAAGAAGCGGATGCATTGATTGCGGAATTCCAGATTTTACAGAATGCAGCTGCTGTTTATAGAGAACAGGCTGTAGACATAAAGGTTAGAGATCAGATTGTATATTGGCTGGATTGCTGGGATGATACAACTGTTTCAGCAATTGGATATTTGAATGCTATTAAGGCAATTGTCAATGAGGATGCAGATACTGCACTTCGTTATAATGCAGAAGCAAAAGCTGCATTCGAGCAGTCAAAGACACATGAACTCTGGTATCTGGATCATTATGAAAAAGCAGAAGTCGGAGTACAGCATATTGTTCCGTTTATTAAAGCGATGGCAAAATATGTAACTGATTATATTGACACCGGAATCAATCCAAATACACAGAAAAGATATACAGGAACTGTTACATATGAGCAGATATCTATACAAAATAACGCATCGGAAGATAAATATTTTGATGGAGATAACAGCAGTGAAGTATGGCTGGCAAAAGGACCATACGAAAACCCCGGAAGAGATACAATTCCAGCAGGAGCAACATTGACAGTTACTTTCCCGGAGCCAAAAACAATTGGTTCCTTCCGTTTGGTGCAGGGAGTTTCAGCAAAGAGTGATAAGTTCAGCAATGCAGATGTAGAGTATCAGATTGAGGGAACGAGTACATGGACAAAAGCGGGTACATTGTCGGATAAAGGTGATCAGACCATTTCATTCGGAAATGTTGCTAATGTAAAAGCGGTGCGTATTCATAATAATACAGTAACAGGAGGCTGGGTAAGAATTGGTGAAATAGAGATTCTTTCTCCGGCAAATGAAGATGCAAGTGGTGCGAGAGCAGGGCTTTATACGAACGTTGATACAAATATCACTGCAAGTCTGGAGGAAGGCAGAGTTTCATTAAGTAACGGAACAGTTACATTGAACAAAGACGAGTATATCGGAGTGAAACTTGGCGATATCAAAGCAATACAGAATATTACAATTCCGGCACTTTCGGAAAATGTAGTTCTGGAGACGTCTATGAATGAAATCACATGGAAGCCTTACGCAGCGGATGCAAAAAATGTAGATGCAGCGTATATACGCATTAAAAATAATGGCGAAGAAGCAAGCCAGATTACTTTGAATGATTTTAAAGTGACTTATAAGTTTGTCGGAGCTAAAAAAGTAGATACAGACTTTGAAAAAGCACAGGATGCAAATGATATGCGTGTGGCAGGAACTGTTGGAAATGTATTTGATGGAAAATTAAGTACATTGGGTATGATCAATGGAAAACAGGAAGCTGGCAAACATATCACATTTGATCTGGGACAAGTTATTCACTTTAACTCTCTGCGTTACTATATTGTAGAAACGCAGCTGAATTATTTGAGAAATGCAAAATTTGAAGTGTCAACAGATGGTGAAAATTGGACAGAGGTTATGACAGTTGGAAAACCAACTCAAAATGTGCATGATAATACAGTAGCGAAAGACATGCAAGGCATTACTCTGACCCATGATGATAAAAATCCGGGATATATGTATAAAGAAGCAACAGGGCTGAATGTAGATGGAAGATATATCCGCATCATGCCGAATGAAACATATAATCATAGATGGGTTGCAATTAATGAACTGCAGATCAATGGAGGAGAATATATTTCTCCTGAGCAGAGTAGACAGATTGTGTCAGAAGCAATTGAAGAAGTAGGAAAGCTTCCGTCTAATATGCGGGATGGAAGTTATGGTACAACTTATAAGTCTTCTAAAAAGAACAGTTCATTTACCTGGAGAGTGTTAGATCCAACATCAATCGCATCTGTTCGTCTGATACAGATCGGCGATATTTCTAAAGCAGATGTTACAGCAACTTATTTAGATAAAAGTAATGTTACAAAAGCTAGTGAAAAAGTAAACCTTGGAAAACTGAATCAAGTAATCAATGAGTTTGTTATTCCAGAAGGAAAAATGCTGGAAACACTGACGGTTACTTGGAAAGATGTAATTCCGGAAATTGCTGAGATTGAAACTTCATCAGAACGTGGCGGAGAAGTAAACAAAGAAACATTAAAAGCAGAACTTGCAAAAGCAGAGGATGACACATGGACAGCTGATAGCAAAACAGCTTACACACAGGCAAAAGAAACTGCACAGGAAATCTATGATAATGAAAATGCAAGTCAGGCAATGGTGGATTCAGCGATTAAAGCATTAGAGTCAGCACGTACAAATGCAAAGACAAAAGCGAATGAAGAAACCGTCGCAAATATGAAAAAAATGTTGGCTGAAAAAATCAGTAATGAGGAAACAATTTATACAAAAGTTACTTATTCTGCATATGCAAATGTAATTGGCAAGTTGGAAAAGGCAATGAAAACTCCGGATAATTTGTCGCAGACAGATGCAGATGAGCTGATGAAAAATGTGACAGAAGCGCAGAATAATCTTGTCTATTCTACAAGAAACAGAGAACTTGCAGAGCTGGAAACGAAAAAATATGATTTGGTTGAAGCAGATCCGTATACAAAAGCTAGTTATCAGGCGTTGACAGCGATTAAATCAGAAATTGATACGTTGGTGGCTACGGATAAAGAGGCAGAAATAGCCGGAACAGAACGTGTAAATCCAAAAGACTTTATTACTAAGAGAACTGCTTTCCAGAATAGCATGTTAAATCTAGTTGATATCAGTACTCTGAAGGCAGCGATTAAACAGTCAGAAAGCGTAGACGGTACTTTATATACGAACGAAAGTTATCAGTCTTATGTTGCAGCTGTAGAAGCAGGAAAACAACTTCTTGATGCAGGTACAAAAGAACAGGTTGCACAGGCGCTGAAACTAATCGAAGAAAAATATAATGGATTGACTACAAGTGATAAAGCAGCTTTGGAGCAGATGATTCAGGCAGCGAAGGCATTGAAGGCTGAATCTTATACAGAAGACTCTTATAAGGAATTGATGGATATTGTCGCAGAGGCAGAAAAGAGCGCTGATGATAAATATATTGATAAGATTCAAGAGGCAATGAAAAAACTGGTTAATGTAGAAGCATTAAAGGATAAGATTCAGGCGGCTGAAAAAGTGGATAAGGAGTTGTATACAGAAGACTCTTATCAGAGATTAGAAGATGCATTGAAAAAAGCGAAAAAACTTCTGAAGTCAGGTAGTGCAAAAGAAGTAAAAGCAGCAACAGAAGAATTAGAAAATGCACGTCGCGCATTGGTACAGAAAACTACAGTAGATGTAGGAGGAAATCAAAATAATGCAGGTCAAAATACAGATCAAAAAGGTCAGGCAGTGCAAACTGGTGATGAAGGAAATCTTCTTCCGATAGTTTTGGTCATGGTAGCTTGCATAGCAATAATTACAGTAGTGATTATTCGCAGGAAAAGGAAATAGGGGGTAAGAAATAAAAGCTCACTGTTGGTATTTTTTGAACCAGCAGTGAGCTTTTGTAGAGAAATTTAAATGAATTTAACAGTGTAGTCATCTATACCTGAAAGGAAGTATTAATAATCCTGAAGCTATTTCCTTAATTTTTTTCATGTGTATTTTCTCCTTTAAATTTACATTATATTTTGCATTATAGCCATGCAGTAACTAAAGAATGTACTGATTGTGGTAGATGATATAGAAAAATCCATAGAGTTTTATAGGGATTTATTTGGCTTGCAAGTGATTCTTCAGAATGAAGGAAATGTGATTTTATCGGAGGGCCTTGTTTTGCAGGATGCGGACGTATGGGGGAAGACTTTGGATGAGATCTCGATGCCATTCAATAATATGATGAGCAACATTGATGTGTATGTCACCGGAAGCAATTCTAAGTTTCTGTCCAGCGACATTGTGACTGAGTTCCGTGGCAGAGGTGATGAGATCAGAATCTATCCCCTCTCTTTTGCAGAGTTTTATTCTGTCTATGAAGGTGATTACGACGATGCCTGGGATGACTACATGATCTATGGAGGATTGCCGCAGGTCGTAGGTTTACAGAGTGAACGACAGAAGGCAGATTACCTGAAAAACATTTTTGCAAATGTTTATCTGAAGGACGTAATTGAAAGAAACAAGATCCAAAATGTGGATGAAATTGGCATTCTGGTTGATATGCTTGCATCTGCAATTGGCGCACTGACCAACCCTTCAAAGATTGCTAATACCTTTGCCAGTGAGCGTCAGATGAGTTATACAAATAAAACGATTTCCAATCATATTGACTATTTGGCAGATGCGTTTTTGATTTCTAAAGCAAACCGATACGATATTAAGGGCAGAAAGTATATTGGTGCAAATCTGAAATACTACTTTACTGATCCAGGCCTGAGAAATGCCCGTTTGAATTTCAGACAGCAGGAACCTACTAACATCATGGAGAACATTGTTTATAACGAGCTTCTGATTCGTGGCTACAATGTTGATGTGGGTGTTGTGCCAATCTTTGATAAAGATAAAGAGGGCAAGCGTGTCCGTAAGCAGCTGGAAGTTGATTTTGTAGTTAACCAAGGAAATCAGAGATACTACATCCAGGTTGCTTATGACATGACTTCAGAAGAAAAGCAGACTCAGGAGTTCAATTCTCTGCGTAATATCCCGGACTCTTTCAAGAAGGTTGTCATTGTAAATGGCAGCAAAAGACCTTGGAGAAATGATGAGGGATTTGTCATCATGGGAATGAAATATTTCCTTTTGAACGCGGATAGCTTAGAGTTTTGACATTGGATGGAACACATTGGTGACGAGAACAGATTGGTGACAGGCACTATGAAGCATAAGTAAATAGTGATTCAAATTTCAGTGTAGATAGTTGAAAGGAAGGTGTTTTGCATGGCAAAAATAGAAAGATATATAAATGAAGATTTTGATCAGTTGCTTTCTAAAATTGAAGACGGAATAATAAATGGTAGTATGTCTGCAACGCTAGAAGATGCCAGTGACTTTCGAAGTGGAACTGCGCGTTGCAGCGTTCGTGTTTTTGAGCGTTACAGCTATGCAGGAGGAAACAGAGTGAGTCTTAATATTACACTTTTTCAAAATGATAAAGATCCAGTACAACTTTCTGCAATTACAGCAGGAGGAAGCCAAGCTGTATTTTTCAAAATTAATACATGGGGGGAAGAGGCCTTTCTTGATAAGTTAATCGAGTTGTTGGATTAGTTCTAATCGTTTTATTTGCAATATTATTGCGAAAAAAATAATTAAAGTTTTACGAGGGAGGCAAATCAGCATGAAATGTCCATATTGTGGTGAAGAAATGATAAGAGGATATCTAATGAGCTCACGAGACATTACTTTTGCAGTTGATAATCTGACAAAAGTTTTTCGTATTAAAAAATCGGACGATTTGGAACTGAGTAAAGGTTCAGGCGGAATCCCTCATTGCGAAGCTTATCATTGCAGTAGTTGCAAAAAGATTTTGATTGATTATGCAAATAGATAAATTCAATTTGTAGAATTCAAAATTTTATATGAAATGTGAGATAGTGCGTAGTATTGCCAAGAGTGCTTATAGACGATAATTGATAGGAAAGTAAAATCTATGATTAAAGAAATTGAGAACAGAAGGAGTATAAGAAAATATAAAAGGCATGAGATCAGTAAGGAAATAATTGAAGATATAATTTACAGTGCGACTCTTGCTCCATCTGCTAAAAACAGACAACCTTGGAAATTTATTGTATATCAAGGTGAAGAAAAGTCTAAGCTGGTTGATGTTATGCACCAGGGAATAAAGTCAGAAAAAATCACTCATAAACTTATGCCAGAATGGGCATTTGCTATACCGGATGCTGAGAATACTGTTAGAGTTATGGAAGAAGCACCATGTCTTATAGCAGTGCTTAATACAAATCAGAAAACTCCATTTGATAGTATTGAAGATGAAAAACGTATTGTGGAAATTTGTGATTCGCTATCGATAGGCGCTGCTATTGAAAACATGATATTGACTGCGACAAGTTATGGATTAGGTACATTATGGATTGCAAATACGTGTTTTTCATATAATGAACTTATAGACTTCATTGAAACAGACAGCCAGTTGACAGGAATTGTCGCTATCGGATTTGCAAATGAAGCCCCAGCCAAAAGACCACGGAAACCTTTGACAGACATTGTTGAGTACAGATAAATAAAAAATTCTTCCTACATTTTTTTATAGGCGTTCCCCATTCGACCATTGAGTCGAGAATAGGTTTCAGAGTAAGTCCAAGTTCGCTTAGACTGTATTCAACTCTTGGGGAAACCTCCGGATAAACTGTGCGAATACGGAAGAGGTGATGAAAATGAATGAGCTTGATGAAATCACCAGAAATTAATATAGCAGAATAAAGGTTGTTTAGAAATTCCGTTGATTGTGAAAGAAGAAAAAGAGAGTATGAAAGAAGTTAGTAAAGGTATCCTCAAATGACACAGCATATTTTATGTCTAAAAGAAAAGTATCTGTTGAGGATAAGATATACGCTGTAAATCTATATCTGGATGGAAAAGAAAGCCAACGGCGAATTGCCGATATGTTTGATGTAAGTCTCGCATCTGTCCAACAATGGATTCGAAACTATGAATCTATGGGAGCAAATGCATTCAC
>OGKM01000008.1_pt1 | contig 185747 bp, 136 predicted proteins | sample 1572501 | NCBI WGS metagenome assembly OGKM01 (sample SAMEA2582154, study PRJEB24529) | metagenome | biome: Human gut stool | place: China | collected 2011
ATTGACTATAAAGAAGTAGTACAAATACGCTCTTGAGTTCTCAAACCACCACCACACCAGCAGACCGTCCCGAACCTCAGGAGCGGAACCGCCGTGCTGAGCAGCGAGATGTAAACTTACACGTCCTTGCCGATCTACGCAAATCGACCTTCCGCAAACACCGTGTAAACCGTTGAAAAATAACGTATCTCTCGGCGTGTCGAAAACACGGGAAAATCGAGTGATGAGCACCATTTCACAGCACAATCCCGCTGGAAAAACCTCAACATACCTCGCGACAGGTCAACATCCGGGCGTGTCGCACACGAGACGAACGAATGACAGAAAGGTACAAGACAAACAGCGGGCAAAACATCCAGCGGGAACAGACACAACACGACTACGCCTGACACACATCCAGCAACGTCAATTCGTCCGACCAACTTACGCCTTGCCACACAACCTGCGAGCGACTCCGTCTACCAGCGCTTGCCACAGCGCTTGCCACCATTGCCGGGCCTGCCACCGGCGCCCCACGGCCCGCGCCCCTCGGCATGCAGCACACCCAGATGATGCTTCATGGCGACCAGCATGATGTGCGTATCTTCCAAGCCAAGATGTCGTTCGCTTTTGGATGCATCCAACGCGCCCTGACGTTTGGCATACGCATCCAACGTATTGTTGCCGTGCGGATGCTCATCATCGGGAATCGACCCCTCATCCCAACGACGGCTCATCGGCAATGTGTCGATGATCGTGATATTGCCGGCACGATAGCTTTCCGCATATCCGGCGACGTTCAGCATGAAAAAGCTATGCTCGAACCGGGCGTTATGCGCAACATATGGCTGCTGTTCGAGTCGTTGCAGCAATCCGATCTGAGCTTCGGGCCATTCGTCGAACAGACGAAAGTCCGCGCTGGCGCGATCGCGCACGTCAATACCGGTAAGGTCGAGAATCAGAGGATTACCAAGCAGCGCATTCTGCGCGGGAACGCCGAAGGAAAGACGTGCCTGGCCATATGCATCGCCGGACTCGTAATAATCCTGTTCGTAGCGGTAGCCCGCGGGCTCGCCGGCAGGACGAGGCGAGATCATGTTCATGAATTCGAATCCGGCATCGATGATGTACACGCGAGCCGGATCCGTACCCGTAGTTTCGATATCAATGCCCATCACCGTGTCGACGTCACGGCCGGGAAGGTAGGCGTCACGCCAATCCGACTTTTTGTAATCCGCCAAACGTCGGTCCTGCGCGGCTTCCACCAAGTCAGCGGAACCACCAGCGGATCCGAGGGAGCCATAGTCGAACACCTTCGAGCCTCCCGGACTCGTCACCCCGCTCAAATTCGCGCGTGACATGGCGTAATCGCTGGCCCGCTTCTGCTCACGTTCCGCGGCACGACGTTCGGCACGGCCATTGACGATCTGCGCGGTGCGATCCTGAATATCGTCAAGATTCACGCGGCTTTCCGCTCCGGCAACAGACTGCAGCACAGGCACTATCACCCGCTCCCGCCGCTCTTCGGCAATCGTCCACAATCCCATCGCAACACCAATACGCCGCAACACGGCAATTTCGTCGCACAACCTACGGTTCGCATAGGCGAGCGCGCGAGGCAAACGGTATGAAGCGATCAGACGGTCGAAATCCGTCATGAAGGTGGTATTGCATTGCGCGATGATGGATTCGAGCCGGTCACGGACCGCTAAATCCTTTTTCAGCAGATTATGCAACTGTTGGACGGATAGTACCGAATCCTGCATGGAATCCGTTTTCTCCGAGGTCGACGAAAACGTGGTATCCGCGGCATTCAGAACGGCGATCAGGTCGATGCCTTGGCTTTTGGCGGCTCCGATGCCGTGTTCCAAGTCGAGAGACATGACCCAATGCCAGTCGATGCGCTCATTGTCGGCGTTTTTCGGCATCGATGCCGACCATTGGCTGATGTCTTGTTTGGCTTCGGTAAGCCAGGAACGGCCCGTCTTTGCTTCGTTCATACTTTGCATGGTAGCCGAGAGGGGGCGCAGTACACGTCGGCGCGTACAAAAAACCATGATGCTTCTCGGATAGCGCAATCTTAAGTTTTTTTGAGATTCGAAAGGTTATCTTGGGTTCGTTTTATTTCGTTGATTTTCGGTAAGAGAAAGAACAATGCTACGAAAAACGATTATGTTCACCAAGCATTCGTCGTCAGGATACGATCATGCGCGTTGCAGACGGAGCACGACGTCGCGTACGAAATCATTCCATCGCAACGCGAACGCCGATATTGTCGATAATGCTGCGAAATGCAAACATGGTTACGCTCATACGTGCGTCTGCCGTGGGGAGTGTGATGCGTGCGCGCGTTGCACTGGTTATGCGCATGGTGGTATGACGAAAAAATGACGGTATGACAAAAAGGGAGAGGCCTGTGGGCCTCTCCCCCTGCAGGATATTCCGCGGATTCCACAACGATAGGATTCCGTGACAATCGGATTCCGCAGCGTTTTTCGCCGCGCATGTATGCGATTTGCGGCGTGCGCTCCTGGTTTACAGTTCGAATCCGAGTTCGGCGGCGGCTTCGGTGGGAACCGGATCGTCGCACCAGAAATCCTCAAGATTCTCGTTGGTGGCGAGGCTGCGGATTTCCGCCTTGTCGATATACAGTTCGCCGCTCAGATGGTCGGTTTCGTGCTGGAAGATGCGGGCCGGCCAGCCGTGCAGATGTTCCTCATGCTGTTTGCCATCTTCATCCTGCCAGCGGGCGGTGATGTCGAGCCAGCGCTTGCGTACCGCCTGATAGCCGTCGAAGCTCAGGCAGCCTTCGTAGAAGCTGCGGGTTTCGGTGCCGATCGGCTCATAGCTGGGGTTGATGATGACGTGGAATGGGAATTCGGACGCTTCGCGCGGGTCATCGTCATCGTCGTCGCGCACATGGTCTTCCACCACGGCAAGCGCCAGTCCGAGGCCGATCTGGGTTGCGGCGAGACCTACGCCCGGCGCTTCGATCATGGTGACGCGCATGGTTTCGATGAGCTTGTCAAGTGTCTTGCGGCTCAGTTGGCCTTCGTAGGCTGCGGTCTGCTGGCGCAGTACCGGTTCACCTGCCTGCACGATGGGAAGCAGCTGTTCCTTGCCGCCGGTTTTGATGAGTTTTTCGACCTCGCGGTTGAGCTCGAGGTTGACTTTCGAGTTACGTCCAAACATGGGGTTCCTTCGCGGATTGGTTCGGGATTTTGGATTGCCAAATACTGTGTGTCGGCGGTGTGATTACAAGGCGAGTTCTTCGGCCACGACTTTGGCGAGACGGTCGCAGACCTCGTCGGCCTGCTGCTGGGTTTCCGCTTCAGCCATGACGCGCACGAGCGGTTCGGTGCCGGAGGGACGCAAGAGCACGCGGCCGGTGTCGCCGAGCATTTTCTCTTCGCGTTCGACGGCCGCCTGCACTTTGGCGTTGGTTTTGGCTGCGAGCTTGTCGACGTTTGGCACGTTGATGAGGGTTTGCGGCAGTTGCGGGAAGTCGGATGCGAGTTCTTTGAGACTCTTGCCGGAGTTGACCACTTCGTTGCACAAGGTCAGTGCGGTGAGTGTACCGTCGCCGGTGGTGGCGAATTCGCGGTTGATCACGTGGCCGGACTGTTCGCCGCCGAGCGAATAGTCGCCGCGCAGCATTTCCTCAAGCACGTAACGGTCGCCCACGCCGGTTTGCACGGTTTTGATGCCCATGGAACGCAGGGCGAGCTTCAGGCCGAGGTTGCTCATCACGGTTACCACGAGGGTGTCGTGGTTGAGTTTGCCCGCGTTTTTCTTGGCACGTGCAAGAATGCCCATGATCTGATCGCCGTTGACCATATTGCCTTCGCCGTCTACGGCAAGGCAACGGTCGGCGTCACCGTCGAATGCCACGCCCAAGTCGGCTCCGGAGGCTTTGACCATGGCCTGCAGCTGTTCGGGGTGTGTGGATCCGGCGTTCTTGTTGATGTTGTAGCCGTCTGGCGAAGCGTTGATCACGATCACGTCGGCTCCTGCGCGGCGCAACGCTTCCGGCGCGACCACGGAGGTGGCGCCGTTGGCGCAGTCAGCCACGACTTTCAAGCCTTTCAACGGTGTCGGCTGGGACTTGTCAGGCCCGATGGGGGCGATGGTGGATACCAGATGGTCGATATACAGGTTGGTTGCGGTTGCCGTGTCGTGGCTGATACGTCCCACGCCTGCACCGGTCGGGCGTTCCCAATCCTGGCCGAGCACGTTTTCGATTTCGTCTTCTTTGGTGTCAGGCAGTTTGAATCCGCCGCGTGCGAAGAATTTGATGCCGTTGTCGGGCATGGGGTTATGGGATGCGGAAATCACGGCACCCATTTCCACGTTCAGCACGGAAGTCAGGTATGCGACACCCGGAGTTGGAATAATGCCCGCGTCGATCACGTCGAATCCACCTGCGGACATGCCTGCGGACAGTGCCGCTGCAAGAAAATCGCCGGAAACGCGAGTATCGCGGCCGACCAGTGCACGGCGACGACCGTCGAATTCGCTTTTGTCTCCATCATCGCCAAGCACGCGCACCGCAGCATCGCCCAAATCCAACGCAAGCTGTGCGGTCAAAGCCCTATTCGCCAATCCTCGAACACCGTCTGTTCCGAACATACGTGGCATGAGTCTCAAGTCCTCGCTATCTCAAGTTATATTGCCGTGCACCATCGTACTCAACGGGTTCACCATTCAACGAAACAGTCGAGAGCATGTTGCGATACCTGCATACTGCGGTACGTAATGTTGCGCAAACCGCAGTATGCAACGGCGCGGGCTTTTCCGCAATCTCACGTTTTCGCAATATCGCGTTATTCGCGCAATACCGCATTCGACAGTTGCGCCACGAACAGGCCTTGGTCTCGAGTGACGATTTGGGCGCGACCGGGCGCCGCCTTCTTCGGTTTGACTTTGCCGATCAGCTGGCCTTCGTTCGAATCTCCGGACAGCAGAATGCCGGTCATGCCGAGATCATGGAACGTCTGCAATACCGGATCGTACATGGCTCGGCTCGCACCGCCGGTTCTGCGGGCCACCACCACATGCAATCCCAGATCGGAGGCCTGCGCCAAATATGGCACCAACGCACGCAGCGGGTTGCCTCGGCTGGTGGAGACCAAATCGTAATCGTCGACCAGCACGTAAACTTCCGAACCCGTCCACCAGGAACGGTCGCGCAACTGTTCGGCAGTCACGTCCTGGCCCGGAATGCGGGTTTTCAGGAATTCCGCAAGCGCGTCGAGACTTTCCGTAGCCTGTTCGTCATTGGTCAGGTACGCTCCAAAATGCGACTGCGGAATCTGCGCAAGATTCGCACGACGATAATCCAACATGAAAATTTTTGCTTTTCCATCCGGATAGCTTCGTACGATTTCGTTGATTATCACGCGAAGGAATGTAGATTTCCCCGAACCGGCGTCACCGAATAGGTAACAGTGCGGTTCGGTGTTGAAGTCGAACACCACTGGAGACAGTGCGTTCTCGTCGATACCGACCACCATGTTGCCTTTGGCGAGCTGGTTGGATGCCTTTTGACGCATGACGGAAGCCATCATCGCCTCGTACGGCAGGTTTTCGGGCAGCAACCGCAGCTTCGGACCATGCGGATGGCCTTGCCATGCGGAACGTACTTTGGCGATGAGATCGTTGATGCCGTCGGACACCGTCGCCGCATCATGCCCGCCATCGATGCGGGGCAGCGCTGCGAGCGTATGCAGTTTGTTGGCGCTCAGGCCACGGCCAGGCGCGCCCTTGGGCACGGTGTCGGCAACGTGGCGGTCGATTTGCGAATCGCTCGGATCGCCCAAACGCAGTTCGAGCTTGGTGCCGATAAGGTCGCTGATATTGGCACGGATTTCCATCCAACGGTTCGCGCTGAACAACACGTGCACGCCGAAGGTGAGACCACGGGCAACGATCTGCTGGACTTTGGTTTCCAATTCGTCATAGTCGCCGCGGAATACGCCCCAACCGTCGATGACGAGGAACACGTCGCCATATCCGTCGTCGACCTTGCCTTCGGCGCGACGGCGACGATACGCGTCCATGCCGTCGATGCGCTGTTCTTTGAAGAATCGTTCGCGCGCGTCGATGATGCCGCTGACTTCGGCAAGCGTACGACGGACTTTTTCATCCTCATTGCCTGCCGCGATGCCGCTGACATGTTCCAATCCATCCATGGAGGAGAACGCGCCGCCACCGCAGTCGATCACATAGAACTGCACTTCGAGCGGCGAATGCGTGAGCGCCAACGATGCGACGATGGAACGCAACATCATGCTTTTACCGCTCAACGGGCCGCCCACCACTGCCACATGGCCTCCCGCACCGGCAAGATTGAGGGCCATGACGTCTCGCCTCTGCTCGCGTGGCTTGTCTTCCAACGCGCATGGTACGACAAGCGCTCCGGCATTGCGCCACCTTGGCGAAATCAAGCCATACTCCTTGGTGACGGTCAGGTCCGGCATGAAATCGTCGAGCGAATTCGGCGTGACCAGCGGAGGCAGCCACACCACGTGCGCGGGATTGCCTTTGCCTCGCATCTGTTCCACCGCATACTGGAAGGTGGTGGTTTCGCCGTCCAACCCCTTCGGCACGCCCGACACGTAAGACGCGCGGAAGCGGGTGATGGTGCCGTCAGGCGATTTCAGATAGCCGATGCCAGGCAGGCTTGGCAGATCGTACGCGCCCGTAATGCCCAGCACGGCACGGGATTCGGTTGCGGAGAACGTTTTCAGACCGATACGGTATGACAGGTGCTCGTCAAGACCACGCAGCTTGCCTTGTTCCAAACGCTGCGATGCGATGAGCAGATGTATGCCCAGCGAACGGCCGACCGCGCCAATGCGAACGAACGATTGCACGATCTCGGGTTTCGCCTTCAACAGTTCGGAGAATTCGTCGACCACGACCAATAGTGACGGCAACGGTTTAAGATCGCTACGCCCGCCGTTGACACGCATCTCCTCATATTCGGTGATGTTGGCAAGGTTGCCCGCATCTCGCAGCAGCTCCTGACGTCGGTTGACTTCGCCATCCAGCGCGTCTTCCATACGGTCGACGAGCGACGCTTCCTTGCCGAGATTCGTAATGATGGATGAAATGTGAGGCATGCCGTCCATACCTGCGAAAGTGGCGCCGCCTTTGAAGTCGATGAGTACGAAATTCAACTGGTCCGGGGAATGGCTCAACGCCAACGACAGTACCAGGGTTCGCAGCACTTCGGATTTACCCGAACCGGTGGCGCCGACGAGCACGCCATGCGGGCCCATGCCATGCTGGCCCATCTCTTTGATGTCAAGGAACGCGGTACTGGTGTCGTCGAATAGGCCGATCGGCACGCGCAAACGCTCCTTGCCCACACGATATGCCCACAGTTTCGCCAGATCGATATGACGAATATCGCTGATGCCAAGCAGATCAGGCAATTCGGGGGATTTCTTGCGATTGACGGATTGTGAGGAATCGTCTCCGGTTTCGTTAACATGCACGCTCTTCAAGCGTTTCGCTATGCAGAGCGCCTCTTCCACAGTCAATTCGTCCGGTTGGATTTCCACAGGCTTGAGTGCCGTGGAAAACACTTCAACCATATTGATGTCGCGCTTTTCGAGAACGTTCAGTCCTTCCTCAACCACGGTCTGCGAATACAGCACACGAAGCACGTCATCTTCCTCGAGCTCCCCCCAATCATTCGGCATGTCGAACACGGTCACTCCACCGAGGCCGTCTTCAGCGAACAATCGGGACTCTCGAGACAATACAGTCCGGTCGAATCCATCATTGATCACCAAAACATGAGGAGCAATCTCATTATCTCCGGTACGCCTGTTGCGGTTCAGCACTTCCTCGCCTATCAGCGCATCAACTTCGCGCACGTTGCTCGTCAGCATAAATCCATGACCGTTATACGTGCCTTCCAAGTATTTCTCGTTCAGCACACGGTTATGAGGCAGCAACCGTACCCATTCCCACTGCCCCATGCGATCAGCGGATGCCAGTACGAGCACTCTGCAGCATTCAGCCGGATGCCAAACCGCCGCTTGACAGATCATGGCTCTTGCGAGCGCCTGCGTCTGGCTTTCGTCTCCAAGCAATTCCACACGCTTGTATTTCCTCAGGTCAATGCCGTAAGGCATATTGTGCAACGTTTTATGTGCAAGCATGAAACGATGCGCCGCCGATGCCGAAACCGGGTCGAGCTGCGCGAGTGGAGGCAATTCAGGTGATTCAAGCTGCAGGCACAATGGCACACTATGCGTGCCGCAACGTAATATCATGAAATCGTCGTCTGCGGGAACACGTTCCCAGCAACGTTCCGGTTCCTGGGCGATCGCCGTCAACGAGGATGGGGATGGAGCGTTCCACAATGCGGCATTGCGTTGTTTCCTTCCCGCGGTGCGCACGGTTTTGCGTATGCCAGCCAAATAAGTGAGATATTCACGTCTTGCCGCCGTGAGGTTCGCCATGCGTTGCGAACGTTGGCGGAAGCCGTTGACCGCCACGAATCCCAATGACGACACCATGAACATGCCGCCGGTAAGCATGCCGGTGAGTCCCGAATTGGTCATCAGCATCATGACCATGGCGCTGGCGGTGCCCAACAATGGCACCAACGATGTGAGCAGCGTGTTGACACCGTCGCTGGGTTCAAGCTCGGGTGGTGCCTGCAATACGATTTTTCCTTTTGGAGGTTTGGGACCTTCGAGCCTGCTGTTTTGTTGTTCCGCAGTAATAGCCATCAACGCCTCCTGCTTTTCGATGTGATGATGCTGCAGCCCATGTCTCCCAGTCCGATGCGGGATCCGACATGCATACGCGTTCGGACGTTCGGTTCAAGTTCCGTCTCTTCGCCGCTTTCGTCAAGCACTCGCGTACCGTTGGTGCTCGCTAAGTCAGTGATCCAGATTTGGTCGTCCACCAATTCGATCCGAGCATGGTTTCGTGAGACCGTACCAGTATGGTCAGGCACAGCCAACGCGATGTCCCCTGTCTGCTGCGGGGCTGGCTTGCGCCCGAGAATCAATGAAGAAGGCACGCTGAGAGTTCGCTTGGAGCCATCTTCAAAGAAGAGAAAGGTTTGGGGTTTCTCAGGAGGTGTCACTGGCACCGAGGCCGTCTGTTGTTCAACCGTTGTCCGAACCGGATACATCGGCTTTTCCGAAGGCATGGGTACAGGAGAAACCTGTTTTGCCGTTGGCATGGGAACCGGTTTGGACACGTCCGCCACTGTTTTGGGAAGAGGCACGGGAGGAGTGGGCTGCATCCGAGGCATGGGAACCGGAGGAATTTGCCTCGATACGACCGGTTGTTCCTCCAACGCCTCAACACGTTGATGAATATCGACGCATCCCAAAGATGCCAGTCTGTCTGCCCATCCCTGATGCAAATCATCCTTGGCGAACAACGGTGAGCAAATCACCGCAATCAGACCTATGACCAACGCAAGCGTGGATCCGATAAGCACACAATACTTCACAAGAATCCGGCCCATTCCGGCGGGCAAAGTTCCCGCCGTGACGTCACGCATGCCTTCCACGCGAACCGTACGCAAACCGAACATCATATTCCCCGGAGTCAGACCGCGCGAACCTTCTCCAATAGCCAGCACCGCAACCGATTCGAGCATCACCAGGAACGTGACGGGAATATTATGTCCGAGCAAAGCCGCAATCACGCCGCAAAGCAATACGAAACCGCAATCGACGAATGCGGCCGCACATTGTTTTCCGGCTCCTGCCGGACGACATCTCATTACGGAATTCGAATCCGACATCACAATCCCCTTATGTACTGCAACGCGCCAGCTGCGAAGAAAGCCGCCACAGGCGTGACCATCATGGACAGGAAGCACAACGCATCGCCGGCGCGAGACAATACAAGCGAATGAAAACCGCCTTTTTGCACAGGAATGGCATATACCAGCAGAACGCCAATCAGGCCAATCGCGCATACGCCGAACAGCCTCATGTTTTCGGTTGTCATGAAGCCCCAGGCCCTCACGCAGGCCATAGCCATCACCATCACCGCAGACAAACGCATGCAGTACCGTTCGAAAGGTCTGCCCGACCGGCGCGGCTTAAGGGTGAGAAAGAGAAACAGGGCCGCGGTAAGCACGAGAAAGCCGACAGCATCATACATCCGATGGAAATCGCAGAATGCGACCAATGCCGCGTACGGCAATACCAGCAGCGCCAAGCAAAGCACGAAACCGGTCGCGTATCGGGCCTGAAACGTCTGCATATCTTCACGAATATCAACTTGGGTCAATACACGGGCCTCTTCGGGAATGCCACCGCGCACCGTCCAACGACGTGTCATGTAGGCACGCCATTGCACAAGATAACGGTCCGGCACATGCACCACGATGTTCGGCAGCATTTGCAGACAGCATATGGCAGCGGCAAGCACCAAACCGGCAAGCAGCCGTACGTCCAACGAACACATCAGCGTTCCCGTACTGGCGAGCAGCAACAGCAACGATACGGCAAAGCATGCGGATATCACGCCATTAAGCACCGGCTGATCAATGCAAACCGTCATTAACGACATATTGAGGCATACGCAAGAAGAAGATAGGAAAACCGCCGCCGCGATCGGCTGAGCGCAAGGTTCAACGCAGCTCGCCGCCACACCGGCACACACCGACAGCAGCACAGCGCAAGCCATGGCAACCAGCGCAACGGTTTGCTCGTGTGAGCGTATGCTCACCACGCATAACCGATCACAAAACAGCATCAGCAATATGAGGCTTGCCACAAGCAGCACAGGCAATCCTCGCATCCGCTCGTCGCCACCGGGAAGCAACACGCTTTCGGACAGCACCGTAACGGCAATACCAGCAAAAAGCACTGCGCAGACGAGCGATACAATGCATATCGCCTGTAAGTCAGCTGGCTTGGTTTCTTTGTGCCGCATATTGGCTTTCCCACTCACGCAGACGAGTCATTCCTTTATCGAGCGCAACACGAGCCTGGGCCGCTTCATTATCTTCGTCGTCCGCATCCTCCACGCTATCTCGCACATAACTCATATTCTGCGCGAGGTAACCACGTACTTCACGCGCTTCCGGAGACTTGTCAATGCCAGCAAGGATGTCTTCCTCACAGGTTTTCCCCATGTCGATACGCTGCTGCAATACTTGCCAAGCGCGCCCACATTCACCTTTACGCCGCTTATTTTCAAGTTCTTTCGTTTTTTCGGCTATTTTTTCATCTATTTGAACTTTCTCTTTTTCGAATTTCGCCCGCTGCTTGTCAAGCCGGGCAGACAGTGAATCCATTTGGTTCATGAAAGCTTCGAATTCCGCTGATGTCATTCCACTTCTCTTTTCTTCGCACATAAAATTGTCGTACCGAGGTCATCGTCCGTTTCGCAATGCAAGTCATAACGATGCGGTTGGAAGGACATGACGATTATCTTCCATCGGACGATCCACCGGATGCCCCGGCAAACGCTACGTCATTCGACGTACTGCCAGTTCCACCGTTCGACGTGCCTCCGCCAAAAACGCTCAGCATGCCCTCTGTTTTTACGGAAAGCCGTTGCATAACCATGAGGCATACACACAATCCGTTAAGGGCTTCATACAGATTGTTAAGATATTCCACGATATCGGATGCCCATTGAATCGCCTGGGTGACTTCCGCAGCGACAGTGACCGTAGCGAGCACCGGACCGGCTCCAGGAATAATCAGCTCACCCGCAATAAGCTTCAACAGCGAAATGATTTCACTCAACGTGTCGAATATCAGATTCAATGTTTTTTCCGCATTGTCCGCCAAAGCGTTCAACGCCTGGGCCATTTCCGAACATGGCTCCGGAGCTTCCACAAGCGCGTCGGCCACCGCCTCATTGCGAACAACATATATGTCCGCGGCCTGCCCAGACCACACTGTCTCGTCGAGACTATTGGAAATTTCCAATAACGCCGTCTGCACTTCAGGCAGTGTTTCAGCCAGCGACTGCCATTTTCCCGCAGTATCGCGAAGCTCATCCCAATCGCCGAAGAATGGTTTCCTGACCCACTCATCTATAGGACTGACACCAAACAATGCCTTGCAAATGAAGTCAACACCTGAGATGGCAATGCGAAGCGTAGTAATCTTGCTATCCAGCGTTTTCGCCAAATCATGCGCACTTTGACGAGTCAAATCCCCTTCCAAAGATTCTGTGAACCTTTTTGACGCATCCTCGAACTTCTGGCTTTTCCTTCCGATGTCTTTCTTATCAAATCCTGTTTTTTCCAGGATTCTCCCAACCACTTTGTCGGCTGACGTGTAGCCAAATTTCTGCCCGGAAAGGAGGGCTGAGGCAGCCTTTCCCACTTTCCTACTGTCATAGGCCTCGCCGACTTTTTGATAAAACTTCAAGTCGCGTTTAATGTCGCTTAAATCGTCTGGAACATCGATGGTAATCGGGCCGAAATGCAAGTCGTTGGCAGAGCCATCATCTTCTTTTGCAGCCATACTCTTCCCCTTGTGTATAGTTTGAATGTGATATTTACCCGGTTACGGCCGGATATGCTTTGCACAGCATCCTGTTTTATTGAATCGTCGTGCGTTCAGGTAGCTGAATGGTTTCTCTGTCTTCGTACAAGGCACGAAGCTCATCCGCCGTTCTTCCCAGAGGATCTTTAGCTGCGATGCTTTGCCAGGCTTCATCCTCGGCTTGCTTACGCATGGCTTCCCTTGCCGCTTCGGAATCTCCGACGCGGACGGCGACATCGTAATCGCCGTCATTGTCGTAGTCGAGGGCAACGTACCGCGAATCTTCATCCTCATATACGCTGAAACGGGCATTCGCGCCTGAATCGGAGTTCATGGACACGTCATCCACGCCATCGTTGTCCGCATCCAGATCAAACGAAGCGGATCCTGTTTTGCTTGCATCAGAAGGCATCGGAATGGTGGAATTGTCACGCTTTGTCAGAATAACGGAACCATCCGCCCCAATCACGGCATGCGTATTGCCATCAATGAGATTCAGAGAGTAGTCGTCTTTGGCGTTTCCATCCACATCCAATCCAATCGTGGTTGGTCTTGTTGGAAGTGGAACCTCATTGAAAATCGGATAAGTGTTCGATTCCGCCGCATCACGCGCACCATCAGATGTTGTTTTTTTCTGATCATGGCCGAATTCTTGCGATCCCGACGCCATTGCACCAGAACCTGTCGCAGATGATGCCGGACTTCCTGCCGCTTCGGAACCATCGTCGGATCGACCATTAAACTGATCCACTGGCTGATATTGCTTGCTTTGCAAGGAATCAGCTCTTGAGCCACCACCATTGCCAAAGCTGCCGCCATAGCCGGAATTGCTGCCTATTCCGCCATTTCCCTCGGACCGTGCGTTATGAGGATCCGAGGAATCCAACTTGTCATCCACCTGCTGAAGCAGTTGCAGAATCTTCTTCAGCGCTTCAAGTATCTCCTCTTCAGTGGTGGTGGAATCTTCTACGGTCCCCTGTATGGCCGAAGCAATCAATTTCAACATTGCTTCAACGTTGGCCAAGTATTCTTGCGTAGACTGCTTCGCCGCTTCATACGCCGGTTCCAGGCATTTGAGAATCAGCCCGAAATTCGGGGTTCCCGCAGACACAAACTGCGCTTTTGCCATAGCGAACTGTTGTGCGGCCTGTTCATAGTTTTTCGCCGACGTTTCCAGATCGGACGGGTCAACGCATATGCATGAGGAAGACACTGCCTTCGCTCCTTTCCTGTTCAACAAGAGAACGTTTTGTTCAACGACGTGCGGTCATGCGCATAGCGCATTCCGCCCATGCCTCATTCACCGGGACGCCTGCGGTGACCTGCCATGGCCGCCAACGGCTTGGGCTGGAATTCTTCTTCCTCTTCAATGGTCGGAGCAATGTAGCCCAAGGAGTTGCGTCTCTTATCCTTGCTCTGAGACGCACCGCCACGCCCCATACCCATCATTCCCGGAGTGTTTGCACGAGATGACGCCGCAGCTTCGGCACGCGCAATTTCTCCCTTGCGCAATCCCGCAGCCATACCGGTTGCACCTTTGATCGACGAGGATGCAATGGACGCCTTGACCGGATTGTTCGCATAATACGAACCGACGCCGGAGCCAGAAACCGCTGCCATGGAAGCTTCAGACAGTGCTCCGGAACTTGAACCAGCTCCACCTGCGAGCTTGGATACGGCTAACGCTCCACCGGCACCGATGCCAGCGCCAGCGCCAGCCGCCACCGCAGTACGCCCGATTCCGGAACCCGATCCCGCAGAGCCTCCGGACATGCCGCCATGGGCGGAACCGGAACCGTTATAGCTCATATCGCTATCCACGGCCATGTGGTTCCGATACACGTAGCGGCCTGTCGCCGGATCGTATACGTATAGGTTACGGTCAAGCCAACGTCCGCTTGCCGGATCATACACGTATTTGCTTGTGTCGATCCATTCACCGGTGTTCGGGTCAAACACCCGACCATTATGGCTATTGTTATTGTCACCGCCCGTATCGGCAGCGTCCGTAGGGTTGTTACGTGGAGGAAGAGGCGGCGTAGGGCTCACGTTGGGCCGGGAGATTGAGGCCGAACCTGATTTGGGGGTATTGGAGAATTTCGATGATGCGACAGCCGCACCGCCAGCGGCCGCGAGACCAGCGCCACCTGCTACGGCAGCTGAGATTCCAGTGTCGCCAAACGAGGTGGGATACACACCATCGTTTTCCGAAGAATTGTTTTCACCATCCTGTGCTGGCCACAGGCCGTTGATATCGACAACGGGAGCAGACGGTAAATCATTTCTAGGACACTTCTGCTTACATTCTGACTTAATTCGCTGGTATTCCTTCTTTGCAGTCTCCTCTCGTTTATCGGCAAGCATGTTTGAGATCAGGCTGACGCCGGCATTTCCAATTATCCCGGTTAATGTTCCTAATCCGGGAACGACAATATTCAATGGCGTTTCAGCCGCTTTAATAGCTTGTTCAATATCACTGGTCAACCTAGTGCCGGGCAGCTCCACATTCCTCGCATCGTCGATCGCCTGATTGTATGCGTCAACAGTCTTAAATAGTTTACGCAAGGCTGTTGGTATGTCCACATCCTCAATACCTTCGGAAATTCCTTGAGCGCATTCCAAAGCTACCTTTTGGGTTTCGCCCCCAAAAACATAACCTTCTTCAAGTTCCTTTTTCATGGTTTTGAGTTTCGCGGCGGCATCATCTATGACTCGTTCAAACCGTTTGAAATCGTCAAATTCCTCAATAGACCACTTGGCGGTATTGGCGATATCTGACAGTTTTTCCTCATATGTTTCCATAAATCTTCCTCTCGTGTCTTCTTACCCGCTATCGTTTATTGCCTAGGCGGCAATGGCGGTTGAGGAACGTGCTGACCGACCTGCCCGTTCCCAGCCTGCGTTGGAGGGTACGCGTATCCGGCCGGCGCACCGGCGTTCGGATACGAGCCAGTGACGGGAGCGGACCGCGCCGCGGGACCGCCATACGATGGCGCCACACCATACGGGACCGGCGGAACACCGGCCCCACCGACGGTTCCAACCGGCACGGCACGGCCCGCATCCCTCGCCCTCCGCATCCTGCGGACCAGCACCGCCGCCAGCACCACGCCAGCCAACACCAGCACACCGGCACCCGCCAGCACCACGGGAACCACCCACGACGGCACCACGGACGAACCCGAAGCATCCGACGCCATATCCCCGGCGACCTTCCCATCCTCCTCATCGGCCGTGGCCGTCGCGGAATACTTCATGCAATCGCTCCCGCCGTCCGCACGGCACGACTCCACCTTCTCCCACGCGGCCTGCTGACGCTGCAGCTCACGACCCACCAAGGACGCCTCGACCGTAACCGAAATCCTCTCCCCGTTCGGAGAGAACACGTCGGTATCCGCTACTCCATTCCTCCCCAATGGGGATGGATACTCGTACATGCCCTTGGTCTCCTCATGCTCCCCGCTGGTCTTCACGGCCCATTCCAGGAGCGGGTTCACATCCGGGTACCGGGTCGGATCGACCGACAGCAACTTGCCTGGATCCACGATCCCGAAACCACGCTTGTGTTCCGGATCCAGTTTCGGCCCGCCCGACGCGTTGCCCTTCGTGTTGCGAATCAGGGACTGCAGGATCTGGTTGCCCGTCGCATCCGGCCACCGCTGCATCACGAGCGCGAGATACGCGCTCAGATTCGCCGCCGCGGTCGACGTGCCGCCGCCAGTCAAATCCATCTCACGCGAATCCGTGCTCCGGTAGGACGGCACGCCCACGCCCGGACTCAGCACCGAAACGTTCCCGTCCATCACATCCGACGACTCCTGCAGATTCCCCGCCGAATCCACCGCGTTCACCGTCACCACACCGGGGAAATAATCAGTCGTGCCCGGAGCGCCCACCAGATCATATAGGCCAGCCCAAGAGCCATTGGACCTACCTGAGACCATCACCACGCCATGGCGCAGCGCATACAACATATAGTCTCGGAAAATAGCATCACTGACATCCCCATACCCGAACGACATATTGATGATCCTCGCGCCGGAATCAACCGCATCACGAACACTCGGACCTATTGTCTGCACAGTGGATTCGTTATTCTGAGTTCTGCAGGCAAGAGGCATATTAAGCTCTCCCAGATTGCCCTTTGAGTCCGCGTCCAGCATATAGGCAATCACGGAAGCCCTAGAAGCGATGCCTTGGATACCGGAACCACCATCCCAGCCGCTACCGTTACCCGCAATCAGCGACACCATGTGAGTGCCATGCGTCATCATGTATCCACTGGACGAAAGGACCGTTGGATCATCCGTGGAAACCGGCTCGGAGGAAACGGAACCATCACCGGTTTCCAGATAGCAGGGCTGGCCGCCCTCGGTCACCAGCTTGTACGACACGTCCGCGCCCGCCAGCGCGGGATAGTCGGACACAATCTGATTATCAAGCACGGCGACCTTCACGCCCTTGCCGGTGATACCCGACGCCCATGCGTCGCGCACGCCCATACCATCGACACGCCAATCCACACCATCCGAAGCCACCGCCGACGGCACACACAACCCCACACAAGCCAACACCGCCGCCAACGCCGACACCACGCCGCGCACCTTTCGCACATGCGATGCACACAAATCTCGCGTCATCAATAACCCCTTCTCGTATGGAAATAACAAACGCAACACGTCACTTAATCAGCAAATTCAAAGAGTCTTCGGCGGTAGCGGAGGAATCGAAAGCACATTCACCACACTATCCACTAATGACAGCAGCGGCTCAAACGCCTCATCGCTCTCGTTCTTCTTAGAAGTCTCGTGTATGTCGGATGCTTTACCCTTTGTTTTTCCAACAACAGGTGCAGCCTCCTGAACTGTTACCTCAGCCTTATCGATAGAAGCCACCTGCTGTTCTTCGGCCTGTTCAAATATTTTCGCAGCGCTGCAAACGCGCTGCGAGAAACTACTCATGGCTTCGCCTATATTCGCTCCAGTTCCCTGTAGCAGCTGGGTATACGCGGAAGCGCTCCTCATGAATTCCTTGCCAAAAGCAGTATCGCGGCTATACGCTTCCTGGCCGCAACGCCCTGCAGATTCAGAAACCGACTCGCCATATGAATCCATGTCATTCGCTATCGCACGCGCATTGTCAACATCCGCTTTGATCTCAACTACCATACCCGATCCGCTCCTCGTCAACACCCATATTCCCAACCGGAAAGATTCCGTGTGCGCCCCACACCTTTCGTGGAACACACACGGAATCGCACGACATCAGAAACGACCCGCCGAACGCGCGTCAGACTCCACGTACTGCTGTGCGATCTGTGAGGTGGCTTGGGAAATCTGGCCAAGAATCTGATTCATTTCCTGCAACTTGCCATCCCAATTGCGTTGCGCCTGATGATATGCCTCACGAGCGGAACCGTCCCACTGACCAATCAAAGCGCTCACCTGGCTATTGAGGTTTTCAAGCTCCTGAGCAATGCTCTTGGCATCGGCAGCGATATCGCTCGCCAAAACATCCACCTGCTCCGGACGAACCGAAAAAGAACTTACCATAATATGTTTTCTCCTTTAGCTTTCTAGTTCAATTCGATGATGTCAGCCAAGCAACGCCTGCAACTTGGACGTACGGGACTGGTTGTCTTCCTCATTCGCAGCCTGATCCTTGGCTGTACCCCGTAGGTTATCCGAAAGATCAATGAGAATATTGTTCAAGGACGTGGCCTTCTCCTGCCAACTGGACATCAGCGCGTTGAACGACACGGCCGCGTCACCACTCCAGAAAGAGCCCAGCTCCGCCATCTTCGCTTCGATATCTTTGATTCGGTTCTCGATACCCGAGCGCGCATTGTCGACCGCAGTGGCACCCTTTTCAATTGCCCCTTCTTCGGCTCTGATCTGTTCCGCCATCTTGTTTCCTTCCTTGGAGGCATTCTTTCTTAGGGAAGCCACAATGAGACACGACTCCCCCAAGGAATAACAATAACAGCAATAACAAATTCAGTAAAATTTAAGTTCATTAAGTATCCAAAACCCGAGATGAACTCACGTCAATCGTTTGACGTTAACTTAAAAGTCACTTGGGCATAGCAATTTTACTGAAAATTAAGCAATTTTTTCAGAAACAAATGACAATCACTGCAAAAATGCAATCATTTTTCTCAATGCCTTATAGTTGTATTGTTTATAGACACGATACAGCACCTTACGGCATTCTCTAAGGAAGAGCATGAACATCTCCCCGCCACCGCTCCCGCACGGAAGACAAAATACCCCATCTTCACCCCCCATCAATACGACAGATACACTCCAAATCACCGTCTCCTATAAAACGCGCACAATCGCGCTGCGGGTGAACGACGGCCCCATCATCGCCGATCTTCTACCAGACATAGCCCGACGACTCGGCATGCTCGATCCGTCGATCGTGTACGGAGGGTACAGGCTGCTCACCAGCGACGGCGATCCACTCTCCCCAGCAAAGACTCTTCGCGAACAACACGTTCCAAACCACTCCACGCTCACGCTTGAGCCCGGAGCATCATCAGACACCGACATCATTTACGATGACGTCGTAGAGGCAGTAGGCGCCAGCGTACAGCACGTATACCGCCCTTGGACCAGCGACCACACCACATTCATGTCACTTGTCATCGGCCTCGGCCTGCTTGTTATCAGCGCCGGATGGATCGCGCTTTTCCCCGCATCCATATGGGCATCGGTTCTCGCATTTGGATTCAGCGCAATACTTCTAGCGCTCACAGCCGCATTATGCGGCAAAAACCTGCTCGTGCAATCAACCGCAATCGGACTCATCGCCAGCATTTTTACTGCGATTGGCGGATATCAACTCGTCAACCTGCTCGCAGGCAAACAGCCACTGCATGCCCTGCCACTTCTTGGAGCGAGCCTGGGACTCGCCGCCGCAGGCATACTCATGAGTCTCGCCGCATCCAAAACACGCCCATACAGTTATATTCCCATTTTGATAGGTGCCATCTGCGCCATACCAAGCGTCCTCAGCACACTCATGCCGCAGCAGATGGGGCATATCTGGATCCTCACATCAGCCGTAACCGCACTCACCGCGAGCGCCCTGCCTTGGATGTGTCTGTCTTTTGCAAGAATCAGCGTGGACAGTCCGCATAGCGAATCGGAAATCTTCGCGCTTCCTAACGACATTGACTACCAAGACATCAAACGTAGATATATAGCAGGCTCGACCATGCTCTTCATCGGACGAATCTGCGTCGCCGTGCTGCTGCTCATAGCGGCACCGCTCCTCAACACGTTGGACACGCCACTCGGGTCAGCATTATGCCTCGCCGCATTCCTCGGCATGCTGCTCGATTCCAGGCAGATCTATACGTTCCGCGAAATGTGCGTAACCGTAGGCGCCGCAGGCATAGGAATCATCGTGACCGGATCGCTCAGCGTGCAAACGCATCAGGAATTCAGCATTCCGCTGATTCTACTCATGCTCGCATGCGCCTTCGCGACCATACTGTTCACCTATGTCTTACGCAAGCATACGCTATTCGCCACACGCGTGGCGGACGCAGCAGAAACCATATGCATCATGCTTATTTTGCCGCTCGCATACCTGGCAATCACGCTGTAAGGACGCTCATGGCCAACAAGAAAGACCTTGCCGAAGCTCAAAGCTACTCGCGCCGCAGACTTGTCACCGCTTTCAGCAGCGGCATTCCAGACGGCGTGGAACTCACTCCGAAGAAAAACCAGACTCCCGTAATAGTGGGTGTAGGGCTTACCGTCATAGCAATACTTGTCAGCCTTTTCTACGGCATGGTAAGTCCATCATTGCCAGACGGTTGGGAGAACAACAAGCTCATCGTCGCAAAAAACTCAGCGGCACGATATGTCAGTTCAAATGGAACGTTGCACCCCGTCATCAATGCCATCAGCGCACGACTGCTCATTCCGTCATCCGACTTCAAAGTGCTCACGGTAGCCGACGACCAGCTCAAAAACATTCCCATCGGTTCCACCATAGGCATCCTCGGCGCGCCAGATTCGCTACCGGAAGAAAACAATCTCATCGCAGGATCCATCAATAGCTGCGTCTCCGACAGCAACGTCACAACCACGCTCAGCAACGCTTCGTCTCAAGTCACAGACACGGCAACGGCAATTGTCGCCAATGTGGACGGCATCAGCTACCTCGTCAACGGAAGTCACCGATACCAGCTTCCTCAGGAAGCAACCTTACGAGACGCGTTCCTCAGAGCATTCGGCATTCCCGAAACCGCTTCCACCGACGCAACCGCACAATGGATCAACCTGTTCGAGCAAGGAAGCCCGATCGAACAAATCTCGGTGGACGGAGCAGGCAACAGCATTACCGTCCACGGCGTTGAAGCGCTGGTCGGCAGCGTAGTCATGCAGCAAGGCGATGCCAAGAAAACCAAATATGTGGTTCGTTCCGATGGATCGCTTTCCCCACTCACCGATTTTACCTACGGCCTGTACATCACGGGAAAAACGGATGAATTCACACAGCCGAACGTTCTCAGCGCGGCCGACTTCCAATTCTTCTCAAACTCCACCGAATCCGCAATTCCGGAAGATTGGCCCTCCGAAGAGCTATCGGCAACATCCGGAAACGTCTCCGCGTGCGCAATCTACAATTTGGAAACGGCAGGAAGGAAAAAAGCCGACACTCATGTAAATTTAGCAGTCAAACAAAACAACTCAGCACATAGCGGCACATCCAAAACAAACCCGTCAAGCAATACCAGTTCAACAGTGAAGCTCAAAGGCGGCACCGGAGCATTACTGCAGGCCTCCATCGGCACATCCGACAAAGGCTACATTTTCGCCGTGGATTCCACAGGAACCGCGTATCCCATTGCGAATGCCAACAAAGAAACCCTCAAACGGCTTGGATACGCCAAAAACGACGTGCAAGCCATTCCCCGCGCATGGATAGACCTATTTAGCCAAGGCGTCGAACTATCAGCCCAAGCAGCAGGATCCGCTCCAGGAAGCAACCAATCCAGCGCATCGCAAACAAACGATGGCGGCAATGCGTCGTCATCAACCGCCGATACGACCACTGACGCAGCCACTAACGCAACGGATGATCCTGAAACAGGCGCCGCATCGGCAGACGCGCAAGCACAATGCCAAGCCGGCGTCGAAAACTACATCAATGACACTCCCTGGACCAACACGCTCTTCGACTTCGAAACACTGCACCGTCAATCCACGGGCAAAGGCGTAACCGTGGCGGTAATCGACTCCGGGGTAGATGCGGATAATCCACATTTGGCAAACGCCGTAACACCTGGGGTAAGTCATATTTCAGGAGACGCCACCAACGGCATGACCGACATATACTCCCACGGAACCATCATCGCAGGAATCATCGCGGCGCGTGCAGTAGACGGGTCGTCCGTAGAAGGATTCGCCCCAGACGCGACCATACTGCCGATCCGCATATTCGAATCGCTCCACGAAGAAAACGGAAAGCAAACCGGCGGACCAAGCATGGAAGACGTCAGCAAAGCGGTAATCGAAGCCGTGGACCACCATGCGCAAATCATCAATATTTCATTAAGCGACATCACCGATCTTCCTCAAATGAGGCGAGCCGTGGATTACGCAGAATCACATGGCAGTCTCATCATCTCCAGCGCAGGAAACCGGCTCACGTCAGCCAGCACCAAGGACGGACGACGATTCCCCGCAGCCTACAGCCAAGTCGTAGGAGTCACCGCCGTGGATATAGATTTGAATATCACCGACGATTCCGTCCACGGCACCCAAGTGGACATCGCGGCCCCCGGCGCATACGTTGCCTCAACCGTCCCCGGCGGCGTGGACTGCCTTTACGCCACCGACGCAGCCTCAACAAGCTTCGCGACCGCATATGTAAGCGGCGCGGCAGCCCTCATCGCCTCACAATATCCGAATGAAACACCCGCACAATGGCGGCAACGACTGCTCGTTTCAGCGAATCGACCAAATTCCGACCAGCGAGACAACAACATTGGATGGGGACTGGTGGACCCACAAACCGCGCTGAACATAGCGCTTTCCGACAGTCTTCGAGGCCCGACTTCAACAGGTGGCATGCACGCCCAGAATAATGCCGAAACGTCCATGAAACCGCTTGTATTGCACAAAATCCAAGATCCTGATACGAATTTCAAACGATTCGTGGAAGCTGCCAGTATCGCCGTGTCTTGCGCGTATATGGTGGCATGGCTTGTACGGACCGCGCGAAAGACCGCGCGAAAGAACACTTCGCAAAGTGTATCAACAAATGAGCATAGTTTTAACTAGAATAATTAGATATTTTCAGATAGTCATTTGAAATTAATGCCGATCTGAACACTTATTCATAGAGAAACGAACGGCATCCGCCTTATGCAGTCCCTCGCGAAGTAATCACTCGCCCATAGGAAAAGAAGATCATATTAGCGTCCCATGGCGCTGACGCCCATTCAGCTCGTTTTGCCACCGTACGACAGTCCGCCGGAATACACCCACATGCCGTAGTGTGCGGCACGCGGATCGTTCTCCAACGGAAACCGCGGGTCGCACTGGTCCGGCCAGACGATGTCGTCCATGCAGGGTGCCGGGATTTCCCGCTGCAGCTGCTCGTAGTAGACGCGGTAGGCGCGGAACAGCTCCAGCTCCGTGTACGGCTCCAAGGCGCAGTGCATGGCGACATGCGGTTCGCGGCCCGCTTGCAGCATTCGGTTGATCCACGCGTACAGGTACCCCTTGTAGACGAAGAATCCCGGCTTGTGGGGGAACGTGTTCATCAGGTCGAGCATACGTTTCGAACATGAACCGTTACGCAGGTCGGCGTATGGCGTCCATGCCAGCTCGCCGACGCTGCATGCGGCGTATTGGAACAGGTTCAGGTCAACGGTCAACGGGAACGGGGCCCTTACGGCGACCCCTCTTAGACCGAATCGTGAAATCATCGGATCCACCGATCGGAAACGATACCGTCCCCCATCGGCGAACTCGTCATAGTACAGAGGCTCGCTGTCCAGAACGACGCCATCCCAGCCGTCGCGATGATGGGCGGAACGACAGTAGCAGTGTTTTTCGTACAGTCCACCGGTCCAGCCGCGTATCGGCTCGTTCCAGCCGCCCATGCACATGTAGACCAGCCATCTAGGCAGGGGATAATAGGAGCCCGTCGAGCCGACATCCTCCACCCAGCCACGCTCCTCAAGCGAATACGGGTCGTCCACCTGACGCCAGCCGAAAAAACCGTCTCGTTCCGATACCAGAGACATATTTGGCTCCCATCTGCAAATTAGTGAGAATGGATTCGGCCTGACCGTTATGGAAACCAGCTTTTGTTTGGGATGGCTTGTTTGGAGGCGAACCAGCCCGGACTGGCAGCGGGATAAGCCGCGCCGCCGGTCCGGTCTTGTAAGGCAATATCACAAGAGTGATATCAGATGCAGTTATCAGAAATAGCTACTAAGAATAGCTACCGGAAGTGGCATTTAGAAACGGCATCAGAGGGACGCGTTGAAATCACGCACCTTGAGCGTGCGATGCGACGATTCGACATTGCCACGCACAATGCGCTGCAACGCGTTGTCGGCGTCGGCATGCGAAGCCAGCCAAGCATCACCGAGATCCACCAGTGTGGCCGGATCGGCATAGCTCGGGTACAGGCCTTCCAGCAGAGCCTCAGCCATGTGGAAGGTCTTGTTCTTCCAAATCCAGTCGGCAACCTCGAAATACTTGGCCGCGTACGGTTCAGCCAAGTCGGCACGTGGAGTTGATGCGAAACCACGGGCCACGGATTCCAACTGCATGTTGGTCAGCTCGTCGTTGTGCAAAGCCTCGTTCCAAGCCCATTCCTTGGCTTCCGCAATGCCTGCGACCGCGCGAGCGCCCAATGCGAACTCACGGTTCTCAGTGGTTTCACGCTTGGCAAGTTCCGCGTCGATGTCACTCTGGCCGATGGCGTTGATCGTGCTCAACGCGTTGATGATGGTCCAACGGAAATTATTGTCGATCTCCAAGCCGTCAAGCTTCACGGAACCATCGAGCAGACCCTTCGCATTCGCTTCGAAAGCGGCATCGCCCGGCTCGCCATAACCCAAGTAGGCGGTGATCAGCTGGAACTGCTCGTCGGAACCGGCTTCGGCAGCCTGAGCCAGCTTGAACAGTTCGGCAGCCACATGCTCCACCACTTCGGCACGGTCGGCCGGAGCGGTGTAATGCCATGCGGTGGTGCTGACCTGCGCCAAAGCGTAACGGAACGTGGTGGACTCATGTTCCGTGGCGAGCGCTGCAAGCGAGGTTTCGATGAACCGCTTTGCCGGCAATTCGCCGTCTCGGGTCATATCCCAGAATGCAAGCCAAATCACGGAACGAGCCAACGCATCGTCGAAACGATACAGGTTCTCCGCAGCGAACTTGAGGCTCTTCTCATCGAAACGCAGCTTCGTGTATGTCAGATCGTCATCATTCACCAAAATCAAAGCCGGACGTGCCTTGCCGGCAGCCGCTTCGACAATCGTCAGTTCGCCGTCAACATCAAGTTCGAACTGGTCGGTACGCACGATCTTGCCGGTTTCCGGATCCTCATTGTAGAAGCCGACAGCCAGACGATGTGCGCGCAGCACCGGATGCTCAGCCGAAGCGGACTGGCGCAACGCAAGCTGGCGAATCGTGCCATCCTCGTTTTCCTCAACTTCGGTGGCGATGGTGTTGATGCCGGACTGTTCAAGCCACTGGGCGCTCCACGCCTTGAGATCGCGGCCGGACGTCAACTCGAGTTCAGCCAGCAGATCGGCGAGCGTAGCGTTGGAGTACGCATGCTTGTTCAGATAATTGTTGATGCCCTTGAAGAACTTCTCACGACCCACATAGAACACGAGCTGCTTCAACACGGAAGCGCCCTTGGCATAGGTGATGCCGTCGAAGTTGACGTACGTGTCGTTCAGATCGTTGATCGGCGCGACGATCGGGTGGGTGGTGCTCAGCTGGTCCTGGCGCAGTGCCCAGCTCTTCTCGCCGGAGCTGAATGTGGCCCAAGCGTCCTTCCATTCCGTGGCTTCGGCAGTGGCGAGAGTGGACGTGAACTCGGCGAAGGATTCGTTGAGCCACAGGTCGTTCCACCACTTCATGGTCACGTAGTCGCCGAACCACATGTGTGCAAGCTCGTGCAGCACGGTGACCACGCGGCGCTCGGCATACGCGTCGGTGACCTTCGATTCGAACACGTACTGGTCGCGGATGGTGACCATGCCGATGTTCTCCATAGCGCCGGCGTTGTATTCCGGCACGTAAATCTGGTCGTACTTGGCGTACGGATACGGCACGCCCCAAGTCTTCGCATAGAAGGCGAAACCCTTCTTGGTGATGTCGAACAGGTAGTCGACATCCTTGGCGAACGCTTCGGCGAGCGCCTGACGGCAGTACATGGACATCGGCACGGTGCGACCGTCTTCGTTGGCGTATTCGGTGTGCCATTCGGCGTACGGTCCTGCGCAGATGGCGGTGAGGTAGGAGCTCATGGTCGGCGTGGATTCGAACACCCACAGCTTGGTGGTTTCGGCTTCGTGCGTGCCGAGCGTGCCCTCTTCGGTAACGGTTTCATTGTCGGTCACGGATGCGGCAGGCATGTTGGAGGTGACGATCCACGACTTGGCTGCAAGCACGGAGAAATCGAACACGGCCTTGATGTCGGGCTGGTCGAACACGGCATACACGCGGCGGGCATCCGGCACTTCGAACTGAGAGTACAGGTAGATGTTGCCGTCGGAAGGGTCGACGCTACGGTGCAGGCCTTCACCGGTGTTGGAATACTGGCACAGTGCCTTGACGGTCACTTCGTTGTGCGCTTCGAGGTTCTTCAGTTCGATACGGCTGTCGGCGAACGCTTCGGCCGGATCGAGAGTTTCGCCGTTGAGTACGATTTCGCTCACTTCGGTGGCGATCAGGTCAAGGAAGCTGGTAGCTCCCGGCTCAGCGTCGAACGTGATGGTGGTTTCGGAACCGAAATTCTTGGCTCCACGGGTCAGATCAAGTTTGACCGTGTAATGAACCGGTGCTGCGATAACGCTTTTGCGTTCTTCCGCTTCGATTCGGGTGAGATTTGCTCCTGGCATGTCACTCCTTATTTGTGTTGAGATTCCTATTTATTGAATAGGAGACGGCGCAACCGGTTGTGCCGGTTACGCCGTCCTTCTTTTGATTATGTAATCAACAATTATTGACGATCTGTCGATATTTCAATATTATTCCAATATTGATTTCGCTGGAATCGGCGATATTGCGAAAAATATTGACTATCTGTCGATTCATCATTGCGCTGCGTTCAATCCCATCGCTTCGTCAACATCCTGTGCGATATCGGCAACGACCGGAACGATCATCGGCTTGCGATGCAGCTGACGTGCGACCCAGCTACCCAACGTACGACGCATGATCTGCTGCAACTTGTATGTATCGTGCGTGCCAGCCATCATCGCATCCTGCAATTGCTCGACGATCTGATGACGAACCTTGTCGAATTCGCTTTCGTCTTCGGCCACCGCGTTGAGATAGATCTTCGGACCTGCGACAACGTCAGCCGTTTCCGTATCGACGACGACGAAGCTCGACACGAAACCTTCCGTGCCAAGAATACGACGCTTCTCAAGCTCGTCCTCGGTAAGTTCGCCAACGGAATCGCCATCGACGTACACGTAGCCGCATGGCACGGAACCGACAACAGCAGCTTGGCCGTGGTACAAATCGACCACATCGCCGTCTTCGGCAAGCACCACATTCTGCGGATCGACGCCCGTCTTGACCGCGATCATGCCGTTGGCCACCAAGTGACGGTTCTCGCCGTGGATCGGCATGGCGCACTTCGGCTTGACGATGTTGTACATGTACAGCAGTTCGCCCTCATTGCAGTGGCCGGACACATGCACGGCGGCATTGTCTCGATTGACCACACGAGCGCCAAGCTGCACCAGCTTGTTGATGATCTTGTACACGCCATGCTCGTTGCCCGGAATCAGGGAGCTCGCAAGAATGACAGTGTCGAATTCGTTGATGGTGATGTCGCGATGATTGCCGTCGGCGATACGGCCAAGCGCGGCCATCGGCTCGCCTTGGGAACCGGTGCACATGTAGACGAGCTTGTCGTCCTGCACATCATGGGCCTTCTTCAGGTCGATGACCGTGTCTTCCGGAAGTCTCAAGTAGCCCAAATCCGCAGCGATGGACATGTTGCGAACCATGGAACGGCCCACGAACACCACCTTGCGACCGTACTTGTGGGCGGCGTCGACAACCTGCTGCACACGGTGCACATGGCTGGAGAAGCTGGCCACGATGATCTTGCGCGTGGCCTGGGCGAACGCCTGATCAAGAGCTGGGCCAATGGTGGTTTCCGGCTTGACGAAGCCTGGAACCTCAGCGTTGGTGGAATCCATCATCAGCAGATCCACGCCCTTTTCGCCGAGCTTGCCGAACTCCACCAAATCGGTGATGCGATGGTCAAGCGGCAGCTGGTCAAGCTTGATATCGCCGGTATCGATGAGGCTTCCGGCCGGAGTCTGCACGAACACAGCCAGAGCGTCCGGAATGGAATGCGTGACGTTCACGAACTCAAGATTGAACGGACCGACCTTCAGCTTGTCACGACCCTTGACCTCAACCAGTCGCGGATTGATGCGATGCTCCTTGCACTTGGCTTCAACGAAAGCCAACGTGAGCTTGGAACCAATCAGCGGAATGTCGGGGCGGAGCTTCAGCAGATACGGCACGCCGCCGATATGATCCTCGTGGCCGTGGGTAAGCACCAGAGCCTCGACCTTGTCGAGACGATCCTTGATGTAGTGGAAGTCAGGCAGAATCAGATCGACACCCGGCTGCTCCTCTTCGGGGAAAAGCACACCGCAGTCGATGAGCAGCAGGTGACCGTTGTATTCGATCACGTTCATGTTACGGCCGATTTCGCCCAGGCCACCAAGCGGCACGATGCGCATGGAGCCCTTACGGTACTTCGGCGGAGCGATCAACACGTCATCCTGCTGGGGCGCGGTGGTCTGCGGAGCAAGACGGGAATTGCGACGGCTTCCAGCAGAAGAGCTTGCCGCGCTGGAATTCTTGGAACCTCTGGAGTTCTTCGTGTTCTTTGCGTCCTTCACGTTTTTCGTGCTCTTCGAGCCCTTGGAGGAGCCGCTGCCGTTGCCGCGAGAACCGCCACGAACGGAACCGGACGCATCGCCCGCACGATTGCCACGGCCACCGCCACGGCCAGAAGACTTCGCCTTCTTGGAAGTCATTTCAGCCTTGCTGACCTTCTCAGAGCTCACAGACTTCACGGATTTCACATCCGCGGTCTGCGTGTTTTCAGTGCGCTTGGCAGCTTTGCTGCCGCGCTTGTGCGTAGTTACTGTTTTGGTTTCTTCTATAGCCATTTCCTAGTTGGATTTCTATTACTAATTGTCTCCGCCTGTGCGGAAACGAGGAATTCAGTTAGTTTGCCGTATTACGGCAAACCCAGCAAACTTGTGATCGCAACAATGCCCGGAATCAGCGCAATCGCCGACAATCAAGCGCTTCGCAATCACAAGTTTCGCAATCACAAGTTCTTCAATTACAGCAAGCCGGAAGCGCGCATGCCATCTTCCGCGCGCTTGATCTCAGCCTCGCCCGGACCGACGTTCGGCAGACGCATCGTCGTGGAGTCGAGAATGCCACGCACCTTCAGCGAAGCCTTGGCCATAACAGCCTGGAAACCGTTGCCGTTCATTGCTTCGACCAGTGGAGCAAGCTGCACGGCAATGCGCTGAGCCCCATGAATGTCACCGCGGTCGAATGCGGCAGCCAAATCGCGCATCGGACCGGAAGCAGCATGTGCGATCACGGAAATAATGCCGACTGCACCAACCGAAAGGAACGGCAGGAACAGACCGTCATCGCCCGAATACCAAGTCAAACCGGTTTCCATACGCTTACGCACGGCACCCGCGATATCTCCAGTGGCGTCCTTCACCGCCTTGACGTGACCGAGCTCAGCCAAACGACGGTAGGTTTCCAACTGAATGTGCAGACCGGTGCGGCCAGGCACATCGTAAACGATAATCGGCTTGTCCGCGGAATCATTGACCGCCTTGTAGTGACGGAACACGCCTTCCTGCGACGGGCGCGAATAGTACGGAGCAACCACAAGCACCGCATCGGCGCCTGCTTCCTGGGTCTGCTCCACCATGCGCACGGTGTGGGCGGTATCGTTGGAACCCGCACCGGAGATAACGGGCACGCTCACCACATCCTTGACGGCCTGAACCAGCTCGACCTTCTCCTCCATGTGGGTGGTGGGAGACTCGCCCGTGGTGCCATTGACCACAAGGCCATCGGCGCCATCGGCAACAAGCTGCTTCGCAAGCTTCTGTGCGGCCTCGAAATCAACGGAACCATCGGCCTTCATGGGGGTGACCATGGCCGGAAGAATACGTCCGAAAGGAGCAGGATCAAGAAGATGCATAGTACCGTCAGTCATAGTGCCAACGGTACTTCCCGCCACGGACGCCGAAGCGCCCGAGTTCGCGACCATATCGCAATATGAACCGCCTTCCAGAGACCAAAATCCCCCACCCGCTGGAACAATCCTCCCGTTGCCGAGCCTCCCAGAGTCCCGAAACCTCCAGTCACTGGAACAATCGGTACGCTAAACAACCCCTCACATTCCCAAAACCTCCACCCGCTGGAACAATCCTCCCGTCAACCAGCCTCCCAGAGACCCAAAACCTCCAGTTAATGGAACAATCCTCCCGCTGCCAAGCCTCCCACAGTCCAAAATCCCCCAGCAAGTGGAAGAATCGGTACGCTTAGCCGCATACTCAGGGGGATTCAAGCCAAATGACTTCACGATTTTGATCTGGTGACCGCACGATTTCGGAATATCGCACGATTTTGCTTTCCTGACCGCACAACACTCCAAAACAGTGCGATCACCAAGAGGGAAAGTGCGCCCACCAAAACAAACTCAGGCAAGGTATTGGGTGGGGTTCTGCTCGAACTTGGCGGCGCAGCCCGGGTTGCAGAAGTAGTAGGTGGTGCCGTTGTATTCGCGGGTTGCTGCGGCAGTGGCCGGATCCACGCTCATGCCGCAGACCGGATCTTTGGCGGGCGCGCTCTGATTGCCGTTGGCAGTGTGGCCGCCACAGCAGGAGTGCGCGCCGCCCATGCCTTCCATACCCTCGTGCATACCTTCCTTCTTGGCTTTGTGATCACTGAACAGTCCCATGATGAATCCTTTCTGACTGTGGTTGTTGTGATTATTATCGTTCGGGTTCGGCTGGCGAACCTGATACGTCTTATTTGCGGCACGCACCGCCTTGTCTGGATCGAACAGGCGCAGTCGGCTCGCGTTCGTCACCACGCATAGCGACGAGAACGCCATGGCCGCGCCCGCGATCATCGGATTGAGCATCATGCCGGTGAACGGGTACAGTACGCCCGCCGCAATGGAAATGCCGACGCTGTTATAGCCGAGCGCAAATCCAAGATTCTGTGCGATATTGCGCATGGTGGCGCGGGTCAAGTCGAGCGCATGCACCAAACCCATCAGCGAGCCATTCATCAATGTCACGTCTGCGGATTGGATCGCCACATCCGTACCGGTACCGATGGCGAATCCCACATTCGCGCGGGCAAGCGCCGGAGCATCGTTGATACCATCGCCGACCATCGCCACCGTATAGCCTTGCGCCTGCAGTTTCGCGATTTCGTCCGCCTTGTTTTCCGGGCGCACTCCCGCGATCACATTGCCAACGCCAACTTGATCGGCCACGGCACGCGCCGTCGTTTCGTTGTCTCCAGTGAGCATCACCACGTTGACGCCACGCGATTCCAAAGCTGCGATGGCCTGCTGCGAATCGGCTTTCACCGTATCCGCAACGGCCACGATTCCCGCGAGCTCGCCGTCGATTGCTGCGAGCATCGGCGTTTTCCCTTCCGCCGACAGCCGTTCCATGGTTGCGATAATGTCGTCAAGATCCTCGTTGCCGACACTCGGCATGGCCACGTCAAGATCGTCGATCAGATCGGTATTGCCGACCGCAACGTTGTACATTGCGGTTTCGGGAGAAGATATGGATGATTCGAAGGTCACGGAAGATGCAGAGGATTCGTCAGCTGCAACAGTCGGATTATTTGCAGATATTAACGGCAACGCGACGTGCGCAGTGACGCCCCGACCGGAAATCGCACGGAATTGCGTGGTCTCGCCTAACGTAAGATGCCTCTCTTGCGCGCCCGCAACAATCGCGGCGGCAAGAGGATGTTCGGAATCCCGTTCGGCACTGGCGGTAATTGCCAGCAGATCATCCGGCATTTTGCGCCATTTTCCAAGCGGAAACACGTCGGTCAACGATGGCTTTCCAGCGGTGATCGTGCCTGTTTTGTCAAGCACGACGGCATTGATTTTGCCGCAGGTTTCCAATGCTTCGGCGGAACGGATCAGCACGCCCATCTGCGCGGCACGACCAGTCGAAACCGTTACGGAAAGCGGCGTGGCAAGACCCAACGCGCACGGGCATGCGATCAGCAGCACCGAAACCGCAGCCACCAACGCATGCACCACGCGTGGTTCCGGCCCAAACGCAAACCACAACGCGCACGACCACACGGCAATCAGCACCACAATCGGCACGAAAATGCCTGAAATCTTATCCGCCATGCGCTGCACCGGCGCTTTTGAACTTTGCGCGGATTGCACCAATCCGATAATCTGCGCGAGCACCGTGTCTTTGCCGACTTTCGTGGCACGATACCGCAGCGATCCAGTGCCATTGATGGTGGCGCCGGTCACGGAACTGCCGGCCTGCTTCACCACAGGCATGGATTCGCCGGTAATCATGGATTCGTCAACAGCCGACGAACCAGCAATAACCACACCGTCAACAGGAAGTTGTTCGCCGGGGCGAATCGCAATAATATCTCCGACCGCCACCTGCTCGACCGGAATTTCCTCTTCAATTTCACCTCGTACCACGCGAGCGTTTTTCGGCTGCAATCCCGCCAACGCGCGCATGGCCTCTCCAGTACCGACACGAGCGCGCGCTTCAAGCAATTGGCCGACCAGCATCAGCGTAATAACCACACCAACCGCTTCAAAATACGGTTCGCGAGCATTCTCAGGCAGAATCTGCGGAATAAACGTGACCACGCACGAGTAGGCAAACGCACATACGGTACCCAGACTGACCAGCGCATTCATTTCCGGCGAACGGTGAATAATCGCCGCGAAACCACTGCGGAAAATCGGTAATGCGGCATAGCACATCACCGGCAGCATCAGCACAAATTGCACCCAATTCGGCATCGGATACAGCATCAACATCGTCGAACCGAATACTGGAATCGTAACGATGGCTGACACAATAAGACGCGCAATCAGCGTTCGCATCTCACGAGATTCGGAAGAATCGTTTGACGAATCAGAAGAATCTGAAGAAATATTGGAAGATTCAGCGGATTCATACGATTTTTCATCAACAACAGTTTGTTGCGATTGCATATGAACGTGAGATTCAGCAGTATTCGTGCTCTCTTCCGATTCCGAATGTTCTTTCGGCATTGCGGCATGATGTTTTCCCGGCACCACCCGTAATGTGCCATGCAGCATGTTCATGCCACATGCGAAACCGTACTCCCCCGGTTCGTTAGGGTGAAGCGTCAATGTCGTTGTGCGGAAAGCGGGCAATGCCAGGTCGACACCGAAATCGGAGAACACCACGTGCGACGAGCATTCACCGTCTTCTTTGCGATCGAATATCAATCGCAATGGCAAACCGGCCTCAGCTTCGATGATTGCCGGACTATACCCACCTTTGACTTCGACAACCGCCTCTTGCACGCCGTTATCGACACGAGCGCGAAATGCTTTGCGCGGCGCGAAGAAGAACCATAACACGGCTGCCGTCACAATGAACGCGACAATGACGGCAATCAAAGCCTGCATATTCTCACCAACCTTATTCACGTTCACGTCTCAATGACTATCATCACAATATACCCCTATAGGGTATATTTGCAAGAGAAAAGCGGTATCTTCAGCGGTAAGATCAAGATTTCAGCGTTACGAGGAGGAGCATCATGAACGCAACCCATCACGGATACGCGGACGACCAGAAGAAAATCATCGCGCGCCTCAACCGCATTGAAGGGCAAGTGCGAGGCATACGCCAAATGACGGAAAACGGCGAATACTGCATCGACATCCTGACGCAGATATCAGCCGTGAACAGTGCGTTGAAATCGGTAGCGCTGCTGCTCGTCGACGATCATCTCAACCACTGTGTCAAAGAAGCCATCGAAGAGGGCGGGGAAGTTTCCGAAGCGAAAATCGCCGAGGCAAGCGCGGCCATAGCACGCCTCGTGAAATCGTAGACCGCAAAACATGTCAATCCCCGATCCAGCAAGCGAAAACTCACCATCGCCGCCAAATCGGGGATTGTATGATCAGACCGGAAAAGTTCCAGACCCCATAGATTTACGAGGTAGATTTACGAGGTAGATTTACAGGTCGAGGAAGTTGTCGAGGCCGACGGTCACGCCTGAGTATGCGCCGGTGGAGACCTTGCGTACGGCCAGCAGCACGCCCGGCATGAAGGAGATGCGGTCGAAGCTGTCGGCACGAATGGTCAGCTGCTCGCCGTCATTACCGAACAGGGCCTCCTCATGGGCGTTAAGACCGCGCAGACGTACGGCGTGCACGTGAATGCCGTCAACCACCTGGCCACGGGAGCCGCCATCGGTTTCGGTGGCATCCGGCACAGGGCCAAGACCTGCGGCCTTGCGGGCTGCGGCGATGCCCTGCGCGGTGTGGAATGCGGTGCCGGACGGAGCATCCACCTTGTTCGGGTGATGCAGCTCGATCACTTCAGCGGATTCGAAGTACGGAGCCGCAACCTTGGCGAAATAGTCGGCGAGCACGGCGGAAATGGCGAAATTCGGCGCAATGAACACACTCTGGCCCTCGCGAGGCGCGGCAGCGAGCGCGGCACGCACCTGATCGAGCTTCTCGTCGGTCCAGCCGGTGGTACCCACCACCACGTCGACACCTTGCGCCACGAGTGCGAGCACATTGTCAAGAGACACGCTCGGCACGGTGAACTCCACCACCACGTCAGTGTTGCCGGGGGTGATTTGGGTGAGGTCGTCGCCGGCGTCAAGCGCGAGCGCCAATTCGGTGTCGGCCGCGTTGTTCACGGCATCGACCACATGGGAACCCATACGTCCTTTGGCGCCAACTACAGAAACCTTGATCATTGCAGCTCCTTCAAGCATGTCGCACGTACGAGCGTACGAACAGCATTTCAAATCAGTCTCACTCATTCTACTGAGGAATGTTCCATTTACGAATGTAAAGAGACGCTTCGACGCGTCACCGCCCAGCCGATCAAGGCGAACGGAATCGAAGCGAGCACGAAAATCCATGGCAGCATCAGGCTTACGTCTGGGCTGAAATGGTCGAGCATGATTCCCGTGGTCATCGAACCGAATGACGCGCCGATGGTTCCCGCGGTGCTCACCCACGCGAGGCCTTCGGTCAGCGATTCTTCCGGCACGGTCTCCTTCATAACGAGATTGCCCGAAGCGAACACCGACGAAACGGTAAGACCCGTAAGGATTTCAAACACTCCCATCATAATCAGATTGCCTTGGCACATGTGAATGATGAAGAAGCCTACCGTTATGATCGCGAGGAACGTGATCATATGGCGCCAGCGGGAGCCCTTCAGCTCGCGCGTGCCGAAAACCAGCGCGCCTATGCACGAGCCGACCGCCAACATCGCAAGCTGCACACCAAGCAGGGAATCAAGATGCAACGCTTTCATAACGGCCGTCATCGACGTATCGAATGCGGTGAAACTCATGTTGAACACGATGAATACCATCAAAAGCGGAATCACGCCCGCATAGGTGAGCACATTGCGTTTCTTGCGATTGTCATTCGACTTCAACTGCGCGACGGTCAGTTTGTCTTGTTGTTTGTCTTGTTGCACGGAATTTGCGCCGCCATTATTTCCAGTATTGCCGTCAACCGCCAATCGCACGTCCGCATCGTCGGAAGATGCCGAAACAACAGTGATTTCACGTACTACCGGCGGTTGCGTGTCACGCAATGCGAAGAACACCGTGCCGCCGATCGCGCACGCAATCGTCGGCACAAACAACTGCGAAACGGGATGCACGGAAGCCGCCAGGAACGCGGCCAGAATCGGTCCGAAAATGAATACGATCTCATCGATGGCGGATTCCAATGCATACGCAGTGTTCAGCAATGAGCCGTTGCCGGTACGGTCAAGCACATACGTCCAACGGGTACGCACAAGCGCGCCGAACGAGAATTGCGTGAGCCCCATCACCACAGCCAAGGCGAACAGCAGTGGAATCGGCACGCGCACCAATGCCGCGAACGCAAAGCCAAGCATGGCGATGATTTGCACGACAAGCACTACCGATCCGACCTTGCGCTGGCCGAATCGGTCGAACAGTCGTGCGTACAGTGGCGTGACCGCCGCCGTGGAAAGCACATATGCCGCGCTCATCACGCCTGCGATCGTCCAATTGTCATACAAATGGTTGAGTGCGAGGATAATGCCAAGGCTCATCATCGACATCGGCAGTCGCGCCAAGGCTCCGGAAGCACAGAACGCTTTGGTTCCCGGAATGGAGAACAGTACGGAATATGGCGACTTCGGGATTTCGGTTGCGCTGGTGGCAGCCATGATTATCGCTCCTTAACTTTCGTTGCGTCCGGCACGTGTGCCCGCCCACACATGCTGCACGAGGGTAGCGGCGCTCCTCCACAACGCTGCCCATAGTGCGTTACCCTACGGGCAGGCTGGAAAGCGCCGCACGTTCGGCGCACCAGCACTAGTCGTTGTCGGATTGTTCCGGAATTCCGTAGCTCAACTCGGCAAGGATCTCTTCTTCTGTTTTGTCGGCGGCATTGAGCTGTCGATCGCCCTCAATGGGTTCACTCAGATAGTAGAGGCAGGCGTCGATAGCGGTGAGCGGTACGCCCTCCATTGCCGACAGCAAGATACGATACATATCCAACTGTGCTAATTTTTTCTGAATTTCCTCTTTTTTGCGAGGTTTTTTTCCAGTTTTCCAATCGACAATAGTATATTGTTTCGACCGATCCGCCCCATCGAGACCCCCGAAGAACACCGCGTCGAGCTTGCCGTTGACGATGGTGCCCAATTGCGGCACGTTGACGACGATTTGCCGTTCCGCCCACGCGGGCTTGCGCCGTGCCCATGTCGACGTTGCGAGACGCTGTTGCCAATCAAATATCCCGTTATTGTCTGCCCCATTATCGTCTTGATTGTCTTGCGATTGCGCCGCATTGTTGCGTCGCAGCTCGGCAAGCATCGCCAATCGCGATTCAGCTACGCGAGTACCGCCATTGCCGCTCGCGCCAACGCCAATGCCGGCATCATTCGCATCGGCCATGATGAACCGTTCCGCCCAAGCATGGAACTGCGTGCCCAGTTGCGCGGCCGGAGACGCTACGTTCGGTATCGGACGCACCAGCCCACGCCAGTAAGTGCGGGCGCCACGCTCGTCCATCATGCCTGCGCGCGCCTGCAGCGAGGTGACGTTCTGACGACCGGACGCAAGAATCCTCTCGCCCTTCGCACGCACCGCGCTGTCGAACGCATCCTGCGACGCCTCTCCAAGCATGTCAGGCATGAGATTGCTGTCGGCCACCAGCAATTGCGCGCATCGCAGCAGCGAAGCACCCGTATTTTCGCAACGCCCAGCACCTTCGCCACCGACAGGCTCGCCAACTTGCCCGCCGGCCCGTTCGCCAGCCCGCCCATCAGTCTGCCCGCCAGCATTGTTCATCGCCGAATCCACCTGCAACGCAGACAAACGCAACGTCTGCAGGGTCTCATCGCTCAACTCGCACGGCCATGGCAGGAACTGGTTGCCTTCCGACGGCTCGAGCGGCGCATTCCAAGCGTCGCCGACCACCGCATCTTCAAAATCGCGGGCATGCTCGCCCACAAAAAATCCATCCGGCAACGGCGCATCGATCGAATGCAGACTGGTCATGCCGTTTTCGGAGGAATCGACATCCTCAACTTCCGCAATATCGGCCAGGTTGCTCGGCTCAGCCGCTCTGGAAACGATATTGAGCATGGAATCGCGCACTTCCACTAGGAAATTCGACGGTTTGGACACACGTTTGCGATCGCCCACGGCACGCGGATCACGGCTTTCCGCATTCGTTGCGCTGCAGGTGAGCAGCGCCTCATGACGGGCGCGAGTCAACGCCACATACGCGAGGCGACGCTCGTCGGCATGCAACCGACGGCCATACTCCTCGATTTGCGTCAAATACAGTCCGTCCGGATCAATACCTTCCATGTCATCGACGCTCATATTCCGCAAGGTGCCGAACACTTCGTCGTCAATGATTTCCGCATCCTCCAGCATTTCCAACGCTTCCAACGGATTCCCACCCACAAGCGCGTCATGGGGGAATCGCGGCAGAATATCGGCGTCCACACGCACCGGAACCGGCACCGCAGCAGGATCGGTCAGCCACGTTTTGGCGGTCTCATGATATTCGGGCGGCATCCACACGCCATCCTGGAAACCGTTGAGATGCTCTTCATCAACGACCACACGCAGATCGCTGCCCTTGTTGGTGGGGAATCCGCCATCGGTCATGCCGACCACGGCCACGGCATCCCATTCAAGGCCCTTCGACTGGTGTACGGTCATCAGCACCACGTCGACAGGCACATCGGGAGCCACCGCGTGCTCCTCGCGTGCGTCGCGCAGCGAATCCGCCCATGAGATGAACGCGCGCAGGCTCGGCGTTCCCTGCGACGCGATCTCCTGCATATACGTGTCGACGAGCTTCAGCAACGCATCGATCGGCGATTTGGCGAGCGCCACCCGGGATGCGGCGAGCGTGGCATCGGCCTGACCGCCGCGCATATGCTCGGCCAGCTGCATGTCGATATCGAGATTCAATGCGACGATGGCCTCACGAACCACTTCCGGCAACGGGTGGCCAAGCATGCGCTGCACCTGACGGATCGCATCCGCGGCGCGAAGCACTTCCTTCGTCCCCTCACGACTCACCCTGCCGTCAATGAGTTCCGCGAGATCGTCACGCAACATGAGGTCCACAAGGAAAACCGCATTCGGCACTTGATCTCGATATTCACGTACGATGGCATGGATTTCAGCATCGGAAGGACCCGACTTGGGAGTTACTCCATAAATTCCCAGATTTTCCGGTTTTTCTTCCTTGTTGGATTGCTCCTGCACGATTCCAGCTGAAACAAGCGCACGATACCGGCACATCGTGTTCACCTGTTCCGCGGTATCGGCGAGCGCCTGCAGATCGTTGGCGCTGATGGAGAATCGCGGCGTGGCCAGCAATCGCATAAGCGCCGCACTGTCGGTATGATCGCTGACGACGCGTAGCAAAGCGAACACGTCCTGCACCGCCGGGCGTTCCAGCAACGCCGACCGCCCCACTACCAGCGTGGTCAGGCCTGCGCGTTCGAGCGCTTCCGCGAATTGCGACATGATTCCTTTGGAACGGAACAGCACCGCCACGTGCGGACGATTGTCTTTCATGCCATTGTCGAGGTCGCGCGAGGAAGGCGTGTGCAGGGCGATCGCATGTTTGGCGAAGCGCACGACCGCGTCGACCTCCTGCCCGAACGTGTCGAACGCAAGCACGCCCACCGTTCCTTCGGGGGCTTCGTCGGTATTGACGAGCGCCGGAACGTCGACTTCGCGCATCAGCGAGCTGCTGAGGCGTCTGGCAGGCAAGCGGAGCGGTTTGGTGAGATTGTTCGCCGCTTCGAGCACCATGCGTGAGTTGCGCCGCGTCACGGTCAATGCGAATGGCCTGCTGGTGGCGTCCATGCCGAAATCGTGTTGCAGCATGCGGAATGCGCCAGGACTCGCCCCTCGCCATGCGTAGATCGATTGGAAGGGGTCGCCGACCGCGTTGACCGCGCTGCGATGCGTGTCGTCAGCGTGGAACAGCGCGCTCAGCAGTGCCGCCTGCGTGGTGGACGTGTCTTGGTATTCGTCGAGGAGCACATGCGAATAGCGTTTGCGGTAGGCCGCTCCGATGGACGGGAATCGGGAGACAAGCTGGAATGCCGCGATGGTGAAATCGCTGAATTCCGCCATATTGCAGGCGCGTTTTTCGGCATGATAGTCAAGCACAAGATCGAGCAGCAGGTCGCGTTGCTTGGCGACGAATGCGAGTTGCGCGCTGTTGAACACGCACATGTCGTGCCCGAGTTCGCGGTATTTCTCCAGTTTCTTTTCGTAGTCCGCGTCGGAATCCTTTTTCAGTCGTTTCGGCAGCTTTGGCGATTTCGGCTCTTCCGTTGGCACGGTTTCGCCGTCAAGCGCCTTGGCGATCTGTTCGACGAACGCCTCATCCCAGTCGCGCACGCGTTGCACGGCTTCGTCGAAGCTGGTGCAGTCGCCGCCGATCATGGCGCCGGAAATGGCGTTGGACAGGGCGAACACGTTGCCCGCTATGGTGTTGAACGATTTCAGATCGCCGTCGAACGCCATAAGATCATCCATATGCCTGTCAAGCACGGTGTGGATGAGCCGCATGGCACCTGCTTCGCTCAATGGCTGCGTGTTCTGGTCAAAGCCGACAAGCAGTCCATATTGGCGCACGATGGATTGGAAGAAAGCGTCGTACGTGGAGACTTCCGGTTTGAGGAACGTCATGTTCGCTGATTTCAGGCCGCGTTCGCGCTGGTCGCGAGTCACGGCCGCAGACACTCGAGACAATAGTTCCGAGGCCGCTTTGCGCGTGAAGGTCAGTCCGAGGATCTTTTCGGGGCTCACCCCCTGTTCGATCAGCGTGATGATGCGTCTGGTCATCGTGTAGGTTTTGCCGGATCCAGCGCCGGCCACCACCACCACATCCGCATACGAGGGCGCTTGGACGACGGCAGCCTGCTCAGGACTGTCGGTGAACTTCATGGTTCCGCTCATGCCGTTCTCCTTTCGAATACGGTGTTCTGTTCGCCCGCACAGGCCGGGCAGATCGTAGTGTTTCTGCAGTATCTCACATGTTCCGTCGTCGGTCTTGCGGTGATTTCGTTCGCCCTGCTGGCCGCGGCCGCATAGAAGACCCTCGCGATCATGGTGAGGGACCATACCGCCATCGTGCCGCGTAAGCCAAGGAACTCATTCCAATGCTCGTCGCTCACTTCCAACGGAGGAAGCATGTCATCGAGTCCGTCGTGGAAATCCTTGTCGAGTTTTTTGACGTAATAGCGCGGTATGAATTCGCCGGTATTGAGACTTCCATTGGCGAACAGCGCCTGCTGCATATGCGATTCGGCGGCGGTGTCGCCATACGGCGCAGGGTATGCGTGCTTGGCTACATGGAATAGCGCGCTTTGCGTGATGTTCGGCGCGTTCGCCACCGCCTGCGCCCCGCGCATGCCGCTTTCCTCGGGGAATACGAGTCCCAGCTGATAGCAGACGAGCTGCAGATCGTTGAACAGGCCTTCGCCGGTCGGACTGACACCGGTTTTGTAGTCGATCAGACGCACCTGCTGCGTGCCATCCGCCATTTCACGCCGTTCCAAACGGTCGATCCTGCCGGTCAAACGCACGGTGAGATACTCGCTCATGCCGGTTTCCGGCCATCCTCCGACCAACGCTCCCATAATGGCGATCAATTCGTTCCGTGAAATCGCGTGAACGCCGTCCATCGCATTGTAGGCGTCGAGAATATCGTCGAAATCGAATTTTGCGGTAAATTTCAGCTCAGGTTCGGCTTTCGTAAGTTTTCCAACGCTGAATGCATCATTATTTTTAATCGGATAATCACCATGATTCGATTGCACGAAATACGTGGCGATGTTACGCAACGCCTCCTGCGCCTGCTCATCTTTCTTCAACGCCTGATACCGTTGCGCGGGATCGGCAATGGCGTTGAAATCGCCGCATAGACGCTTGTATTCGGCATACATCCATTCGGTGATCGCATTGATATTGTCCACGTCGCTGATGGCGGTATGGTGTTCCGGCATATCAAGTCCGGCTTCGGTGGCCTGTTGCGCCACCTTGTGGATCAGCGAGCCGAAACTCGTGGCGACGCTGCCCATGCGCGGGCCGGAGAAGCGGTTTTCCAACATCCAACACACCGGGCACGCCCACAGATTGTCTACCGCAGAAGGAGACAAAGTCACCACGTCGGATCGCCGCGATTTACCGTTTCGGCCCGACGTCGAGCTTTCCGACGTGTCGCTCATGCCCGTCCGCATGACGGCCGCGATCTTCCGCATGGTGGCCTCGACCGTCTCCCCCATAAACGGCCAACGGTCAGGGTCGGCCGCCGTAACACCATGCGAAGCCAGCAATGCCAACGCTTCCGCGGCATCACGCGCCTTCGGGCTGTCCTCAGGTTCCGACGCAAGCACGCTTCGGGCGGCCGCGACCAGACCACGGGGATCGGTTTCCAGCCCCGCGTAATCGCCTTGGCCGCCGACCGACGCATATTCTCGCCGTTCCATATCGGCGTCGCGATCGCGGTCGAAGCACTCCGGCATATATCCGTATAGAAAATCCGAAGGCACATTGTCGTCATTCAGCACGGCGCTCACCACCACACGCTCGCTGGCACGGGTCAACGCCACCAACAGGCTCTTCTGCTCGGAGGCGAGCACCGACGCCAGTTGCGCGTCCTGCCTGCCCGCCGGAGTGACGATCGTGTCGGACAATACGCCGTGCAGCATCACATCGGCCAGTTCCTCACCGCCGAACAACGTGTTGCGTGGTGTGAGATTCGGCCACTGCCCCTGCTGCAAAGCCGGCAGAAAAACCAGATTCCAGCGCTTTCCCGCCGCTCCTGCGGGAGTCGTCAGGGTCACCGCCTGATCAATGGGCGCGGTATGCGCCAGCGAATCCGCCTCAATGGTCAGCAAACGCACCTGTTCGATGAACGCCTCGATGGTGTGTACCGCGAATTCCCCGCTTGACTCGCCGCCTGAAGCATAGTTGAACAAACGCATCGCCGCGTCAAGCCGATCATTCGCGGCACGGCCGGCAGCCGAATGCTCCAGCGCCACACGCTGCCAGACTTCCGCCTTGCCGCAGGCCCTCCATGCGCAGTCCAACACATATTGCGGTTCACGCGAAACCAGTTTGGCTTCCGACTCGCATGTTTTGTCAAGAACCTTCCACAATGATGCGAACGCCTTGATCTGCGGATCCGCGCCCAGCACGGAGGCGATCGCATCGACCACGCGATCGGTGTTGCCTTCCATAAGAAGCACGTACAGCGCTTCCATACTCAGCGCGAAATCGCCTTCATGCTCGTCTTCATGCTCACTATCATGCTCGCCATCGGCGCGAATCGCATGATAGTCCGTCATATAATCGCGCCAATCTTCCATCAAACGAGGGAGCAACGCCTGTTGTTCGACGGCAGCGTCCGCCGCATCCTCATCATCTTCGAAATCATCTTCAAAGTAATCTTCGAAATCATCTTCGTCGTATTCTTCGGCAGCATCCTCATCATGGTTCGCAGCCTTGCTTTCCACAATCGAAGCGAGCGAAACCAACGCGTTCATCGCGGATTCGATGGATGCGAGACGGGCCGGACGCCCCTCATGCCGTTGATCACCACCGACCGTAATCAGCGGAGATCCCATAATCAACGCCACGCGCGAACGAATATAGGATCCGGCGGTCTGCAGGTCCATGGTCGAAGCCGCGATCGTCTGGTTTTTCAATTCGGCCAACTCGATCAACGCGAACAGACCCTGCACGAACGGCTCATCCTTCAACGGCCGGGTCACGCTGGAATAGCGCACGGGAACGCCGTCAGCGCGCAACCGCTCGCCGAATGCGCGCACGGTGGCATTGTCGTGCGCGATCACGGCCATGTCGTTCCATACACGGGAACGTTGCAAATGCTCAGTTTTGATCTTCCACACCACGTCGTCGAGCTCTTCGGAAGAGGAACGGTACAAGGCCGTTTCCACACTGCCGTCGGCCGGCGTGACACGAGCGCCCGTATCGTCGGCCGGCAACGTTTCGATGGGCATCGCGCCTGGCATATCGCTCATTTTGCCGGGACGATCGGGCAGAGGCACGTCCGTCGACTCCGTGCTTGCGATCGACAGGCTCACTCGCGTCGCGACAAGCGTGCGATAGTCGCCATGCACGCCTTGCTGGTTCGACACGGTTTGCGCGGTATCGCCTTCGTGCGCCGTTTGCAGACCTTCGATGCGTTCAAGCCTCGCTCCCATGCGCGTCTGCGCCTGGTTGAACAGATATTCCGGATATGATCCTCGGAACGTCTGCACGGCTTCGTCGGGATTGCCAACCAACAGCAGGCGCACCCCGCGTTCATGCAGGGCTTCAAGCAGTGCGAAACCAGCCAACGTCGTATCTTGAAAATCGTCGACGATCAGCATGTTCGCAATATCGGCTTCCTGTATGCCAGACACGGCTTCGGTGGCGTCGATCATCAGCTGCGACGCGTCGAGACGATATTCGCCAGGATAAGACGAACGGATCGCCTCATTGTATTCCTCACGCAAGGCGAAGGCGAGACGCCATTGAGTGCGCAGGCGTTCGCGACGTTCGTCAAGCATGCCGTCCCTGCTGCTGGCCGCACGGGCGATCAGCATGTCTTCGAACTGCGGTTTCGCACCAATCTCGTTCATGCGTGCGAGCATGTCGCGCAATTGGTTGGCGAATGCGTCGGTGGAATCGTCGGCCACCAGTCCTGACCATTCGGAAACCGCGAAATAGGTGCGCAGCAGATCGCAGGTGGCGCAATCGTCGCCATGTTGCCTATGCTCCACATGCGAAGCCAGTACCTTGCGGATGATCACATCCTGTTCCGCACCGTTCAACAGTTTCGGCAACGGTTCGCCTTGACTTGATCTCACGGCCGTCAGCAGACGGAATGCGACGGCAGGCAACGTCGTGACCGGTCGCGCCTGCGACACGGCCGACAATTCGCGGATCGCCCGATCGCCCAACGCATCGGCGATCTGCCTGCCAGACACCGTCATCACGGCATTCCCGTCACCATACCGCCTCATTGCGGCAACCAGCATGCCCAGCGCAAACTCGGTTTTTCCACTGCTCGGCGCGCCCGCAACCAACGTGACGCGGTCAAGGTCTTCCAAATTCATCATGCCTCCCAACACTACTAGTCTCGCCCTCCTTTACCTGACAAATCCGGAACCTGCAAAGTTGTCTCGAAGCCAACCTTTATCCAACACGATCTGCGGTGCAACCACTCCTTCGTGGCATCTGCAGCAACGCCGACAACACATCAATGGTCATTTCCATTTGAGCCAGATGCCCGTCATCCAGCAACTGAATGTATGTACCCTCATCGTCGCCACGAAGGCCGTCTCTTAAGGTTCGCACGTTCTTTCTATCACTACGACTTCTATTATTCAGCCACAACATGTCTCAGATGCCCGTCTTTGTATATGGACATTTTGACCCCTTGCTGATAGGTTTCTGGGTTGGTCTTCAGTTAGGATAGGATCCAGAGAGAGCGGCCGAAAAGCATACGCACCACGAGGAAAGAGAGCATATGGAAGCCATGAACGGCATTCCCCCTCAAATCCCTGGGTATACATTCGCCCAAAAGTTGGGTTCAGGTTCCGAAGCGAACGTGTATTTGTACCAGCAGCTTTCCCCCAGCCGACAAGTGGCCATCAAGGTCAGCAAGGGAACGCTCGATCCGCGCGCGGCGGCGCGGTTCCGTTCCGAAGCGAACTTCATGGGCAGGATCTCCTCGCATCCCTACATTCTTTCGGTGTATGAAAGCGGCGTCACCGCCACGGGCAACGGCTACACCGTGTTCGAATACGCTCCGGGAGGCAATTACAAGACCTTCCTGGAATCCAACAGGCTCAACGCAGACCAGATGCTCACCGTCGGCATCAATCTGGCGAGCGCCCTTTCCACAGCGCACCGCGAAGGCATCATCCACCGCGACATCAAGCCCAGCAATATTCTCATCAACACGCATGGCATGCCCATGCTTTCCGATTTCGGCATCGCGGGAACGATCTACGGGCGTCCCGGCATCGGCTACACCATCGCGTGGGCTCCGCCGGAAGTGCTTGCAAAGAACGGCGGAGGCAACGAATCCTCCGATATTTATTCGCTGGGAGCAACGCTGTTCGCCATGCTGACGGGCCAGTCGCCATATGAATACGGCTATTCCGCGGCCCTCGGCTCGACCAGGGGCAAAGAACGCGGTGCTCTGCTGAGAAACATCATTCTCACCGATCCGCTCCCTAAGCTCAATAGGCCGGATATTCCCCCGCAAGTGGAGCGGATCTTGCGCAAGGCGTTGAATAAAACGCCGGAAGACAGATATTATTCCTCATACGATTTCGCGCGTGACATGCAGCGTGCGCAGCAGGAATTGTATGGCCATGCCACGCCGACCACGGTCGAAGGCGAACCGCCGTTCCCGCAAAATCTGTACGCACAGTCCCAGGCGAACATTCAGGTTTCACCGACCGTCCCAAAGCAGCGCAGCACTTGGGCCAAGCCTCTTGCGATCGTTGTTTCGGCGGTCGCCGCGATTGCAGCCGTCGAACTGGCGTTCGCGTATGTGATCTTGCCGAATATGGATTCGGCTTCCGACAATAGCAGCGTGCAGATCGAGACTCCGGGAACGCACGATCAGGACAACGATTCGCCTGATTCGGCCATCACCACGAGTAGCGTGCCCAGTGTCGAGAATCTGGCCGGCTCATATTCCGCCGATGGCGGCAGCGTGCAGTTCACATGGGTGAACCCCGACCCTCAGGACGGCGATTCGTACGCATGGTCGCTGGTAGGCGATGCAGGAGTAGACCCGAACGCCCAAGGAACCACCACCACCGACACGCGCATCAGTATCGAACCCGCCGACGGCTCGCAGACCTGCATCCAGGTGAGCCTCATCCGAGCGGACCGGCAGATGTCGCAGAATCCTGCGATCGCGTGCGCGGCCAAACCATAAGCATCACCATACTTCGCAACCGGACCGTCCAACGGCATATTTTCAATCGCAAACGGCATATACGGACCGATCACAACGACAATCGGAACATTCAGGGAAGAACCGAAAATGGGCAAACGCAAGAACGGTGCCAACCAATCGGCGCAATCATATGAACGTCAACTACGTTTCGGATCAATGGTACGCAAACTGCTGTTGCCGTCGGGAAGCAGACGGTGGATCACGCCGATCGTCATGCTGCTTCTGCTGCTGGGCATCATCGCAGGCGCGTTCATCGTCAGTTCGGTGACGCAACGGCATGTGCAGCTCGACGATGGCACCGTGTGGATCACCTCGTTGAAGGACCGCAAGGCCGCACGATTCAATGCGAAGAACAAGGATGTGGACGCCGGAGTCTCATCCGCAGCCTCCCGTTTCGACGTGGCACAGCATGATGGCAGCACCGTGATTTCCGAAGGCACCAAAGCCAGCAATATCGCGGCTTCCACCATTAGCGAAACCGGCAACACCGCCATCAAAACGGATATCGAAACCATTGTCGGAGGCAATACCGCGGCGTTCATCAACACCAAAACCGGCAATGTGTGGGTGGGATCCGCTGCCGATGTGAAATCCGTCAATCCAATCACCGACAAGCCGAACATGAAACTGGGATCCGGTGGAAAAATCGCGGTGACGCATGACGGAACCGTATACGGATACCGCGCTTCCGATGGCGCGGTGCTGAGCATCAAAGGGCCGCAGGGCACGCGCGAGCAAGTTGGCACGATAGGAGGCGCACCGCATGCCGAATCGTTCACCGTCATCGGCGAAACCCCGGTGGTGGCGGCGAAAAGCACCGTGTATTGGCCGCAGGGAAGCGCAGCCATCAATCTGCAGGGCAGCATGACCTTGCAGGCCCCTTCCACGGACGGCAAACAGAACGGATGGGTGGCCGTGGCGACGCCGCGCGGGCTCGCAACGGTGAACCTCAGCACCAAGAAAACCTCGGAAACACCGAATTCCGGCAAGGGCGAGCCCGCCCAGCCGGTATCCACAGGCGGATGCGTGTTCGCCGCATGGGCGCAGAAAGCCAACAATTACGCCAAAGTATGCTCCGTAGACGGTTCGGATACGGCATTCGACACCCTGACCAACATCAACGCCACTTCGGAACTGATATTCCGCACCAACCATCGTCTGGTCATACTCAACGACGTGGTCAACGGCAACGTTTGGAATCCGCAGGAATCCACCAAGGTCATCAAAATCCAATGGAACAAGGTGGAAACCAAACAGTCGAAGCAACAGGAACAGAACAACGACAGCGCCAACAACCAGCATAATTTCAGCAAGACCTGCTCGTCGCAATCCGGCCAGATCAAAGCCGAAGATGATTCGTTCGGCGCGAGAACAGGATCGCAGCAGATCCTCGACGTGCTCCGCAACGACGAACAGACCGACTGCTCCGTACTGCGCATCACCTCGGTAAGCGCCCCCGACGGCGCCAACATCAGCGTTTCCCCCGTATACGACGGACGATATCTGCAGCTCGACGCTTCCGCGGCATCCGAAGGATCCGTATCGTTCAGCTATGAAATCTCCGACGGACGCGGGCAAACCTCCAACGCCAACGTAAGCCTCACACTGGTAGGCGGGGACGACAACGCGCCCCAGCAAACCGATACGCCACCGGAAATCGACGTGGAACAAGGAGCGACCTACACCACCAACGCGCTGGGCAGCTTCTCCGATCCCGACGGCGACCCGCTCACCCTCGTATCCGCAACCCCGCAAAACACCGACCAGGTGACCGTTTCCACACGCGCCGACGGGCAGCTCGTGTTCAACGCGGGATCCATGTCTTCCGGACGCGCCGGCATCGAAGTGACCGTTTCCGACGGCCAGCAGACCGGCACCGGCATGGTGTATTTCTCAGTGAAACCGGCCAACACGCTGGCCGCGGTGATCGATCCGGCCGTCAAGCAGACCACGCCAGACACCCGCACCACCATCGCGCTCAAACAATACGTGCATGGCACCTCGGCCGAACCCGCGCAGCTGACCGCCGTGGAAACCCCATCCGGCGCATCCACCACCATGAACGCCACCGATATGTCGTTCACCTTCAGCGCATCCAACCCCGGCACCTACTATGTGCCCTACACCATCACGCAAGGATCCATCCCCTCGACCGGCCTGGCCCGCATCGAAGTGCAGGCAGTGGCCGGAGACTCCGCCAAGCCCATCGCAGCCAACGACGTGGCGCTGCTCGGCGCCGACAACACCGCAATCGTGGAACCACTGTCTAACGACGTCGACCCGATGGGCGGTGTGCTATCCGTGACCAGCGTGACCGCCGATGCGGCGAGCGGCATCAAAACCGGCGTCGTAAGCAACAAGCGCGTCTACATCACCGCACGACAGGTACCGACCGAGCCCGTGCAGATCAAATACAGCGTCGCCAACGCGGCAGGCACGTCAACCGGCGTGATCGTGCTGCAGCCACCGGCACTGACCACTTCCAACTCCGTGCCGAAAGCCGACAACATCACCACGCAGGTACGCACCGACGGCATCGTCTCCATCGACGTGCTCGACCACGTGACCTACTCCGACGGCACCACGGTAAGCCTGCAAAACGACCTGCAATACGACAAAAACACGTTCAAAGGACTCGTATTCGTATCAGGCAACACCGTACGATACCAAGCATCCGACCAAACCGGATCCTTCCCCGTAACGTACACCGTCAAAGACAATCTCGGCAACGCGGCATCCGCCACAATCACCATCAACGTGCATCAAAAAGACGCTTCCAACAAGGCTGCGCCAACACCATCCGACGTCGAGGCGCAAGTCGCGGCCGGCCAAAAAGTCCAGGTCCCGATCACCTTGACCGGCATCGACGCCGACGGCGACGACGTGCAGCTGCTCGGTCTCGGCAACAAGGCGCCGACACTCGGACGCATCAGCGAAGTCGGCGCCACCTACCTGGTATACGAAGCCTATGCCGACTCCACAGGAACGGACACCTTCTCATACGCCGTCGAAGACTGGACCGGCCAACGATCCCAAGCGCAAATCCGCGTAGGCGTATTCACATCCGGCACCGACTCGGGCGTATACGCGCGCGACGACGAAATCACATTGCGCCCCAACACCGCAGCAACCGTGCCCGTGGCGCAAAACGACATCTCCGGAGACAACACCGACCTGGCCGTCAGCGAAAACGTCGAATCGCAAGACATCAGCAATGTGACCGTGGCGGACAATACGCTCGCCTTCACCACTCCTCAGCAGGCGGGCACCTATTACGTGGTGTATACGGTCAAAGACAAGGCAGGATTGTCCGACACCGCGACATTGACGGTGAACGTGGACGACAACGCCACCATCGAACCGCCGACAGCATACGACTACCGTGTGCCATCTTCCGCGACGATCGATAAGAAATCCATCGACGTGGACGTTTCGCAATGGATCGCGAATCCTTCCGGCAGCGCCGACGAACTGCAGGTGGCCGTGGATGATTCCGCCACCGGCCATGCGCATATCAAAGGCGGTGACAAGTCCACGACCATTAGCGTGGAATTGACGGATGAGGCACGAGCCGTGCCGTACACCGTGACCAACACGACATACAACATCACGTCCACTGCGTTCATCCAAGTGCCCGCGTACGGCGTGTTCCCGCCGACCCTTCGACCGAAGGCGCCGGCATTGAAGGTGAACGCACGCGAGACGATCACCATCAATATCGCCGATTACGTGCGCGTGGGCGCAGGCAAGATCGCGTATGTGGACGGCGCCGATTCGGTGAGCGCCACGAAGGCCGCGGACGGAGACCTGTATGTGAACGACCAGACGTTGAAGTTCACCGCATCAAAGGATTATTCCGGTCCAGCGTCCATCACCTTCACCGCGGTGGATGGCAAACGCGACAAGAACGACAAGGTGAAAATCATCAATTCGGCGGTATTGACGTTGCCGATCACCGTGATCGGGCGCGACGTGCCCGCGCCGACGTTCTCCTCGCCCACCATTGACGTGGTCGCAGGAGAAAGCGCCACCACCATCGATCTGACCGCGTTGACCCATTCGGCGTCCGACCTGTATGACGATGAGAAGCAGTACACGTATTCGGGTGGCACCGATTCCGACCAGGTGAGCGCCAAAGTGAGTTCGAACGGCAAGCTGACCGTGTCCGCCGACAAGACCGCTTCGCCGGGAACAACGGTGAGCGTGCCGATTTCGATTCAATATTCGAAGGGCACGGTGAGTGCGGGCGTCACGGTTCGTGTGACGGCCTCCAACAGGCCTTTGGCACGCATCAACGCGAAAACCGTGAAGGTCAAGGCAGGATCCAGTGAGGAAGTGAACCTGCTGTCCGATGCGTATAATCCGTTCCCCGATTCCGCATTGACCGTGACCGGATGCACGTCCGATGGCGCGTCGAAGCTGACCGTGGACTGCCCGTCCAACGGTGTGGTGTCGATCAGCGCCTCGTCCGATATCGGCGCGAGCACCAACAAGGTGATCGTCAACGTGCGCGATGCCACCAATACGAAGGAACGTGAGGTGACGGGCACCATCAACGTTTCGGTGATGGACAAGCCGGATGCGCCGCTGCTCTCCCCCATCGCCGGAGACCCGCAGGATGGCGCGGTGAATCTGAGTTGGACGGCCGGCTCTTCGAACGGCAGTCCGATCAGCGAATACAAGGTGTCGTGGGGCGGCGACGGTTCCGGCGAGAAATCGTGCGGATCCGTGACCTCCTGCCAAATCACCGGCTTGAAGAACGGCAAGACGTACTCGTTCAAGGTGCAGGCCAAGAATGAGGTCGGCTGGTCGAAGGAGTCGAATGGCGTGGAAGGCACGCCTGACAAGCTTCCGGACGCGCCGACCGATGTGAAGGCCGAAGCTAGCAAGAACACCATCACTGTCACATGGAAGGCTTTGGAGGGTAATTTCTCCGCCGTCGACAAGTATCAGGTGACGTTGAGCGGTCCGAATGTGGCGAATCCGGTCCAGGAAGTCACTGGCACCAGCATCACGTTCAAATTCGACGACAATGCGATCACCGACGGCGCATCCTATACCGCCACGGTCAAGGCGCATAACAAAGTGAACTGGAGCCAGCCCTCCACGGCATCCAATGCCGTTTCGCCTTGGGGTACGCCTGACAATCCGACTATTTCCGCCGATCAATCAGGCGACAAGATCGTGGTGAGAGGGCGGATCAATGACGCACGTAACTCGAAATACCAGTCGATTACGGTAAGCATCGAGGGCGAAGACAAATCCGTGGAGACAAGCGCCAAGGATTATTCCGTCGAATTCGACATTAAGAACGAGTGGTACTACAGAAAACTTAAGCCGACGATTACCGTGGTTACGGAACGCAGTGGCTCATTGCGCAACGAAGCGTCCGTTTCGACTTTCACAGCAGTCGATCCTCCAACCAATGTGAAGCTGGAACTCAACAACAACACATGTGTGGCGACCTGGTCCAGAAAAGGTGGACGCGTCACAGGTTTCGTTGTAAAGGCCAAGGGTTATTACGATGATGATGTTCATGAGAGCAGAGCCGAATGGCCGCTTTCCGGTGATTGGAGCACCTGCGATACGGTAAGCGTGCAACAGTACTTCATCGACACCTCACATCTCAGCGACCCAGCAATCGCTACCGATAATACCGTCGGCAACAAAAAGCCAGCGGAAATCACACTGCCATCCTCATTGACGTGGGATACACAGAACGCCAACATCATTCATGTCAATGGCGGTAGTTGGGAGGCCCACGGGCGAAGTGTCAAAGGCCAGATCGTTATCACTCCGGCAGGGGAAAGCTCGCATACCTACGATTGGCCAGCTAACGGCACACTGGATGTTTCCGACATCACCAGTCCTTCCGGTACCAGATGCGATTGGGAGGTTCGCGTGATCACCACTGCCGGGGAACCAGAAATCAATGCGACCAAGAAAAGCTCTGATCCCGTGACCGGAGTCCGATACGAGGAGAAAACCCCCGATCCGGAACCGGGACCAACCCCTGATAATGGAGAGACGCAATCCTCGATAGACACCAATGCTTCAGCCATCTCATTACGAACAGGGTTGGCAGGAAAACAGGCGCGAGGCATCTCATTCACCGTCAAATAAGCAAATTCAACATCACAACCAATCATCAATACGATCAATAGAAGCAACCAAGGAGTACCTATGAGCAACGAAAACGACGACGCCACCCAGCTGGGTTCCATTGGGCGCCATATGAGCAAGCCGCAACAGCCCGGCAATCCGCAGGCACGCCCCGCATTCCAAGCTCCAAGCCTGCCGACGCATCCGCAGGAACAGGACGGAGACGAAGAGGGCACGGTACTCAGCACGCATAACGCTACCCACTACGCCGCCAACACGTTCGACGCCGACGAGGAGGGCACGGTACTCAGCACGCATAACGCAACTCCTTCCAGGCCGGCGAGGCCTACGGTTCCAATGGCGCAGCCCATGCAGGCGCAACCGACGCAATCCGCTCCAACACAACAGCCGCTACCACAATCGCAATCGGCTCCCGTAATGGCAACGCGCCAATTCCCGCAGACTACGGCACCAAGCGTCAAGCCCGCGCAGCCGGCCATGGCTTCTTCCATGATGTCCGCGCCGCAGGCCGACATCACCGAATTCCATGAACTGTTCGCCCAACTGGTCGGTAACGTCTCCCAAGTCGTGGTCGGCAAGGAACAGCCGATCCGCCAATGCGCCACCGCCATGATCGTCGGTGGCCACATTCTGCTCGAAGACAATCCGGGGACCGGCAAAACGCAGCTGGCCCGCGGCCTCGCCAACTCCATCGACATGTCGTTCAAACGTATCCAGTTCACTCCGGATCTGCTGCCGTCCGACGTGGTCGGCGTAACCTACTACGACCAGAAGAACGGCGAATTCGAATACCGCGAAGGTCCGATTTTCGCATCCATCGTGCTCGCCGACGAAATCAACCGAGCCTCGCCAAAAACGCAGTCCGCACTGCTCGAGGTCATGGAAGAGCAGAAAGTCACCGTCGACGGCGAAACCCATGCGGTACCGCAGCCGTTCATGGTCATCGCCACTCAGAACCCCATCGAGCAACTCGGCACCTACAAACTGCCTGAGGCGCAGATGGACCGTTTCCTCATCAAAACAACCATCGGCTATCCGAGCCATGACGTAAGCGTGAACATCCTCAAGCAGGTCAACGTCACCGACCGTGCTTCCACCGTACATGCGGTGCTCACCGGCAACGACGTGCTGCGCATGCGCGCCATCAGCGAAACCGTGCGTCTCGACGACGCGATCATCGAATACATCGTGCGCTTGGTGGAAGCGACGCGCCACAACGAACGCATCCAAGTCGGATCGTCCATGCGAGGCGCGCTCGCACTGACCCGATGCGCCCGCGTGTGGGCCGCGTCCAGCAATCGCGGATACGTGGTGCCCGACGATGTGAAGCAACTGGCCGTCGCCGTGCTCGCACACCGCATCACGCTCACCGCGGAGGCCACATTCGCGGGATCCACCCCCGAACAGATGATCGAACAGATCCTCAATGAAGTGCCTTCACCGACCGTGGGCGCCACCGCCTGAAACGCACGGCGCAGCCAGCCGCGTACGGCACGGCACACGCAAAGCGCACACCCCACACGAAACGTTCGTAAACCCCCGAAAGGTCAAGCATGCGACAATCCAAAACCATGCAGCGCAGGAGAACCATGCAACGATCCCTGCGACGCATCAAGCATCGCATCAAACGACTGGTCACCTCATACGTGTCGCCGCTCGGATGGGCCGTGACCGGACTCGCCATCGCCTCACTCATAGCGTTCACAATCCTCAGCTGGCATGAACTGCTGACCATGGCGATCGTGTTCGCATGCATGATGGTCGCCGCCATCATGCTGTCGCTCGGCAACACGTCGTTCACCGCCACCATAGACGTGTCCAGCAGGCGCGTCACCGTGTCAGACACGGTGAAAGTCGATGTGTGCGTCGACAATCCAGGGCGCACGCCAACCACATCAGCACGCGGCGACCTGCCCATCGGAGACAGCCACGAACGATTCGCCATCCCCATGCTCGCCGCCGGCCAATCACGCCAAACCACCGTGGAATTCACCGCCGTCTCCCGCGCGGTACTGCCGGTCGGTCCCCTGTCCATACGCAAAGGCGACCCATTCGGACTCGTACGACACGAAAAGAAACTTGTCGACCAAATCAACGTGTTCATCCACCCGAAAACCGTTATGCTGAACACACTCAACGCCGGAATTCCGCGAGATCTCGAAGGCCAGCCAAGCGGCGAAATCGTCGACGACGACCTCGATTTCTACGGACTGCGTGAATACGAGCCAGGCGACGACGTACGCAACGTGCACTGGCTCAGCTCCGCAAAAACAGGCGCACTGATGATCCGTCAATACGAGGCGACCCGACGCACCGACACCGCATTGACCATCAGCGTGAACCCCGACGACTATGTGAGCTCCGACGAATTCGAACTGGCGGTATCCGTCCATGCCTCCATCGGCGTGCAATGCCTACTCCAAAACCGACCGGTGACCTCACACGCGGGAACCGAACACATCATGCCACGCAACTCCACGGAATTCCTTGACGGCTGCAGCGCCATCTCCCCCGATATCAGCGACAATCCGAATCTGGCGCAAACCACCCTCGCCCATGCCCCCGACTCATCGTTCTACTACATCACCGTCGGCAGGCTCAAAAACATCGACGAAATCAAACACATGGCGCTCGCACTCCCCCGATCCGCAACCTGCGTGGTACTGCAAACCGCCATCGGACAGCCACGCGCCATCAAACGATACGCCGATTTCACCCTGGCGACCGTAGGAAACCTAGACGATCTCCCAATGATCATGGGGGTACTGGAATGAGCACCACAGGACTTTCCACCCACAACACCAACACCGGCGACACCGGCCGCACCACCGGATTCGGCAACACCTTCACCGGAACCGGCACCGGCTCATGGGCCGACTCCACACACTCCGTCATCTGGATGTCACGAGACGGCAAATCACAGGCACTCCCCTACCTACGCCGGACACGCGCCTCGCAATACGCAAGCCTGCTCGTCGCAGCCCTACTCACCCTCGCCGCCGCCAGCAACCTCATCGACGTCTACGGATCGGCCACATCCTGGGCGCTCGCCGCCATTCCGGCCACCATCATCGGATCTCTCGTGGCGCTCGCAGGCACGGTTCCGGCACTTCGTCTCTGGTGGCAGATGCTGTTCATGGCCGTCGCCCAGCTGGTTGTCGGCCCCGTACTGTTCCTCAACGACACCACCATCGCCCATATTGTTCCGACCTTGCGCACGCTTACACAAGGCTGGATGAACATGCTCGGATCGTTCAAATTCATTCTGTCGGTCGAACCTCCTACCGGTACCGCCGATGGCTGTTTGCTGGCCGTATGGACCATCTGCCTGTGGTTCGCGCTACTGACCGGCATTTTCGCAGTGACTGAAGATGGCCGATTCACCATGATCGCCATTATTCCCGTTACCGCCAATCTTGCGATTTGCGCGCTGCTCGGCTCATCTTCCGGCTATTACCGCATGTTCGTAGGCACCATAATGGCGCTCATATTGGTGATTTGGATCAGCGCACGTTGGAAATTACTGGAATTGGGACGTTGGCTCAGTTCCGTCGTGATCGTGGTGCTTTCCGTCGCATTGGCGATTGGAGGATGCCTCGTCGTCGATCAGGACCGCACCATTCTGCGCGACCATTATGATCCGCCGCTTAGCCCGTACAATTACACCAGTCCGTTAAGCGGCATGCGCTCGTACATTACAAACAGTAAGGACGATGTGCTCCTCACCGTCGAAAACCTGCCCGCTGGATCAAGCGTGCGACTAGCGGTCATGGACCGTTTCGACGGCAACGTATGGAATCTGTCCGACTCCACCATGTCGTCGGACTCCTCCAATTACCGACGTGTCGGCACCTCCATCACCAACAATGCCGAAGGCAAGAAATTCACCGCCACATTCACCGTGGACAAAGGACTCAGCGACTACTGGCTGCCCATGGCCGGAGCCGCATCCAGCGTGACATTCGACAACAGCGAAAACTCCGACTCGTTCTACTACAACAGCGACACCATGTCGGCCATCTACCCCTCACGCACCTCCGAAGGTCTCACCTACACGGAAACCGGCATCATGCCAACGGTTCCCACCGACAAACAGATCGCCAAAACAGACGCGGCCGCCATCAGCCAGCCAAAAGCCGAAGATGTGCCCGACTGCGTAGACAAACTCGCCACAGCCATCGCCGGAGGCCAATCCAAAGGCGGCGAAGCGGCCCAGGCCTTAGCCGAAAAGCTCAAAGAATCCGGTTGGTTCTCACACGGATTAAGCGGCGACTACCCGTCAACCGCAGGCCACGGCAACTACCGCATCGACCAACTGCTCGCCGGAACGGCCATGGTCGGAGACAGTGAACAATACGCCTCCGCCATGGCATTGATGGCACGCAGCCTAGGTCTTCCCAGCCGTGTGGTACTCGGATTCCTGCCAAAAGACGACGAAGGTGAAATCAGCGAAAGCCGCACCGAAGAACAAGGAACAACCACCATCACGAAATTCACCGGCAACGACGTGACCGCATGGGTGGAAATCAAACTGGACGGCTACGGTTGGGTGGCATTCTATCCAACGCCAAAGGAAACCAAAGTCCCCGACGAAAACCAGAACCTCACCCCACCGAATCCGCAAACCCTGGTACGCCAGCCCCCGGTACCACTCACCGACCCGCTACGCGACGACACCCAGGCCAAAGGCAAGTCCTCAATCGGCGGAAGCATGGCCGACGAAACCTCAGCCAACCTGTTCTGGCAGCATTTCGGCAGAATCGCAAGAAAAGTAGCCATCTACGGAAGCCCTCTATGGACGCTGCTCATCATATGCGGTCTCCTGCTCGCCATCAAAGCGATCGCACTGGCACGATCAAGAAAACACGGCAGCACGCAGCAGCGTGTGGCAGCCGGCTGGCAATCGGTCGCCGCGCTCGCACGGCAAAGCGGACTCGACATTCGAGGCACACGCAGCGAACAGGCGGTTTCGATCGCGAATCAGATGGATATTTCCCGCGAGACCTTGCTCGCTTTGGGCGCGCAAGCCGATTACGCGGCCTTCTCCGGTAATTTCGTCAACGAAGAGCATGTGCAGCAGTATTGGCGCGATATTGCGCAGGAACGCAAGTACATGCTCAAGTCATTGCCGACGTTACGCCGATGGCGTGCCAAACTTTCGCTTGCCGACGTTTTCCACTTCCGCAGCAACCGCAGCGGGCGGAACAACGGCAGCGATCGGAAGCACAATCGTAAGAAAGGACGGGACTCATGATCTTCCGTAGCATCGAGGCCGGCCTGAATAGCAATGTCGGGTGCAAAAGAAAAAACAACCAAGACAACGCTCTCGCCAGCCGTGGCGTATATGTCGTATGCGATGGCATGGGCGGCGGCAAAGGCGGCGAGCGGGCCAGCGCACAGGTGGCGGCATGTTTCTCGCAGCTTGCCGAACAGCCGTCGCGCAACCGTACGTCCATCGAACATGCGTTGAGCCAATCGCAGCAACAGGTGCTCGAACTTGGCCAGGAGCTTGGCGGCATCGCCGGAACCACCATCACCGGCGTGGTGCTGCCGACTCGCGTTGAAGATAGCGTGCATGAACAAGCCATCGATGAGTACTGCTACGTCATCAATGTCGGAGATTCACGCACCTACCATATGCGCGCCGATGCGGAAGGCCATTGGATGGCGGAGTCGCTGACCCGGATCACACGTGACCATTCCGAACGGCAGAACGCCATCGACACCGGCGAAATGCTACCGGACGAGGCGAACCGATGCATACCGCGCAATATCATCACCCAATGCGTCGGCGCTCCTGACGGCATTCAGCCGGACTGGTATGCGGCGCGCTCCACGGGACGTTTCATCATCTGCTCGGATGGCCTGCACGCGCAGATCGATCGGGAACTGCTCGCCGATGTAGCGGCCGCATATGACGATCCGCAAGTCGCCGCGGATATGCTGGTGCAGTCCGCGCTCGACGCGGGCGGCAACGACAACGTCACCGTGATTGTGCTTGATATATGCGGCAAATCATCGGATTATTCGGCAAATGACGATTGGAACGTCAGCAAAATCGACGATCACGAGGATATCGGCGATTTACAGGAAAGCACATTGCAAACGTTACGTGCCGTCCAATAATGCGCATGTTCCCGCAATGACAATCGTCAATAATCGGATTTGTCACGTTATATCAGCGTATTCAATACAATATTTACAGAACACGAGATAAGGAGATCATGATGGTCGATTTCGATGCCGCGGTGGCGGCCGTGCAGGATCCGAACGCAGATCCCGTGTTTCTGGCGAAAATCGCTTACGAAAATCCGGAATTCGGCGCGAATGTGGTTGCCAATCCGCGTGCGTACCCAGGCCTGAAGCGTTGGGTCGCCCAGTTCGGCGACGAACGCGCACGTCAGCAGCTGGTCGCGATGGGGTGGCCGGTTCCACAGGACGGAATCATGCAGCAGGAGGCCGAGACGGCTTCTGAACAGGCGCAATACCAGATGCCAAGCGAGCAGGCGCAATACCAGCAGCCACAGCAATCATCGGAAGTGCAATATCAGGCGCAGTACCAGCCGCCGGCAACCCAGCAATGCCAGCCTGAGCCGTTTGCGGCAACACCTGCATCGAATATGGCGAACGATGCTTCGACGGAATACGTCGACCCATATACCAACCCCGCAGACCTGTCTGAAGTGGCTGATTTTTCGCCGATTCAGCCGCAAGAGCCAGTCGCGTCGAATGCTGGTTTCACCGCGGAATTGGCCATGACCACGGAAGATCAGATGCTGATGGCTGAAATCGCAAGCAAAGCTCCGGAGCTGCACCCCTTCCTTGCGCGCAATCCGCATATCTACCCGGATCTGCTCAACTGGCTTGCCAGTCTCAATGATTCCGCCATCAACGCAGCCATCCGTCTGCGACGGTAACCCTTGGTAGAACTTGGCAAAAGCCCGACGAAAGCCGCCAAACAAGGCCTAATAAGGCCTAATAAAAGCCGCTTGCATTGGTAAGCTTTCGTACCATAATATGTTCGTTGCGCCGTCATCCTCATTTATGGATTGACGACGCAACATGTATCGCGGCGCGAAGGAAATCAGCGCTGTTCGAAAGTGAAGAACTGGTCTCCGATACGCACCGTGCAAGGCGCGTCAAGCTTCATCGGCTTGCGTTCGACCTTGATCTCCTCATTGCCTTGAATGATGTACGTGCCGTTGAGCGAACCGTAATCCTCGATCCACAATACGCCATCCTGATCGAAGCTGATCGCCGCATGATTGCGTGAGATGGTGCGCGTCGGATCCTCCAACTTCACGAATTTCGCACCTTCCGGCACTTCAGCGGAAGGCTTGCGCCCCAGCAGCACACCCATATCGACGATCACTTCCTGGCCGGTCTGCTCGTTGTAAAGCACATACTCCAGCTTCGGCTGCTTCATGGTGAACGCCGAAGACAGCACCGTGCCATCCCAGTCGATGTCATCATCGTCATTGACCGGTTCGACGTCGGACGGTTCCAGCGCTGCGGCAGCCTGTTCCACCGGCTGTATGTTCGCCGCATACGATTCCGCGGATTCCTGCACATTTTCCAATGCTTGGAATGCTTGGGATTCCGGTGATTCGTATGTTGGCTGCGATGTTGGCTGCGACTGCGCAGCCTCCGCCATGGCGGGCTCAACGAGAGAAGACATTACTGTGGCATCATCGTCATACCAACCTGGTTCAGGTGGAGGCGGATATGGAAGAAAGCTCATACCTTCATTGTAATTTGCCATGCGATTTTGCGATGAAGATATCCGCTCTGCAATACGTACGGTTCCGCAATAGGCTGACTGTTGTCGTAGGGATCGCAGCAACTGCAGTTCCGCATTAAAAATAGTTCCGCATTAAAAAATGGGGATCAGCTGTTTCCAGCCAATCCCCATTCATGTATTGAGATGATTTCAGACGTTATGCCATTCCATCATCGCTTTTCGGATCACAGGGTGTCGCCCAAATCCATCTGGCCGCCGTTGTCGTCCAGGAAGTCATCCGGGTTGAAGTCATCGCCCAGCTTCAGGTCGCCGAAGTCGATGTTGGAGAAGTCCACATCGGACAGGTCGGTGTCGCCGAAGGAGCTGTCGGTGCCTTCGCCGCCCAAACCGAAGTTCGGGTAGATGGTGTCGCGGATGGCCTTGTCGGGCTCCACCGTGGCATTGCGGTAACGGGCGAGGCCGGTACCTGCCGGGATAAGCTTACCGATGATGACGTTCTCCTTGAGGCCCTTCAGGTCATCGACCTTCTGGTTCAGGGCGGCTTCGGTGAGCACGCGGGTGGTCTCCTGGAAGGAGGCCGCGGACAGCCAGGAATCGGTGGCCAGCGAAGCCTTGGTGATGCCCATCAGCTCCGGACGGCCGGCGGCCGGCTTGCCACCGTTCTTCACGGCTTCCATGTTGGCGGCCTTGAAGCGTGCCTTGTCCACGAGTTCGCCCGGCAGCAGGTCGGTGTCGCCGGAGTCGATCACGGTGATGCGACGCAGCATCTGGTGCACGATGACCTCGATGTGCTTGTCGTGGATATCCACGCCCTGGGAGCGGTACACGGTGTGTACTTCCTCCACGATGTTCACCTGTGCGGCGCGCGGGCCGAGGATGCGCAGGATCTTCTTCGGGTCGACGGAGCCTTCGATGAGCTGGGTGCCGGCTTCGACATGGTCGCCGTCCTTGACCAGCATCGGCGCACGACGGGTCACCGGGTAGACGATCGGCTCGACGGAGTCGTCGTCCGGCTTCAGGGTGACCTGACGGCCGCGCTCGGTGTCTTCCACCTTGACCACGCCGGCGAACTCCGCGATCGGAGCCTCGCCCTTCGGGGTACGGGCTTCGAAAAGCTCGGTGACACGCGGAAGACCCTGGGTGATATCAGAAGCGGAAGCGACGCCGCCGGAGTGGAAGGAACGCAGCGTCAGCTGGGTACCAGGCTCACCGATGGACTGTGCTGCCACGATGCCGACGGCCTCGCCGACGTCCACCAGCTTGTTGGTGGCCAGGGACCAGCCGTAGCACTTGGCGCACACGCCACGCTTGGATTCGCAGGTCAGCACGGAACGGGCCTTGACCTCTTCCACGCCGTGGGCAACGAGATCGTTGAGCACGTCCATGGACAGGGCGTCGCCGGCCTTGTACAGCACGGTCTCGCCGTCGGCCGGGTCGATGACGTCGGCCGCGAGCAGACGGGAGTACGGGCCACCGTCGGCGGCCTTGACCAGGTGCAGGTTGCCTTCGGCATCGCGTTCGCCGACCTTCATGGTCAGGCCGCGCTTGGTGCCGCAGTCCTCCTCGCGCACGATCACGTCCTGGGAGACGTCCACCAGACGACGGGTCAGGTAGCCAGACTCTGCGGTACGCAGTGCGGTATCGGCCAGACCCTTACGCGCGCCGTGCTGGGAGATGAAGTATTCCAGCACGGACAGGCCCTTACGGTAGTTGGACTTGACCGGTCGAGGAATGATCTCGCCCTTCGGGTTTGCCACCAAGCCTCGCATACCTGCGATCTGGTTGATCTGCATCATGTTTCCTCGTGCACCGGACTGCACGATGATGGCCAGGTTGTTCTTGGAATCGAAGTGTTCCTCAACCGCCTCGGAGACCTCGCTGGTGCACTTGGTCCACAGGTCGACCAGCTCCTGACGACGCTCCTCTTCGGTGAGCATACCGATTTCGTAGTTCTCGTTAACCTTGTCGGCTTCGCCTTCGTACTTTTCGATGTACTCGTCCAGTTCCGGCGGCTGGATAACGTCGGAGAACGCGAAGGACACGCCGGACCACGGTGCGCGGGTGAAGCCCAGATCCTTCAGGGCGTCCAGCGTCACGGCCACCTGAGCGGTGGAGTAACGGGTCGCGATGTCGTCGACGATCTTGCTCAGACGCTTCTTCGGCGCCTGCTCGTTGACGAACGGGTAGTCGACCGGCAAGGTGCCGTTGAACAGGATACGGCCGTAGGAGGTGGCGAACAGGACGGAGCCGTCATGGAAACGCTCCTCCTTGACCACGTCCGGGCTGCCCGGTTCCGGATCGACGACCTTGACCTCGCCCGGCTCCCAGTCCTTCGGCAGCACGAAGTCCTGCGGAAGGCGGATGAGCACCTTGGCCTGCATGTCGATCTCGTGCTTGTCGAGCGCCATTTCGGCCTCTTCCAGCGAGGAGAACACGCGGCCCTGGCCCTTGGCGCCGTCGATGACGGTGGTCAGGTAGTACAGACCGAGGATCATGTCCTGGCTCGGCATGGTCACGGTGTGGCCGTCTGCCGGCTTCAGGATGTTGTCGGAAGCCATCATCAGGGAACGGGCCTCAGCCTGGGCTTCGGCGGACAGCGGCAGGTGGACTGCCATCTGATCGCCATCGAAGTCGGCGTTGAATGCGGCGCAGGCAAGCGGCGGCAGGTGGATGGCCTTGCCTTCCACCAGGATCGGCTCGAATGCCTGGATGCCCAGACGGTGCAGCGTAGGTGCACGGTTCAGGAGCACCGGATGCTCGGAGATGACCTCTTCGAGCACGCCCCACACTTCGGAATCGGCGCGGTCCACGAGGTGCTTGGCGCTCTTCATGTTCTGCGCGAAGCCCTGGTCCACGAGGCGCTTGATGACGAACGGCTTGAACAGCTCGAGGGCCATCGGCTTCGGCAGACCGCACTGGTGCATGCGCAGGGACGGGCCGACCACGATCACGGAACGGCCAGAGTAATCCACACGCTTACCGAGCAGGTTCTGACGGAAACGGCCCTGCTTGCCCTTGAGCATGTCGCTCAGGGACTTGAGCGGACGGTTCGAAGCGCCGGTGACCGGACGGCCACGACGGCCGTTGTCGAACAGGGAGTCGACAGCTTCCTGGAGCATGCGCTTCTCGTTGTTGAGCATGATCTCCGGGGCGCCGAGCTCGATGAGACGCTTCAGACGGTTGTTACGGTTGATCACACGACGGTAGAGGTCGTTGAGGTCGGAGGTGGCGAAGCGGCCACCGTCGAGCTGCACCATCGGGCGCAGGTCCGGCGGGATGACCGGGATCACGTCGAGCACCATGGCCTCCGGCTTGTTGCCGGTGGTTAGGAACGCGTTGACGACCTTCAGACGCTTCAGGGCGCGGGCCTTGCGCTGGCCGGTGCCCGTGTCGATCTCTTCGCGCAGCTGCTTGGAGGCTGCCTCGAGGTCGAAGTCCTGCAGACGCTTCTTGATGGCTTCGGCGCCCATGCAGCCTTCGAAGTAATCGCCGTAGCGGTCTTCCATCTCACGCCACAGGTCGACGTCGCCTTCCATGTCTCCCGGCTTCAGGGTCTTGAAGCGGTCGAACACGGCGCTCAGACGCTGGATCTGCTCGTCGTAGCGGGTACGGATGGCGGCCATTTCACGCTCGGCGCTGTTACGCAGCTTGGCGCGTGCGGAGCCCTTGGCTTCGCCTTCGGCCTCAAGTTCAGCCAGATCGGCTTCGACCTTCTTGGCACGCTCTTCGATTTCCGCGTTGCGGCGCTTCTCCAAGTTGGCGATATCGTTGTCGAACTCGTCCTGCAGACCCGGAAGATCCTCATGACGCTGTTCCTCATCGACGCTGGTGACCATGTAGGCAGCGAAGTAGATGACCTTTTCCAGATCCTTCGGAGCGATGTCCAGCAGGTAGCCCAAACGGGACGGAACACCCTTGAAGAACCAGATGTGGGTCACCGGAGCGGCAAGCTCGATATGGCCCATGCGCTCACGACGAACACGGCTCTTGGTGACTTCCACACCGCAGCGTTCGCAGACGATGCCCTTGAAGCGCACGCGCTTGTACTTGCCGCAGGCGCATTCCCAGTCGCGGGTAGGTCCGAAGATCTGCTCGCCGAACAGGCCGTCTTTCTCCGGTTTCAGGGTACGGTAGTTGATGGTTTCAGGCTTCTTGACCTCGCCGTGGCTCCAGTTACGGATGTCGTCGGCGGTGGCCAGGCCAATCCTCAGTTTGTCAAATGCGTTGACGTCCAGCACTCTATTGTCCTGTCTATCGATTCTTAATGCTTAATCACGTTTCATCAGGCTGGTCGCGCCGCGCTGTCAGGCAACGCGACCAGCCTTGGGATCACTGGAATTCAGGTTCTTCCACAACCTGGTCTTCCTTGGCGGCCGCGTCAGGACGTGCGCCAATGTTGAAGCCCAAATCGTCGGAGGAAGTAGACGGATCGTCGTCCTCGTCCTTCATGTCGATGGCCACGCCTTCGGCGTTGAGCACTTCGACGTTCAGCGACAGGGACTGCATTTCCTTAAGCAGCACCTTGAAGGATTCCGGAATGCCTGCCGGCGGCAGGTTGTCGCCCTTCACGATGGCGCCGTAGACACGCACGCGGCCGTCGACGTCATCGGACTTGGTGGTCATCATTTCATGCAGCGTGTAGGCGGCGCCATAGGCCTCGAGGGCCCACACTTCCATCTCGCCGAAACGCTGGCCACCGAACTGAGCCTTACCGCCCAACGGCTGCTGGGTGATCATGGAGTACGGGCCAGTGGAACGCGCGTGGATCTTGTCGTCGACCAGGTGGTGCAGCTTCAGCATGTACATGTAGCCAACGGAGATCGGCTTCGGATACGGTTCGCCGGTACGGCCGTCGAACAGCACAGCCTTGCCGTCGTCGCCGACCAGCTTGTTGCCGTCGCGATCCGGAAGGGTGCAGGACAGCAGGCCCTTGATGGTTTCCGGACGAACGCCGTCGAACACCGGAGTTGCCACCGGAGTGCCCGGCTCGCCCTTTTCGGCGCCCTGCGGAATGTACTTCTTCCAAGCGGCTTCGGCATCCGGATCAAGGGAGATGTCCCAGCCGGCGTGCGCGATCCAGCCCAAGTGCAGTTCCAGCACCTGGCCAAGGTTCATTCGAGAAGGCACGCCCAGCGGGTTCAGCATGATGTCGACCGGAGTACCGTCGGCAAGGAACGGCATATCCTCTTCCGGCAGAATGCGGGAGATAACACCCTTGTTGCCGTGGCGGCCAGACAGCTTGTCGCCCTGGGTGATCTTACGATGCTGCGCGATGTAGACGCGGATCATCTGGTTCACGCCGTTCGGCAGCTCGTCGCCGTCTTCCTCGGCATCCTCGCGAGTGATCTCCTTGACGGCGATCACCGTACCGGTTTCGCCGTGAGGCACGCGCAGCGAGGTGTCACGCACCTCGCGGCTCTTCTCGCCGAAGATGGCGCGGAGCAGACGCTCTTCCGGAGTCAGCTCGGTCTCGCCCTTCGGGGTGACCTTGCCCACCAGAATGTCGCCGGCTTCGACCTCGGCACCGATGCGAATGATGCCACGCTCGTCGAGGTTGGCCACCGCGTCCTCGCCGACGTTCGGCAGATCGCGGGTGATCTCTTCGGCACCCAGCTTGGTTTCGCGGGCGTCGATCTCATATTCCTCGATGTGGATGGAGCTCAGGGTGTCGTCCTGCACGAGACGCTGGGAGATGATCACAGCATCCTCGTAGTTGTAGCCGTTCCACGGCATGAAGGCGATGAGCAGGTTCTTGCCCAGTGCCATTTCGCCCTTCTGGGTGGCCGGACCATCGGCAAGCACGGTACCGGCTTCCACACGTTCGCCGTCGTGGATCAGCGGAACCTGGTTGTAGCAGGTGGTCTGGTTGGAACGCAGGAACTTGGCCAGCTTGTAGGAGCTGGTGGTGCCGTCGTCGTTCATCACACGGATGATGTCGGCGGAAACATACGTCACCACACCCGGCTTCTCAGCCAGAATGACATCGCCGGAATCGACGGCCGCACGCCATTCGGCACCGGTGCCCACCAGCGGGCGCTCGGATTCGATCAGCGGCACTGCCTGACGCTGCATGTTGGTACCCATCAGCGCTCGGTGGCCCTCATCGTGCTCCAGGAACGGAATCAGGGAGGCGCCGACGGAAACCATCTGACGCGGGGAAACGTCCATGTAGTCAACGGAGCTGACGGGCACATCGACTGCTTCCTCTTCGCCGACTCGGGCAAGAGCCTGCTTCTTGACGAAGTTGCCGTTCTCGTCGAGTTCCTGGTTGGCCTGTGCGATCACGTGCTCGGCATCGCGGTCTGCGGTCATGTATTCGACCTCGTCGGTCACATGGCCGTTGATGACCTTACGGTACGGGGTCTCGATGAAGCCGAACGGATTGATGCGGCCGAAGGTTGCCAGAGAACCGATAAGACCGATGTTCGGACCTTCAGGAGATTCGATCGGGCACATACGGCCGAAGTGGGACGGGTGCACGTCTCGCACTTCCATGGATGCGCGGTCACGAGACAGACCGCCAGGGCCCAGAGCGGACAGACGACGCTTGTTGGTGACGCCTGCCAACGGGTTGTTCTGATCCATGAACTGCGACAGCTGGGAAGTTCCGAAGAACTCCTTGATGGTGGCGTTCACCGGACGAATGTTGATCAGGGACTGCGGGGTGATGGCCTCCGGATCCTGGGTGGTCATACGTTCGCGGACCACACGCTCCATACGGCTCAGACCGGTACGCAGCTGGTTCTGGATCAGTTCGCCGACCTGGCGGATACGACGGTTGCCGAAATGATCGATATCGTCGACGTCCACGCGCAGATCCACATCCTGGCCGTCACGCTTGCCCGGGAACTTGGTGTCGCCGGCATGCAGGGTGACCAGGTACTTGATGGTGGAGATGATGTCTTCGCGAGACAGGCTGCGATCGTTGACATCCTTTTCCAGACCAAGCTTGCGGTTGATCTTGTAACGGCCAACGCGGGCCAGATCGTAACGCTTGGTGTTGAAGTAGAAGGAATCCAGCAGGTTGCGGCCAGCTTCCGGCGTCGGGGTGTCGGCCGGGCGGATCTTGCGGTACAGATCGGTCAGAGCCTCGTCCTGGGTCTGCACGGTCTCCTTGGCAAGCGCGTCCATAACCAGCGGGTAATCCCTGAACGCATCGGCGATCTCATCCTTGGTCATGCCGATGGCCATGAGGAACACGATGGCGGACTGCTTGCGCTTGCGGTCCACGCGCACGCCAAGCACGTCACGCTTGTCGATCTCGAACTCAAGCCATGCGCCACGGCTCGGGATGATCTTCGCGCCGAAGACTTCCTTGTCGGAAGTGCGATCCTGGCTGCGGTCGAAGTACACGCCCGGAGAACGCACCAGCTGAGACACGATCACTCGCTCGGTACCACCGATGATGAAGGTGCCGTGCGGGGTCTGCAGCGGGAAATCGCCCATGAACACGGTCTGGGACTTGATTTCGCCGGTGTCGCCGTTTTCGAATTCAGCGTTCACATACAGCGGCGCGGAGTAGGTGTAATCCTTCTCCTTGCACTCCTGCACGGTGTGGCGCGGTTCTTCGAAATACGGATCGGAGAAGGTCAGGCTCATGGTCTGAGCGAAGTTCTCGATCGGGGAGATCTCCTGGAAGACCTCATCAAGACCGGAGGTGTGGGGCACGGTGTTGGTGCCGTTCGCCAGATCCTCCTCGACACGCTTCTGCCAGCGCTCGTTGCCGATGAGCCAGTCGAAGCTGTCAGTCTGTACACCCAACAGGTAGGGTACATCAATGGGCTCGCGGATGGAGCCGAAGTTCACACGGTCCGACGCCTTGTGCAGATCAATATCGTGCTGGTCGGCGCGTGCGATGATGGTGGTGGTGTTCGTCGTAGCCTCAGCCAATGGACGTTCCTTATCGCTCGCTAAATCGTTTCGATATGTTTCCCCGGAAGCGCTCCCATTGGCCACCATATGCCTAGTACGCGGGCGCTTCTTCCTTGTCAGCGTGCCCGCTATATGACACGCATGTACGCAAAGTCATGAGAATAACATATCCTATAGATTTTTATTCAATAGTGACGCCGACCGGATCGGACTTCGCTTTGGGATGCCCTTCAATCGAAAGCTGCGCCGAATACACGCCACGATCCACCTTCGGCAGGGTGGATTGATCCTCCACGCATTCGCTGCCAGTACGCGTTCCCGGCCAGGTGATCGTCTGTCTGACCTCGTCGCCCTTCGCCAACAGACGATAGTCGGTGTCAACGGGGCACACATTCGACTTCCAAACCACATCATCGCCCGATTTGATCGTCAACACCACGCTGGAAGCCGACACATCAACCAAGCAACCAACCTTGCTGGAACCGTCATATTTGACGTCCGTAGTGAAATCCATCGAATCGCCCACACCGAAACTTGACGCCGCAGGAGTCAACGAAAGCGCGACATTGGACGCATCGCAATCCGGCACCCCGCTTTTCTTCTCCTTGGTCGGGGACGGCACTTCCTTACGGGAAATCGCATACACGTCCGCATGATGAATCTCACGATTCACCGCGACAATCCCCCTTGACAGGGAGTACAGGCAAAACACCAGAAAAGAAATCAGCACTATCGCAGCGATGCCGACGACGATGCGACGGCGACGAAATATCGCCTGCTGTTTTTTCGAACGTTTCTTGCCGGATTTCGAGGACGTCTTCTGTGCCATGATTTCACAGTCTAGCGTGCGCACATCCAAAGAACGTCGGCATTCTTCCTTTCATACCGGAAGACGCACATCCGCATTCGGCAGGATTTCGATAAGACCATCCTCATCCAACGATGCGATGCACCGATCAAGCTGGATATGGTCATCCCACAGTCGTTCAAGCGACTTGCGATTAAGGGCGGTCGCACCTTCCGGCAGATTGCGCAGCGCATTCAGCACCAGCCCACGCACCTGACGATCCGTACCTTGGAAACGTTGACGCGGCCGCGTGCGACGTTCCCCCAATCCCGGACGACCATTATGCAAAAACACGCAATGTCCCGAAACAGGGCACGCCTCGCACAACGGAGCCTTTGCCGTGCAGACGGTCGCGCCCAATTCCATAACGGACTGATTCCACACCACTGAAGGACGGTCGAACCGTCTGCATTTTGAGGCATCATCCTGCGGCAACATCTGCTTCGCCAACGCACGTTCCGCAGGTCTTGCGGCGCCGCCAAGCGACTCCTCGCCAAGAAAAACCCTCGAAAGCACCCTGCGAATATTCGTATCCACCACCGCGATGCGCTCACCAAACGCGAAACTCATCACCGCGCTGGCCGTATAATCGCCGATACCCGGCAATGCCAGCAACTCATCGTACGTACGCGGCAGCTTGTTATCGTAATCGGAAGCGACCACGCGGGCGCATTCCTGCAATCGCAAGGCGCGTCTCGGATAGCCGAGCCTGCCCCAAGCCGTGATCACATCCGCTTTCGCGGCATCGGCAAGCGCGACCGCATCAGGCCAGCGTTCCATCCAATCGTTCCAATACGGTACCACACGGCTCATCTGCGTCTGCTGGCTCATCACTTCGGAGACAAGCACGCCCCACGCAGTAGTGCGGCCGAAACGCCATGGCAGGTCACGCGCCGAAGCATGCCACCATTCGGCAAGCGCGTCCGCCACAGCTTCGGCGTTTTCAATTTCGGTATTAGGCTCGTTCGTGTCGTTCATCGTACCTATTCTTGCATTCATGACGAACGAAGAGCATACCAATGACGCGCAAGGCGCAACCGCAGAGGAAGCCAAAGTCGAGAAAATGTTCGAATACGGCTACCGCAAGTCGAATTATGGGCCGGACGAACTCGTGACCGACGCGCACGGCAATCCGATTTCCGTGGTCGACGCGATGCTGTCAGCCGAAGACGCGGCCAAAGCCGAAACCTCCACGCCCCACTTGTGCTACTACTCCCCCCGCATTCCGGGCAATACCGGTTCGGCAATCCGCCTGTGCGCGGTGACCGGCACGATCCTGCATTTGGTGGAGCCGCTTGGATTCAATCTGCGCGATACGAAGCTGCGCCGCGCCGGACTGGACTACCACGACATGGCGCACGTGGTATTGCACCCGAATTTTGAGAATCTGGTGGAATCCATGCCGAATTCGCGCATCATCGCGTTCACCGCGCACGCCACCAAACTGTATACCGACATCGAATACAAGCCGACTGACATTCTGCTGTTCGGCCCGGAGCCGGGCAATATTCCCGATCCGATGGATATTATGGCCGGTCCGCACGTGGCCGAACAGGTGCGATTGCCAATGCGCCCGAGCCTGCGTTCCCTGAACCTCACCAATTGCGCATCCATCGCCATCTACGAAGCCTGGCGCCAACTAGGCTTCGCCGGCGGCCAGTAATCCCTCCCCTGCCTGCCAACTTTCGTTTCAATTCATTACCTTATGGATATTGGGGACGCAGTAGGGCGGGATATTCCATTCGTGACACACTCAAGGCCGTTCGGCCAAGCCTACGGTCCCGAACGGAATATCCCGCCCTACTGCTTGCTATGGCACACAAACCAACGTGTTGCAAACAAAAAGCAAGCGTCAACCTAATCTGATGTGAAGCGCAACATAAGCGGGGAGCCGGCATGTTCTGTTTCAGACCGTAAAGACTTGGCCTGAGCGGCCCGGAGCGTGTCGGGAATAGAATATGCCGGCTCCCCGCGACCTTCCGCAACCAACGCAACCACTGCGAAAGATGCGTAGGGAAGGGAGGGGCTAGTTTTTGAAGCTGTGGATTGGGGCGGGGATGCGGCCGCCTCGGGTCACGAAGGCTTCGCAGCTGGTCTGGTTGACTGGAATGATCGGCGCATAGCCCATCAGGCCGCCGAAGTTGGCCATCTCCCCTACGCCTTTGCCTTCAACCGGAATCACGCGCACGGCCGTGGTTTTCTGGTTGACCATGCCGATCGCAGCCTCGTCGGCGATGATGCCGGAAATGGTGGATGCGGTGGTGTCTCCCGGAATGGCGATCATGTCAAGGCCGACGGAGCACACGCAGGTCATGGCTTCGAGCTTTTCGATCTTCAGGCAGCCGTTGGTTGCCGCGTCGATCATGTTCTTGTCTTCGGAGACGGGGATGAACGCGCCGGAAAGTCCGCCGACGTAGGAGGACGCCATGATGCCGCCCTTCTTCACCTGATCGTTGAGCATGGCGAGCGCCGCGGTGGTGCCCGGTGCGCCAACCTGTTCGAGACCGATCTTCTCAAGCACTTCGCCGACGGAGTCGCCTACGGCCGGAGTGGGCGCGAGGGAAAGGTCGATGATGCCGAATGGAATGCCGAGGCGACGGGATGCCTCCTGTGCCACCAGCTGGCCGACACGCGTGATCTTGAACGCGGTGCGCTTGATGGTTTCACATAGGAATTCGAAGTTTTTGCCCTTGGCTTCGTCGAGCGCGCGGGAAACCACGCCGGGGCCGGAAACGCCGACGTTGATGACCGCATCGCCTTCGGTTACGCCATGGAAGCCGCCTGCCATGAACGGGTTGTCGTCGGGGGCATTGCAGAATGCCACGAATTTCACGCATCCGTATGAATCGTTATCTGCGGTGGCGTGCGCGATGTCTTTGATGATGTGGCCGAGCAGTTCGACGGAGTTCATGTCGATGCCGGTTTTGGTGGATCCCACATTGACGGACGAGCAGACAATGTCGGTTTCGCTCAGCGCTTTCGGCAGGGAGCGGATGAGCAGCTCTTCGGCGGGGGTCATGGATTTGGATACGAGCGCGGAGTAGCCGCCGATCAGGTCGACGCCGACCTTCTTCGCCGCATGGTCAAGCGCATGCGCGATTTTCACGAAATCGTCCGACGTTTTACACGAGCTTGCGCCGACCAGGGAAATCGGGGTGACGGTGATGCGCTTATTGACGATCGGAATGCCGTAGTCGCGTTCGATGGCTTTGCCGGTGGATACGAGATCCTTGGCGTACGTGGTGATTTTGTTGTAGATGTTGTCGCAGACTTCGTCGACGCTGTCGGCCGCGCAGTCCAGCAGGCTGATGCCCATGGTGATGGTGCGCACGTCGAGCTTCTCCTGCTCGATCATCTGGTTGGTCTCGTGGACCTCCATGATATTCAGCATGGTTCTTCCTTACGATTAGTACGATTCGTGGCTTCGATTACTTGCGTGGCTCACGTATGCCGCGGATCAGACGCGGTGCATCTTGGTAAAGATCTCCTCGCGCTGGCAGCGGATGCGCACGCCGATCTCCTCGCCAAGCTTGTCGAGATCGTCCACGACCTCGCCGAATTCCTTGTCGGCGTTGGAATAATCCACAATCATCATCATGTTGAAGAAACCGTCGATGATGGTCTGGGAAATGTCAAGCACGTTGACCTGATGTTCGGAAAGGTATGTGCAGACGCGTGCGATGATGCCGACAGTATCCTGACCGACGACGGTGATGATTGCCTTGTTCATGGAACTCCCTAAACGTTAGGTGCGAATATCCAGTTACCGTCTCGGCAAAATGCCGGACGTGCCTTAAGTATAGAAAAGGCAGATGTCAAAAAAGTCGTTTTTTCGGCAATCGCATTACATTGTGAGACGATTTCTTCCGTCAAACCGGTTTCAAAAGTTGCGGAAAGTCGTTTTTTGGAATATCTGTTTTCGACGTGAAATCGGATTTCATAAAAGAAAAGCGCCTGCCGATCGTTTGGAAATACGATTTCGGCAAGCGCTTTTTACAATATGTCATGCGATTCACTTTTCGCTGATCTTGTCTTCTTTCAGGAAGAAGGAGAAGACCAGCACGATGACGATCAGCACCAAGCCGAACACATAGCCGTAGCGGGATCCCGCAACGAAGCCTTCCGCATCGGTGGCGCCGGAGCCCATCGACAGCAGGCAGGTGGCGATGGACGTGCCAATCGCGCCGAACACCTGCTGCATGGTGTTAAGAATGGTGGAGCCGCAGCTTCGGCATCTCATCAAGCTAGCCGTATCTGGTCTACGGCATCGTGCCTGCTGGCCATCGTCGTGAGATAGCTGTGCACCCATCTGGTCCACAGTAAATCATGAAAAACGCGCGTTGGCGCACGTCCTTTTCATGGACGTGCGCCAACGCGCGTTTTTGCATCAGCTTCTGCGATCAGGCCTCACGGCTCGCGGAAGCCGCAGCGAACGCCGGCAAGGCGCGAGGTGCGTTGAAACCTTCCTTTTCGAAGCGGTCAGCAATCTTCTGTGCGATCTCGTGCCCCTGGCCCTTATCCACCAGGGCGATGATGGAGCCACCAAAGCCGCCGCCGGTCATACGCGCACCATACGCACCGTTGGCACGGGCCACGTCCACGGCAATATCCAACTCGGGCACAGTCACTTCATAATCCGCAGCGAGCGAATCATGAGACGCGTTGAACAGTCGGCCGGCCTCGTCGATCTTGCCGTTGGCGAAGGCACGCACGAAGGAGTTGACACGGGCGATTTCGGTGATGACGTGGCGCACGCGCTTCTTCATCGTGTCGTCTTCCAGCTTGTCGAGCGTTTCCTTGAGCGCCTGGAACGGATCGTCGGACTTGGCGATGCTGTCGGCGACCACACGCAGGTTGGCCACGCCGAGGATTTCGGCGGCCTTCTCGCAAGTGGCGCGACGCTGGGCATACTGTCCGTCGTTGAGCTGGTGCGGAGCCTGAGTGTCAAGCACCAGCAGTTCCAGACCGTACTTGTCGAGATCGAATTCCTGCTGGGAGACGTTCTCCAGCGGGCTCAGCTCTGGACGGCAATCAAGACGCAACGCATGGCCGAAAGTGCAGCGCATGGATGCGTTCTGATCGAGCCCACCGGTGGACGCGCCCGCCATGTCGTTTTCCGACTTGATGGCGGCGTTGATCAGCGTCACACGACCGGCATCGGATGCGCCATAACCCAAACCGTACACGTCATCCAACGCCAAGGCGGTGGAGCAGGTCATGGCTGCGGAGGAGCTCAGACCGGATCCGAGCGGCACGCAGGAGGAGAATGCCGCATCGAAGCCCTGCACCGCATCGAAGCCGGCTTCGCGCAATGCCCAGGCAACGCCTACCGGGTAGGCGGCCCAGCCTTCCACGCCACCGGCCTGCAGACCGTCGAGGTCGGCTTCGGTAACGTTTTCGGAGTCAACGTCGGAAACCACGCGCACCTTGGTGTCTTCACGCGGCTTGAGCGCGATGAACGTGCGGTGCGGCAGTGCGATCGGCAGGCACAGGCCCGCGTTGTAGTCGGTGTGTTCGCCGATCAGGTTCACACGGCCCGGTGCGGCCCATACGCCAGCCGGCTCCTCACCGTAGGTGGCACGGAACAGATCGGTCGCGTTCTTCACACCCTCGTCGTGCGAGAGCGGCTCAATGAATTCAACAGCAGTCATTGGTGTTTTGTCCTTTGGGTTTTATTGGCTTTCAGCCTTCGATATCGATTGGTCCGAGCTCGTGGAAGCGCTTGGCGATGAGTTCCGGCGTGGTGTCGGAAACCCATGCGGCCATGCCGGATTCGGATCCGGCCAGATACTTGATCTTGTTGGCTGCGCGGCGGAACGAGAAGAACTGCAGGTTCAGGCGGTAGTTTTCACGGCGTACGTCGTGGATCGGAGCCTGATGCCATGCTGCGATGTACGGCAGGTCCATACCCTTGCCGTCACCCTTGTCGAAGAACGCGTTGCCGCGCTTGAGCAGGGTGGAGTACATGACGGCCAGATCCCAACGTTCCTGGTCGTTGAGCTCGTCGAGGGTGAGCACGTCGCGCACCGGGGCCACATGCACCTCGAGGGGCCAGCGGGCTGCTGCTGGCACGTAGGCCACCCAGCTGTGGTTGCGCATGACGATGCGCTCCCCGGCCTCGATTTCGGAGTTCATGAGATCCTTGAGCAGGTTGCCGCCGGTCTTCTCATGGTAGGCTTCGGTCTGCTTGAGTTCGGCTTCCATCTTCGGCGCGATGAACGGGTAGCAGTAGACCTGTCCGTGAGGGTGTGCCAGGGAGACGCCGATTTCCTGTCCGTGGTTTTCGAACGGGAAGATCTGTTCGATGCCTTCCATCTTGGAGATTTCGGCGGTACGGAACGCCCATGCTTCCACGACGGTGCGCAGACGGGAGACCGGCAGGTCTGCCGGCAGACCATTTTCGTCCGGGTCGAAGCAGATCACTTCGCAGCGGCCTGCGGCGAGCTTCTTCTCCCACAGCGGGTTGCCGTTGACGTATTCCACGGCTTCGGAACGGCCCGGCACGCGAACCATGGACGGGAAGCGGTTTTCGAACACGACCACGTTGTAGTCGGTGTCCGGCACTTCGCCGTCTTGGTACGGGTCGCCCGGCTTGCGTGCGGCCAGCGGGTTGCCTTTGGCGGTGGCGCCAGGGCCCGCGGTGATCGGACGGTTCATGCGTGCGGTCGCCATAGGAATCCAGTCGCCGGTCAGTGGATCGCGACGCATTTCCGGAGCAGCGTACGGCACTTCCTCACCGGCCGCGTTGAGCTGGTTGGAGAAACGGTATGCCAGCTGACGAGGATCGTTCAGTTCGCGCGTCTTCGCGCCGGAAACGTATTCCGGATCATCGTCGAGGTAGAAGAAAGCGCGGCCATCGGCGAGCGTGGTCGGCGTGATGCGAATGTGCTCCTTCGCGTACTCTCCGGGAGTGTAGTTTGCGAATTCACTCATTATGGTTATTCACCTTCCTGAATAGGCTCGCTCTGGTGTGCCAGCACGAGCTCTTTAACCAAATCCCTTGTTTTCCCAACCGAATCGGGGTCTAGTCCATCATCGGTAATGACCGTGTCCACCTGGTCGAAGCGTGCGAAAAGCGACAATGATGTGCAGCTCCACTTGGTGTGATCGGTCAAAATTATGGTGCGATCGGCAATGTCCATCATTGCCATATCGGTTGCGGCCTCAAGCGAGTTCGGCATGAGGAAGCCGCGCGGAATGGACACGGAATGCGTGCCCAGGAAGACTGTGTTGACGCGCAGGGAGGCCACCACTTTGTCTGCGATCGGGCCTACGAGCGAGTTGGATCGGGTGGTCACGCCGCCGGTCACGATGACTTCCACGTCTTTCGATTCCAGCGCCTGCACCAGTTCCGCCACCGGAATGGAGTTGGTGAGGATGGTGATCCCCGACGACTGCTGTGATTCCAACAGATGTTGCGCGAATACGTATGCGGTGGTGCCGCCGCCGATGGCGATCACGTCGCCGGGTGCCACATATTTGATGGCTTCCTGTGCGATGGCGTCCTTCAATCCGATGTCCATCTGCGACTTTACGGAGAACAGCGGCTCACTCAGCAGCGTGCTGGTGGTGACGGCGCCGCCGTGCACACGCTTCAGCAGACCCTTGTCGGCCAGATCGGCGATATCGCGTCGGATGGTCATGGCGGAAACGCCCAATTCCTTGGACAATGCGGTGATACGCACCGCACCGCGGGTACGCAACCTGCTCAAAATCAAATGCTGACGTTGTGACGATATCATTCGAACATTATCGCACATGTTCACTCAAAATAAAAACTGAGATGAGCGTTTCGCGCGTTTTCCTCACGAAAAAATATACTTGGCACTCCTGTAATCGTTCAAATCGAACAAAAACGAACGTCGACATCCCGTCAGCGAAATCAATCGACGTGTTGCTTTCCTGCGACAAACGGTGCGAGAATAGTGAACCATGACGTATGTTTCTGAGAATTTCTGGCACGATGCGGTGAACAAAGCCACCACAGATCTCTTCACCTTCGGCTACAAGCACATCATCAAGCCGCATTTCGTGTTCAATCAGACGCCCGATGTGGCGCACGACCAGATGATTCAGTTCTGCAAGATCACCAAGAACATTCCGCCGCTGATGTGGGCGTGCCGTGAAATGCTCAACTATTCCGACCCCGTGCTGGAAACCAGCGTGATGGGCGTCGACTTCGTCAATCCGTTCGGCCTTTCCGCCGGCCTCGACAAGAACTGCGAGATGCCGGTGCTGCTCGACAACGCCGGCTTCGGCTTCGAAACGGTCGGATCCACCACGTCTCGTCCGTGCCCCGGCAATCCGAAGCCGTGGTTCCACCGTCTGCCCGAATATGATTCGATGATGGTGCATGTCGGTCTTGCCAATGAGGGTTCGGAAATCGTTGTTCCGCGCGCGGAACAGGCTTGGACGAAGGCGCGCGACATGCAGATTTCCGTGTCGATCGCGCGTACGAATGACGATAAGACCGGCGATTTGGACGAAGGCATCGAGGATTACTGCATTTCGATGCGCCGCGCGGCCGGTCGCACCGCCATGGTCGAAGTGAACATCTCCTGCCCGAACACCATGGCCGGCGAACCGTTCAACGAAAGCCCGGAAGCGCTCGACAAGCTGTTCACCGAACTCGACAAGATCGAACGTCCACAGCCCACGCTGGTGAAGATGCCGTTGAACAAGAGCTGGGAAGAGTCCAAGGAACTGCTTGACGTGCTTGCCGAGCACAACGTGCAGGGCCTGTCGATCGCGAACCTGCAGAAGGATCGTACCGGCATGGAGATTCCTCGCGATTGGGAGGGCGGACTGTCAGGTTCGCCATGCTATGGGGCCAGCAACGAACGCATCAAGCAGGTGTACCGCGAGTACGGCGACCGTTTCACAATTGCCGGCATCGGCGGCGTGTTCACTCCGCAGCAGGCCTATGAGAAGATCCGTTCCGGCTCGTCGTTGGTCATGTTCATCAGCTCGCTGATGTACCGCGGACCGCAGCAGATCACCGTGTTGAAGCGCGGCCTTGCCGAACTGCTCAAGCGCGACGGATTCGACCATGTGAGCCAGGCTGTCGGCATCGACGCCTGATACCGATTATTTCAATCGGCAGCGAGCACCAAATAATAATGCGCCCTGCGACCGCCAACGCGGTGCAGGGCGCATTATTATTGTTCGATTGTTGTTCGATATTACCTTGGTTATTGGTTGCGTTTAGTATGCGCCACGCACATACTGCGGCTGGTAGGGCGCATCTTCGGTCGGAATACCGAGCTTGTGGGCGGCGCGAAGAGGCCAATTCGGATCACGAAGCGCCGCACGTCCGATTTCGATGGCATCGGCGGCACCGGATTTCAAAATCTTCTTGGCCTGCTTCGGCTTGGTGATCAATCCGACGGCCGTGGTTGGAATTTCGGCACGCGAGCGCACCTGTTCGGCGAACGGAACCTGATAGCCGGGCTTGACGGGAATGGTCACGCCCGGAATCATGCCTCCGGTGGAGACGTCCATCAGATCGACACCGTGCTCCTTCAACACTTTGGCAAGGTCGACGGTCTGGTCGAGATCCCAACCGCCGGCGGCCCAATCGGTCGCGGAAACGCGCACCAGCACCGGCATGGTGTCGGGGATGACGGAACGCACGGCGTCCACGACTTCGACCAGTATGCGGATACGGTTTTTGAACGATCCGCCGTATTCATCCTCGCGCTTGTTGATCAGCGGATCGAGGAATTGCGACAGCAGATAGCCGTGGGCCGCATGAATTTCCACCGCGTCAAAGCCGATATCATAAGCACGCCAAGCGGCATCGCGGAACCGGTCGACAATGGCATGGATCTCGTCAACGGTGAGTTCGCGAGGCTTGTCCAACGGCCCGAACGCGTTGGCGCTTGGCCCCACGATCTGCCATCCGCCCTGCTCTTCCGGCACGCTCTCATGCTCGTATCCGATGGAGAAGCAGCCGGTGGAAGCCTTGCGTCCGGCATGGTTGAGCTGCACCGCCATCGTCGCGCCGGCGGCCTTCGCATCGGCAACGATCCAACGCCACGCGTCCATCTGCTCGTCGGCCCACAATCCCAAGTCGCACGGCGAAATACGACCCTCCGGCATCACTGCGGTGGCTTCCACGATAACCATGCCGAAACCGCCCATGGCACGTGACACATAATGCTGGTAATGGAATGGCGTGGGCAGGCCATCCTGGGCCAACGCGGAATACGTATCCATTGGCGGCAGCCAGATGCGGTTGCGCACGGTCACGCCACGCAAAGTCATAGGATCGAACAGGCCAACCGTGCCATTGGTTGTAGCCTTCTTCGACCGCTTCGCCTTCTTTTCGTCTTCGCTCATCGTAGTAGCTCCCCTCCGGTCGCACCTACTGGCTCCATGCCGATCGGCTGAACCTTCTTCTTGTATTCCCCTTGAGCTTCTCTGGAGATTTCGTGCCATAAAACCGGCACTATCTGCATTCTACGCAGAACGCCCGCCGAGCGTGGCGGGCGTTCATTGATTGTTCACTTCCATTCGCTGAATTGCGGAAGCGTCACTCATCTTCGGTCTGCTGCTGATCCTGATCATCCTGCTGGTCGTTCTGCTGGCTTTGCTGCTGAAGCGACTGGTTCTGCTGCTGAATGATTGTGCTTTGCTGCTGGGTGGCATTCTGCTTTCCACCGCCGATCCTGGTGACCGTGCTGGATGTTGCGGAATACTTGGCCGCAGGCTGCCCATAATCGTTGTCAATCGGCAGCTGTTTGCGTTCCGCATAAGCATTCATAAAGTCACGCCATGCCGGGGCCGCGATGGTGGAACCATCCCAATAGCTGTGGTATTGGCCGTTGATAGCGATATTCGCAATCGGGTGTCCAACCGGGTTCTGCACGTCACCGACGAGCACGAACGTAGCGATCTGGTTCGGAATGAAACCACCTGTCGTAACTAGCTGATCCTCGTGGGTACCGGTCTTGGCGAAGGTCTTACGCCCATTGGCCAGCTGTGCCACACCGCCTGCGCCGTCAGGACGAACAACGCCTTGATTCATGGCCCAAGCAAGCGTTTGAATGATTTCCGGATCAACCGCCTGATGGCAGTTCGCGGAAGGCACCTTAATATCATTGCCGTCCACATCAGTCACCTGCTTCAGCGCGATCGGATTGCACTGCACGCCATTGGACGCATATACAGAGAAGATGCTTGCCATCGTCAGCGGGGACACGTTGACGTTACCGACCATCATGGCAGGCACGAATGATGAGGTCTTGTCGAGCGTCTCACCGGTATTCGCATCATGATAGCCAAGTTCAGTTGCGGTATCGGCAATCTTGCACAAGCCGATGATGGATCCCATGGAAGCCTGCGTGGTGTTATGAGACCTTGCCAAAGCCAATGCCGGCGTTTCCGGGTTCACCGTTCCATTGGTTATTGCGTTGGTGACGTTCCACGTATCAGTGCCGCCGGTATAACGATCGCATGCGAACAACGAGGTCGAATACCTCGTGGACGTCTGCAGGTTCTCGTTGACGGAATGTCCCGCTTCCATCCACGCCACCAGATTGATAGGCTTCCACGACGAGCCGATGGAGAAGCCCATGCCGCCGCCGTCTTCTCGGTCCACGGCATAGTTCATGGAATCCCTGGTCTGGTCGTTCTGCGCCGCTTCGGTGGCATCATACGTTCGATTCAGACCGAAGCCCAACACTTCTCCGGTACCCGGTTTGACGGACGCCATCACGATTTCCATGCCGGAGGAATCTTCCGGTGGGATGGTGTTGCGCGCGGTTTCGTTCAACAAGGTGTTGGCATCGATATCCAACGTGGTGACGATCTTCAGACCGCCCTCTTTCAGCAGTCTTTCCCTGTCCTCGCTGGTCTTGCCGAATTCCTTGGAATTCAAAATCTTATGCACCACGTAATCGCAGAAATAGCCCGCATCATAGTCCGCGGCCATGCAACCGGTGGAAATAGGCTGGACATCAAGCGTATCTGCGAGCGGAGTATTGACCGCCTCTTGATATTCCGTATCCGAAATATAGCCCTGCTCGTTCATCAGCTGCAGCACGATATTGCGTTGCTTCTCGGATTCCGGCTGGTTCGATTCGACGGAAGGATCGTAAGCGTTCGGATTCTTGGTGATTGCCGCGATGGTGGCGGACTGCACGATGTTCAGCTGATCTGCGGTGGTGTTGAAATACCGCTTCGCAGCCGCCTGCACGCCATAGAGGCTATTGCCGCCAAACTGTGCGATATTGAGATATCCCTGCAAAATTTCAGGCTTGGAATACTGCTTTTCCATTTGCACGGAAATCAGCATTTCCCTCATTTTTCGTGCGATGGTATCTTCCGACGCATGGTATTGTGCGATCGGATCGTCATCCTGCTGCGCCTGCAGGATCAGCACGTTTTTGACATACTGCTGGGTAAGGGAGGAACCGCCCTGATGGTCGCCCTTCATGTATGTTTGGACGAACGCGCGGAACACACCCTGCACATCAACGCCGCCGTGAGTGAAGAATCGTCTGTCTTCACGCGCTACCACGGCCTGCTGCATGTATTTGGAAATCTTCTTCAACGGCACGACTTCACGATTCTGATCCCAGAATTCGGTGATTTTCGTGGTGCCATCGGAAGCGTACATGGTCGACTTCTGCGGCAGGCTGGTCACATCAAAATCAATACCTTCGACCGACAGCGACGGAATAACCGCCTTGGCGACGCTGTTCGCGCCAAAAACCGCCGGTAGGAGGAACAAACTGGCGGCCACGCCGCCACCCACACTCAGCGTGATGTAGGCAATCACGAGTGCGAGCACACGTTGAACGGTCAAAGTCTTCTTTTCGGGCATGGTGCCCATTCTAAAGTGGTGGGTCTACTAATCAACCGGCCGATCGCAGCCATCACGGGTTTCTCACAAACAATCGTAAAACTTGAAAAACACTGAAAAATAGCCGAAAATCTATCGTCTCGATCGTCGAATAAGCATGCCAGGCTGGTAGATGATGATGGAACGGCCCTCACGCGCAATCCATCCACGGTTGGCGAAATCCATCAGCGCCTTGTTCACCGTTTCGCGCGACGAACCGACCAGCTGCGCCATTTCCTCCTGCGTCAGATCGTGCGGCACCTTCAACCCCGCCTCGACCGGCTCGCCGAAGCGTGACGCCAGATTCAGCAGCGTTTTCGCCAAACGTCCCGGCACGTCCATGAACACAAGCTCCGAAATGCGCTCGTTGTTGTCACGCATGCGATGCGCGAGCACCTGAAGCATGTCGACGGCCACGCGCGGATGCTCGTCAAGCCATGCGAACAGGGCGTCATGCTCAAGCCATACGACTTTCGTGTCACTGGTCATGGCCACGGCGGACGCGGTGCGCGGCCCACCGTGCGGATCGAACACCGGAATCTCACCCAGCACTTCGCCGTACGCATGAATGCTCAACAACTGCACACGTCTGTCGGACGATTGCCGGATCAGTTTGACGCGCCCGCGTTCCAGCAGATACATGCGGTGATCGGTGTCGCCTTCGCGGAAAATATAGTCGCCCTTGTTGTATTCGGCATGCTGCAGATGCGGCAGCAGTTCCTCCGCCTCTTCGGAAGAAACCTGCTTGAACAACGCGGTGTGCAGCAACGTCGCGCTTTCGCCACTGGGTCCACTATTGGTCTCGTTTGGCGTAGCCATTTGTCACACCTCCGTTCATAGGCACATCCTCTGGGAACGCCGCCATGCGTGTTGCCGGGCGCGCTGCCGCGGCTTCGAAAGCTTGTTGCGATTCCACATGCCCTCACGGAACACCAAGCTTTCGTAACGTTCTCATTGCCCTTGATATCAGGGGCGGCTTCGACCATCGGGCTACATTGTAACTCGCCTGGCGGCGTCGAGCAGCCGTTCAACCACGTCTTCACGACTCATGCCCGTCTGTGAGCGCATTGGATCGACTCGTTTTACCGCTGATTTCACCGCTTTGTCCGACATTTTCTCACGTGAGGTGTTCAATACCCGCCCCATTTTTTCCGCGTCGATATCGTAGGCGAGGGTCACGTGGTGCAGTATGGCGCCAGGCCCTCCCTCTACTGGTGTGAATCGGCGTTGTGCGGCTCCGCCGAGTTTGCCGTATTGCGTGGCGATGTCGTTGAGTCCGGAGAAGCGTACGTCGAGCCCGAGTTCCTTAAGCGCGCGCACCAGCCAGAAATCGCAGAGCCGGTATGATTCCTCGATGCTTATGCCTTGGGTGAAATCGAACGGCGCGTACAACGAGTAGGTGATGGTGTTGCCCGGTTCGATGAACATCGCCCCGCCGCCGGTGCAACGTCGGACCACGGTGAATCCTTCCTTCTGCGCGACCGCCGTATTGACTTCGTCTTCGAGCGACTGGAATTTGCCGATGACCACGGCCGGAGCGGCCCATTCCCAGATACGCAGCGTGGGTTCGCGTTTGCCTGCCGCCACTTCGCGCGCCCATGCGATGTCGGTTTCCATTTGTTCGTTCGGGTCGCGCGGCTTGTCGTGGATGACGGTCGGTTTCAGGTCCCGCCAGCGTTCCAGATATTCCTCTTGTGTCAGCGCATTATGCATTCCCGGTTGTTCCCCGGAATATTGTTTCGTGGACCGCGCAATATTTCCGTTGCCCGTTGCATCTTCCGCATTACGCGATTCACTGCCTGTGATTGCGCGGAGAAAAGCGATGGCAATGCCTTCTGCCGTCATACCCACCAATCGCACGTTCGGATAGTTCGCGGTAATCGCTTGCAATCGTCGCGTAATGTCGCGTGTGGGCGCGCCTCGCTGGCTTTGCAGCAAGTTTTCCCAATCCTGCAATAGTCGGCGGGAATCCTTGTCATCGCCGTCAAGAAAGAAATCGCCGTCGATCCGACATTGTTCCACGGATTGGATGGAACTTGCACATTCGCGGAAATATGCTGGAATGTCATCAGAAAGCCGGACGGAAACCCCTACGAGTTTGCCGCCCGGCTGCTTATACAGCCCTCTGCCCATCAATCTTGGAGTTCTTGGCCGTGCCCATCGCGGTGCCAGTTGGACCCGTAGCTGGAGCACAGGATGAGGACGGCTTCGATCAGAGCCCAGATTCCGGAAATGATCGGTCCGATGAGGATGATCCATCCGATCAGGGTCAGCAACAGCTGGGCCACGGCCTTGCCGGTATATCCCAGATAGAAGTTGTGCACGCCGAGGGTGCCGAGGAACAGGCCGAGCAGGCCGGCGACGATCTTCGACTTCTGCGCGTAGCCATAGCCGGGCTGCTGTTGGGTCGCCTGATAGTAGGTCTGCTGCGCGTAGGTTGGTGGCTGATTGTATGCGGACTGCGTGTATTGGGGCTGAGTCGGCTCCTGATAATAGGGGGTCTGCGCCGATTGTGCGTAATCCGTAGGTCCGTACGTCGGCTGGCCGTAGATGGGCTGTGCAGGTTGCGCAGGCTGAGTCGGCTGCCCGTAAGCGGGAGCGGCCGAGCCATATGCGGGGACGGACGAACCGTAGGCAGCCGACTGACCATATGGCTGACCATTGCCGTACGTACCGCCGGGGATGTTGTTGCCCTGCGTACCCGGGGCATATCCCTGCACGGGCTGCTGCGATGCGTACGGGTTGGGATTGTGCGGCTGTGATGCAGGCTGATTGTAGCCATCCTGCGACTGCCTGTAATCGGCTTGAGTTGAATCGTTCGTCGCGAAATACTCGTCTTGGCCGGAACCGTTGTAATCGGCATTGTTGTCACTCATGGTTTCAACAATATCCCATAATTTGCCTTGTTGCTTTCATCCACCCTGAAAGCAATCCCTGAAATCCCCCTGAATATGCGAAACGCCTGTCGAATTCAAGCATGAACTCGATTTCGACAGGCGTCTCAACAGGCGAGCATATCCGGCGCAATCATGCGTTCCGGATCATATGTCACATGCGTGCCAGAATGTCGCGTCCGACCTCGTCGGTGGAGCGGGTAGCGGAGCCCAGCTCTTCGATGTCCGCTTCGACGGCCGCATCGATCTTGGCCGCGGCGTCGTCGAAACCGAGGTGGCGCAGCAGCATGGCCGCAGAAAGGATCGCGGCGGTCGGATTGGCCTTGTTCTGGCCTGCGATATCCGGTGCGGAACCGTGAATCGGCTCGAACATGGACGGGTATTCGTTGGAAGCGTTGATGCATCCGGAAGCGGAGTATCCGACACCGCCGACCACGGCACCTGCCTCGTCGGTGATGATGTCGCCGAACAGGTTGTCAGTGAGGATCACGTCGAAGCGGGACGGATTCGACACCATGAAAATGGTGGTCGCGTCGATATGCAGATAGTCATGGGAGACTTCCGGATATTCCTCGGCGACCTTATCGACGATGCGCTGCCACATGTCTCCGGCGTTGACGAGCACGTTCTTCTTGTGCACGAGGGTCACATGCTTCCTGCGCTTCATGGCCAGCTGGAAGGCGTAACGCACCACACGTTCCACGCCGTAGGCGGTGTTGATGGAAACTTCGGTGGCCACCTCGTTCGGGGTGCCGCGGCGAACCGCTCCGCCGGCGCCGCAGTACAGGCCTTCGGTGCCTTCACGCACCACGACGAAGTCGATATCACCCGGGTTGGCGAGCGGGGAGGTCACGCCCTTGTACAGCTTGGACGGACGCAGGTTGACGTACTGGTCGAGATCGAAACGGAGCTTGAGCAGCAGGCCACGTTCGAGAATGCCGGCCTTGATACGCGGATCGCCGACTGCGCCCAACAGGATCGCGTCGGTCTTCTTGATGCGTTCCTCTTCCTCTTCCGGAAGAATCGCACCGTCACGCAGGTAACGTTCGGCGCCAAGATCGAAATTCTCGTAATCGAATTCGGCAACGCCCTCGGCCGCCTTCTCCAGAGCCTTCTGAGCCCACGGAGTCACTTCCTTGCCAATGCCATCGCCCGGAATGACGGCGATGGTGTACTTCTTTGCAGAATCACTCATAGCACGCGACTCTAGTCAACGAATCAGCACGTGGACTTAAAACGCTCAACTAATGGACACTCCATGCCGCTTTCCTGTACGAAACACACGAAAAGCATGAATCATACGAATCTCACAAATCGCACAGCCTAATCAGCTGGTAATACCCATCACGCCAAGACACCAAGCATTCTCATAGGAGATCTCCTCCCACTGCTTGTACCTTCCAGACGTACCCCCATGACCAGCCTCAACCTCAATCTTCGCCACGGCATCCACGCCCGCACGCTGCAGTCGGGCCAACCATTTCATCGGCTCCACATACAGCACACGAGTGTCATTCATCGACGTGGTAATGAAAATCTTGGGAAAAACCGCAACCCGCGCATCATTTGCATCAGACGGCGCATTCTCATACGGCGTATATTCCTTCATATACCGATACACGTCCGCATTATGCAGCGGATCGCCCCACTCATCCCACTCCGTAACCGTCAACGGCAACGACGGATCAAGAATCGACGTCAACGCATCCACAAAAGGCACATCCGCCTCAACGCCCGCGAAACATTCGGGAGCCATATTCGCCACGGCACCCATCAACAGGCCACCGGCGGAACCGCCATCGGCCACCGTGCGAGCAGGCGACGCCAAACCGGCACACTGCAACGCACGCACGGCATCAACGAAATCCTCAAACGAATGCTTCTTATTGAGCAAATGCCCCTGCTCATACCAAGCACGACCCATCTCACCGCCGCCGCGAATGTGCGGCACCGCATAAAGCACACCACGATCAAGCATGCTGATGCGAGACACCGAGAATCCCGGATCCGAACTGATCTCATACGCGCCATACCCGGTAACGAACATCGCCGAATCACACGCAGGCACATCCCTGCGCCACACCAAGGAAACAGGAATGCGCTCGCCATCGCGGGCGGTAACCCACACCCTGCGCTCCATGTATTCGCGCGGTTCAAATCCACCAAGCACCGTGGCACGCCTCAACAGGCGATCCTCGCCGGTCGCCGGATCGATATCATGCAGTTCGCCGGGACGCGTGTAACTGGAGAACGAGTAGCGCATGCGGGGCGCATCATACGAAGGATTGCCTCCCACACCAATCGAATACAAGCGCCGGGTCTCCCCCGGCATCGCATCGGCGGTCGCACCATCCGATGAGGTCATCGCCTTGCGGGAAACCCCATGCACGGCCGACCCCTCGCCTTGCGCGGCGGCCAATTGGTCGAGCGCGCCCCACACTTCGGCACGTTCCTCGTTGATCTCGTCCACCGACTCGTCGACATCCCAATCGTCTTCCAACGCGTGGGGAACCAGCTCGGTGAACTTCCATGGACGCCCCGCAAGAAAATCCTCCGCAGCGGCATCCTTCGTCATCACCGCAATATGCGTCAGGCTTTCCGCCCGGTACTGCAGCGCCACATAATGCCGGTGAATCGAGATCCCCTCAATGCCAAGACCATGCGCGCCCTGCAAAATGGCTGGATTGCAGGGATTGGAATACGGTGTGCCGATCGGCATCTCAGAAGCGCCCGGTTCGACCTCGTCGCCGTGCTCGCATCCGTACGGCGAACCGACGGCCACACGCACGCCCTCACCCAAACGGTACGGGGGCTCATGGGAGCGCATGTCGATCACATCGATTTCGAAATTCGGGTTCAACGCATTGTGATAGACCACGGCGAGCGGAATATCCTCACCGCATTCGCCGGCACCTTCGAAACGGCTGAAACTCACGTCGTATTCCACGTCCTGCTCGCGCGGAATGAACGCGCGGAATTCGCCTTCCGGATCGTCGGTGGAAAGCAGCAGCACTTCGGTGGTAGTCTTCGACCCGGTACCGATCACCAGATTGCGTTCGTCGAACGACAGGCCGATGCCAACCCAGAATCGTTCGTCTCGTTCGCGGTACACCTCCACATCGTCGACGATGGGAGTGCCGACGCGGTGCCTCATCACCGCGTATGGACGCCACGCGTCGTCGAGCTTCACATAGAACACCCATTGCGCGTCCGGTGTGAAGCAGGCGCCACCGATGCCCTTGAACACTTCCGGCAGTTCCTTGCCGGTTTCCAAGCTGCGGATGCGGAAATCGTAACGTTCGTCGCCGCTGGTGTCGGTGCCGTACAGCATCCAACGTCCGTCTTTGGAAATATCCATGCCGCCGATACGGAAGAAATCATGGCCTTGCGCTTCGGCATTGGTGTCGAACACCACTTGTTCGCCGTCGATGGGCACGCCGATTTCAATGGTTGGCGGATCCCAATCGTCTGCGCCTCGAATAGGCACACGGCATTGCACCGCATACTGCTGGCCCTCCTGGGTGCGTACGAAATACCAGTAGCCATCCATGCGTGTCGGCACGGACATGTCGTTTTCCTGAACGTGCGACTTGAGCTCGTCGAACAGTGTGGAGCGTAGGGTTTTCAACGGTTCCATGCGCTGCTCGCAATACCGGTTCTGCGCGGCGACGTAATCCTGCACGTCATGCGATTCCTTGTCGCGCAGCCATTCGTACTCGTCGATGAAGGTGTCGCCGTGGAATACGCGCTCCTTCGGCACACGCTTCGCGATCGGCATCCCGCATTTGTCTTGCACGCTTTCGTCGCTTTCTCGCGCGCCCGTTGCGCCCTGTTCACCCCGAAAATCAGTCATGCACGCGATTATACCGGCATTGCATTCCCAATCCCACGCGGCACGCACCCCCTGCTCCGGGCGTACGAAAAAGTCAGACGTCCATCTGTTGTTTCAGGAACGGCAGCATGGTTTTCATCAGATTCGAGCCGGTCGTTCCCGTGAATACCGGGACATCGGTGACCGGGATCGGCTGCGTGACCGCACGCCCCGCAACGGTGCCGAGATTGCCGGCGACTTCGCGTGGAGACAACTGCCGGATGCCGATCGCCAGCACACGCCCTGGGTATCGGCGTGCGATCGTGGCGTACGTGGTCGGATCCCTCTGCCCGTCATCGCCGATCAGAATGAACTTCATATCAGGAAAATCAGCCATCAATTGTTCGGCATACTCGAGTTTGTGCTGCACTCCGGAAGGAATGAACGTTTTCGGGCGAGGATCGAGGTCGCGCAATAGCAGCGGACCTTCCGGAAAACCATGGTTGGCGATGAAATGCCGGATCGAGCTTTCCACATTCCATGGCGATGTCGACAGGTAGAAGAACGGCGCGTCCGGAAACATGTCCGCAATGCGGTTGAACAGCAGGTTCATGCCCGCAACCGGCATTTTCTTCTTTGGATCGAGCAGCAGCAGATTGTAGGCGGCTTTCATCAGGCTTGGCGCCTGCGTGACCATGATGGTGTCGTCCACGTCGGAGATCACGCCGACTTTCGTACCGCTGGGGATGGTGAACAGGTTGGCTGTGACCGGTTTGCGGCTGCGTACCTTGTATGACACGTCGTGCACGCCCGGTTCGAGCGAATGTTCGGCCACGAGATCGAGATATCCTGCGGAATCGGAGGCTGCGAATTCACTGGAGACATTGCGCTGCGCGTCCACTTCGTCGTGCACTTCGGACGCGCCCACCTGCACGGTTTCGAGGGGCACGCCGTCGATGGCGATGCGCACCTTCGTATGCGGCGAGGGGATGGTGAGCATGGCACGGATGCCACGGGTCAGACGGCCCGCCTGACGTTTGAAGGGCCCGTACACGGTTCGGCAGATCAGTCGAGAGTAATGTTCGGTGCCGTAGCCGACATATGGTTCCACGCGCGGATACCAGTTGAGATTGAGCACCATGCTTGTTGAGAACGTCACCCACTTGTTGAACGCTCTGGTAATGGTGCGGCGGAACAGTCGTGTCAGCGGAGGCTTGACTTCGATGCGTTCGTGTTTCGAAGCCGCGTCGAAGGTGGTGACCACCTTGCGTGCGGGAATGGGCACGGTCGGCATGTCATCTTCGGATATGGAATCCGGTTCACGCTGGGGCAACGGCTGCGGTTCGGTCATAACCCCACTATAAAGGCAATTATTGAATTACCTGGTACCCCAGCGTGAAAATCAGGGATTTTTCAGGGAATACCGATGATTTCCCATCCAATTTCCCGAATCGTGCCGTTCACTGAGCCACGATGTTGGCGTATTCCTCGGAGGAAAGCAGTCCCGGCTCGTCATCCTCAAGTTCGATTTTGAAAATCCAGCCTTCGCCATACGGGTCACCCGTTACGATGCTTGGATCGTCGGCGGCCTCGTTGTTCACATAGCGAATCACGCCGGCCACCGGAGTGACCAGCGGCGTGACCGCCTTGGAGGATTCCAGTTCCGCCACCTCGTCGCCCGCCTGTACTTCGGTGCCGACTTCCGGCAGATCGATGTACACGAGTTCGCCAAGCTGGTCGGCCGCATATTCGGTGATACCCACCATGGCCGGCTCGGTGGAAGCATCCACCCACACATGCTCGTCGGAATATTCAAGATGCTCGGGCACATCCAGATTCGGCTTGTTATCGTTTTCTTCGCTCATGAAAGCTCATTCTACGTCAATCGTATGTATTTCCCTAGAGCAGTGCCGAAACTTGTTACGGGAGGTCGTGGCCGAGCCATTCTTCGATCATGTAGCGGGCGATGGTGGCCTTTCCGGGAGCTTCCATACGCCCTGCCACCAACTCGTTCATGTATTCGTCGCGGGTCACCCAACGCGCCTGCAGGGTCTCGTCGCCGTCCACGCGCACGTCGGTGGTGTTGGCCACGCCTTTGAACGCCATCATGAGCGATGCGGGGAACGGCCATGGCTGCGATCCCAAGTATTTGAGTTCGCCGATGTCTATGCCGACTTCCTCTTTGGCTTCGCGCCGGCAGGCATGCTCCAGGTTTTCTCCGGCTTCCACGAAGCCGGCCGATACGGAGTACAGTCCGGTGTTGCGCCATGCGCTGTTGTGTTGCAGCAGCAGACGGTCCTCATGGTCCACGATCGCCGTGATGACGGCCGGTTCCACTCTGGGGAACAGCAGTCGCTTGCCGTCCGCTTCGCTGGCGCAGCGTTGCGCCCATCCTCCCAACGCCGGTTCGGTCGGAGCGCCGCATGTGGGGCAATGACGTTGGCGCGCATGCCATACGCCCAGCGAGATCGCCGTCGTGGCCTGGCCTGCTTCGCGCGCGCTGGCATGCGGTGCGAATCCGCGCAGATCGACCCAGTCGAATCGTTCCGCAGCGCTTTCCAGCAACGATTTCGACGTTTTCGCTTCCGGTTCGTGCTGTTCGCCGAACGCATCGTCCGCGCCCATATGCTCGCTGCTTGCGGCCACCGTCTCCGCGGCTTTCACGCGAGACACGTCAACGGCGACCACGTGTTCGTCGCGTTTGCCGCCATACGATCCAAGGAATATGGCGAGCGCCGTCGGATGCGTGTGCAGTTCCGCCGCCACGTAGGCGCCGGGCAATTGCGCGAGACGCATATGCACGTTGGCGTAGTCCGCGATGGCTCCCTGTCCGCGCGGCACCGCCACCATGCCGTCTTTGACGAGAATGACCTTCGTGTCCGGCTCCAGCAGCGCCGTGTCGAACAGGTCGGGTTCGTCGCGTCTCGAAACCTCATAGTCGATGTCGCCTTGCGCAAGTGGCAGGAACGGCAGTGCCTGGGTCAGCGCCAGTGGCGAGAACACGCTCATCGATTGCTTCTTTCCTCGAATACGATTGATAGAGCGGATATTTTTTCTCTATTCCGTATTTTCTTTTCTATTTTTATATCTTTTTTGTATTTCTGATTGCGATATTGACGGCAGCGGCGGAAAATACCGGCTACTGCACCCTGCGCACCAGCGCGAGCAGCGCGTCGGCAACCGCCTGCGGATGCTCGTATGCGCTGAAATGCCCGCAATCGAATACCACCGTCATATCCGCGCTCGTGCCTGTCATCGCATCGGCGATCGGCGTCATCACGCTCGGCGGGCTCGACGGATCCTTGTCGCCGCAGATCACCGCAACCGGTGCCGTAATCGCAGGCAACACATCGTTCAGATCCGGGCGCCCAGCCGCCATGCGCTCACGCCATGCGATGCCTTCGGCAGGCTGTTCGTTGATCCACGTCGTGAACTGTTCACGGTAGGCGGCCGACTGTTTGATGGTGGAATCCTCAGGTGTGGATGCCGCAAATCCCATCACCGGCTCATGCGTGCCCGTCGATTCGCATGCTTCGGCGATCGCGATGCGCTTCGCGCGCATCTGCGCGGAATCCGCCGCGGCCTTCGTGTCGCACAATGCCAACGCGGCAACAGCTTCGGGGTGCAGACGCTGAATGTCGAGAACCAGATAGCCGCCCATCGAAAGGCCCGCCCAAATCGCCTTGTCGTAACCGGCCGCATGCAACATCGCGACATAGGCGTCGGCCATATGGTCCAAACCGTTCGGGAAAGCGCCGTCCGCGTCTTTGCCGCCACTGGTCTCATCGGAAGGAATCGGCCCTTCTCCCGCACCGGGCATGTCGGGACCCCAGATCGGGAACCGTTTCACACCATGTTCCACAGCGGCCGCCTCCAACGCCTCCGCACATTCGTCCCACATGCGGTGGTCCACGGGGAACCCGTGCACCAGCACCACGGGAAGCCCCTCGCCCTCGCAATACACGTTATTATGTAATTCGATCGTCATCGTCTCACTCCGTTCCTCTCCCCTATATTGCCTATATCTATCGCCTACGCTGCCTGCATTCGCAAGCTGCCACGCGCTTTCCTGGCGCCCACGGCCGACCGGTTTCGACGTCAACCATAAGCCTGTCGGCTACCTGCCGGCCCAAGCGATCGCCTGACGCACAATCGTGCCATATCCGTTGCTCATCTGGTTTATGAAAGTGTCGAGGATCTCGCTGTTCGGGTTGACCCATTCCACGTCAAGCGTCTCATCCTGCGGCTTGCAGTCGCCCGCGATCGGCACCACGTAGCACAATGCGATCGCATGCTGGCGGGAATCGAAATAATCGGATAGTCCCGGCGTCGGGAAAAACTCGGCCACGGTGAACGGCTGCAGACTCACCGGCAGCTGCGGCAACGCGATATCACCCAAATCCTTGGCGATATTACGCGCCACGGCCTCACGCAACGATTCGTGATAGAGCACGCGCCCGGCAATCAGCGTTCGCTCGATACTGCCGTCGTCAGACACGCGAAGCAACGATCCGACCTGTGAAACACGCCCCAGATCATCGGTGCGCACCGGCACCACAAGCACGTATGGAATCGGCATTTCGCCGCGCATACGGTTGATTTCGCCGGAAGCAAGCCATCCTGGAGGATTACCTATTCCGCGAATGAAATCCTCCGGCGTAATGTCGTCGAATTCTCCGCGACGACGGCCTGCATCGAAATCGCCCTCGTCGGGCACTTCATCATTCATCACTGGCATAGTCCCATTATCACGCATCTTGTGTGAATTGGCTGGAAAAGAATGCGCCGAAAGACGATTCTTCTGACAGCGGATATTGCATATGCCGGGAATGCGGCGGGTTGGGGCGCGGTTATATACTCCAAAGCAATCGCATACGAGGGGCGTAGCCCGTCACGCGCGTCGATGGAACGAACAGCAAGGAGCAATCATGGCAACGCATGCGGTCACTTCGCAGGATTTCAATCAGGTCGTCGAATCCAACGATCTGGTATTCGTGGATTTCTGGGCAACCTGGTGCGGTCCGTGCCGTGCGTTCGGCCCGACGTTCGAAAAGGCAAGCGAAGCGAATCCTGACATTTATTTCGCGAAGGTCGATATCGACCAGAATCCGGATCTCGCCTCCGCCGCCAAAGTGCAGGCCGTGCCGACCTTGATGGTGATCAAGAACCAGCAGATCGTATTCCAGCAGGCTGGCGCGTTGCGCGCGTCGGATCTGGACGATCTGATCGCCCAGGCCAAGGAGCTGGACGTCAATGCGGCCGCTGCCGAAGAGGCTACGGAACAGGCGCAATAAGGCGAATATCAAAGGATTGCAAAGGTGCCGTTCGATGGCGAAACATCAACGGCACCTTTTGCTTTGCACGCTTGCTTTGCATGCCCGCTTTGCCCGCCTGTTACATATGCGCTCGCCCGGATTCCATGGCATGGAGTAGAATGTCGCGTTGGATATGCGCTTTCCGGCGAAGCCTGAAGTGGCGGCGCACCGCATGCCGTGCATGTGTGAATTCGTCGAGGATCTGAACGCGCGTTTAGGAGCAGAATGGCTAACCACAGCAAGCACGCCCGATCGTCTACCTTCGCCATGCCGAGCAAGTCCTCGCTGGTGAAGATCGCCGCAACGGTCGCGGCGGTGGGCCTGTTGGCTACCGGCGGCATTGTGTCGCGCAATCTTTACACCTCCGCGGAGCAGAACACGGCCAATCAGGTCACGGCCTTCTCCGTCACCGATTCCGCCGAAGCATCCCGTGGCAACGCCCGTGAGCTGCTCAATGGAGACACCTCGTATGTCACCGTGAAGATCAACGGCAAGTCGCGCGTGGTGCCCGGTACCAATTTCACCGACGTGAAGTCCGTGCTCGACGCGGGAGACATCACGCTCGAACCGGAAGACACGGTCTCCCCTTCGCTCACCACCAAGGTGGATGAGAAGACCGTAGTCACCATTCAGCGTGCCGGCGCAAGCGTTGAGGTTTCCGACACCGCCATCGGTTTCAATGTCGTCAAGAAGGAAACCTCAAGCCTGCCGGAAGGCCAGGAGAAGGTTGAGACGGAAGGCGAAGAGGGCGTGATGGAAACCACGAACCTCGTAACCAAGTCCGGCGACACCGTGGTCTCCTCCAATATGATCAGCTCGTATGTGAAGAAGGCTCCGGTCGACAAGGTCATTCTCGTCGGCACCGGCTCCACTTCGTCGTCATCCTCCAGCGCTTCCGCGTCGATCGGCACCACTGTGCCGGCGGGCGAAATGCAGCAGTGGGCTCACGATTATCTGCTGTCGAACGGCTACACCGAAGCCGATTTCACCGCCACCGTATACATCATCACCCACGAGTCCGGCTGGAGCGTCACCGCAACGAATCCGAGTTCGGGCGCCTATGGTCTGCCCCAGGCGTTGCCTGGCAGCAAGATGGTGAGCGCGGGCGCCGATTGGGCCACCAATTATCAGACTCAGCTCAAGTGGTTCTGGGGTTATTGCGCGCAGCGTTATGGTTCCATTCAGGGAGCCTACACGTACTGGCTGGCCAATCACTGCTATTAAATTGATCATCATTGATTGATTCGATGATGATATAGTTTGAGCTCCGTAATATTCGAAGATATTACGGAGCTCAAACTATATTACGATCTTAAATATCACTGGGATATCGCCGATTTCACAGGGCATTGTTGGAACCGATCACCGTGGCTTCCTTGACGTCATCGATCTTCCTGCGCCTGCGGCCGCCGTGACCGGCCTTCGGACCACGCTTGCCGACGGTGCCGCTGCGGACCCCGTTCTTGGCATCGAAGATGATCACGCGCTCATCGCTGTGATATTCGCCGTCCAGAGCGAAGAAGGCGATCTTGTCTGCAGGCACTTCCGGGAAGGTGAAGAACTTCTGCGTCGCAACGAGCAGGTCAAGGTTGCGGGTGGTGACGGAAGACGGCGTATCGGCGTTCGGAGCATTGAACTGAAGAGCGAAATCGTCATTCTCATCGCATACCTGGATTGCGAACTTGCCGCGCTCGTAATTCACCAGCAGCTTGACGTATTCAGGACGTCCGAGAACTTCGGAAACACCCTTGGAAAAACGAACGGATTCAAGCATGACCGTCATGGTCAACTTGCCACCCGTTCTTTCGCCAACTTCTTTGAAACCATCAAGAACGGACATGTAAATCCTTCCTTTATTGTAAATAACTACGTGAAATACTGTACCTCATTGTTAAGAATAAAACGAATCGAATTTCGGGGAATATATTCATATTTTCAAGAACACAACATAATACGAAAAAACATACCGCAGACCATGCTTGTCTCAATGAGAAATTCGATACGGTTCAGCCAGCGCGCTTCCTAAGCCAACTCGATGAGCACACCACCCCTTGTCGCCCGACGGTTTTCCGCTAAAAACAGATGTGGCAACCCCTACCTCACCCCCGCACTACGGGTTGCGCAAATTGCAAATACTTTGCAGCACAGTTTTCCAATTTCATATAGAAAGCGCTGAAATATCGTGCTTTATGCATGCATATCATTTGCAAAACGGTTCATATAGGGGCTATCTTGCACAACTATCTTTTGCAATCATTTTCATTTTTAAAATGATTTTCTCAGTAACGATTTTCATTGAAAATCCGCCATTTTTCAGCATCTTCTACACTCCAACCGGGATAGAATATACACTACACGGTTGCAGTATTGCAAACGCTATCAAAGAAGATGGGACCCCCGTCGCAAAGCAGCGGCCACGATAACGGAGCCACAAGCCCCGATACCGGCCCAAACACAAGAAAAAGAAGGATCAGGAAGGTCAATGAAACATCGGAAACCAACTCCCGCCTGGCAGAAGCTGGGTCTGCGCGTCAGCAAGAAGCTGGCGGTGGGCGCCACAGCCCTTGCCACAGTTTTCGGCGGACTGGCAGTCGCCAGCGTCTCCGCACAGGCGAGCACCGACCGTAACAGTTATGCGGACACCGTAGGCAACCCGACTTTCGAAGCAGCACGCAAAAAGTACGGTCTGACCAAGGAGATGAAGAACGGCGCCATTCTGCACGCGTGGATGTGGTCGTTCAACACCATCACCGAACATATGGATGAGATCGCCGAAGCCGGTTACACCTCCATTCAGACCGAGCCGATGAGCAAAATCAAGGTGAACGACGCCAACGGCAAGAAATTCACCGAAAATTGGTATTACGTGTATCAGCCGACGAACACCTCCATCGGCAACTTCGTGGTCGGCAGCGAAGACGACCTGAAAGCCATGACCGCGGCAGCCCACGCGCATGGCATCCGCATCATCGTCGACGTTGTGGCCAACCACTTCACCGCCGACTGGAACGCCATCGACTCCGACTGGCGGAAGAGCGAATATTTCCATGCGCGCAACTCCTGCAGCGGCTCCGGCGGCGACAACATCGATTATTCCAACCGTTGGCAGGTGACGCACTGCCACCTGCTGGGCCTATGGGATCTGAACACCGCCAATCCGGAAGTCGCCAATCGTATGCACGACTTCCTGAAAACCGCGGTGAACGACGGTGTTGACGGCTTCCGTTTCGACGCCGGCAAGCACGTCGAACTGCCGAACGAATTCGACGGTTCGCAGTATTGGACCACCATTCTGCAGAACGGCTCGCAATACCAGTACGGCGAAGTGCTGCAGGGCGATTCCGGACTGGATTACAAGGCGTACGCCAACCTGTATGCCAAGTATGGCGAAGGCGGCGGCGGAGCCACGGCCTCCGACTATGGCAAGACCATCCGTTCTGCACTGTGGAGCAAGAATCTCAATGCGGGCAATCTTATGAGCTTGCGCAACGGGGGCGTCAACAACGATCAGCTGGTCACCTGGGTGGAGTCCCACGACAACTATGCCAATGGCGACAAGGAATCCACGTATCTGACCAACGATCAGATACGCTTCGGCTGGGCCGTGGTCGGCGCACGCGCAGGCGGAGCGCCACTGTTCTTCAACCGTCCGAAGGCCTCCGGCGGCAATCAGCCCCAGTTCGCAGAAGCCTCTCAGCTGGGCGACGCCGGCGATGACATGTGGAAAGACACGGCTGTTGCGGCCGTCAACCATTTCCGCAATGCCATGGACGGCGAGGCCGAATACCTGCGCAACTGCGGTTCCGAACAGAACAACAACTCCTGCCTCATGGTGGAACGTTACAAGACCGACAACAATGCCGGCAATGACGGCGTGAGCATCGCCAACATGGGCGGCGACCAGAATCTGGCCGGCACTCCGACCAAGCTTGACGACGGCACGTACACCGATCAGGTGAACGGCGGCACCATCACCGTTTCCAACGGCAAGATCACTTCCGGCACCGCCAAGGGCGATGCGGTGAGCGTGTACTTCAACACGAGCGTGAAGGAATCCGTTTCCGCGACCGTCAGCAAGAAGTTCTCCTCCAACACCATCAAGGTGACGCTGAACGCCAGCAATGCCACCAATCTCACTTACTCACTGAGCAATGGCAAGAACGGCTCCTTCGTTGACGGCGACTCGCTCACCATCGGCGGCGATATGGAGATCGGCGATTCCGTCACCCTGACCGTCAAGGGCACCGGCGCCGAAAGCGGCGAAGCGCTCGAGTTCACCGCAACCTACACCAAGGTTGAGGTTCAGGCGAACACGATTTATGCGACGAAGCCTTCCGGCTGGAGCAAGATGTACGCGTACGTGTACACGGGCGACGGAGCGACCGCGAAGAACAACGCGGCCTGGCCGGGCGTGGAGATGACCGCGATGGCGGCCGCCGATTCGTGCGCCAAGGCCGGCACATACAAGTATGAGGTTCCGGATTTGGGCGAGGGCACCTATCGCGTGATCTTCTCCAACGGCAGCGGCTCGCAGATGCCGGGGGCCAGCCAGCCTGGTTTTGAATTCTCGGGCAAGGTGAGCTGGGATGGTTCGTCCGCCTCGCTGACAGCCATCACCTGCACGGCAACGCCTCCGGTTATCAAGACCGCGGACATCACCTTCAGCGCCACGGCCGACCTCAAGACCGGCGAGACCCTGTACGCGGTCGGCGACTGGGGCCAGGGCAAGGGCAAGACCTGGACCCGCGCCGGCGGCGTCAAGCTCGCCAAGAACGGCAACGCGTACACCGGCACCACCACCATGACCAAGGGCCAGGCCATCACCGCCCGACTGATCAAGGTCGACGCGAACGGCAAGACCACATGGGACGAGATCGGCGACGTCAAGGCCACCGCCGACAAGACCAAGACCGTGGACCTCAAGTGGACCAACGCGGTCGAGAACACCGTGGACATCACCATCAACGCGGCCGCCGACCTCAAGACCGGCGAGACCCTGTACGCGGTCGGCGACTGGGGCCAGGGCAAGGGCAAGACCTGGACCCGCGCCGGCGGCGTCAAGCTCGCCAGGTACGGCAACGCGTACACCGGCACCACGAAGGTCGGCAAGGGCAACGCCATCACATTCCGTCTGATCAAGGTCGACGCCAACGGCAAGACCACATGGGACTCGGCCAAGGACCGCAAGTCCAAGGCCGACAAGACCAAGGCGCTCGGCGTCTCCTGGACCTCCGGCAAGGTGAACGAGGACGGCACGATCCCGGACGACTCCGCCATCAGCATCTCCGGCAAGGGCGTCGCGGACGGCAAACTGTCCATCCAGAAAGGCAACCTCGCCGAGCTCTACGTGATCGGCACCCAGGACGCCACCCCGTCCGACGCTGTCTGGTGGAGTGACGGGGCCGCCGTGGCGGTCTCCGGCACCGGCACCGTCTACGGCGTCCAGACCGGCACCGCCAAGGTGAACGTGAAGGTCGGCAACCAAACCGCCACCATCACCATCACCGTCAAGTAAACGGCAACCGCCGATATCCATAAAACATTTGAGCCTTGGAATTCAATATCACTCCAAGGCTCAAATCATATTCAAACGCTTCTATACGCATGAAAATACACACATCAAAATCAGCGGATTTAGCATAATCAGCTCAAAGCGTCGTGCAGATATCGCTTTGAGCGGCTGCGCATGATATCCAGCGCAATATCGGCATTGCAGAAATCGATGGTCTGTGAGGTATCAGTACAATCAACTTCGGAAAAATCAGTGATGATTCTGTCGGCGAATTGCACTTCCTGCAGGATTTGACCGCGTCTGGTGCCGAGTTCATGCTCTTTGGTACCTTCCGTATACACCCAGAACGGTTTATGGAAGTTGATGGAGAACAGCGTGCCATGATAGGAGTCCGTAACTACACCCTCCGCATATTTCACCAGCGAGAGGAATTCTTCCGGCCCTGCCTCGAGCACATTGACAAGCTCATCGCATTTCGGCACATTGCCCGCCTGCGGCGTCAGCACTGCGACAGGCAGGCCGACTCGACGAGACAGTTCACGCAGTTGCCTGAATACGCCGACAGCACGCTTGGGACGCAGCAGCGAATAAAACAGCAGATACTGTTCGGGCACGTGTTGCGACTTACGCAACGGTATGCGTTCCTCCCATTCGCCCGCGTTGAGCAACAGCGTCGGATCGCATACGTGTTCCACATATTTGCCGCTTACCTGCCGCAGTTTGCCGCATGCGGAACGTTCCCTCGCCGAAAGCGCGCTGAATTCCACCAACGCCGGTCCGATGCGCCGCAGCTCATCGTCGGTCATGGTGGCCGGCGACGAAGCATACGAGATTTTCCTGCAGTTCGCCCATTTCAGCAGGTACGGGTCCATGTACTTCCAGTCGACGCGTTCCAGCTCGTTGGAATGCTTGTTGATGATCTGGTCGCTGCCGCTCACGGCCACGTCGAATGCGTCAGCCAGCGAATTCAGCTCTTCCGGCTCCTGATAGCGTCGTTGGCCCACATGTATGTTCGTGCTGATGAACCGCTCGAAATTGCGCATGCGCTTCTTGCGCAGTCCCGCAACCGGCAGCATGGTTAAATCCGCGATGGACGATTTGAGGCCCAGCCCACGCCAATATAAGCGTTCATAGTAGCGTTCGCCCTCAAGCGGCCGGTAGTCGATGACGGTAACGTCATGCCCCATGTCCGTGATGGTTGATTGCGTGGCATACGCCTGCAATACCGAACCATAATTATAGGCAGCATGATACGTGATTAGACCGATAATATTATGCTTCTCGTCCATATTTCCTCGTCGTTCAAGTAGTTATTTCTTTGTTTTCTCGCTATTGCAGAAGCACTCCGCTTTCTCATTGTTTTCCACTGAATTGCTTATGACGCACCCATGCGATCGCAGCGCTCACGTAATACCATCGATATTTCATCGAAAGCAACGCGATTTGTCGGGTCACAGGAAAACGACCTCCCCGATATCGATCAAGCGGCTGCCGAAAAACCGACATGTTCACTACTTTTCCATAGTGATTCTTTCGTTCATGACGGTTCCATGGCGCTTCGGGATTGAACAGATCATTGATCATAATGATCGTCAGATGAAATAATGTGTAATCATCGAGCGTTCCATCAGATATTTCCCGAAATTGACGAATGGTATCGCGCATTGTTTCGATCGCAGATATTGTTCGCCGCACATAATCGTTGGAGAACGACCGCACCACCGAATCCGCATTGCGGCGGTATTCGTACACCATTTCATCCACATAGCCGATTCGATTCGCCGCCGCGACCGCACGGAACGCATATTCGGCGTCCTCCCCCAAACTCAAGGTTTCGTTGAATCCGTCGATCCCTTTGATCAGCGGCATGCTGTACAGCTTGCCCCAAACAAGCGCGATACCTCGCTGCGGTCGGAGCATATCCTCGCATAGGTCAAGACGCCTGCGTCCCTCGAACACCATGTCAGTTTCAGCATAATGGTGTTCTTCCATACTTGGAGACCCCTCGCCTTTGCCGCCCATAATGACGGCACCAGCGGCGTCGGGAACACCGTTCGCATCGGCACCTGCAAGCACGTTGCGGTACGCCCCCATCACCACATCGCAGCGGTATCGCACCGCAAACGCAAGCATGCCGTCGACGGCATGCTCGGCGAGCACATCATCCGCATCGAGGAACATCGCCCACTGCCCCGTGGCCGCGCGCAATCCCGCGTTGCGAGCCGCGGAGACTCCGGCATGGGCGATCGTTTCCGTACGAATGCTGACCAATGGCGAATTCCAATTCGAGATCGGTGCCGTTTCGAATGCCGGCTCACCATCGAATACAATCACCGCTTCGATACGGAAGCCACTGCCCTGCTGCCGTTGCAGACTGTTCACGCAATCATGCAACGTTTGCAACGTGGCACGGTAGACGGGAATGATCACACTGATGGTATGGCTCATCGTCAGTTCAGCTCCCGCGTGATCACCGAAGCATCATACCGGAACGATACCGGCGATTCGATGCTTTCCGGGAAGTTGCCGATCGCCACGAACGCAATCAGCGTTTCGTAGTCGGGTACGCCCAACAGCTTGCGGATCTCATGCTCCTGCTTCTCACGCATCATGGTGTTGAGAGGGCAGGCGGCCAGCGACTCGCATTCCAATGCGGTCAGGAACGCCATGGCGAACAGGCCTCCGTCGATATACGGCTCGTTGCGTTCCTCAACGCTTACGAAACTGCGCACGTCCACGCTGATCAACGCCAGCACCGGAGGCGCATCGTACCCACGCCACCCGCCCTGCAACGCCAATGCCTGTTCGATGAATTTCGGATTGCTGATCAGCAGCACGCGATATGCCTGCCTATTGCATACCGATGGCGTTTTCATCGACATGCTTACGGCCTTACGCACCGTTCCCATATCAACAGGGGTTTCGGCATACTCGCGTACGCTGGAACGCCCTGCGAACAATGCTGCATAGTCGAGCGATGCGTTGTCGCGTTTGTCTGTGGCACGCACGGTTTTCACGCCCGCATTGCCCGCAACGTCGGCTTTTTCGGCTTGTTCGACGCTTTCGATATCCACCGAGGCCACTTCGTCGGCAAACCATACGCCCACAAACTCAGGAATCGGCTTCTCCAACGCCCGATGCTTGCGCACGTATGCACGAACCACCTGCCGTGCCGCGATATACGTCACATCGTCAACCGGATAGTCGCGTTCCCGCCATTCATCCATCACGGAACGCAACTCCCCGAACGCGGATCTGCCGAATCCCGCACGGAACCGTCTATGCGACAATCCTTTTTCAATACGATGAATGTAATACACCATAGTGCCGCGCAATTGCTCGGATTGCCCCACATTCCATTGCCCCGCGCAGAATCTCAGGAACCGTTTGCGCTGCCCCGCATAGTACGAAGCCAATGTCATGTTCGCTTTGCATCCTTGCAATACGCGCCAGACGCGATGCGGAACGATGGTTTTGATTCGCTGCTTCACGCCCATGATCTCACCTTTCCTTGTTTTCTCGACGCAACGACGGCAATACCGCCTGCACCTTGGCCATGACTTCCCTTGTAAACCAGCCTTCACGCAGCTTCTGCCCCAATTGCGAAGCCCGTCGTACCATTCGCGCATACTCGCTTTGCGTCATGCCGTATTCCACGGCCATGGCCTCTTGCAACGATTCGACGGCAACGCCCACTCCCTGTTCGACTACGAATGGTGCGAGCGCCGCCTTGTTCCATATGATCACCGGCTTGTCGGCTGCAAGATACAGTGACAGCTTATGCGGATTGTTGACGGTCAGATATTTGCCGTAATAGCCGCCGCAGGTGTCGAGACTGTCGCCGTCCCAGATCAGACCGAATCGTCCTTCCAGTTTGTCTGGCAGTTCATCGGGTGCGACGATTCCGCGGTACCACGCCGTTTTGCCGTTCCGCCGGTCATATTTCGGCCCGTACAGATTGATGTCGGCTTTGGGGAATCGCTCGGCCAGCCGATACACGTATTCGGCTTTGCCATGGCTGAGATTTCCCGCGATATCGATGCCGTGACGCTGTTCCACGGGCACAGGATTCGCTTGCGGCAGCAGGTAATCAAAAATGCCGATCTCCACGATCGGCGCGGTCGCGCCGTACTTGCGCAACACTTCGCTCATGCGCGGATTGTGGCTGATGAGCAGATCCGCTTCAGTCACCCATTGTTTGTCGAAATCGGTGTAGGAGTAGCCGCGTAGCGTTTCCAAATCATGAATCAGAAAAACAAACAACGCTCCGCGCGCTTTCATCCTACGCACGGAAGGCAAGGCGTACAGCGACACCTTGTTGTACATGATGAGCGGAAATTGCACCAACACCACATCCCCGCAACGAACGGTTCGTTCCAGCCGATGCCAATCGGCAAGCGTACGCCCAACGCACACCAGCTTGTCGAAATACCCTTTGTTCTCGCCGGGACGCACTTCGAACGGCTGCCAGGATTGGCTTTCGAGCACCTGCCGAATGTCATCGCGCGCTTTGGATCCAGCGTGCGCATGATGCAGCGAACGTTCGCAGATCACGTAGTTCGTCATTGCCAACCTCCATTGTTTGCATATCGTCCGTCACTCGCATTGCTTGCGCCATGCGCGTTATTCTCATCATTCGTTTTCCGTACATGCAGTCGGTTGAATACCGGCTGAAGCATGGCCATAACGAATCGTTCGCGGCACAGCAGCAACGCGATGCCATATATCAGCGCGAACAGGAATCCGCCGAACATCAGCCACAGGAAGGCGTTCCATGTCTCGGCACCGCATATCGCGATCGCGCCCCGCGTAAGGCAGCCTGCCGCAATCGCACTGAGCAGAATACGCATCGGATCGATCGACGTGCGAATGCCAACCAAAAACCCGCGGCACACATATGAGCGCATCGCCAGCATCAACGCTTCGCACAATGAAATGCTGATGGCGGAACCGACCACGCCGAGCTGTGGAATCAGCAGCACGTTTGCAAGTACGGCCAAGGCAAGTCCGATCGCGTTCACCATGGCCCATGTACGTTCCATTCCTTTGGAAATCATGACATTCGCAAGCACGATATTCATGGCCGAACACATCACCGCAATACCGACGAATCGTAGCGGAACCGCGGATTCCGCGAAGTCAGCGCCACCGAGCAATGCCACGATCGGGTCGGCAAGCAATATCAGCAGAGCAATGATCGCGGAGCCGAATACCATAACGAAATTCATGTTTTTCGCGATCAGTTCGCCTGCCTGCCGCTCTTTGCGCCGCGCCTGATAATACGAAAGGCGTGGCAGCATCACGTTGCCGACGGAATTGACGGCGGTGACGAGCACGGATTTGATTTTGGATACCAGCTGGTACAGGCCGACCATATCGGTGGTGCCAAGGAAGCCGAGCATCACAATGTCTACTTGAATATACATGCCGGATGAAATGGATGCGATGGTGAACCATAGCATCGGTTTGAAATGGCGGGAAATATTGAGATGTCCACAATTGCGGAAGTCCACGAACCTGCGTAGCCGCAGGAGATTGAGCACGTTGGATCCGTACCCGGCCACCACCACGATCAGGCCGTATATCGCGTAGTCGCCGCGCTGCCGTACAAAAGCGAACATGAGCACCAATGCCAGCAGTTTGAAACATACGCTACGCACGGTGATGTATTCGTATTGTTCCAACGCCTGATAGAACCATTCCACACCGAACGAGGAAAGCCAGATGCCCAGGCCGAAAAGCGCGAACAGCCCGAATTGCGCGTTCATTTTCGGTACGGTGAACAGGCACGCCAGGTAGACCGCGAACACCATGGTGGTGGAGCATGCCAGAATAACCAGCAATTCCAGCACCGTACGCGATAGTTCCGCGCGGTCGTCGCGTACGCGAGCGCAGACGCGCACTCCGTAGTAGGTAACGCCCAGGAGGGCCACCAGCGAAAAGTATGAGGCCACGGATTGAGCGAACGCCACATGCCCGGTGCCACCGGTGGAAAGCACGCGCGACACGTATGGCACGGTGATGAGCGGGAAGATCACTGACGACGTGGTGACGATCATGTTCATCAGCACGTTGAATTTCACGGATCGAATGCGCACGTCGGTTGGATGCTTGGTCGGCTGACGTTCAGGCATAAAGCACCACCCGCTTGGCGAAGGCGCGTTTGCGTATGCGCACGGAGTTCACGAAGAATATCAGCACCACCCAAATAATGATGTTTCTGAGCATGATCTGGTTGAACATGGTTGACATCCAACGGTTGGAGAAAAAGCTGAACGCACAGCAATAGCCGATGGCACCGTACAGCATCATCGATATGGGAATGCCCGCCTTGCCGTATTGCAATGCGAAAACCGCGCTTTCATAGCAAAGCTGAGAAAGTGCGGCGATCAGCACGATGGCAAGCATCGCACCCGCGATGCCCCAGTCGAAAATGAATGCGTAATATGTGGTGAATACGTTGCCAAGACTGCGCTCGCCATACCGTTGGAAGGGTTGCCATTGCATCCAGTCAAGCACGGTTTTGCCGAATATCTGGGGGAACGAGGCCCGGGTGGAAGCCAATGTCATGTCTCCCCATTGCGTGGATTTGACTGCCAACGAAGGCGACATGGAGTTCGTGAGATACGCGTCTAGGTTTTTTATCGGCGCTCCAATGTAGATGGACAGGTATTCGTACATGGTCGAGTCGCCCGCCTTGCGTCCCATCAGCGACAGCAGTGGCTTGAACGAAGCCAATCCCACGAGCGCGATGGCCACGAATTTCAACACAGTGCGGAAGCCGAGCCGCATGCCTTTCCAACGGTTGTTCTGCCTGCGGAACAACGCCCAGTATGTCCATGCGGCAACGCCAAGCTGAATGAGGCTATTGCGTCCGCCGGAAATCAACGTCATCGGAACGGCCGCCAACACATTGATGACCGCAAGATAATCGTTGCGCAACGAACGGACCACCACGCTGCGCATGGCGAGAAACAGCCACGCATAGGCCATGGCGTTGGTCGCCAGATGCAGTAGCGAGGGAATTCCAGAGAGGGCCACGCCTTTGGTGCTGAATTTGTTGAGTTTGTCATACAAGCCGATGGCTTTGTTCAGAGAGCCGTCTCCCCCGTAGGGCAGTGTCAATGAGATTATCTGCCGTGACACGATCAGCAATGCCAAACCGGTGAACAGCAGGCCGCCAACGTACACCCATATCGGCAGAACGATATCTTGCGGCTCGCCGTATTCCCGATGTGCTGTCCGATGTCCGACGCAGCTGCGGAAAAACACCTTCACACCGTAAGCCGTCAATGCGAATGCGAACGTGCCGAATCCAACCACGAAGCAGGTTTGCATCGACAGGTCGAAATCCCAGGTCCGGTAATTGGTGAGTCCATTGAATACCGCGAGCGTGAATCCGACCACGAATAGTATGGATGGTTCCGCGAAATCCCCGCGATATGCCACTATCAGCAGCACCAGCAATGCCAGCAATGTCAAGAACAGTATGGTCGAGGTCATCTCATCACCATGCCTAATGTGATGCGATTTCCGGATGCCGTCGCTTGTACAGCGCGTACATCATGCCGTACAGCGTCGGAGAGGTGGCCAGGAGTTTCCATTGCAGCAGTTGACTTTTCCCAATGATTCCCTTGCGTTCCACCATTGGCAGCAATTCGCGCAATTCCGTACGCGCATACCGTTCGAATTGCGCCCATTGCTTGCGTTGATGCGCGAGCATGATGCGATTGCAGGTACCGACAATGGATTCGAGATGCCCATATGCGGCATATGCTTCAACATGCGGATATTTGGTTCGCACCAAGTCGAGCATGGCTCCGGTGGATTGTGCGAATTTGTCGGTGATGCCATGCGACTGACTGTTTTCCGACATTCTGTAACGGTACAGCGGCGTGGAATCGTATACGATGCGATCCGCCTTGTCGAGCAGCTGGTAGGTGACCGGCGAATCTTCCGCATAGACGGCGTCGAGCGGGTAGCGCAGGTTATCGAAGAGTTCTTTTTTGGCGAGTTTGTCCCACGCGGTCACATAAAAGTAGCCATGCTGATTCACATAGGCGAATGCTTCCTGCGAGGTCATGACGATTTTCTTGTCGGGAAAAGCGTTGCAGTAGGTGCTGCCGTCAGGGTTTTCCCGTTCGTACGAGATGATCGACAGGTCGGCGTCGGATTCCTGCAGATTGTGCAGCAACGTGCCGAACATATCGGGAAGCACGTAATCGTCGGAATCCACGAATCCGATGTATTCGCCTTTGGCAAGGTCGAGCCCGGTGTTGCGGGCCGCCGCCAAGCCGGCATTGCATTGGCGCACCGCACGAATGCGGTTGTCACGATTCGCCCAAGCATTGCACTGTTCGCCGGAGGAATCGGTGGATCCGTCGTCGACCAGTATGATTTCCAATCGTTCGTAGGTTTGCCCGATAAGACTTTCCACGCATTGGTCGAGATACCGTTCCACGTTGTAGACCGGCACTATCACGCTGATGAGGGGTTGGGTCGAAACTGCCATAAGACCTGTTTTCAGCAGCTTTTCACGTACTTTTTGCCTACGAATTTCGCCATAAGGAAACCGGACCCCTTTTTGATCCAGTCCACTGGTTCGGGGCTGATGATAGGCATTTCGACGTACGGGTAATGGTTGGTTTCCAGCCATACATCGAAGAGGATTTCGCTGATGCGTCCGGGAAATCGCATTTCGAAGACGCTGTATGAGCTTGAATCGATATGCTTGGCCAGTTCTCCGATGATGGGAAACATCCACGAGCAGTATTCGTTGATGAGGTCTTTGCGCATCACGAACATGTTGAACAGGTGCGCCGAGGTTTTGTTCATTTGCGCGTCGAATGCGTCGAGGTAGTCGGAATTGGTTTGCGCGATAATGCTTCGTGTCGCATCGAGCTGGCCTTCCTGCATGGTGTGCTCGTAATGTGAATATACGGTTTCGATATAGTAGTTGCGTCGTTCCGGCACAATGATTTCGCACGTATCGAGCAGACGCGCATAGTCTTGTTTTCCTGCGATGCAGCTGAAGCGTTCGTTTTCGTCTCCGTGGCGTTTCGCACTGTCATTTTTGGCAAAATGACGGCGGTAGTGCACCAATCCCTGATAGTCGGCATCGCAGTTTTTCCACATCCAATACAGTCCGGTCAGTTCGGAATATTGTGCGTTCAACTGCGAAATATTATCGCCGGTGTTGTCGCACGTCATACCCAAATCGACGTTCGGATGCAACGCCCTACCGACCTGCAACGGCATATATACGCCGTCGATCGGCATACGGTACGCCTTATGCGTGGCCACGGCCACCGTGATGTCGGAGTCCGCCATCACTGTCATCCCTTCTATACCGGACGCGCACTACTGCCAAAGCACGCCCTTATACTTCACCCTCCCCCTTGTCTGGAGGGTACAGCATACGTTTTCATTTTATCTCAACAGTTCATCTAGATTTCACCAAACGTCAGACACTCCCGTTTTACAAACCCCATTTTTCAAGCTTTTTCAAGATTATTTTACAAATTATCATGTTTTGCAAGAGATTGCAGACGTTTGCATACACGACGTGAAAACGAACTGATTTAAAGCTTTAATCACACCCCACACACGCCATCCAACACCCCCGATATGGCAATTTCAGGATCGCCTCTTTCATAAATATTGAAAATCTCGTCACAACTGTTTCATTACTACTTCGGCGTTTCGCTGCCATCATGTTGGGATTACAAGAAAAAACGTTTGCAGATCATTGCAAACGATTATGAAAAAACGGGGCGCACGACTCCAATATCACATATTGAAATCGCACGCCCCTGAGATCTACCGGTCAGACCGGTGGATGTATGGCTTTATGAAATCCGTTTGATTCCTTATTTGACGGTGATGGTGATGGTTGCGGTCTTGCCCGCGGCCTTCACATTCACCTTTGCGGTTCCCGTCTCGACGCCGTACACGACACCGGTTCCGGAAACCGCCACTGCCGCGCCGTCGCTCCACCACATGTCGGGATCACCCGTGGCGCCCTTCACGGAGAGGTTCGCGAGCTGGCCCTTCTGGATGGTGAGCTTGCCGTTCGAGACGCCGTCACCGGTGATTGCGAACGTTACCGGCACGGTGCCGTCCTCGTTCACGGTGTTCACATCCCAGGCCACGCCGACGGTCTTGGCCTTGTCGGCGGTGGTCTTGCGGTCGGTGGTCGGATCCCACGTGGTCTTGCCGTTCGCGTCGACCTTGATCAGGCGGAAGGTCATGGACTTGCCGGTCTTCACGTTCGCGGTGCCGGAGTAGACGCCGTCGGCTCCCGTGGCGGTCAGGCGGATGCCGGAGGCGCGGGTCCAGGTCTTGCCGTCCTGACCCCAGTCGCCTACCGCGTACAGGCTTTCGCCGCTCTTCAAGTCGGCGGCCGCGTTGATGGTCACGTCCACGCTTTGCGAAACCTGGCGCTCATCCCACTTGAGGGTGAGGGTCTTGGCCTTGTCGGCGGTGGCCTTGCGATCGGTGGACGGATCCCACGTGGTCTTGCCGTCAGCGGAAACCTTGATCAGGCGCATGGTCATGGACTGGCCCTTGGCCACGGTCGCGGTTCCGGTCAGTTCGCCGCCCACGGTAGTGAGCTCGACGCCACCGGCGCGGTTCCAGGTCTTGCCCTTGCCTTGGCCCCAGTCACCGACCACGTAGGCCCTCTCGCCGGACTTCAGGTCAACGCCGGTCGCCTTGAACGTGATCTGCACGTTCTTGTCGTCGTCAGGAGGCACCACCACGGTGCAATCCACGGCCTTCAACGAAGCAGACGAACCATCCCACGTTACGGTGCCGCCGTTGTAGTCGATGCCCGGCTGCCGGGAGCCCGGATACTGCTGGCTGCCACCGTCGTTGAAAATCACCTTCGCGCCGGACGCGAGCGAATCAGGCACCTCGTACTGGTAACCGGTCTGGTCGCAGTTGTCGGCAGCCACCATCTCGACGCCCGGCCAGGCCGCGTTGTTCTTCGCGGTCGCCCCGTCGCCGGTGTACACGTACGCGTACATCTTGCTCCAACCGGAAGGCTTGGTCGCATAGATGGTGTTCTTCGCCACCGGCGGTGTCGGAAGCGTGCCGGTCACCGTAACGGTGATCGAATCGCTCTGGGAACCGGACTTTGCGGTGATGGTCGTGGTACCGGCCTTCTTCGGCGTGACCGTACCGTTGGCGGAAACCGTGGCGACGGCCGTGTTGGAGGAGCTCCAGCTCACGGACGAACCAGCCGGATCGGTGGTGGCGGTCAGCTTTTTCGCAACGGCGCCATTGGAAAGATCAGTGGTGTAGCTGCCACCGTTGATCTTCACGCTGGTCACCGGAGTCGGATCTTCATGGCCACCGATGTTGGCCATGGCAACGGTGAACGTGTCTTCGTCGGACTTCTCGTAGGAGTTGTTGACCTGAGAGGAGGTGTCCGGCAGATCGGCATTGTCGTTCATCGCCATGTCATACGGCAGCGAATCCATTGCGGAAAGGCCGAAGGTGGCTGCCAGTTCAACGCCGAGACCGTACTTTTCGATATGGTCCGCGGTGGTGCCGAGTTCGCTCAGCGGAATGGCGATCTCGTAGTGATCGTCCATGCCTGCGGAGTTGTGGCCCAGATCGTTGAAATTGACCCACTGTGCGGAGCCTTCCTTGTCGGCGCTCATGTCGCCGACCACTCGACCGTTGCTTTCACCCCAGCCGCCGTTGATGCCGATCACCTGGCTGCTCAGGATGCCGTTGCCGTAACCGAACTTGACGCCGGAAGCCTTGGTGTTGGTCTTGGCGTTGGCTGCCGGACCATATTCGGCGTTGGAATCAAGACCTGTAGCGTCGCCCTTGTAGATCCACGGACCGTTGGAACCGTTGGTGGAAATCGTCACGACCTTGTTGACGTTCTGCTCACCGCTCCACTTGATGCCGGAAGCCCACAGGGTTCCGCCGGTGGAAAGTCCGCCGTCCTTGCCCACTCGGGTGCTTTCGTCCTTCGTGTCGATGGCGATGTGGAACGGCAGATTCTGCGTCTGCCACAGGTGGCCTTGGCTGAGCGGATAATCGTCGCCGGTGTCGACCACGTCTTGCACGTTGGTCATTTCCCACATGAGGTACAGATTGTCGTCATCGTAGGCACCATACAGTGCATACAGATCGATCGGCACCTCATACATGGAATTCGGTCGGTAGACGCGCGGATCGTCGTTGGCTGCGCCCTGTGCGATCAGCATGGAGCTGTCCCAATCGGAGATGCTCGCGCCTTTTCCGGCATTGAAGCTGATGGTTTTCTTCACGCCGAAGCCGACTTTGTTCGTGCCATATCGCGAGGCGAGGTTCTGTTTGGCGACTTCCGTCTTGGTCACCGTGGTTTTTCCGGTGAGTTTGGATCCGTCTTCCGTGCTTGTGCCGGTCACGGTCACGGTCACGGACTCGCCCACGGAGATGGAGCTGCCCACGGTGATGACGTCACCGTTCTTGAAGGTGCCGGACTTGCCTTCGGAGGTCGTGTACTTGAGGTTTTCGGCCTTGCTTGCGCGCAGGGTCACGTCAACGCCGCTTCCGCTGAATGTTGCGGAAGACGGTTCCGCGGAAACGTACGGCTTGGCTTCGGCCTTCAGATAGTAGGCGCTGACCGCGTTGCCCTTGGCGGTGCCGGAGGTGATCTTGCCGCCGGAAACGGTGATGCTTCCGCCGTTGACTTCATCCGGATACACGCCGTCGTCAAGGTTGGTGCTCATGCCGACGAGGCTCTGGTCGCCGCCCATGTTGGCGATTACCACGCCATCGTTGGCGGTGCCGTCCTTGGTGAAGCGTTCGATCATCAGGCAGGACTTGTTGGCGTTGTTCTGATCGGAGCCGCAGTTCTGCAGATATTCGCTCTTGCCGTCCATGGCGTTACGGAAGTGGTTGACGGCCACGACCGACTTGTTCTTCCACATGTCGTCGCCCGCATCACCCAGCTGGGACTGCTCGGCGAATTGTGCATTGGTTCCGCCAGAGCCGACCGGACGGTTGAAGTACAGCGGTGCGCCGGCCTTGCGGGAGCCCACGATCGCCCAGCCGAATACGATCTGATCATTGGTCAGATACGTGGATTCCTTGTCGCCATTGGCATAGTTGTCATGCGACTCCACCCAAGTGACGAGCTGGTCTTCCTTGGCGCCGCCGGTATCGATGTTCTGCACCATCTTGGTGCTCAGATTGCCTGAGCTGATGGCCGCGCGCACGGACTTGCCATAGTTGGATGCGGTGTTGCCACCGCCGTCGGAGGAATTGTTGGCGAACAGGTCCGCATAGGCCTTGTAGTCGAGGCCGGAATCGCCCTGCAGCACTTCACCGTACTGGAACTGCGAACCATTGTTCAAAATGGTGTTCCAATAGTTGGAGGTCTTGTTGTCGAACACTTCGGTCGGCAGTTCGACGTGCTTGGCGGCATCGAAGCGGAAGCCGTCAACGCCGTCCGCGACTGCGGTCTTCAGGAAGTCCTGCATACGGTCGGCCACATACTGGTTCTGCGTGTTCAGGTCCCACAGGCCAAGCAGGTGGCACTGGGTCACATCGCGGCGGCTGGAATAGTTGATCTGGTCGCCGTCGTTGCCGCCGCAGTTGGAACGGGAGTGGAAGTAGTCTTTGTTCTGCCAATCGGAGTCGATGGCGCTCCAGTCGGAGGTGAAGTGGTTGGCTACCACGTCTACGATTACGCGCACGCCGTACTTGTGTGCAGTGGCGGTCATTTCCTTCAGATCGTCTTCGCTGCCGACCACGAAGTTGCCGATGGAGGTGTTCGCCGGCTGGTACACGTAATACCAGTTTTCGGTGAACTTCTTGCCGTTGGCGGCGACTTCCTTGATTTTGCTCATCGGCTCGGTTTGCACGGAGGTGTAGCCGGCCGCGGCGATTTCAGGCATATGTTCGGTGATGGTTTTGAACGACCACATCCACGCATGCAGGATGGCGCCGTTCTTCATGCTCTCGGTCAGGCCGTACTGTTCGCGGGCCTGCTCGAACGTGGCATTGCCGACCGTATCCTGGTAGCTGTCGCGGTCCGAGGCGAGTGCGGTGGAGGCCACGCCCATGCCGCCCAGCATGGTGGCGACGGCCGCGACTCCGGCGGCGGCTTTCTTCCACGTTTTGATGGTGCGGGCCTTGCGGGCCGCCTGCCTGCGCTCGACGCGGGTCATCGGTTCGGATGGACCCCCGTCTTGCGGGGGCTGTTGCTTAGTGAATACGTGCGCAATACCTGCGAACGTACGCGAACTTATTCGCACTTTGACCTCCTGCTTCCTTGCATCTTTCCTTTGAAAACGTTTGCTCCTTAGCGAACGTAATCCTTAAAATATCACAAATTTTTGGTGAAAAATGAGTGATTTTTAATGAAATCGACGATGAAAAATGATTGGTTTTTCTGCTTTTTTACAAACGCTTTCAGCAAGGTTGTCCCCCATCCTTCGACCCCCGATATACGACATGCCTCGAAACAGCCACATGCAAACGTTTCTGAAAATCGTTTCACCGCATGCACCCGTCAACAGCCTTTCCCCCGCTTCTTCACCCCTCTTCAGGGCAACGGGTACAATACGAAATCGTCGGAAAACACGAAGAAACACGGTAGGAAAGGACAGACCCGTGACCTTCAACCGCTACATCCTCTTCCGCATGGTCGTTGAATTTGTGGGAGCCATCGCCTGCGCCATCCAAATGTTCCAGCATCACACGTGGCCGGGCATCATCACCATGGGCGTGTTCGCGCTGGTGTGGGCCATAGGCGAGATCTGGCTGAGCACGGTGTACAACCGCGCGCACCCCCGCCGCGACGAGCTGTCCGACGAGCATCAGGCGACGGCCATCCGTTTCACGTTCTTCGTGCTTGTGGTGGCGCTGGTGGTGTTGGGCTTCGCGGGCATGATCGCCACACTGTTCAGGCATGCGCCGTTCACCGTTCCCGCCATGGCGTTGCCGACGTTGGGCATGCTGGCGCTGGCCATCGCCGACGCCCGCTACCTGTGGCTTGAGCATGAGGGCGGGAACACCGATGAAGACTAGTTTGAAGTTCAAACGTATGGAACGCGGCTTGAAACAGGCCGATCTTGCCGACTTGGTGAACGTGCGCCGCGAGACGATAGGACGCCTCGAACAGGGGCAGTATTGCCCGTCGCTACGCCTTGCCATGGATCTTGCAAAAGCGCTTGATACCACGGTTGAAGACCTGTTCAGTTTTGACGACGAAGAGTGACGCTTCGGCGTGTTGCGTTTGTAAATTCTTATCAAAATGGCGATTTTCCAACGAAAAATCGCCATTTTTCATATTCGGGGGCATGTGCGAACGTCGTCACATGGTGTGACAACGCCGTCACATATGTGCGATTCACCTCACATCCCCCGAGAGCGCGGTTCTCAACGGGGGCGTATAGTCAAGGTCGTAGCGGGAAACCACTACGGAAAACCGCTGAAATGTACGTTTTATTTAGAGAGGAATCACGATTATGAAGAAGAAGATCGTCGCAATTCTCGCCACCATCGCCGCCGTGTTCGGCTTTGGCTTTGCCGCTAACACCGCTATGGCTTATGGCGCGACCGGCACCGTTTCCGGCAACGTCGCCACCTTCACGTTTACGGGACTGACTCCGGGCCAGCGCTACGTGGTGTCCTACGATGACACCACCGTCGAGAACGTCACCCTGACCGCCACCAAGTACTCCAACGTTAAAGAGGCACACGAGGACGGCACCCTGACCGCCACCTACACCTTCAAGTCTGGCTTTGCTGGCACCATCGCATCTTCCATCTACGCAGTCGATGGAGCAGGCAATCCGACCGGTGCCGCTCTCGCTTCCGCTTCCGTGACCGTCGCCGCTACCGGCGAAGGCACCGCCAAGAAGAACGAGACCGCTTCCACCGGTGCTGCTATCGCTCCGTACGTTGTGGCCGTCGTGCTGCTGGCTGCCGCTGGCATCTCCCTGGTTGCCGTTCGCAAGAGCTCTGCTCGCTGAACAATAACCAAGTAGATACACACCATATCTATGTTTCATGAAGGGGCTTGGGTTTTCCCAAGTCCCTTCATTTATTCGAAAACAAGCATCGTAAAACCGATTGTTTTCTTTTTCCAGGAAGAGATCATGAAAGTCCTGTTTATCTGCACCGGTAATATCTGCCGCTCTCCTATGGGAGAACTGCTCCTCCCCCAATTCATGCCCGATCTTGAATCCGACAGTGCGGGCACACGCGGGCTCGTTTCGCACGAAATCGCACCGAACAGCAAAAGGCTGCTCGACCAGCATGGCATCGATTCCAGCAGCTTCCGCGCGAAACGAGTCACCCCGCAAATCGCGCAGGGCAGTGATCTCATCCTCTGCTTCGAACACGAGCAGCGCAAGGAAATCGCGGTGATTGCACCAACCGCGGCCCGCAAAACCTTCCTCATCAACGATTTCGCCAACATGTGCGTCTACTGCAAGGAACAGGGGTACATGGGGGGTAATACCCGGCAGGAAAAACTCGAATCGGTAATCGACAATGCAAGCATGATCCGACCGATGATCCCCGATACCAACAATGTGGAGGATCCGATCGGCAAGGACTTCGCCGTATATCAGGCAGCGTACAACGAAATCTGCAAGGCTTTGCAGACCATAGCAAGCGCCACTGCCTGAAAACGTTGAAATATCAACGAACCAAGCTAGAAAGGGTGCCAACCTCCCTCCATGGGGGTGCTCTTTGCTAGTATGGAACCTGATCAATATGATGTGACAAATGTCGAGGGGAAACATGGCTGCAGCAGAAAGCAACGTGCCAGCAACCAATCAGGTGGTCGTCGAATCCAATGATACGGAAGACGACGGCATCACCTTGATGGATTTGTTCCGTATAGTCCATAAGCATCTTCTGGTGGGCATCATCACGTTCGTGGTGGTTTTCGCAGCGGTGTGCGCATACACATTCCTGGCACCCCCGAAGTATTCCGCGACCGCGCAGGTGTTCGCCACCTACAGTGATTCGTCGGTGCAAGACAACAATATTTCCAACATCAACAGCGCCAGCACGTATATCACCAACCAGATTCAGTCGTATCCGACGCTGGCCACCACGGAATCCGTGCTGAAGCCGGTTATCGACAATCTTGGCCTCGACACCACCGTCGCGAATCTGGCCGGGCAGCTGACCGTCACGAACCCGACGAACACCGCGTTCGTGAACATCACCGCCGAAACGGGAGACGCGAAGCAGGCTTCCGACATTGCCAACAGCGTGGCGGAATCCCTGAGCAATGTGGTGGAGAAGTCGCTGTATGCCTCCGGCAAGGAGTCGCCGGTGAAACTTTCCGTGGTGCAGCGCGCTGCGGAGCCGATCTCCCCCAGCTCCCCGAAGGTGGCATTGTACTTGGCCGTCGGCTTGGTGGCAGGCCTGATTCTCGGCGTGTTCGCTACCCTGATCCGCGATCTTATGGCAACCCGCGTGGAGGAAGCCAGCGATCTGCAAGACATTATCAACGCGCCGATCATGGGCCGCATCCCCACCGACGAAAGCCTGCAGAGCAACAAGCCGATCATCGTGTCGAACCCGGCCGGCCGTATCGCTGAGGAATTCCGCCGTATTCGCACCAACCTTTCCTTCATATCGAAGGTTGAAGGCAGCGATGCGCGCATGATCGTCATCTCCTCCGTCGGACCTTCCGAAGGTAAGACCACTGTTTCCGTGAACGTGGCGGCCGCCCTTGCCGAAAACGGCGCCAAAGTGCTGCTGATCGACGCCGATTTGCGTCACCCGTCCGTAGCCGAACGACTTAGCCTGGAAGGCGGCGCCGGCCTAACGCACGTGCTTTCCGGCCAGGCCACCGTGAAGGATGTGGTGCAGCGCTATTGGAAGCCGAACCTGCATATTCTGCCGGCTGGTCCGAAGCCGCCGAACGCTTCCATGCTGCTGAACTCGAAGACCATGACCGAATTGCTCGACGCGGCTTTGCAGACCTACGATTACGTGATCGTCGACACTTCCCCGATGGTGGTGGCCAATGATGCCACTGTCTTCGGCTCGAAGAGCGACGGTATCGTGCTCGTTTCCGGTCGCGACGTGACCATGAAGCGCGATCTGAAAGACATCGCCGTGCAGCTTGACAACCTCAATGTGCCGGTGGTGGGCTTCGTATTCAACCTCGAAAAGGAACGCAAGTCTTCCACGAACGGCAATTACTACTATTACTACTATTACGACGAGGATGGCAAGAAGAGCAAGCACGCTCATAAGAACAGCCGCAAGAAGTCCAAGCACAACTAAGCTGCTGGGCTTCAGGGTTTCCGCCCTCTATCGCGAGTCGGAAACCAGTCTAAGTAACCGAAAAGGGGTTGCAGCAAATCGTTAAGATTCGCTGCAACCCCTTTTCCATGCCCAAATTTTTTGCCTTCAGCCGGCTGGCCCGCAACTTCGCATCAGCTGCGGAGGAGGATTTCCTCCAGGGCGCCGATCACCGCATCGGGCATGCCGGAGGTGACAAACAGCTCGTTGCTGAAACGGGGCGCGGTATCGAAGGTGCGCAGAGCCCCGAGCGCACGCACTCCTTGCTCACGAATCGCCTGCATCGCATGCTCTTTGGAAATGTACGGCATTTGCGCATGCAAGAGCACGTCAAGCACGTCCTGTTCGACTGAATTCTCAGCAATCTGCAGTCCGTCTGCAATCGTAACGTTCAAGCATGCAGTAGACGGCACGTCGCGCACAACGACCGACAGACTCAACGTCTGCTGATCGTATGTAATTTCTGCAGTATTGCAAGCTTTACCGCCAATTTCGATACGAACGTTCTGCGTGTCTGGCTGTGCAACTCCACGGAACACAATCTCCCAGTTACGCTGTGCCGGAATGGCTTCAGCACAGCCTTCCACCGGACTGATGGTGAACTGCGTGGCATTGTCCGTATTCTTCCAGTCAAGGCTCATGCGCGTATCGGCAACATGAGTTTGGCCATCGCAAGACTCGGCAGATGCAGAACCGGAAGCAGCAGAGGCCACAGAACCATCGTCTTCCTTGAGTGTGAACGAACCGTTCGCACCGGGGAACACCAGCACCTGCAGGGACTCCGGATTGCCCAGATCATTCACCTTATTGCCCTCGCCAAGCTGCTGCAACGGCACGATACCGCCAGCCTTGGCAAACACCGGCATACGGTCGATCGCACGCCACACTTCCAAACGACGCCCGGACTCTCCTGCCGAAACGTAACGGCGACCATCGAAGAAGTCATACCATTCACCTTGCGGCAGCCATGCTTCCGTGCTACCCAGCTGCGCGGAATCGTCATTGTCAGAAACAATTGGTGCAACCAGCAGCTCAGTGCCGAAACGGAATTCATCCGGCACCTCGTACGCCTGCGGATTGTTCGGATCCGCCCAATACATCGGCTCCACCAATGGCATGCCCTCGAACGCGGCGCGATAGTTCATGGTGTACAGGTACGGCAGCATCATATGGCGCAGTCGCAGCGAACCCACCATGGAATCGCGCACTTCCGCGGAGAAGTTCCACGGCTCCTTGCCCATGAACTGCGAATTGCTGGAATGCAGGCGATTGATCGGGCTGAACGTGCCAAGCTGGTACCAACGGGCTTCCAAATGCTCGTTACGATAGCCACACATATGACCGCCAATATCGTGACTCCACCATCCGTAGCCGATATTCGACGCGGTAGCAGTGAAATACGGCTGGAACTGCAAGGATTCCCACGTAACAATGGTGTCTCCCGAGAAGCCGACCGGATAGCGGTGCGAACCCGGGCCGGCATACCGCGAGAAGGTGAGCGGCCAACGGTTGTTGCGTTCCGTGCAACTCACGTTGCGTTCGGATTGCTCGACATGCATTTCATGCTCATCGCGAGCGCCCGGCTCGGCGCACTTTTCGCATTCGCAGTTCTCATTTACATTGCGTTCGGAAGAAGTCTCGTAGCGCCCGGAATCCAGGTAGTGCAAGTGGTTGAGCACCCACAGCGGGTCAAGTCCGGGCTGGCGGGTCACGCCGCCTTGCTGCCAGTCGAGCCACCAGAAGTCAACGCCTTCGGCTTCCATACGATGATGCATGTCGAAGTAGGCGCTTACGAAATCCGGATTCGTGAGGTCGAATTCCACTGCCTCTTCGGTTGCGGGATCAATGCCGACGCGCTTGGCCACCGCCTCATAGTCGTCTTCGAACGCGCGCACGCCGTCTCGCGGATGCACGTTCAACGTGGCTTTCAGGCCGCGCTCGTGCAAGTCGCGCAAGAACGCCTCATGATCGGGAAACAGCTGCTTATCCCACGAATAGCCGGTCCAACCGGAACCGTATTTCGGATCGACATCGTCCACGCGGTGCCAGTCCATGTCGATCACGGATGTGGTGAATGGAATGCCTTCGCGCTTGAACCGGTCCATGAGCTGCAGGTATTCGTCTTGCGTGTAGCGGTAGTAGCGGCTCCACCAGTTGCCGAGTGCGAAGCGCGGCAGCAGAGGCGTTGGTCCGGCCAGCTTGTAGAAGTCTTGCACCGCTTCGGTGTAGCGGCGGCCATAGCCGAAGAAGTAGAAGTCGGTTTCCGCGTGATCGCGTGGCATAACCCAAGCCCCCAGCGGATTCGGTTTGCCGTTCACTTCGTATGCTTCCACGATCACGTTCGCGGCGGAATCGTCGAGCACCGCCCATCCGTCTCGCGAAATCACACCATCGTCCAGAGGAATTTCGCCGTTCGCCTCGTCGAGCGTGCGCGCGGTGCCTTTAAGATTATGCTTCGGTTCGTCGCCGTAATGCCACGTATTGAACTGGGTGTCGGCCACGCCCTTGACGACTACGCTCAAGCCTTCTTTGCTGAATGGCTTGCCATCGTACGTCACATACAGCGCGGGGGTGTCAACAATGAGCAGTCCGTCGCGATGCGTCACCGTGAATTGCGGATCGGCACCGAAATCGCGGTTGACCACCATCTGCGTGAGATTGTCCTCAAATTCGCCGGAATCAGACCATTCGAAACGGATCAGCGATTCCGTTAGAATGCCAATCCTCCAATGCTCCCCTTGTAAAACCGACGATTCTCGCATTTTCGGACGTGCCTTGCGCACATAGTCGACGAATACCGTGCCGGTTGCGTTATCTAATGCGTTGTTTGCCATACTACTCCTGCCTTACTTGCCACTGCCCGTCGCAATACCTGCAATGAACTGCTTCTGGATTTTCATATCTCTCCTTACGTCCTCGTAAGCCTTCATCCGCCCCTTGCGGACAAGCAATAGCATACGACAAGGGTTTCATATTGGCAATTCAAGGTTTTTTGAAATGTAAACGGTTTCATTTGAAACCCGTTTCATCTCACCGCTGTGAGCGTGCACATATTGTTTTTCATACGGCGTGTCATATCGCAACCCTTTTCATTCATCTTTCAACTTTGTAGCCATGCGGACGGTAATGATGGTAGGCTGAAACAAACAGTGGAAAACTTTCGGAGGCACCATGAAAGCGAGCATCGGCGATGTGGCACTGAAGGCAGGCGTATCGAACGCTACAGTCTCACGCACTTTCGCACACCCTGAACAGGTGTCAGAGGCAACACGGTTGAAAGTGCAGGCCGCAGCCGATGCGTTGAATTTCAGCGTTTCCAGATCGGCAGGAATTCTTAAATCCGGTAGAACCTATCGCACAGCATTATTGGTCGGCAGCGGCGTCATCGAATGGTTCACCGCCGAAATCATTGCCGGACTTAACGATGTTTTGCGTGACGCCGGGTACGATCTGGTCATCTACCCCATCGAGGGGTCGGAGGCGCGTGACGCATTCTTCGAGGAACTTCCCGTACGCAGCAACGCCGATGCCGTATTCGTTTCCTCATTTGGCATCAGCCCCGACGAGGTCAAACGTCTCGGAACCGCAAAAATTCCGATTATCGGTATCAATACCACCAGCGAAGGATTCGATGCAACTGTCGGTATCAACGACAAAGAAGGCATCAAACTCATCGTTCGACATCTCGCCAAGCTGGGACATCGTAACCTGCTGTATTTATATGAAAGCTTTTCCTCCACATTGGGATTCAGCTCATTTAACCGTATTTCCGGATTCCAGGAAGCCTGCGATGCAATTGACGGACTGACCGCCCGCACACTGGCAGTGCAAAAAGGCGACAGCATTCTAGATGCGGCAATTTCCGAAATCATGGCGCAAGACAACCCACCCACCGCATTGTGTTTCCATCAGGACTCACAGGCAATTCCATTGTTCTTCCGCCTTCAACGCAGCGGCCTTTCCGTGCCTGGAGATATTTCCGTAACCGGATTTGACGACAGCACCTTCGCCAAAGAAGCTGAGCTAACCACCGTTCGACAGCGCCCATACGACATGGCCGTCGATGCGGCACAAAAGGCTCTGGCGCTCATCGAAGGACAACCCATCGAGGAACCATTCGAGACATTCCCCGTGCAGCTGCAAGTACGAAACTCAACCGCAAAACCACGCACCGCTCCCCTGCTGTAGGCCGCAGCGTGTACTCGCGTGAAATCACTTCGCGTAATACCCCACGCCAACCGGTCTATCTGCGTTATGTATGGCAGATTTTGCTTTTCGTACGGAAACATCTCGCTTATATATGGCACGTCGCCTGCGAAAACAGCCACTTCGGGGGTACGTTTTTGAGGTTTTCGCCGCATGTGTCTGCCATATGTAAGTGAGATGTCTCCGGTCAGGCCTCCGAATCTGCCATACATAGACGAGATGCGAGCCGCAGACAAGCCTCTTCGTCTTACCCCGGCGTTCAATGTGCTTTTCTTACGGCGTTCAATGTACTTTTCTTACGGCGTTCAATGTACTTTTCTTCACACGCATGTACGTTTAATCGCCTCAAGCACCGATGCGAATCAAACTCACCAATGTTCGCACCGTCAACGGCATACGCCAAGACAGCAACGCGACTTAACCCAAACCGCCAACATCAGTAGTTTGGTAGATACTCGCGCGCATAGCCGTCCACACCTCCATTGGACGAGAGGAAACGTGGAATAGAGTCATTGCCTTTTGTCGACCATCATGACGACGCGCGCAAACAGATAACGCTAAACTTGTCTCATGTTGATTATTTGCTTAACCTAGCGAAGCGACGAAGCAAGAGCAGGTGATATATGGTAACAATTTCTGACGTGGCGCACGCAGCCGGTGTTTCCAAGGCAACAGTCTCGTATGTACTATCGGGAGATCCTCGAATCACCCAAGCTACAACACTTAAGGTGCAACATGCGATTGACGAATTAGGCTATACGGTGAACCATGCAGCCCGCGCACTATCCGTAAGAAAAACCAAAACAATAGGTGTGGTCTCCCCCGCCTTTCACGGCAACTATCTGTCAGCCCTCTTTGGGCTGTACGTGTACCTGCTATCCGAAGAAGCGACAAAGAGAGGATACGACACCCTACTCATTGGCGAGAACGACGGCTTCGAGGCAATGCATGAAGCATGGTCGTCAAAGAAAGTGGATGGGTTCATCCTGATGGACGTCAAAGATGAGGATCCACGAGTCAGCTATGCCGCAAAAGAGCACATTCCGACCGTTGCATTCGGCTCGCCAAAGAACTCACACGGTTTGGATACAGTGGATTCCGATTTCGCCAAGGCTGCATCATCAATCTTGAATTTCTTAGCCTCTGAAGGGCATAAAGAGGTGATTCTTATTCCATGGTCACACACAATATTTGATCAGGGTCTTGGCTACGCTTGGCGCTTTCTGGATTCAGCGATAGAGACCGCCAAACGTCTTGACCTGAAAATGCATGTCGAATATCCGAAAGACGACGATTCGGATCCTTCGCCCCTCATTGAGCATGCACTAGATACGCACACCAAAGCGACCGCTCTGATACTTCACAACGAGCCAGCAACAATCGTTGCCCCTCAGGTCTTGGCACGCAGGAACCTCCGAACACCGGATAACTTGCAGGTCGTAACCGTCTTCCCGAAACAGCTAGCAACATCAATGAAGATATCGTTCCCTGCAGTGCGTCCGGACATTACGCAACTATCAGAAGCCGCCGTGGGAACCCTTTTGCGTCGAATAAACAATCCGAAAGCCCCGACGGTCACCCGCTATCTTGATTATCCACTAACCCAAGAGCCCGAGTAACATCGCAGCTACGTAGATTACGCGCAGAAAACAACCACGAGATTCTACATTAGTTAAGTTCGTCGATTTGACTTTTCAAAGATCAGGGTTTATTATTTAACTTGTTTAACCGGTTCAACAGTTTGGGATTAAAACTTCCCAAACGCAATAAATTAATCATTCAGCGCATAGGTGCGCTGTTAATGAAAGGAAATACCAAATGATCGGTTCAAATATGAAGCGCGTAATAGCTTTAATCGCCGCAAGTGCCGCGGCAGTCAGTCTCGCCGCTTGCGGTAGCAACTCGAGTCAAGATTCCAAAACAATCGAATTCTGGGACCCATACCCTCAGAAGAACGATAGCAGCACATGGGCGAAATACGTTACCAATTGTGCTCCTGAGGGATATAACGTAAAACGCATCGGCTATGCGCAGTCAGACCTATTAAACAATCTCACAACAGCCGTCAAGGCCGGCAACGCACCCCAGATCGCCCTGATCGATAACCCAAAGATGCCTACCGCTGTCGACGCAGGACTTGTTACGGATATCGAGGCAGCGGGAGTCGACGTTTCAGGATTCGACAAGAATATCGAAGGTCCCGGCATCATCGACGGCGTACAATATGGGGTTTCTTACGGCACTAACGCATTGGGCTTGTATTACAACCCCGATGTCCTCAATAAGGCCGGCGTCGACCCAGAATCGATTACCGATTGGGATTCACTCAACAGTGCCATCGAAAAAGTAGTAAACGCAGGATATAAGGGCATCACGTTCTCCGGCATTTCCGGCGAAGAAGGAACATTCCAGTTCCTTCCCTGGTTCTGGGGAGCCGGCGGTCAATTGAAGGACGCTTCAGGTTCCAGTGCCGAGCAGGATGCGCTTGATCTGGTATCCGGCTGGGTCCAAAAAGGTTGGGCTCCGAAATCGGTCGCAACGGACAACCAATCTGCTGCATGGGATCTGTTCCTTGGCGGCGATTACGGCTTCTCCGAAAATGGTTCATGGCAGATGGAGTCGGCCGTCGAGAAAGGCTACAAGATGATTTCTATCCCATCCAAAGATGGCGGAGTAGCCCCAGTTCCAAGCGGTGGCGAGTTCATTACCATTCCAGCCCAGAAAACCAAAGACAGTGACAAGATGAAAGCAACCGCGGAGGTCATTCAGTGCCTCATTGACGGAGATAATCTCAAGAAGACCAATGATGAGATGGTTTATCTTGCCGCCAAAAGTGACGTCCGCAAGCAGCAGGTGGAAGAGAACAGTGCCTGGGCACCTTGGGTTGACGCCGTAGAAAATGCTGAAGGCCGTACCACTGACGTTGGTCTGGAATACGAAGACATTTCTGCACAGCTTTCTGAAGATCTACAGGCTGCCTTGAATAAGGGCTGATTCGCGGTCTCATATTTTTCTGGGGCATCTGCCCGCCATTCATTGCGATATTCAGACGCCCCATTCCATCTTTTCCATCAACAGGCAGGTGAACTATGTCTCAAACAATCACCGCAGATAAACCAAGGCGAATCAAGCCAACCACATTGGCCGCCATTGGTTTCGCGGCCCCGCTGATTATTTACATGCTTATCTTCTACGTTTGGCCTCTGATTCAGAATATTTCCATGAGTATGCACCGCTACACACGTCGCACTTTTGTGACCGGCGATGCCCCTTGGTCTGGATTCGATATCTATAAGGAAATATTAAGCAATCAACAGTTCTGGACTATTCTCGGACAGACTTTGATTTTCGTCTTCGCTTCTATCGTTTTCCAATACTCTATCGGCTTGGCATTGGCGGTTTTCTTCAATCAGAATTTCAAACTTTCCGCGGCTTTGCGCGGCGCATTCCTTGTACCATGGCTACTTCCGCCAATGATTTCCGGTACGATCTGGCAATGGATGATGGACGCCGACAGCGGTGTTATTAATAATTTCCTCAAACTATTTGGTTTGGACCCGGTTTGGTGGCTGCAAGCCGATCATTCCTTGTGGGCGGTTATCATTGCCAATATTTGGCTTGGTATTCCTTTCAACCTCGTAATTCTGTATTCGGGCTTGCAAAACATCAATGGCGACTTGTATGAAGCCGCCGCGTTGGATGGCTGCAATGCTTGGCAGCGCTTCTGGAAGATTACTTTCCCGTTGCTCAAGCCGGTATCGATGATCACGCTCCTGCTAGGTTTCGTCTACACGTTACGAACAGTAGACATCATCTGGATTATGACCAAGGGCACTGGATCTTCGAGAACCTTGGCAACTTGGGCTTATGAGATGGCTTTCGGAAAGGGCACATCAGCAACCATCCGGTATTCGGAAGCATCCGTTGTGGGCACGATTCTCATTGTCGTAGCACTGATTTTCGCTCTGATTTACCTGTGGGCCCAGCGGAATGAAGAGAAGAGGTAACTAAAATGAAACATCGTTCATCATGGTGGAAAACACTTATAGGCATCATTTTGACGCTGATTATGCTCTTCCCCGTATACTGGATGATCAACATATCATTCACGCAACGTCGCTCCATCCGTTCAGGTGACCTGTTCCCGAAAGATTTCACGCTTGACAATTATGCCTCTGCGTTAAGTTCACAGCTCCCCTACCTAGGAACGTCATTGCTAGTTGCCATAGGATGCGTGATCCTGACCCTAGCAATTGCATTACCTTCGTCATACGCCATTGTTTTCTTGGAGTTCAAAGGCTCAAAGTCCATGAACTTCCTGTTGATTGTTGCTCAGATGATTCCCGCGGTCGTTATGTCTCTAGGCTTCTACCAGATCTACGATGACATCGGTCTTCTCGACAGTATTCCGGGACTTATCGTTGCCGACTCTACTTTGTCGGTACCGTTCGCAGTGATTCTGATGACGGGATTTATGTCCGGTATGCCACGCTCGTTGGTGGAGGCAGCGCAAATCGACGGAGCATCGCAGTGGGGTGTTTTTACCAAAATCGTGATTCCACTCTCCCGTAATACCATTGTCACGACTTCGCTGTTCGCTTTCCTCTGGGCATGGTCAGATTTCATGTTTGCTTCGACCCTCGATTCCGGTGGCGGCAAGATGAGGCCAATCACCATGGGTCTATATGACTTTATCGGTTCACAGAACCAAGAATGGGGGCCAATGATGGCCACCGCAGTATTGGCCTCAGTACCAACAGCGCTATTACTAATTTTCGCACAGAAATACGTTGCCGCCGGCGTAACAGCCGGAGCGGTGAAAGACTGATCCAACCCTTAAGTACATAATTAACAAGGACCAACTATGAGTGAACTAACTTTTGCTATCGATGGAGATGCACTGTTGTGGACTGGTGACGGCGAATATCTTCGCATCGAACCATGGGGAAAGAATTCAGTCCGCGTCCGCGCCTCGAAAATGCATGAGATACAGGAACAAGACGGAGCTTTGCTGCCACAAAACAACCAGGCCTCAGGCAGCCACAACTATGGCATCACCATTGACAAGCCCAGTAGAACCGCCGAATTACGCAATGGCGATATTGTAGTTCAAGCGAAAGCATCCTGCGGCCTGTACTCCGGATCAGGATATGAAGAGCCACGCTGTTTACTGAGCTTCTATAAGGCAGACGGCACACCGCTCATTCAGGAAATACCATCTGGCGGATCACTAAATCTTCGAGCGCGATGGTTCAAACCGACCACCGGAGGCGACTATTCCATCGTTGCTTCCTTTACCACACCGGAAAATGAGAAACTATATGGTATGGGCGAGTACCAACAGAACATCCTCAATCTGAAAGGTTGTACCCTCGAACTCGCGCATCGCAATTCACAGGCATCTATTCCTTTCGTGGTTTCCAGCGCCGGATATGGCTTCCTGTGGAATAACCCGGCACTTGGAAACGTTACGTTCGGCAAGAACCGTACGGAATGGCAAGCTGAATCAGCCAAGCAGATTGATTACTGGATTACCACAGGCGATACACCTTCTTCGATAATGAAGCATTATGCCGACGCCACAGGGCACGCTCCTCACATGCCTGAATGGGGACTGGGATTCTGGCAGTGCAAGCTTAGATATTGGAATCAACGTCAGCTCCTAGACGTCGCTCATGGGTTTAAACAGCGTAATATTCCATTGGATCTCATCGTTGTAGATTTCTTCCACTGGCCGCATATGGGTGACTTCCGTTTTGAGAATGAATTCTGGCCAGATCCCAAAGCTATGGCGGACGAGCTGCACAGCATGGGAGTGAAACTCATGGTATCTGTGTGGCCCCAGGTCGCGCTCGCCTCAGAGAATTATGTTGAGATGAAGTCAAAGAACCTTCTCGTGCGCGCAGATAAGGGTGAAGACGTCGGCATGATGTTCGAAGGTCCCAGCCAGTTCTATGACGCCACCAATCCAAAAGCTCGCGAATATGTTTGGGAGAAGTGCCGAACAAATTATGCCGAGCTTGGGGTTGACGCATTCTGGCTCGATGAAGCGGAACCTGAATACGGCACGTACGATTTCGACAACTATCGATATTACGCCGGCCCAAACCAGCAGGTGGCAAACATCTACCCAAGAGACTACAACAAAGGCTTCTACGAGGGACAACAAACCATAGGAAGGGATGGTGACATCGTCAACCTCACCCGTTGCGCTTGGGCTGGTTCGCAACGCTATGGTTCTCTTGTTTGGTCTGGAGACGTTGGTTCGACCTTCGCCGACCTTCGTGCCCAGATTACCTGCGCCATCCACATGGGCATGGCCGGTATTCCTTGGTTCACCACCGATATGGGCGGTTTCCATGATGGGATAATTGATTCGGACGATTTCAAGGAGTTGTTGGCCCGCTGGTGCGCGTTCTCATGCTTCCTACCGGTCATGCGCAACCATGGCGACCGTAGTCTACATACGACAACCGGCAAGGAGACCATCACCAATTCGGCCGGAGACCACCGTTCGCCAAGTGGCGCCGACAATGAGCCTTGGAGCTATGGCCCCGAGACGGAGCAGATCTTCCGAAAGTTCATTGCCATTCGCGAGAAAATGCGCCCTTACACTCGGGAATTGTTCGAATCAGCACATACCGATGGCCAGCCTTTGGTCCGTGGACTCTTCTACGAGTTCCCTCAAGACGAATCGGTGTCCGATATCGCCGATGAATACATGTTCGGCCCTGATATCCTAGTGGCCCCCGTAGTTGAGGCCGGAGCCAGATCGCGTGAGGTGACGCTTCCCGGAAACGCTAGCATCACATGGACGGATCTACGCACTGGCAAAGTGTATGGAGGGGGGCAAAAAATCACTGTCGACGCCGGAATAGACACGATTCCAGCCTTCGCACGCGACGGCCACGATCACGGACTGATCGGAATGCTATAAATTCCCGCACAACAAGTGTGGGGCGTCCGTTCCCAAGGCGAACGCCCCACACTCTGCGCATCTTTCCCATTTCAACCGGTCTATCTGCGTTATGTATGGCAGATTTGTAGCGGGCTTTCAATCAAACAGATGTTGAGCAGTTTTACATGGCACTTATCAAAGATTCTGTTTTCTGCCGCTCCGCACTCAAAGAATTCAGCCAGAAAATACCGATCGCTTTTGCAGCCGCATCAATTAAGTGACTGCAAAAATCCATTCAATACGCTGCTGCCAGCAACACCTCGGAAAGCAAAGTAAAAATTGCGACCAATATATTCGGAGGCATCGCCAAGCAATGCAACCGTATTAAAACTTGGTTCGATTAAGGTTCGATAAATCTGCCTCGCCATTTCTGCTTATGACGAAGCAAAATACATCCTTCCCACATGGCTTTGCTGCTTTTTGTATCTTTTGTTGTTATCCGTTGCCACTTGTCAGCATCGGCACGGCATGTCAGTATCATGTGCGTATGCGACTTATTGGTAATATTCTGTGGCTGATTCTGGGCGGGTTGTTGCTCGCCGCCAGCTGGGCCATTATCGGTTTGGTGTTGTGCATCACCATTGTGGGCATTCCACTGGGTATTCAGGCGTTCAAGATGGCGGGGCTCACGTTGACCCCGTTCGGTAAGACCGTGGAGTATGGCGGCGGCGTGGGATCCGTGTTGCTGAACATCATCTGGTTCGTGCTGGCTGGTTTGTGGATGGCGATTGGCTATGTGGGTGCCGGGCTGCTCAACTGCATTACCATTATTGGTATTCCGTTCGGCATTCAATCATTCAAGATGGCCAAATTAGCGCTATGGCCGTTCGGCTCGCAAATCCGCAGCTTGTAAAATCACTTCAGATCACTTCACCCAACATAGACGGCCATCGGCTGCCGTCTTGCATATAAGTATCGAGGAGCTGCGGTCCGAACAGGCCGCGACCGCTGCGTCCTAGGCAACGAAACACGTCTCATTTCGCTTATGGCAGCTCTAGAGCGGCAAGGCTCAAAAAACTGAACAGTCGAACATTACCTACCCAAATGATTGCTAATGCCAGCCGCGAATCCCACCGCAGCACTTCCATTCATGCCTAGGCCATTCAGCAATCGTCCCGCATGCTTCGCGCCGGCCCATACCGCGTTGATGATGTTGCCGGCGCCATATCCGGTAAGCACCGTCCACGGATGGGCGAGCAGCCCGCATATCGGGTCAAGACTCTGGTAGATTCGCGCGAAGAACGATCCGGGTGCCGGCCTGCATTAGCACAGCGCCAATCGCATACACAACGATGAGGTTGCGCAACCGCTTGGCATAGTCCACGCATAAGCCACATAAGCGGCAGCAATGCGCCGAACAGATGCATGCCGATATAGCTGGGCTCCGCGAACAGGAACTGCGGGTGGCCACCGCCTCACACCGAGCTTTCATTGATGTACTGCCGGTACATGAGGTGCGCGAAATAGTCGGTCAACGGCTTGATATGCAGATGGATGGATAGCCATTGCACCACGCCCACGCTGAAGGAGAACCAGTAAGAAGCGATGAGAATCCGCAATGGCGTACGCCATGGAATGCGTTTGATGCCGAATGAACCGTCGGCAAGCGGGCAACTGATCCGATAACGCCAACAGCACACCACCAATATTTTGTCTCGTCATTCCGACTCGAGGGATTGCCAATTATCTGGAGGAAGATCTAGTTTGAGATATTCATACGAATTCATTTTGATTTCAGAAAGAACGCCTTTGGCGTTGCGAATCCAGTTGTTACCCTTATTGTCTCGAAAGGCAATAACCGATTCAACACGAACATGCATTCCTTCGCCCGGATAAGGAACATAAGTCGTAAATCTCCCAGGAGGAACGGTACCTACACAAACAGTATTATTTGTCCCGCTCAAATAATCGGCACCAGCCCCTTGATATGTTCCAGAAGTTAAAACGACATCATAGATCGGCTGATCCGAACCATTATTGACGGAAACCTTCATTAATGGAGAATTCTCCACCATCTGAACGCCGCCTTTCGAATCATGTACCACCCAAGACGATATCTCATTCGCTTGTTCAAATTTGGCAATCTGCTGGTCATGATTCTTCACATAGTCATATGACATAAAAGCAATAACGATGGAAATCACGGAAATACCAACTGTAAATATATCTGAAACATTGGTAAGCCCCGGATGTTCGGTATTCAAAAAAGTTCCAATGGCTTTAATCATTCCACCAACCTCTTGCCGAATATAGTTCATACATTAATCTCTTCCCCGCCGAGACAATATCCCCATTCTCCGACTCACACCTATCTAATCCTCAACGGCAGCATACCACACACTCAAACATTTGTTCGATTTTATCTTTTCGTAAAATATCCCAGTCGGTCTGGGTACGTAGGATTCGGGGGAGGGAAGAGAGACCACAGACTAGAGGAGAATTGTGAGCGAGAAGAACCAGACCACGGAGAACAACGGCGGTATGAGCGCCAAACACAGCGCACCGGCGCATTCCCGAATCGCAAATGGGGAGGGGCGGAACTCCAGTATCGAGCTGTTGCGCATCATCGCGATGTTCATGATTCTCGCCCATCACTTCATCGTCCATAACGGCTACGACGTGCTGAAACTCCCCCTGAGACCGGAACGGATCTTCTTCCAGCTTGCCATGGCCGGCTGCGGCAAGGTCGGCGTGGTCATCTTCTTCTCCATCTCCGCATGGTTCTTCCTCGACAAGGAACAGACCATCAAATCCAACCTGAAACGCGTGTGGATCATGGAACGCGAGCTCCTGTTCTGAAGTCTTATCCTCGTAACGTTCTACCTCGTGTTCGACCGAGCCGATCTCAGTATGAAACTCATGGTGAAAAGCGTCATGGCGTTGAGCATGGGCGTATGGTGGTACGCCACCGCCTACGCCATATTTCTGGCGCTCCTCCCCTTCCTGGCCAAGGGATTGAAGGCACCCGGCCGCGAATACCACCTCTCGCTGGCCGCGACCGTGCTGGTCATATGGGGATTGACCAGCTTCATCCCCGGAATGATAGGAATCAACGACGGCTTCCTCGGATTCATCTACCTGTTCATTCTGATTTCTGCTTATAAGTGGTACATGAAACCGTTCACCACCAGACAGGTCTGGCTGATGATTGGCACAGGTCTCGGTTTTTTCCTGTTGTACACCTGCGCCTCCATAACATTGTCGCTGCTCGGGCACGACATGGGAATATATATCACCGGCGATTGGCGATTGCCCGTCATCATGGTCGGCTTCGGCATGTTTCTGCTGTTCGACCGCGTCACCTTCCACAATCGAACCATCAACCGGATCGCGCAATCCGCGTTCGCCGTGTACCTGATCACCGACTATGCCGCATCCGAAAAACTGCTCTGGGTCAAGTTGTTCAATCTGCAGAACCTGTACCAGCAGCCATTGGCGATCCTGCAGATCCTCGGCATACTGCTCACGATCTACGCCGCATGCACTCTGATCGACTTCATCCGCCAGGCGCTGTTCGCAGCCACTATCGACCGGCGCCGCGGACGCTGGTTCGAGCTGCTATGGAACAAGGCATGCAGCCGAATGACAATCACTCGTATCTACTGACGACCGTTTCATCCGGCGCTCAAGATCGTTAAAAACGATGAATAACCATTGATAGCAGAAATCCGTGCGACTAACGTTTAGGGATCTCGCGGATTTTTGGTTATGCAAGCTGTTGTAAGTGTAGTAAAGACAGCCAGAATCCGCCAAGAATCAGTTTTGTCGGTTCTTCTGGTTGGACCCAAGCATGATTTATACCCTCAAGGTGCCGGCCGTACGGGCGATTGAATTATCAATCAGATTCTGCGGATCCGAATGCTTCAGTCCGAAGACATACGGACAACCCCTATCCAGCGCACATTCGATAAACGCATGGTCGAATATCAGACAAATCCGCGGTACCTCCGTGAATTGGATTCCTGAAGCAAACAGACTAAAAGCAAACTGCCTTACAAACCCACATCCCACTTGTGCGTCGACAGACACTCCCCCGACCTTTCTTCCCTAAGAAAACGGCCATTACACAGCAGCAGATGTTTATCGTGAGTCACTGTTCCCAGTAACAAAATCACATCACTACTCAAAAAACCTTTCTCTTCCACAAAATCAAGCACTGACAATACTTCCGAAGAGGAGTCACGCTTCGATTGCTGGAATTCAGAATATCTTCAATCCAGCAATCGAAGCACCCCATCTTCCCTTCTCTTCTATTTCTTGTCAGAAGGCCGATGCTGCCAAAGATGTCCGACCTCTTGCGTAGGCGGAAGCCTGTCACCTGCATCAATATGTACGATGCGAGGATCATGCACTCTTCCTCCTCGCGGTCCAACTTCTATATATGTTCCCGGTCGGTGGTTATCTTCACCTGGCTTGAAATTTGCTGCCATTGACAGCTCCTTCCTGAACTAAGGAGCCCCAGTCGCCCGACCTGCATTGACAAGCCATTGCGGTAGTCTTGTGAGGTCTTACCGAGACACACAAGCCCTAGGGCTCAACCCGACTCCGATTCGTGCCAACGGATCGGAGTTTTTATTTTCCCGCAGCCCATTTGAGACTGCATACACAGCATACCACCAAAACCACTGAGACACACATATGCTACAATGAGACAAAGAATAAATTACTTAAAGCTGCAATTTACGACTTAAAGGCTAAGAAACATGAAGAAGAAAAATGTGCTGAATCTAATCCGGTACCATACGGAGCATAATGATGCCGCTTTCCGCAATGAAGCGTACAATATCGCCAAGGAATTTGATCACGCCGGAGACTCACAGCTGGCCGCGTACATCATCGCTTTACTATCAGACGCAAACACTCTTGTCCCGCAATCGTCTAATTCCGACATCAAGTCCGAATTCCTCGAAAAGAAAATCGTGGTCAAGGCTTCTCTGCCACTACCTGAAGTCATTGCAGATGACATTCAGGGAGCACTCAACGCCATCGGGCGAAATATCGGAATCCATAAATTCCTTTTTCACGGCCCTGCCGGCACGGGAAAGACTGAGTCCGTAAAACAAATTTCCTCAATCATGCAACGCGAATTGTATGTCGTCAATTTCAGCTCTGTCATAGACAGCCGTCTTGGTCAAACGGCAAAGAACATCACCAAACTATTCGCTGAAATCAATAGTTTCACACGCCCTGATCAGACGATAGTACTTTTTGATGAAATCGATGCGCTCGCTCTTGACCGTATTGATTCACATGACATCCGAGAAATGGGCCGTGCCACATCGACCTTGCTGAGCCAAATGGATGAACTCTCAGAGCAGATTATTTTGTTCGCAACCACCAACCTATTTTCAAAATTCGACAAAGCATTCATTCGCAGATTTGATGCTGTAGTTGATTTTGGAAGGTACACGAAAGAAGATCTCATTGATGTGGCAACAAGCATCATGAATGACTATGCAAAGCAATTCTCGTTCATCGGAAAGAACATTCGTCTCTTCAAGAAGATTCTTTCTAAGGCAGAGCAACTACCCTACCCGGGCGAGATGAAAAATCTCATCCGATCGGCCATCGCATTCAGCAAGCCCAATGACGAAAACGATTATCTCCGCCGTATTTACATCGCTCTTATCCCCAATGGAGCAAATATTATTCAAGACATTCGAATGCTGCGAGATCAAGGATTCACACTCCGCGAAATCGAGGTTCTAACTGGAATATCACGCAGCACAGCAGCTCGAGAGATGAAAGGCACTCGTGATGAATAACACTCTGAGGTTAAAAGGTCAATTCGGACACGGCAAAGCACAGTGGCCAGGTCCACCTTCTTTGCCTGCAAACGCCGTCGTTACCACGAATCAGATACAAGACAGGATTGACGATCTTCATAAGGTCATCGCATATTGGAAGACACAGCCAGCCTTCATTGACCCATTGGTCGAAGTGCACTACAGAACGATAGTTGCAAAAAGCAACCGCATTAAACGTTTGCTGAGCAGTCACAATAAATCGGCGAATGACTCCATTGTCGGTGCTGTTTTTTCAAAAAACCATGCAGGAAAACCCTGCCACGTCATCACGCATTACGTGAAGATGGAAGCCATCAAATCAACCCTCAGGGAACTGGAAGCAGCCAAGAAGATTCTGGCTCATCACGGAGACTCTATTAACAATGGAGAATTAGCATCGATCACCCATGATGGTCTTGCCGAAATCGATGCAGGCGTGGGGCTGAGCAAAACAGCATTTGCACAGATTATTAGAGATGTTCATTATGTAGAGCACTTTACTGTAAAAAACTACATTGATCCTCAGCAGGAGCATGCTCTGGTAACAATCTACGATACCGGACGAGATGGCTTACAAACAGTTGCATTGTTGAATAGGCTAGGCGTTGATGTGAACGGATTCAACTTGCTCGATGCGACAACCATCAATATGGATCCAAATCAGTACCGTAAGCTTACGGAAACAGCACCATACCTCGTTGCCATGTCTCTCAGGGATGCTTTGGAACTGAAATTCGAGCCGGATTCCAAGCAAGTCGAAGACCTATTCACGCCCTCAATCCCAATGCCGACGAATGAACCAATCGTCGGAGTAATTGACACCTGTTTCGACTCGGAGAACGCTTACTTTTCCGAATGGGTGGAATATCACGATGAACTTGATCCGCAAGTTGGCACAACCCTAGAAGACCGCATCCATGGCACCGAGGTTACATCGCTCATAGTCGATGGGCCAACGTTGAACCCGACACTCGATGATGACTGCGGCAGATTCCGAGTCCGCCACTTCGCCGTCGCCCGAAGCGGTCATAACAGCTCTTTCACTGTTATGAAAATGATTCGCAACATCGTGGCCAGCAATCCTGACATTAAAGTATGGAATCTAAGTCTCGGATCATGTCTGGAATCCCCAGAAAACATAATCTCGCCAGAAGCCTCGATGCTGGATAAACTGCAGAACGAATACGACATCGTTTTCGTAGTGGCAGGAACCAATAAAACACGAGAAGACAGCCGTACCAAACCCAAACGCATTGGAGCACCGGCCGATTCCATCAATTCGCTCGTTGTTAACGCCACATCCATTCTTAAAGAACCTGCAAGCTATACCAGAGAAGGCCCTGTACTGAACTTTTTCCGCAAGCCAGATATTTCCTGCTTTGGAGGTGATGCCACCGAGCAGATGGCAGCGTGGTCGCCACAAGGTGTGAACCTGACAACTGGAACATCGTTCGCAGCTCCTTGGATTACACGAAAGATGGCATACCTGATATATGTTATGCATTTCTCCAGAGAAACCGCAAAGGCCATGCTCATTGACGCAGCCTCAGGATGGGAAAAAATCTCTGCTGACAACATCAAGGTTGGATATGGCATAGTCCCCACCAAGATCGAGGACATTCTGACTACCCCTTCGAACGAAATACGGTTCATCCTAGAAGGTACAATCACCTCTTTCGAAACGTACAACTACCGTATACCAGTGCCAATGGTAAATGGGAAATATCCATATATGGCGAGAGCCACACTTTGCTATTTCCCAAAGTGCAACGCTAGACAAGGCGTTGATTACACTTCCACAGAACTGGACTTTCATTTTGGACGCATGAGAGAGAGGGGCATCGACTCACTGAATAATAACATTCAAGGAGATCCAACTGCATATGCTTACGAGGGCGACGCTCGGAAACTGTACCGAAAATGGGACAATGTAAAACACGTCAGCGATATTGAGAAGACCCGTTTCCAGCCACGTATTTCTCATGGGATTCCTTACTGGGGATTTAAGATCCGCAAAACCGAGAGGTTCGATCCGCCAATTGATGAGAATGGAACCGTAGGGAAAAACGCCGGGGACGGTCTTCGCTTCGGCATTGTGGTAACTCTACGCGGTATGGATGGACGCAATCGATTCGAAGAATTCAAACAGCACTGTCAGCTACAGACAGAGCCATGGATTGTCGAAGAAATCGACGTGCATTCCAACATCGAGCTCTATCAGGAGTCAGACGTAGAAATTGATTTCGATGAAGACAAGGACGCTTGAGACAGCAAACTTGCTCTTCGGCAATGTTCAGATTCTTATGCCAAAACATAAGCAGAACGAGAATCTGAACATTGTCCAGAATTCGGCATCATTTGAGATGATCCTTCAAATTCTGCACATTTTAAACGATAAGAGAATGACATGCAACCTTACAACTTCGAACCTGCTTGCTGGGCTACGGATAAAGACGGTCTAGACAATATCAGCGAATGCCCACTTGGATTGCTTTCCTTCGATGGGCAGAACGCCCCTAGACTAAATATTCTCCGCGGTCATCTCGTTTCGGAATCCGTACCGATGGAAAACGGAGGCAATGCTTTTGCTCTCGATTTCAGCAGGAAATCGGTCTTTGGCTATTCGAATGACAACAAATACTACGTACTAAGAGATGTTCATGGAACTAATGCCATCCCCTTCTCACAGACCTTCATACAGCAAAAGCTTCAAGGAGAATCAATAATTGTCGCTAACCAACGAATTGACTATAACCCCTCAATATCAGAATTGACAGTTGATCTGTCTGGCTTTAGCGAATGGATCGACACACACTTCTTCCGTGAATCTAACAATCTAACCGAAGACGGAGCTCAAGAACTTAAATTCTCCTATTGCTCAAAGGAACCTCAAAATATTCTTCTATACAAGAACAACAATGATTTTGAAGTTCATGCAAAACATTTCGCCAAACGACTCGGTGGCTATAATACTCTCCACGAGTTTTCCTTCAAGGAAACATGGCGGCTGAACTTTAGGATGTTGGATTCTGAAGGAATGCCATTAAATGATGTTCTCAATAATCTTTTTGAACCGTTCGAACGATTACTTGCATTCTGCATGGGCTTTCCTGGGAATATCGAAGAAATAACATTCACAGGCGTTAATCCAGCAGTCCAGGGGCAATACTTTGATCGATATATCCCCGGTGAAGAGGACGAAGTCGGCAGGCTTGCGGTCAATATGCCATTGCCCTATCCAGAAATAAGCAATCGTTTCCAAGACATCGCCGATAACTGGATGAATGCAACCGGTGATGCACAAACAGCATGTCGGACCGCCGCGGCATTACTCGGAAAATGGGACAAGGCAATAGACGTAATGTTCTCATTATGCGCTCAAAGTTTCGAAGCCACTTCCCGAGTCGGAGAAAATCTCAGCGAACTTTCCGATGAAGAATTTGAGCGGAGGAAAACCTGCGTACTAGAGACTATCAACAATAAAACAATCCACAACTGGGCCGAACTCAAGCTGAAATACGCGAATTTTGTATCAGCAGGAGAACTCGCCAACAGGCTCTGGACAAGATTAGGCGATTTCGCAAACTACGTTGTTCCCAATAAGAAACTGTTCTTACGACAACATCGAGAAAGTCGAAATACCTATACGCACATGAGAGAGCCCAATAACGATAATTTTCTGACTGGAAGTGACTTGTACTGGCATGCACGTGCGGTCCAGGTACTCCAATATGGAGCGGTATTGCTCTATCTCGGTTTTCAGCCAACTGAAATACTGTCAATCTTCCAGAAACATAATTTCATGACAAGCTTTATCAGCAAGGCACAAGACATATATGCACAAGTAGAGCAACAAGATGATGATGCTAAATGATGATATTCCATGAAGGACACCAGTAATACTGACGATTATGATTCCGCCAAGAAAAGTCCGTGCGGACAACGTTTGAGTTGGTCGCACGGACTTCTGGCATACAGACTGCCACCGGACCTCTGAAGGATGGATGGCAGGAACATCCGTTACAAGAATAAGCTCCGGAGACAAGCCTTCGTCAGTTCTTCTGATTCGGCACCAGCATGATCTCGCCGTCGGCGATACCCTTCAAATGCTGCCCGTAGGGGCTCTTGCCGTAGCGCTCCGCGGACTCCATGAGCTGGTCGCGCGTGATCCAACCGTTCTCGAAGGCGATCTCCTCCACGATCGCGATGAGCAGGCCCTGCACGCGCTGCACGGTGCGCACAAACTCCCCTGTCGCAAGCACGAGCTCCTGGAAAAGCAAAGCGTGTCAAGTTCGACACAAACCACACTGCCCTCAGCCCTAACTTTGTTTGAGTTCTGTGCCCTTGGCAGGATACAATGCAACATTCTGAGCAATTAACTCATTGCTCATCACCTTGCCGAAATCAGTCCATGGCCACACTGCAAAAGGTGAGGCATCGTCAGATCCATAGTCTTGAGAAATAATTTCCTTAACTATGCTCCGGGGATCATCGCCCCGCTCAAGCCGATCCTGGTCTGCGTTATCAGTGAAATGAAGCTCATAACGACGCCTGCCCTCATGAATCTCCCTGCGCCACCTTGCAAACGGGATTTCATAGCCTGTGTGTGTGATTGAATTATCAATCAAATCCTGCGGATCCAAATAGCCTAGTCCGAAAACATGCGGGTAAACCCTATCCAGCCCACATTTCTTAAACGCATGGTTGAATGCATTGTCGAATGTCGGATAAGTTCGTGGAATCTCAATGAACTGGATCCCCGCAGCAAGTAGACTGAGAGCAGATCGACTCACGATTTCACGTTTCATTTGTGTCTTGGTAGGCATACTCAGTCTTCCTTTCCTGAACAAAACCGTCATTGCAAATCGGTGAACGTGTTCACAAGCCACTGCCTCAGCACGGGAGGAATGCTATTCCGCCTGTTTACGGCAGATTATAGGGCACCGAGAAAGCTACTTCGTTTGTCTGTGGCACCAAAAACACGATACGCCAAATATCAACGTTGGAATTCCGGCCCTCATACTTGGCATATCCGCGAAAGGGTACCATAAACAAGCCACTTGGCAAAACCCAAGAGACGAATCATCGTCATGGGTTACCTGAGTGGAGTCGGATCATCGGGATCGCGATAATCAGGAACTGGTGAACAGCATATACACTTTCCTTTGATGCAGGCTTTGCCATTAGATTGATTAGTTTTATTCATCTGCAACGCGTTCATTCGGACACAATACGGATATCTTCATCACCGGAGATTGGAACCTCCCCGCAGTGATGATCGGTTTCGGCATGTTCTTACTGTTCGACCGCGTCACCTTCAACAGCCGTATCATCAACCGGATCGCGCAATCCGCATTCGCCGTATACTCCATCACCGACTACGCCACCTCCAAGGAGTTGCCCTGGAGCCAACTCTTCAACTTGAAGAACCTCTACCAACAACCATTCGCAATTCTACGGATACTCAGCATCTTACTGGCGATCTACGCGGCCTGCACCCTGCTCGACTTCATCCGCCAAGCACTGTTCGCCGCCAACCATCGACTGGCGACGTAGACACTGATTCGACTTGCTGTAGAACAAGACACAATCAACCAATCGGCTGATAGTTTTTCAAATAACCTTCTCGCATCCTCAGCAGATAAAAAGGGATTGTTCTCCTGCTTTTTCACTTTTGACAACAGGATGCAGTAAGAAACACATATTTACCAGCAAATGTTGAAGAGTAGAGTAACATGGTTATTCAGCAATAGGAAAGGGCAAAAAACATATGGAAACAATTGCAACCGTACTTGGCATCATCTCTTCCTTGCTCTCAATATTCGCAACAGTTACTTCAATTAAAAATAAAAAAGAAATTCAAAAAATCCACGATTTTTATAAAAATAACACTCTTACAGCAAATGGCAACGGCAATACTCAGATAATGGGTACCAGCAATCAGGTAAAAACTCATGCTAAATAGCGCACAGTCCGCTACTGGCAATGGAAATACGCAGATTAACGGTGACCACGATACAGTTAGCTATAACCAAACAATTAACTACTATTCTACAGCAGACATGTGTCCGCATCGTTTGACTCACAGTTATATTCACGAGCTTCTTGATATTGTTAATTCATCGCTCCCTTCCGAAAATGATGAATACTCATTACAAGACCCAGCTCAGATTCATGAAAAACTACGTTTTAATAACGCACTACACCATAAAATGTTTATCGATGAACACGCTTATGACTACGCCCAAGTGGACAGAGCAATGAAAGACTATCCAAACAGCGAGGACATCGTCAGGAGACTCCGTGACTTATACCTTGAAGTAGCCAATCGCGACGAAGATGGAAACCTCAGCATAGGTGACGGAAATTCTCAACTTCGAAAAATTGAAGAAATCCTCAGAGACACAATCATTCATGATTCTAAATTTGACGCTGACAAAATCCATTCCGAAACAATAGATCGATTCTGCATTGCTCTTACTACCTACGGGATTTCAAAATGCAAGATCTTAGAAACGCCAAAGGAGCGACATGCTGCTTCTTGACCGAAATAATGAGCCTACCAGTACCGTCTATTACCTCGCCGCATCTATCTATGACTATCTCAAGACGCACAACAGTATAGATGCCTCAAATTTGTATCAAAAGATTACAGCTGATTTTATAAGCAGGAAAGTAAATTACGATTTCTTTCTAATGGCTCTTGATTTCTTGTATCTAATGGATCGCGTAGCTGTTGACAAAAAAGGAGACCTACATGTTCATTAAGTCTTTGCGTATTCTCAATACAGTGACGAAGACAATCATGCGGGAAATATCTTTTCATAAAGGCGCAAACCTTATAGTAGATACAGAAGCCTCTAATCGACATAATAAAGTCGGCAAAACAACTTTTCTCAAACTCATCGATGTTTTGATGGGGGCGCAGAACAAAGAAGGAATCTATCAGGACCACGACACCAATACTGCAGCAATAGCTTTGCAAGATCTCATTAACAAGAAGCGTATTGCCGTTGAAATGACTCTCGTACAAAAATTTGAGCCGCCTTATGGCAAGGTAGTCGAATTAAGGGTAGATTTGTTTCCAAGGGGCCATTATTACATCAACAACGAACAGTTAACCATAAGAAAATATCAGAAAAGACTAAACAGTCTCCTTTTTGGAATTGACAACAATACTCCCACATTTAGGCAACTTATCAATTCTTTTGTACGCGTCTCTCTAAGAGGCGATAACAACACTTTCCTTCGCAACCTTACGCAAACAAATTCTGCGACATACCGCTGCGTTTACAATTTTCTATTTAATATTTCCGATCCATTGCTTGATAAGAAATTAAGCCAGCTCACTACCGAATTAAATCACGCGAAAGAATCCTTAAAAGAGTACAAGCGGGTTAATACCGTTGATGACATTGAACAACAGCGCCAAATACTTAGCGCTTTAGAAAACTCCTACGAACGAACGAAAGCTCAGACGGACAATATTCTTAACCCCAATGAATATCAGAACAATAAGGACAAGATAGCTTTAGTCCGAAACGAGTATACAAAATTAACCGATCAGCTTAGCGAGCTGAACTACAGAATAGAGCAGATTCAATCAGTTCTTAAAGATGCTGAAACAGAGAAAAAGCGTCAAGCAAATCTTGATCTTTCACGAAAATTCTTTAATGAAGTTTGCTCAAAAATTCCCGATATCAATAAAACATTTGAAGACATGGTTAGATTCAATAATAAGCTATGCGATAATAAGATTTCATACTTTAAAGATATTGAATCCGATCTCCTAAAAGAGAAAGCCATACTTGAGACAAAAAGACAGACCCTTCTTGCCAGGAACAATAGATATCTATCCCTTATAGGCAAGGAAAACATTGATGAGTATGAACAACTATCAGACAGTCTCATGCAATTAAAACAACGTATCGGCAAGTGCGAAGAAATCATCGACACTCTTAATCGTTACACAGACAATCTCACGTTTCTTCAAAAAAATATCGACAACTATTCGACTGGTGGCTCTGAACGTAAAGAAGAGAGCGGAATCTATCAAGTTAGAATGAATTCTTTCAATAAATATTTTACACCATTTGCCCAGAGAATTAACGAAGAAAGTCCATTTTTAGTATATTCACCGGATACTGGCAAGTTCCCCGTGTCCATTTCCGCATTATCGGGTTCAAGCACAGGAACACGCAAATCGCTTATTGCTGCATATGATCTTGCATATCAGCAGTTCGCAATTGCCAATCAAATACACGCTCCCCGCTTTGTCGTACACGATGTTGTCGAAAATGTCGAAGGTGATGATCTTCGCACTATTATCAGCATTGCGAACGACATAGATGCCCAGTATATTGTGGCCGTTCTCAAAGAGAAATTGGATTCATCGCACATCAGCAGAACCGAACAAAAAAAAACTGACGATTCTGCAGCTATCGGACGATGACAAACTTTTTGAAGGCAAAACGGTAAGCGATGCAGAAGCCTCAAACAAAGACACTCCCATGCTTTTTGACTTTGAATAAGTACAACGTCCGAAAAGTGCCCGCTTTTGGACATTATTAGGATACAATCCAATTCCTTCGATAAGCGAATATTCGAATACTTTACGACCAACGTGATAACGCCCGAATTCTTGCGCATTTTCGGATTTCGGCCTTGGTGGGAAGGGACATGGACCGTGCCGGGTACGATTTTCAGTCGCCAGACAAGGAAAACCGCGATTGGAAAGAGACACGGAGCCAGACCCGCGGAAATCATACAGTTCGACCAGGCCATGTTCGAGACCAAGCTCGACGCCATGCTGCGAGAGAAGGTCGAGCGGATCATCAACGCGATGCTCGATGCCGAGGCCGACGAGATCGCCAACGCCGCCAGATACGTGTATTTAGTCAAGTCGTCACATTCCTGAACTCGAACATGCGGTACATCACGAACCTGCCCGGAGAGAACGCGGAATGCCTGTTCCACGGGCCGGTAGAGGTGTTCGAACACATCAGTGGCGTCCCTCCCGTGATCGTCATGGACAACGCCTGTCTTTCGTCAAATAAATCTGCGTGTCGCGAGGTGGTGACGTTTTGTTGAACTCATCCTTTATTCCGTCACCAACCCTCTGTTGTTTATTTTTTATGCTTTGTTGCTTTTTGGGGCTGTATCTGCTGTCTGCCCAGTAAAGACAGTGCCGTATTAGCCACCCAAATCGCGCTATCTTCTCTAACAATGAGTCCAACGATGAGCCATGTAACTCCATAGATAAAGAACCCGACGATAAGCAGCGGAATCTCCGCAAGAGGGAGCGCAGCAGCGGCAAATCCCACCATCAACGCAATAACGTTGATCATAAGAGTCTTGAGTATGTCACCGAACCGCAAAGCATTGCGCAGTATTTTCCAAGAGGCATGTACTTGAACAGTAAAAATGACAAATTCTGCAATAAGAACAGCAACGGCCGCTCCGGTGGCTCCCCAAGTACCGTCGAGCGCAAAGTTGGCAACAAGGCTGATAGGTACACCAGCCATATTAGCCATTGCAAGCTTGCGCTCAAGATCAAGCGGGGTGAGTACGCACAAACCTATGAACGTACTAAGGCAGGAGAAAAAGTTTACGAAACCGATAATCTGCACCGATATCACGGCAGCCGCATATTTTTCCGAAGAAAGCAGCACAATAAGGGGATACGCAAATGCCAAGAGATAGTTGGCTATACCTAGGCTAAGGTTGAGTGTGATTCCAAAACCACGTTGCAACAAAGATGTGTACTGAGCGGGATTATTTTTAGCATAATAGGACAGTCTTGGTATAAGCACGCTAACGATGGCATTTACAACCTGCCAGCATATATTACGGAGCTTTGATGCAAGCTGATAGAAAGCGACTTGTATGTTATTAGGTGAAAGTAGACCGAGCAACACTGAGTCGAAAGACTGATAGATTGCAGTAGCAATGGACAAAGCTGCGAAAGAAATCAACGATTTGTCATGCTTACGCAAGTTGGATCGTCCTAGATTTTTAAAAGAAAGTGTGCGCAAAAGCCTGGCAATGTTAAATAAATTGTTTGCACATGCAACTAGTGCAATAATTGCACCGTAAATAAGCCAATCATCTTTGTGTCGAACAAATACAAGTATCGCTATGAGTGAAATAATTTTGAAGATAACACTACGTATAGTGATGTATTCATATTGCTCTGTCGCTTGAAAGAACCATTCCACTCCATAGGAAAGCAGGAGTGTACTAATCAGGAAAATCCACATCAAACAAGAAAGGCTTCGCAAACGCGGCACTAAATAAATGCATGCAGCAAATACACTTAATGTCGCCATGGTAAAAACAGTAACAATAGAAAGGAGTTCTTTAACAGTTTTTGCCAATGCTTGTGGATCATCTCTAACTCGCGCACATTCTCGTATACCATAGGTGGGGATACCAACCAAGCAAAGAGCGGAAAGCCATGTGGACAGGCTTTGAGCAAAAGTCACATCCCCATAACCTTCTACAGACAATACTCGAGTAACATACGGCAATGTGATAACGCTGATAAGCATATTCGATGCCGTTAGCAATGTGTTCATGACTGCGTTAAATTTAACCGAATGCGACTTCATCGATATACATCCAAAAAATTGCCTTACGATATGTTTTAAAAAGCTATTATTTTATAGCTTTTGCCGGCACACCCACAAGCACAGCAGAAGGTGTTTCGCATGATTTGGTCACTACAGCGTTAGCGCCTATTTTGAGGTTATCTGCTAAGGTAACAGGACCGATGATTTTGGCACCTACTCCTATATCAACATTGTCTCCTATAACAGGGGCCCTGTTGTCGAAATCGCCTTTATCTCCAATTACAATATCTCCATGCAGCTGACAATTTTTTCCAATCCGAGCATTTCCGTTAATAACAATATTTCCATAGTGCCAAATGCGTAGACCAACATCTACAGTGTTATGGAAAATCGTTATCCCCAGCTTTGAACCAATAATATTTTTTTTCCTTGACCAAAGAACATATCTTAAATAGTGTTTAGTATTCGCATGGTATTCTTGGTATCTCAAAGCCTTGATAAAAGTCCAGATCAAATAATCCTGATCTCTTAGAAGGCGAAGCTTCCAATATCTGAAGATATCATCAGAACCAAAATATAAGCGATATTCATAGCTTAAGGCTTTCTCAAGCTCCAACTTGCTGCTAATCAAAACCGTTCCCTCCAATAATCAAGAATGTGAATACCATTCAAAAATCTGATGGACAATCGCCTCATCGATATTGATATCGAATTTGCGTGCGAACAACATATTTGAATCACGCAATTCGGTCTTATCTTGAATTCTCCACGTATACGGTTTCCCACGATTCCAATCGATAAGGCGCATCGAATTCGAAATACCCTCATGAGAGCTTGTTTCTAACTCCGCGATATGAAATACAGAACTCCGCCATTTTGAATTCCAAATATAGGTCTGTAGAAAGATTTCATCACAGCAAAAACCATATTTGCAAAAATCCAGAATCTCGGATTCATGCCTGACGAGATCGCAAGCCAAATCTCCCGTTATGCTGAACCAATTCGCGCCTTTACAGATTGTTATTGTCTTATCAATGCGATTAATGCGTAATTTTCGTTCGATAGCGCAAATCAAAGCATCAAAGATAGACTTCGCATTCTCCCAGAAAGGACTCTGTCGCCCTCTCCTACCAGTGCATAGATGATATAGGGAAACTCTCTCCATATCGTCCCCGGAAATTTTAGGAACGAAAGATACGAAATTCACCCCTTCCCGTTCCTTAAAAAAAGCATGAATCGTATCTTGAGTCTGTATAGGCAAGTCATGCCCTGATAGCAAATGATAATACTTATATCCGCCAGCTTTGACAGATGAGCGTAACAGATCCAGCTCTGTTTTCACCTGATCGGACGACCCCCATCGCACCTTCCTCCGATTAACATAAATAAGCTTCGATTGCTTTACCGAATTATTCAGCAACTGAGGATCAAAATCAGCCCGAGCATCTATATGAAGATAGATGTCATTCCTGGAATCATCAATCATCTTTAGCAATAAAGCCAATTGATCAAAACGATCATGGGCAATAACCAAATAAGCGTGCTTATCCATATCTACTCCCCTAATCTGACCATTTTTCCAATTTAGCTGTTTTACATCCATGATTCATTTGATACTGAGGCATATATATCACCATACCTATAAATATAAAGGCAATACCCCAAGCATAATTAGAATTCAAAGAATGCGAAGTTAAAAAATTAAAAGACTGAAATAGCATAAATATAGTTAAATATAGATTATTACCCAATATATTCCAATATCCATTTATAAAAATGAATAAAGCTATAGGTGTTAATTCTATGGCAATCTGAAGATAATCCATTTCAAGACTTCTACCTATTACTATCGCACTTGACCCATACCCATACGATTGGTAATTCGTAGACAAAAGCGTACGTAAAAAAGAACTACGCCCCATAGTATATTGATCTTGAGATTGATGAAAAAGCTCTTCAAATATTCTGCCTGATTGAGGTAGTAGCAACAGATAATAAATCCCTGTTCCACATAAAAAGACCATTTTCATTATTTGCCGTATATAGGATGGAACCTTCTTATTCGGATCAACAAAGATCGGGATAACAAAAAATGCAATCGCAAAGATTATGGCCAAACGTTTGAATGTTGCAATTGCATATATTGTGCTTAAGACCGTAAGAACCGTATTGTTGCGATAATAGCAGTAAAATGCACAAAGAATAATGGATATTCCTGCAAAAATACTGGATTCCGTAGGCGATGACGATGTGGCATAATCCATCTCAGAAAGACTTGCAGAGGAGAAACCCCCAAAAAGCAGTTCACAAACATATCCGGCAATGGAGAACCCCAACACTATCACCATTGATATCTGTAATTGCCTGTACGTGAGTGTGTTGAGAACACCATACGCAAGAAGCACCGGCAACGCCAGTTTAATTAAAGAATCCAAAACATCAGACGTATATGCACCGACCGTAATAATCTCAAAACCGGATATGAGCGCAAAAACAATAACGATTATTAATAACTGCTTGGTTTCTTTCCAAAAAATATTAAATCGCTTATGGACTACGGCATACAGCAACGAACAAGCCACTGTAAGTATCATCAGGTAATATTTCAGTCGAACTAAAATATTTCCTGCATCAACCCCTCGCGCAACGAGTAATCCATCAGTCAGGCCAAGAAAAATATAAGTCAAGCAAAAAAAGACAACAGTGAGCCCATTGAGCACATCACAGTCCGACATTCTTTTTTGGTTCAATGTCCACATTTTATTCACCTTATGCTTTTACAAAACTAAGCGAAGCCACTTCACAGATATCAATAACGATTTTTCCCAAGCAGAATATTTTTTATATAACCTACCAACCTAATGCCCCATGCATTATGGCATTTGATCATTATGGAAATAAATCTGACGTCAATACGCGTTTTTTGTCTTGATGAAGCATACGCATCATGAAACATTTCAGATTGTTGGACTCTCATTAATGTTCGCTTCGCATCCGCATGAGACAACGCCATCACCGCATCCTGCATTTGCAAAGCCGTCAGCTGCAAAGTCATTGTTCTTGCAGCATCCACAAGTCCGCTATCTCCGGTTTCCCGCTCCCATTTCTTCGCATAGCGCATCACACGATCACGTACCGCCACAAGATCATCAAATTGTTTCTGGCGATATACATGCACCAAACTTGACGCATTCAGTCGATAAAAATATAGGTTCTCAGGAATATATGCGATTCGCGAGGCTTTGTCGAGCACCGGCAGCACTTGACAGACATCCTCGCCAAAACTTAAACCTTTATATGCCGAATAGTCATCTTGGATGCCTATCACATCGCGCGATATAGCTTTAGACCATATATTATTAAAGAAAAAGGTTCCACAAATCAATTCATATAATCTTTTTTTATCTTTTCCCTCAAAAATTTCCGGACCAGTAAACAATCCGCGATCTTTACCGGATTTTTTGAAAGTGATATCGCGAGTGGATTCATAACATACTATTTGAGCTTGAGACTCATGAAAAGTCTTATCCAGAATTTTCAAGGCATCGGCACGCAGCGCATCGTCGCTATCCACAGAAACAATGATTTCGCCCTGAGTATGAGCAAACCCCACTCGCCGAGCCATGAGCAATCCTTGATTATTCTGATTAATCAAAACAATCTTTTCAGGATTCTTTTCTTGGTATTGACGGCAAATATCAGCGCTTGAATCCGTGGATCCATCATTCACAATGACGATTTCAAAATCCTGATAATCTTGATTTAAAATTGAATCAAGACAATGCCTAAGATAATTCTCAACATTGTATACCGGAACAACCACAGAAAACCGTCGCATTTTATTTTTTCCTTTTATACCTATAATGTGCTTAATACGCCATAACAGCCGATAAGAGACCAAAGGCGACAATTCTCTGTTTTAAACGCCTCTTCTATATCTTTTGACAATTCAAAGTTGAAACTAGAAACATTAGATTCTTCTTTAAGTACCATCAAAAAATCTCTACATGCAGAAAAAATCAGCGGCATCCATTCCTTTGAAAATCGTTGTTTGCGTTCATATACCGACACGCAGCATTGTCGAATCGCTAATTCGTAAACGTCCTTCGTAGGAATATTTAATAATCTTGCCTCATCGATTAATTCTTCAATAATCCAGTACGTGTCTATACATTTTGCATCTTTATCTTTTTTTCTTGAAATGGATGACTTCGTGTGTCGATATAGATATCCATTATCCTCTATCTGCTTATTGGCATAACGCGGCTTTACAAGGAAAGACAACATCGTATCCTCATACAAATAACCTTCTGGGAATCGGACGTCTTCCCACACATAACGCCAATACGCACGCCCCCATGCGGTCCCCATAAATTCACGGGGCTTCCCCTGGCCTATCTGATTTCCGGCCTCATCGATATCGGTGTAGTCTGACGTGACATAGTCGCAATCACCTGCTCGCAAAGCCGTCATCAAGGCATCGACATGCGTGGGCGCAAGCATATCATCGGAATCGACAAACATCAGGGCCTTGCCTCTTGCCTGATCGATGCCGGTATTGCGCGCACCGGACAACCCTTTATTCGACTGGCTGATCACACGAATACGGCTGTCTTTCTGGGCATATTCCGCTATGACATCAGCAGTACCATCAGTCGATCCGTCATTGACGACGATGACCTCGAAATCGACTTGGGTTTTCTGGCTGAGAACAGATTCCAAACATGGGCCAACGAATCGTTCCACATTATATGCGGGAACAATGATGGAAAGATCCCGGTCCGTTTGCGCATATGCGAACTCGGGGCGAGTATACCGGTACGCCGGCCTGGGATGAATGCACATCAAACGTTCACGCGCATTGTCGATGTGCAACGGCTTGGCATGACGTACCGCGAGCCGAGCGATCCTGTACATCTGATATTTGCACGGGAAGGCCCGCACCGCATGCTTCACGAGTTCCTTTACATTCATCTTCATTCACCATCTTTGATGAGGCCCGTATACTGCGTGTCAAGTTGCTTGACGTAGTCCATCTGCAAGCACCGCTGCCTCACGTATTCAAGACAGGCATGTTGCATGCGCTGGTACTCGCCCTGCCGCACGTCGACGGCCCTCATCAAGACATCCCTCAGATCCGCGGCATTCCCCGACTCGAAGGTGAAGCCGGTCCTGCCCTCCTCCACCAGCTCGGGGATGCCGCCGATGCGGGCACCGATGATCGGTGTCTGAGCGGCCAGGGATTCCAAGCCGGAATACGGCATGTTCTCCCGCCATTCGGAGCTCAGCACGGTGAATCGGGCGTTGCCCACCTCCCGTTGCAGATCCTCGCCGGTTCTATAGCCGAGCAGCCGGATGCGGGAAACAGCCTCCGGGCCCGCCGATGCGATCAACTGCTCGATGGCTTCACGTTCCGGGCCGTCGCCCACGATATGCAAATCCCAGGTATCGGGCAGGAATCCCTTATGACCGGCAGCGGCGTCCGAATCCGCGTATCGTTCCAATCCAGCAGCCTGTAGGAACGCCTTCACCAGAGTGAGGATGCCTTTCTCTTGGGATAGGCGTCCGAAGAACAGGACATACGGCCGCGCTCCAGCCTGCGCGTCCTCGAATTTGTGCGTATTCGCCACACGGGCGCCCATCGCCATCTGCGAATCGGTCAGGAAGTTCTGCATGGTAATGGTACGCCCTGCATATCCGCCCTCATCCAGTTTGCTCTTCATGAATTCAGAAGGCGCGATAATCGCATCAATCTTGTCATACGAATGGTGATACTTCAGAAATTCGGCTTCCACAGAAGCAAGCAGACTCTTGGCACGCGATCCCTTCACACATACATTCTTTGTGGCATGCATAAATCGCCTGTCCAGGCAGGCATCACACACTTCTCCCCTGCCATTCACCATCGTATAGGCCGGGCACAGTAGAATATAATCATGCGCCGTATACACCACCGGCACATGATGTTTCTTCAAATACGGTGCATCAAGAATCGAGAGCGTCAGCTGGCGATGCACATTGTTCATGTGGATCACATCTGGCTTGAATTCCTCCAGCAAAGCTTCGAACTTGCGTCTCGCTTCAAAAGAGTAAATCAGTGTGGAAGCTTCCTGAACTTTCTTGAAAGCGGAAATATCCCCCACATAATCCTTTTCGGAAACGAAGTATTTACTCCAATAACTTGACTCGTTATTCGGGTGCTGCATGGAAAAGAATGCAACCTCATGACCGAGCGCGCGTAATCCTTCAGCTAACGCGAAGAAATAGGTTTCCGCACCGCCTTTACGATAGAAATATTTGTTCACTAGGAGAATTCGCATGCTCACTCTCCCCCATACAGGTTCAGTGTCTGATCGGTGACGTCATCCCAGCTATATTTGCTGACGATGTAATCTGCAGCATTTGCCTTGTAACGTTGTACAAGATCATCGTTTTCGAGCAATTCCTGAAGTTTTTTCCGCAGGGATTCAACAGAACCATGATGGAATGTCGCTGCGTGCCCTTCTACTACTTCCGCACATTCCGGAATGTCGGACGTAAGGCAGCAGTTACCGTAACTCATGGCTTCCAGCAGACTCATCGGCATGCCCTCCAAGTCGCTTGGGAGCACATAAATATAAGCATTGCTATAGAGCTCTTTGAGTGCCTGCCCTTGTATGAATCCGGTCAAAATAACACGAGAATCCTGATTAGCCATCTGCTGAATATGCTGGTAATACTCGTTGGAGTCGGAAGCGCCTCCAGCGATGACAAGCTTTTTGTTCGTATTCAGCTTGTTGAACGCCTCGATAAGGTAATGCACGCCTTTCTCGGGAACAATACGCCCGAGAAACAGTACATAGTCGTTCTTGTGAAGACCATATTTTTCGGTAATTTCCTGCGCCGAAACCGGCTCACCATATTCAATGCCATTGGGAATGAAATGTGTACCGCGACCATATTTTTCTTGAAAATACTGCCGCATGCTTTCGCTGAGCACTATGATTTCATCCGCGCATTTCGCTGCGGTACGTTCTCCGAACTTGAGATATGCGGAGGCGAACTTGCCCCATTTGGCACGCTGCCAGTCAAGACCGTGAATGGTCGCTACCGTGCGAATGCCCGCCCAATGCGCCAGACGCAGCATGACGCAGGGACCTTCGGCATGATAGTGGATCACGTCCGGTTTGGCCGCAATGGCTTTCAGCGTCGCAAAGAATGAGGAGGTCAACGCCGCCAAACCTTTCGCTTCGAAAGTTGGCACTGGAACAACACGCACGCCGTTATATACAAAGGGCTTATTTGCAGAATGAACGTTTCCGTCAAATTCGGCGCCCGCAACATTATGTCCCTTGCGATTGTACGCGATGACCTTATGCCCCTTTGCGGCCATACGCGTAGCTAGTTCATCTACAACGATCTCAATGCCGCCTTCACGCGAAGGAATGCGCTTATGACCTATCATCGCGATATTAACCATCACCGGTCACCCCTTAGTTATTCAGAGTGCCGGAATCGTGCCACAAGCGCTATGCATGGCAGAGGATTGCACAGTCTGACCACTAACCAAACCGACGTAACGGCCGTTATCGGCTCTTTTTCTCATTCAGAAACGTCCGGAAAACCGACTGAATCAGATTTCAAACACAGTTTTTAAGTCACGAGCAAGCAAAGCGTTCATGGAAAACCTGTGAAGAATACCCCCAAAGTAGGTGACGGGGGCTGGGTGTGTCTGAGGGGGATGCAAAAATCGACCTTGGCAGGTGATGAACGGGATCGGGTAACTCCTGCGCGGTTTGGGTTGCTCTTGAGAGACACCAATTCGGGGTTCATTTAGAGGGAAAGGACGGGACTCGCATGCCGACCACAGGTCGATCGATTGCAAAAAGAGCCGATAACGGCCGTTATGTCGGCTTAGTCCCGGTTCGAGGACGGTAATCCAGTGCCGATTCGCGTAGCCCAGGTCATGGGAAAAATGCTTGGCGGTGGTGTCGAATCCGTAGTGATGAACTACTACCGCCATATCGACCGTAGCAAAGTGCAGTTCGATTTTTTGGTGGATGCCGATTCGACTCGCGTTCCAGAAGAGGAAATCAAAGCGTTGGGCGGCCGCGTTTTTCGCATCCCTCCATACCAGCATCCCCTTCGCTACCGCAAGGAATTGGTCAGGCTTTTCCATGAGGAACACTGGCCGATCGTGCACAGCCACATCAATACGCTCAGCGTATTCCCATTGTCTGCGGCCAAAAAGGCTGGAGTGCCGGTCCGTATCGCCCACTCGCATTCCACGATGGGCAAGGGCGAGTTTGCCAAGAACCTGATGAAGCTTGCACTGCGTCCGCTCTCGAACCTTTACCCTACAGAATGTTTCGCATGCAGTGAATACGCCGGAAAATGGCTGTTCGGCAGAGACGCTGACTTCACAGTGATTCCCAACGCCATCGAACTGGAGAAGTTCCATTTCGACCCAGTCCTTCGCCAGGAAACCCGCAAGGAACTCGGCATAGCCGATGGTATGTTCCTGATTGGCCATGTGGGTCGTTTCATGCCGCAGAAGAATCAGGCTTTCCTTGTCGACGTTCTCGCCGAGCTCCTTCCCCAGAAGCCGGACACGATACTCGCGTTCGTTGGTGACGGTCCAGACAGACCAGACGTACAGCAGCACGCCCAAGAACTCGGCATTGGTGACCACATTCTGTTCTTGGGCCAGCGCACGGACGTCAACCACCTTTACCAGGCGTTCGATGCTTTCTGTCTGCCGAGCCGTTATGAAGGTCTCGGCATGGTCGCCATCGAAGCCCAGGTCGCCGGATGCCCCTGTGTCCTCAGCGATCAGGTTCCGCACGAAGCCGATATTTCCAGAAAAACATCTTTCATAAGCTTGGAAAATAAATCTTCTTGGATTTCAACTGTACTCAACATTTCCTCGCAAACAGCGAATCGGCAGATTGAAACATCAAACACATGTGCTGAAAAATATGACATTTCAGCCAGTGCGAATCGTCTGACCTCTCTGTACGTAAGCAGTGCGGAAAGCGCGAATGGATGGGAGGAAACGCTGTGAATCCTCGCGTTGCTGTAATCACTTCAGGCTATTTGCCAGTACCGAATGTTCTCGGCGGAGCTGTCGAAGCATTGGACATGATGATGGTTCAGGAGAATGAGAAGACTCCGAATTTTGATTTCACTGTTTTTTCTTCTTGGGCACCCGGCGTAGATCAGATCGTGGGTGAAGGTAATTTCAAGCATACTGATTTCTGCTTTATCAAGACGCCATTGCTGGTTCGCGCGGCGGATCGTTGCATTTATTGGGCAGCCAAACATGTGCTCCATAAAAAGAAGCTCATGAGCTATCGGTATATTGCGCAACGCCTGTGGTATATCAACAAGGTTTCCAAGAAGCTCGCACAGCCCGCAAAGAATGGCGGCCCAGCTTTCGACAAGATAATGATCGAAAACCACGCAACATTGTTCATGACCATGCAGAAGCACGGTAATTCCGAGCGATATGCGGGAAAAGTGTATTACCACCTGCATAACGAAGTTCTTAATGATTTCGGCTGCATTAAAGAGATTTCCAAAGTCAAAAAAGTACTTGGAGTTTCCAAATATATTGTTGGCACGCTTGACACGTATTTAAGAGAGCATGGTGAGCCTGGTCTGCGCGAAGATCAGAAAGCTGTATGGCGTAATGGCGTCGACACAAGCCGGTTTGGTTCGGAGGAGGCTAATAGCAAGGCGATTGAATTTCGAAAGAAATTCAATATAGCCGAGAATGATATTGTTTTCCTGTTTTCCGGGCGTCTTACTCCGGAAAAAGGCGCTGAAGAACTATTGAAAGCGTTTACTGAAGTAGCGCAGAAAGTTCCCAATGCCAAGCTGGTTGTTGCCGGAGCTTTCTTCTTTAATTCGAATATCGTGAGTCCATTTGAACAGAAACTTCGCGATTTAGCTTCAAATCCTGTTGTGAAGGATCGAATCATCTTCACTGGCTTTGTGAATTACGAAGATATGCCAGCTATTTATGCCATGGCCGATATATGCGTATTGCCGTCAATTTGGGACGATCCAGCACCCCTCGCGGTAATCGAAAGCTTGGTTTCTGGTAAGCCGCTCATCACCACTCGTTCCGGAGGCATCCCCGAATACGCCGATGGGCAGTCAGCCATCATCCTTGAACGTAGCGATCAACTTGTTGACCAGCTTGCTGATGCTATGACAAAGATTGCTCGAGACTCCGACGAACGTGATGCCATGGGCGCGCATAAAACAGCATTACGTTCCGAATTCAATAAAGAAACATACATGGCACAATTAGCCATTCGTCTGAGGTGACTACGTGGGTAAGTACAAGAATCTGCTAGTCAATGTCGGCATCTTCGGACTCAGCGCAGTAGCCACCAAACTGATGGCATTCATACTGATGCCGTTGTATACCCTGTACCTATCTACAGAGGAATACGGCATCATGGACATGGCTACCATCATGGTGACCACATTATTCCCTGTACTAACTCTGCTCATCAGCGAAGGCATGCTCCGTTTTACGCTTGATGATAAGTCAAAAGCCGCGTTTTATATTACCGAAACCATGCTGGTCATGTTGGCAAGCTGTGTGCTTTTGGCAATTCTTCTGCCAGTATTTGATTTGCCTATTTTTGGTGGGCTAGGTAGATATAAAATTTGGTTCCTGTTGTCCTATGCGGCGTTGTGTTTCCCCTCTGTGATGGGTACTGTCGCTAGGGCTATGGATCAGATGAAACTCATTGCTTACGCCTCAATATTGTCTGCGCTTATTATGGGCGTGCTTGCTTATGTGTTGATTGCCGGAATGAATCTCGGTCTTATGGGGTATTTCTACTCTTATATCGTAGGCAATGGTTCAGCGATTCTGGTATATCTTTTCGCCGGTAAGCAGTATCAGTTTATCGATTTTACAGTATGGCGAAACAACGCGTCTCTTCGTAAGCAGCTTTGGCGCTACTCACTGCCATTGGCTCCGAATTCATTGTGCAACCAGATTCAGACGACAGTTAGTCGTTTCATTATTACAGGTGTACTGGGTATTTCCGCTTCTGGTTTGTATGCTGCAGCTTCAAAGATTCCTAATTTGCTTAATGTGCTTCAACAGATTGTTCAACAGGCTTGGCAGCTTTCCGCGTTCCAAGAGTTTAAGAGCTCTGGGCTCAAGCATTTCTATGATGTAATTTGGCGTGTGTATCAAGCCCTGATGTCGGTAGGAAGCGCATTAGTAATCACACTCTCTCCGTTCATCGCTAGGGTGCTTATGCAGCGCCAGTTTTACTCGGCATGGCCTCTTATATCCATTCTTGTGCTTGCCTTTTATCTTAGTGCTATCAACAACTTTCTTGGCACAATTTATCAGGCTTATATGCGTACAAAGCCGTTACTTGTGGCTACAGTTGTGGGAGCTGCAGCATGCCTCGCATTTACCGCTATCCTCGTACATGACTGGGGTATTTCAGCTGCTGCATTCGGCGTGTTTGTCGGTAGCTTGGTGATTTTCGTGGTTCGTGTGATTGATGTGCGTCGTCTGATGGCCATCAATATGAGGCCGATTCCTACGGCCATTACCATGACGCTGCTTACTGTCCAGTCCTTGGTAACCTCGAATCAATGTAACCATTATCTATTCTGGTCATCGATTTGTCTGCTGCTTATTACATTCGTGCAATGTTATGAACTTAAGCCTCTTATTACTCTGATATTCACAAGGAGGAAGTACACAGCATGAGTACTAATCCATCTGCCATGCCTGAGAAAACCCGAACTGAAGATCTCCCCCTGATTTCAGTGATTGTTCCTGTGTACAAGGTTGAGCGCTATCTTGACCGTTGTATACAGTCAATTGTCGACCAGACGTATCGAAATTTGGAAATCATTCTGGTCGATGATGGCTCTCCGGACGCTTGCCCTGATATGTGTGATGCTTGGGCGGCAAGAGATTGCAGGATCCGTGTCATTCATCAGGAGAACCGAGGATTAGGTGCCGCTCGAAATAGCGGAATCAGAATCAGCACCGGAGAGCTTATCGGTTTCGTTGATTCTGATGATTGGTTAGAACCGACTATGTATGAAGTCCTATATCGTTCTCTCACCAAAGAAAACGCTGATACCTCCATGATCACCGGTGTCTTGGAATATCCTAACGGACGACAAATATATCTTTATCATCCTGATTTACATCTGGTAATGACCACTTCGGAATCCTTTAAATACATTAATCTGCCAGGTTATTCGACAATCTCTGCTTGGAGCAAGCTCATCAAACGTTCCACTCTAGGAAATATTCGTTTCCCGGAAGGGTGCACTGGCGAAGATTGGCAATTCACCTACGATATACTTGCAGCGAGCGTACGAACTACTTTTGATTCAACGCCGCAGTACCATTATCGACAAGTTGCGGGAAGCCTTTCTAACACGAGCACAAATTTCAATTTTGCTGGTTACGAAGCTACCAAAAACATGGTGAAACTGGTACACCAAAAATTCCCCGAACAGCTTCCTTTTGCGTTGTATGGACAAATGAGAAGTATGGTGAGCCTTTATGATCAGGCTCTTGTCACGGGGCATGCTAAAGAACAGCAATGGCGAGATTTCGCAGAAGACACTCGCACTTTCGTCAATCAAAACATGAAAGCTGTTACTGAATCCGTGACGCTCCCTCGTGGGCGTCGCCTGCAGCTCAAACTCATGGCCATCTCTCCAACGCTTTATGGCGTGTTTTTCTTACTTCATAAACGTATTCATCCGGAACGGAGCAAGTGAAAAATGAGCATTAAACAACTTGCGATGCGGTTAGTTTATGGCCACAAGGCTTCATCGGAGCAATACATATCATGGCTCCGAAGCCAGGGAGTACACGTGGGACAGCATGTGCATCTATATACGCCATGGTCCATCAGAATCGATACTCAGAGACCTTGGATGATTGAAATCGGCGATAACGTACATATCACCGCAGATTGCTCTATTTTGCAGCATGACTATAGCTGGGCAGTAATACAACGCCTTACGGGTGAAGTGCTGGGATCATGCGGAACGGTTCGTATTGGCAATAATGTTTTTGTCGGTCAGAAGTCGTTGATTCTCAAAGGAGCTGAGATCGGAGACAACACCATCATCGGAGCTGGCAGCGTGGTGACAGGCCGTTTGGATGGGAACGCTGTATATGCCGGTGCTCCGGCAAAGAAAATCTCTTCCTTGGAAGCGTATATCGACAAACGCCGCAAACTTCAATTAAATGAAGCCGTGTTATTAGTACGTGAGTACGAGCAGACATATGGAAAGCGGCCGCCAAAAAAGCTACTTCGGGAATTCTTCTGGCTGTTTGAGCCTAGGAACACTCAGCTGGATGAGGTATTCCAAAAGGTTTTCCAGCTTGATAACAATACCGAACGTTCACAGCAAGCGTTTGTTCAAAGCGAACCTATGTTTAGCAGCTATGAGGCATTTCTCAAATACGTTGAATCAAATTCTTAACAGCTAGCACAGAGAAAGAGGCTTCTATGAAAGACTCAATTACTTCTTACACCATTACCTGCAGCAGACCAACTAATTATGGCGCTGTTCTGCAAACTTACGGCTTGAACACCGCTCTACGCAAGATGGGTGTGGACGCCAAGGTGCTGGATTACAACCCCAAATACTACTACACGTCTACGCGGCCGCTGCCTATTCGCATGCTTCGCGCCATCGTACGCTTCCCTGATTTGGTCAAGGGGCGCAAAGTGTTCGGCAAATTCCTTGAGGACTACATACCTATGAGCGCCAAAACTTACCGTACGCTTGCCGAGATTGAGGCTGACACCCCCCAATCCGACGTCTATATTTGTGGCAGCGACCAAATTTGGAACTGTAAGAACAAGCTTAATGGTAAAGATGATGCGTTCTTCCTGTCATTTGCGCCTGCGGGCGCTCGCAAAGTAGCGTATGCTGCCAGCATTGCCATGCCTGAAATTCCTGACGATCAGAAGGATCGTTATCGTAGACTGATTTCCGATTTCGATGCCGTGTCTGTGCGCGAACCGTCGTCGGTGACCATGCTTGAAGATCTCGGCATTAGTAATGTTCAATCCGTCATTGACCCAGTATTTCTGCTTGCGAAGGATGATTGGAACGTAATCGCCGATGCCAGCGATTTCACTCCTACTGAAGATTACGTACTGGTGTATGGCTATAACCGCCAGAAAGATGTATACGCTTATGCACGTCGGCTTGCCAAGAAGCTAGGCGTGAAAGTCTATACCATCGGTACTGCCATCGAAGATTACACACTTGATCAGGACCGTTATTTTTGGAATGCTTCTCCTAACACTTTTGTGAGCCTGATTCGCAATGCGAAAGCCGTGGTGACAAATTCATTCCATGGCACTGTGTTCTCTATTGTGTACAACAAACCATTCCACTTCTTTACAGTTAAGCAGACCACAAATTCACGCATGCTCGACCTGCTGGATTCGCTGGCGTTAAAAGACAGACATGTTACCAGTGGCGACCTGCTGAGCAACCACATCGACTATACGCAGCCGAATACTCTACTCGCTTCATTACGTAAACAGTCATTAGCTTATTTACACAGCAGCGTATCGGAACCACTAAATCAGCATTAATCAAGAGTCCAAAGGAATGTCATTATGAATTGGAAGAGCACTGTAGAACAGTGGATGCCAAAACCGCTTATCGCTCCTCTCAAGAATCTGCGTCAAAGCATTCATCTATATCAAGATTCGTGGGCACAAGCCAAGCGGTTTAATCGTAGCTACTCTCGCATTATGCCCCATGAACGAGTAAGAATCGAGACACGAGTGATGTTTCTCAGCCATCAAATTGAAAAGGGTCTGAGCCATCACAATTTTCGCTATGGGTTTGGGAAAAAAGTTTTTAACGAGCTTCCGACCCTGCTTACACGTCTGGAACAAGCAGATCTGAATTTCGCTAATAACACTGTGTACAAAGAAAGTCTTGCTGCGCTTCATGAGTACATGCAGCGTCATCTCGATGCGGAGAAAGATATTTCTTGGCAGCAATCGTTATTCACTACAGATCAGTGGCAACACATTATGAATGCCGAATCAAACGATGGTGGAAGCATTTCTATCCGTAAAAGTGACAAGCTCAATAACAAAGATCTTTCCTTTGCTGCGTTAAGTGAAAATAGACATTCAGTTCGTGAATTTGCTGATGAGCCGGTATCCCTAGACGAACTTAACCAGGCAATTCAGATGGCCATGCGCACTCCATCAGTGTGTAACAGGCAACCCACCAGAGTGCATGTCATTCTCGACAAGGAAGTTATCGCACAGGCATTGCACATTCAAGGTGGTGTTAATGGATATCCAGCCCCTCCCGCATTGCTGATGATTACTTCTGACTTGCGCGCGTTTATGACATCTTATGAGCGCAATGAGGGATATACCGACGGCGGCCTGTTCGGAATGTCACTACTATTATCTTTGGAATCTTTGGGAATTGGAGCTTGTCCGCTCAATACCATGTTTACGGCAACTGCAGAAAAGAAAACCCGCAAACTTTTGCATTTGCCTGATAACGAAGTACCCGTCATGTATATCGAAGTTGGACATTTCTTGGACGAAACACGTACCTGTCGGTCCACTCGATTCCAAGGCTCAGATATTACCTCGGTCTTGCAGTAACCACAGACTGATATTCCCGTTCGCGTACTTGCATCTGCGTGATCAGATAGTCGCATAATCAGCAAGGAGTCTTCCATGGATGCACTCTCTGTTTTCGTCACTACATCATTGCTCAAAGCTGGAGCGCAAGTTGCCGGATTGCCATTGACGCTGAATTTGCTACTTACTGCATATGTAATTCTTCGTCATCCAAACCGAACTTTATTGATGATGAAGAGGTTTCGCGGATTGGCCATGGCTTACGGAGCTCTGTTTGCGTCTGGTCTGCCATACATGTCTCAAGGGCGGATGTCTTTAGACATGTATGGCAATGGTTTATGAAGCGTTAGTCGTATTTGATCAACTGGCTATGCTGTTTGTTCTATGGGATGAATTTTCTTGAACAAAACCCCTTTTTGTGAATATAAAACATCAAAATAAGGAAAAGAATGTTTATTTATATAACATCTGTTTTCTGCTGCATACTTTTGGTATGTGTTGCAGATAAATTAAATAAAAAAGCAGAGGTTTTACCTTTTGCTATTGTTTTTTTGATTTTATTTACAATATCTGGATTCCGATATGGAGTTGGAACAGATTATTTTTTTACATATGTTCCAACTTATAAACAGATATATAATGGCACACCTCCACCAATGGAGCCAATATTTCTATGGCTTAACAAGCTATGCATTGATTTTGCAGGTAGTTGGTATCAGTCTATATTTATTATTACAAGCTTTATATTCATAGGTTTAATATATATTGTTATATATAATATGCCATGTTCAAAAGTTCTACTGACTGTTTCTTTTTTGTGTGGTGGGTATTTCTTATACTCATTTAATGTGGTTCGCCAGACAATAGCTACCGCACTATTCTGTTGTGCATTATTGTTTGTGGAAAGAAATATGGATGGCAAAAAACGATTACAGAGTCTTTTTGCAGCTTTTTTCTTGGTTGCGATAGCGGTAGGTTTTCATTATTCCGCTCTAATTTATTTTGTTGTTATCACTCTCCTCTATCTAAAGCTTGACAAAAAAATATATTTGTCCCTTTTTTTCGCTTCGGCTGTTCTCGTACCTACTTTCGTTGCAGTTATTGGCATTTTGCTCAAAGGGACAAAGTATGAGAATTATATATCCGGCTACTGGCCAGATCCCAGCAAAGCATTTTCATTATCATCTTTACTATTTGTAGGTTTCTTCTTTGTTTATTTGTTTACGGAATCTAAAGAGGATGATCATTGGTTTAATATTTTTAGAAATTTACATTTCATAGGATCCATAGCTATTATGATTGGCCTGTTTATACCACTAGGTCAGAGAGTTTCTGCATTGTTTTATTTGCTTAATTTTCTTAGCATACCGTACTATATTGAATACTATATTACAGAAAAAAATAAAACGCTTATAAAGATATTATATTTATCTTTTTGTTTTTTCATGTTCCTGCACACATTGGCAGTTAATGGAAATGGTATTTTACCATACCATTTCGCTATATGATAAGTTAATGTGACCGTTGGTTGCGATGCTTTTAGATTGAGAAGCGGGGAGTTTAATTACAGTATGGGATTTTGCCTCAACGAAGTTTTTGAATAATGCTTGGATAATGATGTATTGTGTTTTGTAAAGAAAAGAAAGTAAATGAGGAGATTATACTCTAGGCTGGCTGCACTCGATTCGCTACGAGGCTTCGGCATACTACTAGTTGTTTTGGGACACACATCATGGTCTGCTGGTCTGGTGTCGTGGATTTTTTCATTCCATATGCCATTGTTCTTCATCATTTCAGGAATGCTGTTTCACGAAAGGCAGTTTCTGGATTCATTCAAGAGGAAAGCGATAAGGCTACTCGTGCCATACGTGTTCTTCGGAACGGTGACTCTTGCGTATTGGGCTCTTATCGAGCGACGTCTCAGGGGAGACGAAGGATCTGTTCCGAATGCGCTGGCAAATATTGTTCTCGCTCGCGCAGGTAGCGATAATTACCCGCAGAATGCGGCGCTTTGGTTCCTGCCATGCCTTTTCGTTACGGAGATGCTTTTCCTAGGATTCTTCCTTCTTATCAATAAAACGGGTTCTGTCGAGACGAAAACCGTAATGGGGGGGGCTGGCGTAATCGGATTGCCGTCATGGCGCTTGCCCTGGTCAGTTTCCTTTCGATCATCGTCATGTGGTCCCTTGACCTGCCGGTCGATCAGTTCCGACTTCCGTGGGCTTTTGATATCCTGTCCTTCTCCATGCTGTTCTACTGCATCGGTTACTTGCTGAGTGAATTCATTCTCCCTCACGTGCAACAGGCCTCCCAAACGCAGGCGTTGGCACATATTGCGTTTGCTGTTGTCGGCGTTGCTGGGCTTTATCTTCTTTGGCTGTTCGACGGTTGGACCAAGCTGGAGGTCAATCTTAATGGAGCATCTACCAACAATCCGTTCTGGATGCTATGTGCCGCAATGCTTGGTTTCGCATCATCGCTCATGCTTTGCGTTGCTATCGACTGCCGGCTGCTGCAGTTCCTTGGCAGGGCGTCGCTTACCATCATGTGCGTGCATGAACCGGTGAAACGAGTGCTGATTTTTGTTATGGCGAAAATTCTTGGGATGAATACAGATGCATTGCGAGCGAATCTTGTATATGCGATGCTGGTGACTGTTGTCACTGTAGCTATCTGCGTTACTGTTCATCTCATTATGGGCAGGTTTGCTCCCGTGTTAATCGGCAGTTCCCGTCACAATCTGGCTTCGCAAGGCAAGGCAAGGGCATGATGGGAGAACATTTGCGGTTGGCATCATAGTTGCGATGGAACGTCGCTTTGTCGTTGTGATACCTGTAAGAAGTCGGCATCTCGATTTCGCTTTGCCCGTTAATTGCATTCATCCGCAATGGTGGCGTCAGTGGTAACAGATGATCTGCCGCACTGACACCACTAGCAAGCTCAGCTAAGCGTTCGCTCTTCCTGCAGATGTTTAATTTGCCTTTCGACTCCGTCCCACACCAGTTCGAACCAGCGGCCACGGTTACAGCTTACGGTCACCGCAAACAGTCCTTGACGCATGAAGTCAATCAGAGTGCAGACACTAAATAGATCGTCAACAGGATGCCGAGGATTTGCAGAATGGCGAAAAGCTGCTGATAAAGGTTCTCCAGCACGAACAGGTGCTTCCAAAGCAATGTTCTCGTGGCGGGATAATCGGTGATCAGGTAAACCGCGAATGCGGACCGGGCTATGCGGTTGATGATCCGGCTGCGGAAGGAAAGCCGGTCGAACAGTAGAAACATGTCGAAGCCCACCATGATGACGGGCAGCTTGAACGATCCGGCGATGAAGATGCCCTTATCGATTCCGAACAACGATAACATAACGGAAGCGCATGTGTACAAGAGGAAGAATCCCAGTCCGGTTCCGGTCATCAGCCAAGTCTGTTTGAGTGTGAACGGCTTCATGTACCACTTGTACGCGGAGATGAGGATGAATAGGTAGATGAAGCCGAACACGCTATCGTTCACTCCAGAAGTTCCGGGAATGAAGCTTGTCAGTCCCCAGATCGCCAGCACCGTTATGGCAAGCGCGTAATGCATGTGTTCGCCGAACGCGCGTAGCCCCTTGGAAAGGAACGGCAGCAGGGCGAGGAAGGTGGCGTATGCGGTAACATACCACCACATTCCCATAATGGTCGGCGCGACGCTGCGAACGATCGTTTTCATACCGAAGTCAGCACGGTCGAAAACCAGAAAGAATGCCATGAGCGCAAGGCTCCAGAACAGCACTTCACGTTCCAAAATCCATATGCGCTTGAGGTTCGATTTGATGGTCTGTTCCTTGTCGAGGAAGAACCACGCGGAGATGGTGAAGAAGATGACGACGCCCACTTTGCCACCACCCTGCATGACGAGCTGAAAGAAGATCCTCTCAGGTCCCAGTGAAAGATTCTTGACGTCATAGCCGTTATGGACGACGAAATGGTGGGCAAGAATCATGAACATTGCAACGATGCGCAGCAGTTCTATGCTGGAATTACGCCCCCCCCCAATTTGAAATTCGGGTCGACGGGCTAGCCTTATGAGAGGCCATAGTCTCTGAGCCCATAATCATTCTCCTTCGCTTTCTCTTACTCTCTTATCTCTTTCCGACACCCCACTCAAGAGGGGCTTCTATCCGTCTGGAAAGGCCGAGCCACGAAGTCAGCTTGCGATCGTCAACAGAACCGCAGGCCGCAGGCGACTTCTGGGCGTTCAGAAAGCAAAGATGATGCGCCAACAGACTCGAAATGGCCTGCACTTACCGCGCACATGCCCTTACCTGTTCCTCAAGCATTTCCAAAGTATTGACGGAAGCCATGATCCGCTCTTTGCTCATGTTCTCGTAATACGGCTCGGCATGAACCACGCCATTAAGTAATTTCATCGACAGATTCAGCCTGTTAACCAAGTCCGGATCAAGAAACTTGCCGCACAAAGCAATGTTGCCACTGCACTTGTTTTTAATCCCCTCATTGCCATAGTAATGGGCAACCAGCGCTTCCATACCTTTCTCCACGGCGAGACGAAGATGAGTCGCCGCCTCAAGATATTCGCCAGACTCGATTCTCAATACAGCACGAATCCTTTGCTGCTTCATAAATCGGCTCTCGTCGAGATAGAACACCCGCATATGCCCCGCCACATCCAGCCCAGCCTGGTTAAAAGAGGCGAAAAGAGAAACAGATGAGCCTCCGGACTTTTTCAGCTTCGTCGGAGTGCATGCCTTAGAAGGGGCTGAACGGTGAATCGAGATAGCACTGTTACGCTCATCCTTGCATGACGCACTGACGGGAACCTCATGGCTTCCAGTATTTCCAATCTCATCCTGTGGATTGTCACCGTCCTTCTTCCAGACGGTGCCGCATGCCAAACTGATAAAAACGATGCTATAGGCAATCAGGCGAATAGTTCTCTTGGACCGTAGTGCGTTCACGCTGATGTTCATTATCGTCGCTCCTTAACTGTTTGAAATTATTTATTCCCATGCCGGCATGAAGCATACGATACCCAATAGAAGCTATCCTAAAAAAAGGATAAAAACACTCTAAGTCAGAAGAGATTGATAAAGTATATCCCATGAATAGCATATTATTCGATGCACAGGAGCGATGGAACAAGAACCTCAGAGGCATACGCAAGGAAAGAGGACTCAATCAGGAGGATCTTGCGGCGCTGATGCGCGAACAAGGGTTTACGACCTGTACTCAGAAGTCGATATCCAGATGGGAGCAGGTGGGGCGGAAACCAGGCTACGCATTCCCTTCGTACGACAAAATGGTCGGACTTGCAAAATGCCTCCAAGTTGACGTCCCCTACCTAACCGGCGACATGGGCGGGCGGACTTATGACGAACAATACATCGCAAACTCCATCGGAACAGATCCCGGCGTTGTAGCACTCATCAAGGAATTGGAACAGTATGCCTCTGAAAAAATAGATTACGAAGATGATGGGGAGCCGGAAAACATCACTCTGTATCACAACGCGGATGAGCTAGCGCTTTTCATTCTGGACTTCGTCGGAAGTGAATTCATTTCCAAATACAGAGACTTCGTCGCCGCATGGATGAACATCACGCCGCAAGACGATACCTCGAAAGCAAAAAGCGAAGAAGCACGCTACAGGAAGGATCTCAAGGTGGCGAAATTCGAGCTCGTGGATTCCTTCCAGGCAGCGTTGTGCCGGCAATATCCCGATCCGGATTCCGACGCATTTCTCACCGAAAAAGGCCTGGAATGCAAACGCAACGAGGATTTGCAACGCCAGCAACACAAGGAGAGATTACAAAAGAAAATATGGAAGAAATTGCTTGAGCAAGGAGGGACCGATTCCGACCAAGACAAGATGAGGCAAATCTCTTCAGCATTGCAGCCACTTGTAGATGCCTCGGCAAAAGTATCGAACTATCGAGAGGAACGGATCGAAGCACTCAGACTTCGCATCATAGCACGCGCTCGAGCTGCTCAAGGTCTTTCCTAATAGATAGAACCCGTTTAAGGGGATTTTGGGGAGACGTCGTAGGAAAGACGACCATGAGTTCACGAACCAAAGCCTCCCACAAGGCCGACAAGCCAACCACCGGCAAGCCAACCAGGATTCAACATGGGAAAGGGCACGAACTTCCAGTTCTTCATTTTTGATGATTGGAAGATTCCGTCCATGCTTATCGGATTCGGGCTTTTTGAACTGTTCGCACACAAGGAATTCCACAACCGTTGCGTTAACTGTTTGGCCGGATCCGCCTTCGGTGTCTATCTGATTCACTACCATCCGGCGGCCAAGGCTCTTTTGGATGGATTGGCTTTCACTCGACAAGCTGTACCTGTCCGCGCATCCGCTCGTGGCCATGACACTATGCGTGCTGGCCATCTTCGCCTGCTGCCTGGCATTGGACCTCGTACGCCAAGGCCTGTTCGCTGTGACCGTCGACCGCAACCGCGGCCGCTGGTTCGAACTGGTCTGGAACAAAGCCACGGAACGCTTATGCATGCGAACTCCAAGCAAAGCGCAAAGGTCGTCTTTCTAAAAAGAAGGACGACCTTTGCGAACTGGACATCGCCCAGCTTTATCACAGGTGAATATTCCACACAAAAAGCCTATTTTCAACTTCGACGTGTTTGAGCCTCATCCCGACCCATCGAACTGAAGAAATTCAGATTCGATGACCGAAGCGCTGTTTCGCGTCTGCACAAGTCGCGTTTGGCGTCTGCACAACTCAGTTTTTACTGCGATAGAAAGAGCTGTGCAGACACGATTTTTTGGAAATCACCTTTATTTAGGGTGATTTACCGTCCTTCCACACCCCTATCCCGTATTTTTGAGCCTTTCCTGTCTGCACAAGTCGGATTTCCCGTCTGCACAGCTCAAGAAAAGGGCGGAAAATACTAGTTGTGCAGACGCGACGACTGCAGATGGACCGTTGCGTATGCGCAGATTGCGGAAGCGATCACCAGTAGCAGCGAAATGATGGCGAGCGCCTGCACTGCGGATCCGGAGCGAGGCATTTCCGGCTTCCCCGGCTTTTCTGGATCACCGGGTTTGCCAGGTTCTTCTGGTTCTTCTGGCTCGGCGACGGCTTTGATGGTTACCGTCACTTGAGTGCTTATGCCATCATGGTCGGAGGTGCGCAACTGTGGGCCCGCTCCCCCACTCGAGTTTGTATCTATAACATCATCCGCACCATTGCGCACGGCGGTGATGGTGATGTTCTGGCTCACGGCTTCGAAGGCTTTCCTCTTCTCAACCGCCTGCATTGCGCGATCGATCTGATCGTTCAACGCCTGCAACTGGTCACTATCCACCACAAGACGGTAGTCGGCGATGCCGTTCAGTTGTGTTTCCGTCAACTCTAGTAGGTCGTCGGCACTCAGCTGCTGAAGGCCGCTCGCGGGATCCAATTCCACCGAAGTCTGCTTGCTGGAGATCGCCAGATCGCCGACATGGAACATTCCGTCACCCATACCATCACCGCTAGTGCCGCCTGGAATCAGCCCAAGCGAGTCAGCCAAGTACGGCGCAAGATTCGACAAGTCGGAGAACGAGCCGCTCAACAAGGCGAGCGTGTTCAGTCCAGCTGGAATCATGCCCCGGTATTCGCCACCGCGAACAGTCACATAACCAAGGTTTTTAGCGTCATCCAGCAGGTTGAAAAGCGTCGGTGCGGTGAATGTTCCGCCCGAAAAACTGCCTTGCGCGGAAGTTTCATCCGTTTCGGCAAACCGCATCAACGTTGCATCCGAGGTGAACGTGCCACCCTCCACGTGCAATGCGCCACGGCAATCGACCGCAGGCTGTGTTCCGCCCGCAACCGTTCCCGGGCCGACAATGGTGAGCTGCATGTTCGCAGGCACAGTGATCACAGCGGATCCATCGGCTTGCAGCACATGCCCGTTCAAGTCAAACGTTACGTTTCGCATGCCTTTCAGAGGCGTAATCGTAACGCTTTCCGCAACGTCAGTCAGCAATGTGACCGTCGCGTTCTTCATCGACGTATGGCCGATCGCCTCCTGTACGCTCGCGTAGGTTACGTTGCCCACTTGCGCGACCGCCTGAGATTCGGCAGCATCGGCAACCGTATCTGTAAAGAAAGCAGCGTTCCAAACAGCGACGCGATCGCGAAAACAGCGGTCAGCACCACCGAAACCAAATACTTGCCTTGTGTTCGCGGGCACACATTCACCCGCTTCTCATGACTACGCATGATTATTTCCTTTTATAGGTTCTATTGCATATTTCAATCCGCACCGAAGTGCGTGGGACCACCCTCAGCTGTGAGGGATGACGTTACAGAAATCATGGCGCCATGCTGCATTAATTATCTCACAATGCGCAAAGGAAAGCAAATTACCTATTTTGAAAATCCAAATCTCATATGAGATATATCAAAAGACAATCTTTAGTTATAGTGGACCTCATCACATAAGTTAAAACTGTTTCACATGAGTATCACAATATTCCTCACACGAATAAACGTATCCCAATAACTGCAAAAATATACATATGACGAATAATTGTTTCCCATCAAGAAACAAGCGAGCCCACAATCAAACAAGCGAGGTCGCAACCACACAAAAACACATTTCCCATCTGCACCACGTGGGAAAACAAAAGAGCGCTCCGGGAGGGAGCGCTCTGATTTGCACGACGATTCGTGCGAAAAGTACTGCGGAATTTAGTAAGATCCGGTGCCCCGGAAGACCACGAGCACGGTTTTTGCGAGAATCGCAAGATCGCCTGCAATGGACCAATTTTCGATATAGGAAACGTCCAAATATTCGCTCTGCTCCTGCGAAAGATCCGAACGGCCGGAAACCTGCCACGGACCGGTAATACCAGGCTTAACCAGCAGTCGCGTGGAATAAAGGGAACCGTAGCGGGCAACCTCTTCCGGCAAAGCCGGGCGAGGACCAACCAAAGACATGTCGCCCTTCAAAACGTTGAAGAACTGTGGGAATTCATCCAACGAAGTCTTACGAATAAAACGACCAACCTTCGTAATTCTCGGATCATCCTTCATTTTGAAAATGAAACGATCGGTCTGTCCATTTTCTTCGGCAAGCTTCTTCTTCAATTCTTCCGCATTGGTGACCATGGAACGGAATTTATACATGGTAAATGGCTTGCCATGCAAACCGATACGCTGCTGCGAGAAGAAAATCGGACCACCGTCATCAAGCTTGATGGCAATCGCCGTGCCCAGCATCAGCGGCGAGGAAATCAGCAGCGCGAAAGCCGAACCAACGATATCCAGCAGGCGTTTAATCACGTACGTCGTATTCGTATACTGCGGCAAACTTGCCAGCAATACCGGCTGTTCGGCCGTATTACGCAAGTACAGGCGGTGACCGCTCACATCTGCCAGAGACACGGCCAACGCAAGCTCCATGCCAAGCGACTCGACCGCAAGCGAAATGCCATGCAGCATTTCGGAATCGCGGGACAGCACGTCGGCAACATACACTTCCTGCGCACCCAAGCTTTCGCACGTACGCGGGAAAGCGGCATTGAACGGAATCACCTTCAGCTTGTCGGCACCTTCAATGGAAGGATCAGGCTCGAACGACGTGACCACATAAGCGTCTTTCTCATTGTCGTCAGCTTCGATCGGGCACACGGCAATCGGCGAATACCCCCAATTGGAGTAGTCCCGCATGGTGCGCAACGCACAATTGATGCCGTCGGAAGAGCCGACTACCACGGTCTTATACTTACAGGCGCCCTTCTGACGGCTGCGATGCTGCCACTGACGCATCTGCCAACGGGCGATGACTTCTAGGAAGAATGCAATGATCGGGGCGACGATAAGCGCGGTTCTCGGCAAGGAAAGATTGAAAATAAAAGCAAGCGAGCAGTAAGTGATGATGGTGAGCAGCGACGCGTTGATGATTTTCGCATACAGCTCGTAGCCTTCCGCCATCACATGACGATGATACGTTCCAGCAAAAGTGAGGCTCAACACCCAGATGAGGCTGAAGCAGATGAGGAACAGCCAGAACGGCATGGCCCCATTGATGGCATTATATGCGGCATCGTTAGCCCAAAGACTGATGGATAGCGAAATCAGCATGACCGCAAGATCGACCATCACCAAGCAGACGACAAAAGAATAACGCCATGCGGGCACAACCTGATTCCGCCTGCCCTTGCGCTTTCCATCTTCACCAACGGAAAATGGCGTGTTCGAAAACATCATCGGCTCAAACTGAGGGCTGTTGTCTTGAGACTGATGTCGCTCCTGCTTCTGATCCTGGTGACGAGAGTTAGAAGAGACGATATGGATTTCCTGGGTTCTCACTACTTGATCCGAACCCTGCTCAGAGCTGCGGAAACCGCCTTGCATGACTCCTCCCTCTACTAACTATCCCCACCCGAAAAGAAGGGGGCTTCCCTCCATGAAGAGATAGTATCATAAGCCCTGTTAACAGAGTAGATCTCCAACTCGCTTTTGCAGTTAAATGACTATTGGAAACTTGCTTTTGACGCGATACCGCGAAACGCGCGGCAAGAACGGATGAAAAGTTGACGTCCGTTCCGTGAACGTGAGGCTACATGCGCATATACCCACATATTCCCCCATACTCCCCTGTTGCAAGATGGCTTGTCTAGAGCCGCTTGCTTAGCTGCTTAGGTTACCTACGGAACTGTCTAGCGGCCTTCAATCAGCGGGGTCTGGCGGAGGGTGAGCGGCTCATCCGTATCTGGAGCGGACTGCACATGCACGGTGATCTCATAGGATTCGCCGGGCTGCAAGGTCACATCGCCCACGCCCACGGTCAGGCCATCGTGCAAAGTCACACCCTTGTAATCGTCGGCATTCTGGAATTCCCAATCCACCAAACGACCGTTCGCAGGCGCGTAAATGAACAATGCCGTCTTGATCTGGCCTTTCGGAACGATATTTCCGGCACCGGTCACATAGTCAGCTTCGGAAGCCGCTTCTTCCGCCGTCAGGGTGTTCTGCAACTTGATATGCACCGTATACTGGTTCGCGCCGTTTCGCGCGACCTTCTGGAATTCAGTGGTCACTTCGCGATGCAAATACCAGTCCATTTTCGACTCGGTTTCGTCGGAAATATACACGCCGACCTGCGGTTTCGCACCTTCCGTAATCAATTTGCCGGAAATAGCGGAATCGGCAATCAGATTCTGCTCATCCTCATGCGCGCTCCACACCATCACGTGTCCCTGCTCAACAGACGTGGCAAGCGCCTTGACATACGATTTGAAATCGCCCGCATTCTGCATGATATGGTCGAACGCGGCCTGCGCGGCAACCGCGAAATACTCGTCCGTCTCCTGCGGAGCCATGCGCGCATACACGTCATGCAGCAACGTTTGGGCGGTATTAGTGCCATCCAACGTCGAACCGTCAGGCATGACAACGCCACCGGTCACCGCCAGCATGTTCTGCAGGAACAGCGGATCAATGGCGATCACACCATCAACCGCAACGCCATACTGGCGATTCCACATGGCGCTCACAATCTCGCCGGTACGCGGAAAATCAGGCGTGAAATTCACGTCGCGAATATCCTTGCCAAGCTTGTCGGTGAACAGCAAACGTTCCTCGGCGGTCAAATCCACAACCGGCTCGTCGGCATTCTGAATTTCCGAATCGGAAACGAACGGCTGCAAGCTCACGTGACCGCCCTGCACCGTGGCCAGGCCGAGCGATCCCGTAAGACCGCCGGAAGGACGCGCCTCCGCATTCGTTTGCGCAAGGATCAGATAATTGCGCGGAGCATCATTCGCATGGCTTTCCGTGCCCAACATGCTGGGCAGCACCTGCACGATGGAATTCAAGGAATGCACCATGCTGTCAAGTTTTTCGCAATACGTTTCCGCGGTTTTCAGGGCGTCCGCGATCTGCGCGATATGCGGGGTTTTCACGGTTTTCACTTCCCGCGTGGCCTTGTCGATCGTATCGTCCGCGATTTGGAGCGGCTGCTGAGACGCTTCCAATCCGGAAATTTCGATCGTGCCGTTTTCCACATGAATACTGTTCAGATCAACATTTTCGGCGACTTTCACCAGTTGCGGCAACGCCTGCGACGAAATATTCTCCATGGCGGCCACCGTGGTGCGTACGGCGGAAATGTCATTGCCCACATACGGCACGACCGACGCCACCTGCCACAGCGGCGAAGAGGTTTGCTTGTAGGCCTTGCTTACGTGATCGGAGAACGCGGTTGTCTGCTTCTCAAGCTTGGACGTGTCCGCTTCGGAGATGGTCTGCTGCAAGCCTTGCACGCCCGACACCGCCTGCTGCAGCTCGTTTTTCACGTGCAGCGCAGACCATACGAATGCGCCGGCGAAAACGGCGAGGGCTGCGACTATCACGAGTACGCCGATTAGGATCTTGCGACGGCGACGTTTGCGCTTGATTTGGCGAATATGCTCGGCGCTCATACGGCGGCGCACGCGGCGGGAATGCGGGGCGCTGGAAGTGGAATCTTCTGGACTGGCGGTTGCGTCGGAGGTTGCGGTTGCGTCGGAGGTTGCGGTTGCGTCGGAGGTTGAATCGGCATTAGACTGCGGCTCCTCCTGACGGCCTTGCTCAGGCTGGACGCCGAATTCTTCAGGCTGATCAGACGCGCCGTTCATATTCCGTTTCGCTCCCTAATTGTTTGCAAGCACTTCAGATTCCCCAGTGTAATAGTAGGGGGAGTCGATGAAACCTACGGAGCAAAAACGGGGCAATAACGGCGGTGTTACTGCTCAACTGTTGCCGGTAACGCAAGAGCTGATGCAACCTAAACGTGACCTGCAAACCAGTATTGCTGCAACTCAAGCATGACCCGCGACGGCAGCATTACTGAAGTTCCAACGTCGCCAATAATGCCTTGTGGTCGGAACCTTGAATCCGCTTGGTTTCCAAATTTCTGGCGTACACACCCTTGTCGTAGATGATATGGTCGATTTCAGCGATAGGGAATACCGAAGGATACGTCATATGCAATCCCTCGCCGGCACTCTCCCCCGCATCCGTAAAGCGATCGCCCAACAAATATCTGAAGCTTGCATGATCCCACGTGGAATTAAAATCCCCCATCAGCACATACGATTCCCCATTATCGTAATGCTGTAATTGCGCTATGGAATCCAAACTTTTATTCCATAATCCCTGATTGCTTGGTCGTGGAGAAAACGGATGAACCGACCCAAATCGTACTTTTCTGCCATTGAAATCAACTGTCGCGGCAGGAATACTACTGGATTCAATAGGAATGAGATCCTGCGTTGTTTCCTGCAGAGGATGCGCACTGTACAGTACGTTCACACCGCCATTGTCGTGCCAAGTGAGTTGCGCGGAAACGGAATACGGAAGATAATCCTCAATTCCAGCATCATGCAACCGATCTAATAATCCTGATGAAACTTCCTGCATTGCAAGAATTTCAACATGCTCGCTTTGGATTGTTCGCACGATTTGCTGCGCATCGGCACAACCTTGCTTCGTATTGAACGTCATGACACGCACTGTTGCAGAAGGTTGTATGGCACGATCATTGGTCGGAACGACATACCCCCAATGCCAGATAATCTGGGTGATCACGCACAATACGCTTAACGCGACTAAAAGTTTTCGTTTGCCGACAGTGCGAAAAACTGTTGCAATAATTGCGATAATCACGGAAAGCAAGCCAAGCCAAGGCATGAGTGCGACAATCAAAGGCACGTACCGTTTGCCATCGAGACTGTTCGGCAGCATGCGCAGAAGCATCGCGAACACGATGACGGCGGATGCGAACCACAGCAACGCCGTAAGCAGTGAAGCGCGCGTTTCACGACGCGTCTCACTTCGTTGGACATCGCCAAGTCGAGTCATGCGCACTCCTTTCCCATTCCATCTTCCCGTTTCACTTCCTGTTCCGCGCAATCCGCAATCGTATGCAATCACATGTTGCAACCGATAGTCTTACGCATCGTTTTTCACAACATCTCTCACAACATCTCTTCTCGTGAACGCTACCCGCGTTCATCCCCGCATATGTTTCCCGCGTGCATTGAGGGTGATGCTTTCACAAAAGTGCCACTATATGGACACTTTCCGGCATTTGGAATCGTTCTGATACGTTCATCCGATAATCTATAGGTTGCAAAACGGTGCTTAGCAAAAAGAGGCAATCATGAGCGAAGAAGCAATGCGAGAAGAAGTGGCGCAAGCTGTGGAAGTGGCCGCAAACAAGGCCGCCGAAGAGGAAATCAGCAAGCTGGCCGAATTCGAAAGCGCCATCGACGAAACGCTCGCCTCCGGATATTTGGACGATACGCTCACCGTCACCGACGAAGACGGCGTGGCGCAAGTGCTGCCAGTGCTCGATTCCGAGCCGATCTCACACTTGGTGGAAGGCTTGGAAGCCGTAGGCGGGAGCGCCAATGTGTTCGTGCACACCAGCGCAGGCGTGGTGGCCCTCAGCGTAGTGGAATACAAGCCCAACGAAGAGGAGTAGCCGTCGCAGCATGCACGGTCAGGCGGCACGCCTACGGTTGAGGGCGCGTTGCACGGTTTCATGCGTGGAACCGGCACCTTGGCCGCGCACGCCGAAGAACACCATCAGCACCATCACGAAGCAGATTGCTGCACTGATACGAAGCGCCCACTGAATGCCGAACACGTTGGCAGCCGCATACACGGCTTTTGTGCCACCAAGCGCAGTCCAACGAAGAGACGTGAACGTCTCCATCAAAATCACCAACACCGGAGCGCCAATCGCGCCCGCAATCTGACGAACCGTATTCGTCACCGCGGATCCGGCGCTCACCTCTTCCGGTTCCAAACAATTCAGTGACCATGTGGTGATCGGCATCAACACGAAACCCATGCCGATCTGGCGCACAAACTGCCAAATCGACACCCACCAAATCCACGAAGTCATGGAAATCAAACTCATCATGACCGTGCCGAAACACAAGGTAATCGTGCCGATCAACGCCACCGGACGTGCGCCGAAACGGTCAAGCACCTTACCACCGAAAAACTGCGAAATGCACTGGCCCAAAGCACCCGGAAGCATCACCAGGCCGCTAATCGCAGCAGAATAGCCACGGCAATCCTGAATGTACAGGGGCATGATCACCATAATCGAACTGAACGCGAAGAACGAGAGCGCGGCCGTGATCGTGCCAACAGTAAAACTACGATTCTTCAACACGCTCAAATTCAACAGTGGCGGCTGCGCTTCAGGATTTTCAATCTGCCTGCGCGCGCCATGAATCTGGCGGAGCACAAACCAAATAATTCCCACAACGCCAATCACCATTGGCAGCCAAACCATAGGATTTACAAACGAATACGATTCAATATTCGTAAAGCCGAACATTAGCCCGCCGAAACCGAAAATAGACAGTCCAACGGAAAAAAAGTCAGCCTTCGCGGTTTTATCGTTCTCACCGAAATTATGCAATCCAAAATAGGCAAGAAGCAGCGAAATCACGCCGATAATGGTCAACGTGAGGAAAATTGAACGCCAACCGTTCAAGTCCGTCTGCACACCGCCAAGCGTCGGGCCGATCGCCGGAGCCACGCTCATCGCCATGCCAACCGTACCCATTGCGAAACCACGGCGAGACAGCGGATAAATCGAAAACACCGTGATCTGCAACACCGGCCACATCACACCCGTGCCAACCGCCTCAAGCAAACGCCCGATCAGCACCATCAAAAAAGTTGGACCAAGCCAAGCGAACAGTGAACCGATCGTGAACACAACCATGGAAACAAGCACGATTTCGCGCGTCGAAAAACGTCTCGTAAGGTATGCCGTAAGCGGCACCATCACGCCCATGACCAGCTGGAAAATCGACGTCAGCCACTGACCGGTCGTAACGGAAATACCAAAATCACTGACGATCGTCGGCAACGCGGCGCTCAACTGCAATTGCGTGAAATTACCGACGAACGTAATAAATGTAAGAATCGCAATGGAAATAAACGCCGTGCGCGTTAAATGACCGTCCTGATACGATTCCTCTCGAGTAAGCGCTCGGGACATGCTCCGCTTCGCTGACATCAATCACCTTCTCCACATTCAAACGCACAAACTATATGATAGCCCGTATGACAGAGGCATGGATATTCGCCTGCGGATTCCTGTTTTTGTCATTTCGGGGTAACGCTCCCCTATTTAGAGGTATCATGGCACACGAAAGAGGTAGGCAAGTTTTCGACGCAGGCAGCGTCGAGGGGGGGGGGAGGATAATGACAGTCAGGGCCATGTTCCACATCTGCATGGAGTTGTGGGGTATTTTCATATGCCTGATTTGCGCAGGCGGAATTTTCATTGCAACACCACACAAAACCAGACGAACTCGCATCAAAATACTCATGCAGATCGCCTGCATGCTTCTTCTTGGAACCGACGCGCTCAGCTGGTATTTTCGCGTAGATGCAGACGAAACCGCATACTATATGGTTCGCATAAGCAATTTCTCAGTATTCTGCATCAACTATATTTTCATGAGTTTCTTCGCAACCTATGTTTGGTTGACAGTGAGCAAACATCAGCATCGCAAACCAGCCGCATTGCGTGCTGTCTACGCATTATCCGTAATTGGAATTCTCTTACTTATCATCACACAATTCACTGGTCTTTTCTACTATTTCGATGACCACAATCTTTACCATCGCGGTAATTTCTATCTTCTTTCGCAGGCAATTGCGGTCTTGGGAATCGCATTATGCCTCTTCATGTTGATCTCATATCGCAAGAATCTTGATCGCATTATTTTCCTTTCCATGATGTCGTTCTTCGTGCTACCAGTATTGGCGACCATCTACCAAGCACTGGCATACAGTTTTTCATTGCAATGTTTGGCGATCGTGATTTCCACACAGATTATGTTCGTCATGGACACCGTGGAAATGAACATGCGATTCCACTCGCAACAGGCCGCCTACGAAAAAGCACGGTACGAAGCCGAACATGACGGCATGACCGGTTTGCTGAACAAGGAAGCGGGATGGAAACACATGCGCAAATATTTCGACCGCATGGATTCGCACGACGAAGCGATGCTGATGTTCGTCGACATCGACGATTTCAAAACCATCAACGACACATACGGACACACGGTCGGCGATTTCTGGATCCGCGAGGTCGCATCCCAACTTCGGCACATCTACCGGCAAGATGACATTATCTGCCGATATGGCGGTGACGAATTCTTGGCGCTTATTCGCAACACCGCCAGCGAACAGGTGCTTGAAACCACGCTGGGCATGTTCTTCCAACAGTTGGCACGCACCTCGGAACAGCACGGGCAAGACGTGCATTGCAGCGTAGGCGTGTGCCGCATTGCAGCCGCTGACGGTGCCAGCCTTGGCACGGAGCGCGCCGATGGAGACGCGATCGGAAGCGTGGATTTCGACCAATGCGTCGCACAGGCCGACTTGGCGCTGTACGAAACCAAACGATTCAACAAAGGAACGTTCACCGTCTACAACTACGACCGTTCCCAGCCAGCACCCGCAAATATCCGCGCCTAAATGAGCAGCTTCAGCTTTCCGGCAATTCCTGCGCTGGGCAACCGTGCAATACGGAAAGCATCGCCCGCTTTTCCTGCAAAGTGACAGTCAGCCCGTACTTGTCTTTCACGCCAATCTGCCGGGCCACGTAATCGCAACGGTATTCACTGTTTGTCGGCAGCCAGTATGCGGCCGAAGCGGAACCCTTCTGCTGATTCGCGGGCCCATCCACGGCCAGCAGATTGTACATGTCGTTGCCGAATTGGTACAGCTTCGCATGATCCCACGTGTTCGCGCCCGACTGCCACGCATTTTCCAACGCGACCACATGATCGATCTGCACCGCCGAAGACGTTTTCACTCCACGTACGAATTGGATGGTCTGACCGGTATACGGATCGTCAAGCGTGCCCGACGCAACCTGGCAGCTACGGCCGTTCTTATATTGCACGTCCGTCAGATCGCGCGCGAGCACGTCTTCGCGCACGTCGCAACCGTTGCCATCGTCATCGGTTTCGCGGAATCCGAACGCATCGCGATCATATCCGTCCTTGCTGGGATTGTCGTCGACGGTAAGTTTTTCCAACGTTTCCGCAGCTGTGCCGGTTGCCGTGTACTCGCCGGTGATTTCGCCTACGGTCGGATTGACTTTCGGCAGCAGCATGCCGATAGTGACGCCGATTACCGCAACGACTACCAGCAAAATAAGAATACGTTCCAGCGGACCGTCGGCGTTGATCCAACTTTTTTTGAACCGCTTGCCGGCCCGCTGGATATCACGCACGTCGCGTTCAATATTCCGATAATTATAAGAATTACGATTATTCTTTCGAGGCATAATTATTAAAAATAATACGAAATTACGGAATTACGGAGTATCAGGCGTACGTGAACGTCATCGGATCATGTCCGGCGCGCGTCGGACCGTCAAGCGCGTCGATCGCGGCATGTTCTTCAGGGGTGAGCACGAATCCAAACAAATCGAGATTCTGCTTCTGCCGATCCGCATGCACCGACTTGGGGATGATGATCGTGCCATTTTCGATATGCCAACGCAGAATCACCTGCGCAGGGGTAACCCCATGCTCCGCTGCGATGCGCTCAATCGCACCGTTTCCGGCGTTCAAATCAGCACCGCGAGCCATCGGCGAATATGCTTCCACGGCAATGCCGTGCGCCTTGCAATAGTCCACGACCTCGCGCTGCTGCCAGGTCGGATGCAGCTCAATCTGGTTGACGGCAGGATATTCGCCGGTCTCCTCATGCAAGCGGTCGAGATGCTCGGGCAGGAAATTGCACACACCCAGCGTGCGCACGCGCCCCTCCGCGCGGAATTCCTGGAACGCCTTCCACGTTTCGCTGGAACGCCAGTCGAACGGGGTGGGCCAATGCAGCATGTACATGTCGACATAATCGAGCTGCAGCAAGCCAAGCTGGCGGTCGAACGCCTTGCGTGCGCTGTCATACCCCTGCTCGGAATCGCGCAGTTTCGTCGTAACCCACAGGTTTTTGCGCTGCTCACCTTCCGTGAATCCCGCATTGTTCAGCGCGCGACCCACGCCGGCCTCATTGTTGTACCCCGCCGCGCCGTCGATATGACGGTAGCCGGCTTCCAGCGCACTCTCCACTACGGGGGTAACGCCCTCATCGTCGATGCGCAGCACGCCCAAGCCGATTTGCGGAATCAGATTGCCGTCGTTCAATGTGACCATGGGGGTATGGAAAGTTGCCATGCGTTGTCCTTTCGAAGGCTGTGTTTCAGGCGATTATTCTCAACCGTTCTTATGCTTGTTCCAGCTTAGCCGCAGGTCGCCGCAATTCGGCCATATTTCGTGGCACATGCCTCGCATTGCGTCTTGGAACGGTTCGGACGCGCCGTTGCATGAGTCGCGCATATGCCGACAGATGATATGCGCGTACGTAACATAACCGCGCAGTCTCGTGCGCTATAACATTGCTCGGATAAGAGGGCGACGAACATGAACAGTACAGACGACGCGAACGATATGGACGGCATGGGAGGCATGGTCAATGCGGGTGCGACGGATGGCGTGGAATGCTGGGAAACGGCACGGGCGAATCACGATTTCTCTTCCCGCCACGGGCACGCGCTTGCCGGCATGCTTGGACCTGCTTTTGTGGCGGCCGTCGCCTACGTGGATCCCGGCAATGTGGCGGCGAATATCACATCCGGCGCGAGGTACGGATATCTGCTGGTGTGGGTGCTGGTACTCGCCAATTGTATGAGCGTGCTCATTCAATATCAGTCCGCAAAACTTGGTATCGTCACCGGAAAAAGTCTTCCCGAAATCCTGGGAGAACGACTTGGCGACGGCGGTCGATTCATGTTTTTCATGCAAGCGGAAGTCATTGCAATAGCGACTGATCTTGCGGAAGTAATTGGCGGCGCAATCGCACTGAAATTATTATTTGGACTTCCGCTTTTTATTGGTGGGTGCACAATCGGCATTATTTCTACGGTCTTGCTTATTTTTCAAAAGAGTGCCACGCATCATATTTTTGAAAAGCTGATTATTGCATTGCTGCTGGTGATTACTTTTGGATTTATTGCAGGCCTTTTTATTGATCCACCAAATCCTGCGCAAGTTTTACAAGGTCTTGTTCCGCATTTCAAAGGAACCGAAACGGTATTGATGGCAACTTCCATGCTGGGCGCCACGGTGATGCCGCACGCGATTTACCTGCATTCCACGCTGGTGAACGACCATTACGTGCCAGGAGAGCCCAAACCGAGCGTAAAGATCCTGCTACACGGAAGCAAAATAGACGTGTTCTGGGCATTATTACTTGCTGGATCGGTGAATCTTGCACTATTGATTCTTGCGGCGAATTCATTGCATGGCATGACCGGCACGGATACGATCGAGGGTGCGCAACAGGCCATTCAGCATGTGCTAGGTCCGGTGATCGGCACGATTTTCTCGGTCGGATTGCTGGCTTCCAGCCTGAGTTCCACGTCGGTCGGCACATATGCGGGCGCCGAAATCATGCATGGACTGCTGCGGATCAAAGCGCCGATGTGGGCATGCCGCGTGGTGACGCTCGTACCGGCGTTGGTGGTGTTGTGGTTTGCTAAGAATCCGACGGAAGCGCTGATCATAGGGCAAGTTGTGCTGTCGATCGGCATTCCATTTGCGATTATTCCGCTGATGAAATACACTCACGATCGATCATTAATGGGCGATTACGTGGATGGTCCGGTGAAATTCGCGATCAATATGGTAGTTGTTTCGCTGATTGTCGCACTTAACGTGATTCTTGTAATTCTCACGCTCTCCGGTCGTTCCTGATGTGGGTCCCATTTCGGTGTCCGCACAGTCGACCGGCGCAGCTGCCCGCGCAGGAATTGCCGGAACACCGAGGTTGATTCGGGTCTGCACAACCTCGGTTCCGTGTCTGCATAAGTCTGATTTTGCGTCTGCACAAGTCCGGAATTGGCCCTGAAATCGGAGTTGCGCAGACGGAAAAACCTGCCAAACCGGCAATACGGGAATGAAAATCAAGAACAGATACCCCTAAAAAGGCGTTTGGCAGGGAAACTGCACAAACATCGCGAGCTGCGTCGCGAAGCCAACGATACGAAATCAACAGCACAAAGGGCGATAGCGCGAAATCAACGGCACGAAGGACAACGGTACGAAACCGATGGCTCGAAGGGCGACGGCACGAAACCAACGGCGAGTTACACGCGCGTGGTGGCGCGGGCGATCACGTGCGACTGGGTGGTGATGTAACTCGGCTCCAGCACACGCGTGCCGTCGATCCGGTCGAGAATGCGGCTGACCGCAGTCGGCGCAATCCAGTCGAGACAAGAATCCATGGTGGTCAGCGGAGGCTGGAAATATGCGGCTTCTTCAATATTGTCGAAGCCGATCACCTGCATCTGTTCAGGCACGGAAATGCCGTTCGCAGCCAAAGTGAACAGCGCACCCAACGCAAGCTGGTCATTGAACGCCACAATACCGTCGAATGGGATCCCGGAATCAATAAGCTGCTGCGTAATGCGAGCGCCGGAACCAATCGTCCAATCCTGCCCAGTGCTCATTACCAGTCGGGAATCGAATGCCGCTCCCCGCGCGGCGCACGCTTCGAGCACGCCGCGAAGTCGCAGTTGCGCATTGCCTTCCACTGCTTCACGCACGGAATCGATATGCTCCGGTTCGGTTCGCGATCCGACCACCGCGAGCCGGGTTGCGCCATGGTCGAACAGGTATTCGGCTGCGAGTCGGGCTTCCTGAATATCGTCGGGGGTAACATGGTCGGCTTTGCCGTGTGTGGAACGCGCGCCCACGCATACGAGCGGATAGTCCACGTCCAAGTCCGCCGCTTCAAGGTTTTCGACTTCGGAGATCGACAGGATCATGCCGTCCGAGACGGTGGTGTTGAAGTTGCGCAGGAGTGATTGCGCTCCTTGTGCGGATCCTTCGGCGTAGGTGGTGACGTATACGGAGTAGCCGTAGCCGCGGGCCGCGTCGATTACGCGGTTGGCGAGCTCCGACAGGTATGGGGCGGTCAATGTTGGTACGGCGAGTGTGATGAAACCGGTTTTGCCGCGGTTGAGATTGCGCGCGGACACGTTCACGCGGTATCCGAGTCGGTCGATGACTTCCTGGACTTTTTCTCGCGTGGAGTCGGTCATACGGCCGGAATGGTTGATCACGTTGGATGCGGTTTTGAGTGAAACGCCTGCCTCTTCGGCCACGTCTCGTAGGGTGACGCGTTTTTTGTCCGGCTTCGGCTCCGGCTTTGACTCGCCCATGTTCGTCTCCGTGATTGTTGAATATGCCGGTAAAAAGTTTACCAGTTATGGCAAGCCCGCCATTCTTGAGTTTCAGAATGGCGGGCTCAGGTTGTGTGAGATTGTTGTGTTACGCAATCAATTGCGCGAAATTGCGCGAAATTATGCGGAATTATGCGCGCTTTACGACGAGTACGCCGTTGCGATGCACGGTGTAGCTGCCCGTCTGTTCCTCTGCTTCCGCTTGGAACAGGTAGATTGGTTCGCCTTCGATGCCCTGCAATGCGATTTCTTTCTTGCCGCGCGGCAGATAGAAATCGAAGGTTGCGTCGGCGGACTTGCGCACGGTGTGCAGTACGTCGGAATCGGTCGGATTGGCGACATTTGCGGAATCTTCCACGATATTCTCGCGCACGAATTCCGTAAGATCGGCGACGTTGAGATCGCAGCCGACGAAGTATGTTTCGCCGGAACCGTACGGATTGCGGGTGATTGCGGCGGTGCCGTCGAGTTCCCATTCGTCGGCTTCTTCACCTTCGTAGGTGGCCAATACCTGCGCGCGTTCGCCGTCGACGTTCACGTCGTTCTGCCACAGGCGGGTGACCGCACCGGAGCTCAAACGAATTTCGGACGGTTCGCCTTCTGCTTCCGCGCCGAGAATGTTGAATTCCTCGCCGCGAATACCCAGCATTTCGCGCAGCAGGCCGTCGCCGGCTCCCGGGTATCCGCCGAGCCAGGTGTGGAAGTTTTCGTCGATCAGTCCGGTTGCGTAACCGATGACCACACGGCCGCCGGCAGCTGCGAAATCGGCCAAACGCTGCGTATCTTCGGCGCTGAGCATGATCACGGTCGGCAGTACGACGGTCTTGTATGCGCTCCAATCGTATTTCAACGGCACAATGTCGGCACGGGTGCCGGCGTTGAGGAACGCACGGTACCAGTCGCGCACGTCATGCCAATGGTTGAGCTTCATGCTCGGCAGGGTTTCGGAGCGTGTGGCCCATTCGGATTCCGCGCTGAACAGGATCGCCGTATCGGACTGTTCCAGTTCGGTACCCTGCACGCCAGCGTCGCCGAGGGTTTTCAGCGCTGCGCCCAGTTCGCACACTTGGCGGAACAGTTTGGTGTCTTCGCCTGCGTGGGGCACGAGTGCGGAGTGGAAGGATTCGGCTCCGAATGCGGAGGCACGCCACTGGAAGAAGTTGATGGCGTCGGCACCCATGGCCACATGCGCAATGGAGTCACGCACGGTTTCACCCTTGCGCTTGCGTGCGTTGAGCGGCTTCCACTGCACGGCCGAAGTGGAATGTTCCATCACATACCACGGCTTGCCGAGCGCGAGGGAATCCATCAAAGCGTCGGAGCAGAACAGTTCGTCGATATGCGATTCGCCCTCATGGAAGTAATGGTCGTTCGACACGAAATCGACTTCCTCGGCCCAGTCGGCGTAGTCCATGCAGCACTGGTCGGTGGAGACCATGAAGTTCGTGGTGAACGGCTTGTCGGGGCAGATTTCGGCGATGGCGTCGCGTTCGGCCTTGTAGAAGTCGAGCAGCATATCGTTGCCGAAACGCTCGAAATCAAGCTTTTGACCGGGGTTCACCATGGAGTCGGCGCCCATGAAACGCGGGATGAGCACTTCGTGGAAACCGTTCATTTCCTGACCCCAGAAGGTGGTGCCCCACGCCTTGTTGAGGTTTTCGATGGTACCGTATTTGCGTTCGCACCACAGGCGGAAGGCGTTGAGCGCGTTGTCGGAGTAATCGTAACGGTTGTTCCAGCCGTATTCGTTGCCCATATGCCATGCGGTGACGTACGGGTTGGTGCCGTAGCGTTCGGCCAGTTTGCGGCACAGGGTGAGCGCGTATTCCTTGAACACCGGGCTTGTCGGGCTCCAGGATTGGCGCGATCCCGCGTTGACGGGATGGCCGAATTTGTCTTGCGGCAGCACTTCCGGGTGCTTTTCGTACAGCCACAGCGGCGCGGTGGCGGTGGCGGAGGCCAGATCGACCGCGATGCCGGCTTTGCCGAGCTTGTCGATGATGCGGTCAAGCCAGCCGAAATCCCAACGGTTTTCTTCCGGCTGAATGCGATCCCAGCTGAAAATGGCCACGGCCACGGTATTGACACCGGCCTGTTTCATGAGGCGGACGTCTTCGTCCCACACGTCTTCCGACCACTGGTCGGGATTGTAATCACCGCCGTATGCGATGCCTTTGCCGTTGTCGGTCAGCAGTTCCGGCCATTTGAACGTGCGATGCATGGATTACTCCTTTGTGTGCGTATGGCATCCGCTATAACGCTGAGGATGCCAGCTCGACAGCTTCCCTTCGAAAGCTCTCGTAAAATCTTTTTATAAAATCTAGTATATATATTTACTAAGATATTTGAGATGGTCCCGGGGATGTCCACGATGACACCCCCGAGGTCTTATTTTTTGTTCTTTTCGGACGATTGTCGAAAAATCTGTATGCGCTTTACCGAAATTTCAGCATGCGACCGTTGCGATCATTCCTTGACGGCGCCTGCGGCAAGGCCGGACTGCCAGTACTTCTGCAGGCAC